>Ga0207657_10001954_pt1 | contig 22243 bp, 17 predicted proteins | sample KBSC33metaG_FD_184316 | JGI IMG/M metagenome (GOLD analysis project Ga0207657, IMG submission 184316) | Corn rhizosphere microbial communities from Kellogg Biological Station, Michigan, USA - KBS C3-3 metaG (SPAdes) (version 2) | ecosystem: Host-associated > Plants > Roots > Rhizosphere > Soil ... | reverse complement strand
ATGCGTCAGGAACAGGGCCGACGGGTTGGGCACTTCGGTCAGCCCGACGCCTTCCATCGCGAACACGCCGATCTCGTCGGTGCCGCCGAAGCGGTTCTTCATCGCGCGAAGAATGCGATATTGGTGGCTGCGCTCGCCCTCGAAGCTCAGCACCGTGTCGACCATATGCTCGAGCACGCGCGGACCGGCGATCGAGCCGTCCTTGGTGACATGCCCGACCAGCACCATCGCCACGCCGCTTTCCTTGGCGAAGCGCACCAGCTCCTGGGCGGAGGCACGCACCTGGCTGACCGTCCCCGGCGCGCCTTCGATCAGGTCCGAATGCATGGTCTGGATCGAATCGATGATCAGTAGCGCGGGAGCGTCATCGCCGACCGTGGTCAGGATGTCCCGCACCGACGTCGCCGCCGCCAGCCGCACAGGCGCGGCGCCAAGGCCGAGGCGCACCGCGCGGAGACGCACCTGCTCCGCCGATTCCTCACCAGAGACATAAATGACATTGCGTCCCGAACTCGCGAGCCGCGCCGCCACCTGCAGCAGCAGCGTCGACTTGCCGATGCCAGGATCGCCGCCGACCAGCATCGCCGAGCCCGGGACGATGCCGCCCCCGATCGCGCGGTCGAACTCTGCCAGCCCGCTCGGCATCCGCTCCGGAAGCGCGGCCGGCGTTTCCAGTCCGACCAGCGGGATGACGCGTCCGCCGCCCTGTAGATTGTGCTTCGCCGCGAAGATGCTTGAGACCTCGGCACTCTCCTGCACCAGCGTATTCCATTCGGCGCAGTCGGCGCACTGTCCTTGCCAGCGGGAGGAGACCGACCCGCAGGCCTGGCAGACATATCGGGATTTGGGCTTGGCCATCGCCGTCCGATGTAGCCTCGCCGCGCAACGCCGCAAGCGCTACAAGGCCGCGCAGGGGGCTTGTTTGGCGGACGTCTTCCTTTCTTATGCTCGATCCGACGCGGCGGCCGCGCAACGAATCGCCAAGGCGCTTCAGGATGAAGGTCTGTCGGTCTGGTTCGACCGCGATCTGCCCGCGCACAAATCATATACCGACGTCATCGACGCCGAACTGCGGTCGGCGTCGGCAGTCCTGGTGCTGTGGTCCAGGACTTCCACGCGATCCGAATGGGTGCGCGCCGAAGCCAATCGTGCCCGCGAAGCCCACAAGCTGGTGCAGGCGCGGCTTGGCGAGGTGCAACTGCCCTTGCCGTTCGACCAGATTCAGTGCGCCGATCTGAGCAACTGGCGAGGCGCGCGCCACCATGCGGGCTGGCTGCAGGTCGAACGCAGCATCGCGGCGCTGCTGGGCGAGGAACGGGCGGGTCCGATCGATGCCGGCTCGTCATCCGGATTGTCCCGGCGGCTGGTCGTCGGCGGCGCCGGCGCCGCGGCATTGGCGGTTGCGGCGGCCGGGTGGATCGGCTGGCGCCGACAGGCAAGCGAAGAACTGTCGCCCCAGGCCGCCCTCCTGATCCAGAAGGGATTGGATACGCTCCAGCAAAATGATGCGCTCGATTCCGAAGATCCCGGTTCGACGCTACAAGCGATCGCGCTGCTGACCGATGCGACCCGCGCCGCACCGAAGTCGGCGTTGGCTTGGGGCGGGCTGGCAATGGCCCTGGCGGTCCGGTCACGGGCCGCACCGGTCGCGGAACGCGAAGGTCTGGTCGCCCGCAGCAAATCGGCGGCCGCCACCGCGTTCGAGCTCGATCCGCTCGAGCTTCGCGCAATGGGCGCCGCCCGGATGCTGGCCCCCGTCTATCGCCACTGGGCCGAGGCCGAGCGGGGCGATCGCGATGCGCTCGCCCGCCTGCCGACCGCGCCGATCCTCCTGTTTCTACTGTCCGATCTGCTCGGCAATGTCGGCCGCTGGAGCGAGGCCGTCCGTTATTCGACGCGGTTCGACCGAACGAAATTCCTGATTCCGGGCGCCGACCGCAAGGTCGCCGTCGACCTGTGGTGCGCCGGCGACCTGCAAGGCGCAGACGAGGCGATCGCCCTGGCCGTCCAGCATTGGCCGCAACATCCGCAGGTATGGCGAACGCGGGTCGCCTATCTGATGTACAGCGGACGCGCGGGCGAAGCCCTGAACCTGCTAACGGACTCAAGTCAGCTGCCGCCCGACGTCCGTCCCGATTTGCGGATGGTTATGAGCGCGACGGCGGGCGGCCTCGCGGGCAGCAATCCGTTGCAACGGGCGATCGCGGCCAATCTCGCCCATCTCAAAACTCGCCCGGAGGCAGCGCTACCCGTTGCCCAGGCCTGCACCGCGCTCGGCGATCCGGACCAGGCCTTTGCCATCCTCAACGGCTATTATTTCGGGGAGGGCGAATGGGCAGCGGTCGCGCCGCAAGCCGGCGATCGCGACCGGACGACCAGCCGGCTGTTCCAACCTCCCGCGCGGCGGCTGTGGACCGAACCGCGATTTGCCGCGCTCGCGCGCCGGATCGGTCTCGATGATTATTGGCGGCAGACCCGAACCCGGCCCGACTTCCGACGCGGCGCCTAATAGTTGGGTCAGAGCGCGCAACGACCGCACAACCCACTCGTTAAAGCCACGGGCGGGGAAAGAGGAGTTTCGAACATGCCCTATGCCAAGGCCAGAGACGGCACGATGCTATATTATAAGGATTGGGGACGCGGCGATCCCGTCGTGCTGCTCCACGGCTGGCCATTGAGCGCGGACACATGGGACGACGCCGCGCTAAAGCTCGTCGAAGCCGGTCATCGCTGCGTTTTCCCTGACCGCCGCGGCTTCGGTCGCTCGGACCAGCCCTGGGACGGGAACGATTACGATACCTATGCCGATGATGTTGCAGCGGTGCTTGAAGATGCCGGAATCAGCGAACCGGTTTCGCTGGTCGGTTTCTCGATGGGCGGCGGCGAGGTCGCGCGGTTCCTGACCAAGCAAGGCAAGAACCGCGTGAAGAAGGCCGTGCTGATCAGCTCGGTGGTCCCCTACATGCTGCAGACCGACGACAATCCGAACGGTGTCCCGCAATCGACCTTCGACCAGATGACCGAGGGCATGAAGACCGACCGCGCCCATTTCTTCAAGGGCTTCTTCCACGATTTCTTCGGCACCGGTTTTGTCAGCCAGCCGGTCAGCGACGAGGTCGAGATGAACGCCTGGCGCCAGACGATGATGGCCGGCCTTCGCCCGACCCTCGCGGCGGCGCAGGCCTTCGCCACGACCGACTTCCGGCCGGACATCAAGAGCTTCGACGGCGTGCCCACCCTGATCATCCACGGAACATCGGACAAGACGGTGCCGATCGACGCCACCGGCCGGGTCATGGCGGAGAAGGTGCCGGGTGCACGGCTGATCGAATATGACGGCAGCGCCCACGGCCTGTTCGCCATCGACAAGGAACGGCTGTGCGACGACCTAGTGGCGTTCCTTGGCGATGACATGAGCCGCATCGATGAAAATGCCGAGCAGCGGCAGGACGAACCCGCTTACTAGCTTGCGTTATGAGGGAACGGGAAACCGCTCCCTCTCTTTTCCTGCTCGCATCGCACCGGTAACGCGCTGGCGTGAAGCGCTTCGTTCATTCCCTCCTTGAAAGCGAATCCGGCAGCGGACTGGTCTTGATCGGCGCCGCCGCGCTGGCCCTCGTCATCGCCAATTCGCCGCTCGCCCCCGCCTATTTCACCGCGCTGGAAAGCTACGCGGGACCGCTCAGCCTGCTGCACTGGATCAACGATGCGGCGATGGCGCTGTTTTTCCTGCTGATCGGGCTCGAGATCAAACGCGAGTTCATCGGCGGCGAATTGTCGACCTGGCCGCAACGTCTCCTGCCCGGCCTCGCCGCCATCGGCGGGATGGTCATTCCGGCGGTCATCTACCTTTCGCTGAACGCGCCTTATCCGCAGAACATCAGCGGCTGGGCCGTGCCGACGGCCACCGATATCGCCTTTGCGCTGGGGGTGCTGTCGCTGCTCGGGTCGCGCGTCCCACCCTCGCTGAAAATCTTCCTCACCGCGCTGGCGATCATCGACGATCTCGGCGCCGTGGCGATCATCGCGCTGCTGTACACGGCGGGGCTCCAGCCGCTCTGGCTCGCCCTGGCGGCCGTGGCTGTCGCCCTGTCATGGGCGCTCAACCGGGCTGGCGTTACGCGCTTGCTGCCTTATCTCGTTCTGGGCCTATTGCTCTGGTTCCTGGTGTTTCGCTCGGGCGTCCATGCGACGCTTGCCGGCGTCATGCTGGCCCTCACGATCCCAGTCCGGCAGGATCAAGCGGCATCGCCGCTGCACCGGCTCGAACACTTTCTGCAGCCATGGGTTGGCTTTCTCATTGTGCCCTTGTTCGGGTTCGCCAATGCGGGGGTCGCCCTCAATGTCGGCAGCTTGCACGGCGTGGCGATGGAAATCCCGCTTGGGATCGCCGCAGGCCTCTTCCTCGGCAAGCAGATTGGCGTCTTTTCGATGACCTGGGCTGCCATTCGTCTCGGCTGGGCCAGTCCACCTGAGGGCGCGTCGACGCGACAGATCTACGGCGTCAGCGTGCTGTGCGGCATCGGTTTTACCATGAGCCTGTTCATCGGGCTGCTGGCGTTCCCCGGCGCGCCCGCGCTGCAGGAAGGCGTCAAGCTCGGCGTGCTGGCCGGATCGGTCGCCTCGGCGATCCTCGGAGCCGGCATCCTGCTGCTGCGGCGTTCGCGCGCCGAACGCATTGCGGCGGCAGGTGAGCCTAGCTAGGCGGCTGCCGTGAGTTTCCTTCCCGAACCGCTGCGGATTCCCGCCTTCCGCGCCTATTGGGTCGCCCGCTTCGCTGCCACCGTCGCGCAGATGGCAATGGTGATCGTCATCGGCTGGCAAGTCTATGACATCGCCCGGTCGGTTCTTCACATGAGCGTGCGCGATGCCTCGCTTCAGCTTGGACTGATCGGCGTCGCGCAATTCGTTCCGCTGTTCGCGCTCAGCCTGATTGCCGGCTGGACCGCAGACCGCATCGACCGCCGCTGGATTGCGCGGGCGTCGGTCTCGCTGGAACTGCTGTGCGCGCTGGCGCTGGCCTGGCACGCGCACTCGGGCTGGCACAGTCTCGCATTCCTCTACGCGATTGCCGCGCTGCTCGGCGTAGCGCGCGCCTTCGCCGGGCCGGCGCTCGGCGCGCTCGCCCCCAACCTCGTCCCGCGCGAGATCCTGCCGCGCGCCATCGCCTTGTCCTCGATCGCCTGGCAGGTCGGGACGATCGTCGGCCCGGCGCTGGGCGGCTATCTCTACGCGGTCAGCCCGCAGACTCCCTATGAAGCCAGCGCAGTCCTGTTCGCCCTCTCGCTGGGCTGCCTGCTGCTCCTGCCCGCCATCGCGCGGCCGGAAATCGACCGCAGCCGTTCCCCCTGGCGGCAAGTCATCGACGGCCTTCATTACGTCCGCCAGAATCGGCTGGTGCTGGGCGCCATCAGCCTCGACCTTTTCGCGGTGCTGCTGGGCGGAGCGACGGCGATGCTGCCGGTGTTCGCCCGCGACATCCTTCACGCAGGGCCGGAGGGGCTGGGCCATCTGCGAGCCGCGCCGGCCGCCGGTGCGACGCTGACGGCCATGTGGTTCGCCTTCCGTCCCCTGAAGCACAATGTCGGCGTCAAGATGCTGACCGCCGTCGGCGTATTCGGGGCCGCGACGATCGTCTTCGGCCTCTCGACTTCGATGCCGCTCAGCCTCGCCTGCCTCGCCCTGCTCGGTGCCGCCGACATGCTGAGCGTCTATGTCCGCCAGTCGCTGATCCAGCTTTACACGCCCGATGCCATGCGCGGCCGGGTAGCGGCGGTCTCGACCCTGTTCATCTCTGCCTCCAACGAAATGGGCGAGGCCGAGAGCGGCTTCCTCGCCGCGCTCGTCGGCCCGGTCGTCGCCGTGGTTGGCGGCGGCATCGGCGCGATCTTCGTGGTCCTCGCCTGGTCGCGAATATTCCCCGAGCTGCGCCTTGCGCGCACATTCGAAGCCCCCACCTTGCACGCCGCCCCCGCAAAGGAGATCAGCGCATGAAGGCCGCCAACATCCTCGAGACGATCGGCAAGACCCCGGTGATCCGGCTCAACCGCCTGTTCGGCGACCGCGCCGAAGTGTGGGTCAAGTCGGAGCGCGCCAATCCCGGCGGGTCGATCAAGGACCGCATCGCGCTGGCGATGATCGAGGACGCCGAGCGGAGCGGCAAGCTCAAGCCGGGGGGCACGATCATCGAACCGACCTCGGGCAACACCGGCATCGGCCTGGCGATGGTCGCGGCGGTCAAGGGCTACAAGCTGATCCTGGTCATGCCCGACAGCATGAGCGTCGAGCGGCGGCGGCTGATGCTTGCCTACGGTGCGCAGTTCGAACTCACCGACAAAGCCAAGGGCATGACGGGCGCGGTCGACCGCGCCAAGGAACTCATCGCGGCGACGCCGGGCAGCTGGATGCCGCAGCAGTTCGACAATCCCGCCAACGTCGAAGTCCACCGCAACACGACCGCGCGGGAAATCCTCGAGGATTTCGGCGACAGCCCCCCCGACTATCTGATCACCGGTGTCGGCACCGGCGGCCACATCACCGGCTGCGCCGAGGTACTCAAAAAGGCTTGGCCGGGACTGAAGGTATTCGCGGTCGAGCCAGCTCTGTCGGCGCTGCTCACCGGCGGGCCTCCGGGCCCGCACCCGATCCAGGGCCTTGGTGCGAACTTCATCCCCAGCATCCTCAACCGCGACGTTCTCGACGGCGTCATCGATGTCGACGCCGGGCAAGCGAAGGAGATGGCGCGGCGGGCCGCCGCCGAAGAGGGAATCCTGATCGGCATTTCGTCCGGCGCTTCGCTGGCAGCGATCGAACAAAAGCTGCCCGAGCTTGGCGACAAGCCGCGCATCCTGACCTTCAACTACGATACCGGCGAACGCTATCTGTCGGTTCCGGACTTCCTTCCCGAAGAGGGCTAAGCGCGGCTTAACCCTGCTCCTTCAAGACCCTGTTAACGGCGTGCTGCTAATCCTCCGGGATTGAGCAAGCTCGCGCGCGGAGTTCGGCGGCGCGGCGGAAACCCGGGAATTCCATGCGTCGGTCACGATTCGCGAACGAAATCGAAGCCAGCAGCTCGGTCAGCGAGCGGCCGTCGATCCGCGACACCTTATGGTTCGACGTCCGCAATCCCGAGCATAGCGACGAGGTCGAACTCGCCGAGTGGCGTGTCGCGGGGCTGGACCACATCGCGCTCCTCATGGGATTTACCCACCTGCTGGTGACCATCGGGTACCTCACGCTGTCCCGTTCCCTTCAGTGGTGCTTCTGCTTCGACAACCCGTCGATCCCGGCGTCCCTGGTTCTTATCGTCGACACGGTAGCTGCCGTTGCGCTGATCACTCGGGAGCGGTTCAATATCGGGTCACACACGATGGTGCGCGGACTGTGTTGCTACATGTTCGTTGCGGGCATGTTGTGGACGTGGTTTGGCTTAACGGTCGCGGACGATGCCTTCGCGGCTCAGATTTCGGCGACGCAGGTGGTGATGTGCGCAGGGATCGGCATCGGCGCCATCGTGTCGATCAGCTCGCCGCCGCTAGCGCTCGTCAATACCATCATGTCGGCGATTGCCGCTATCTTCCTCGCGGAAACTCCGTTGGTAGCGGTGGGCGTAGAGATCATCTCCCTCGTACTGGTAGCCTACAGCGTTGCCGGTACGCGCACCATCATCGCCACCGGCCGCGAACGCATGAAGCTCGACGCGCTCGCCCGCAAGTCGCTGCAGTTCATCAACGAGTTCGAGAACAGCGGACGCGGCTGGTTTTGGGAAACCAACGGCCAGGGCACCCTGTCCTACGTGTCCCGCCAGCTCGCCGACGATTTCGAATGCGAACCGGACGAGTTGCTCGGCCGCCAGTTCACCGACCTCCTGTCGGTCGACACCGGGTCGGACTCGATGGAAGAGCGCAAGACCCTCGGCTTCCACTTGTCGGCCCGCTTCCCCTTTTCCGACGTCGTGGTCCGCCCGGCGAGCGAGCAGGACGTTCACTGGTCGCTGTCCGGCAATCCGATTTTCGACGATCGCGGCCGCTTTCTCGGCTTCCGCGGCATCGGCACGGACCTTACCGAGCAGCGCAAGTCGGAGCGCGAAATCTCCCGTCTAGCCAAGTTCGACTCACTGACCGGCCTGCCCAATCGCGCGATGATGCGACAGACGCTCGACGAAGCGCTGCGCAATGCTGCCCACCGCCGCAAGGGGTGCGCGCTGTTCATGATCGATCTCGATCGCTTCAAGAACGTCAACGATACGCTCGGCCATCCGATCGGCGATGCCTTGCTGCGTGAGGTCGCCGACCGGCTCAAATCGGTGATGGGCAATCACGGGCAGATTGGTCGCCTCGGCGGCGACGAGTTTCAGGCCGTGCTGCCCGGCGCAGTCGATATCGGCCTACTGGAATCGCTGGCCCGAACGCTGATTGAGCAGGTCTCGCGCCCATACGACATTGAGGGCAACAAAGTGACGATCGGCGCGTCGGTCGGCATCGCCATCGGCGATCCGGAGCGAGCGAGCGCCGATGCACTGGTACGCAATGCCGACCTCGCGCTTTACGCGGCCAAGGGTGCTGGGCGCGGTAAGCACCGCCTTTACGAACCGTCGATGCACAGCGAGGCCGCCGAGCGGCAGCTGCTGGAGAACGATCTGCGCCAGGCGATCGAGCGCGGCGAGCTCGCCGTTCATTACCAACCCATCGTCCACGCCGCCGGCGAGGACGTGTCCGGGTTCGAAGCTCTGGTCCGCTGGAACCATGGCAAGCGGGGTCCGATTTCTCCCGCCAAGTTCATCCCGCTGGCGGAAGAAGCGGGTCTCATCGGCCCGATCGGCTCATGGGTGCTCCGCACCGCGCTCGAGGAAGCCGCGCACTGGCCTGACAGCGTTCGGGTCGCGGTCAATCTTTCGCCGCTGCAATTCAACGATCCGGCCATCGTTGAATTCGTGCGTTCAAGCCTGAAGGAAACGGGCGTTCGCGCCGAACGCCTGGAGCTGGAAATTACCGAGGGCGTCTTCCTTGCGGACGGCGACACGACCGACGATACGTTCGCCAAGCTCAAGGCAATCGGCGTCCGCCTCGCGCTCGACGATTTCGGCACCGGCTACAGCTCGCTCGGCTATTTGAAGAAAGCACCATTCGACAAGATCAAGATCGACCAGAGCTTCGTTCGCGGTGCGGCGTCGAGCACGAACCGCAACGCGGCCATCATCCGCGCCATCGTCACCCTCGCCGAAACGCTGGGCATGGATACCTGCGCCGAGGGTGTCGAGACCCACGATGATCTCCAGTTGATCCGCGAACTGGGGGTCAGCATGGTGCAAGGGTACATCTTTGGGAAGCCGGCCCCGGCAGAAAATGCGCGGCACATCGCCAATAGCGTTACGCTGGAAGCGGCCGGTTTCGCCTGCGTGCGCGAGCCGCGGCATCGCCTGATGCGGCGCGCAATCGCGCGGATCGACAATCAGATGGTCGAGCTTCGTCTGCGCAACATCTCGTCGATGGGGGCGCTCGCTGAATGCAAGATTCCCGTTACCCCCGGCGACGAGCTGACGATCGACATCGTCGGCGCTGGTCCCGTCCGCGGGATCGTGCGCTGGTCGCAGGCCGATCAGTTCGGCGTACAGTTCGACGGTCAGTTCGACCTCGGCCGGCTGGCTCCCAAAAAGCAAGTTACGGGCCAGCCTTCACCGCGGACCTGGCACGTCAACCGTCGCGCCAGCTAGGCGATTAGCGGGCGGCGAATTGCCGGGCCTGCGCCCGGTCCTTGCCGTAGAAATCGTCAAAATAGACGATTGACGACCCGCTCGGAACGGCAGTCAGATAAGTGATATAGAGCGGCACCGGGACCGGCAGATTGACTTTCTGCTCCGGCCGCGCACCCTTCGTTTGCGGTGGACGTCCGTTGAACAGCCAACGCGCGAAGCGAGGCGCGTCTTCAAGGCGCACGCAGCCGTTGCTTTCCAACCGGCCGGCGTCCTCGATCTTTTCCTTCTCCGGCGTGTCGTGCAGCCAGATCCCCTGCTCGTTGGGGAACATGAACTTCATCCGCCCCATCGAGTTGGCGGGTCCGGGACGCTGCCGCAACTTCACCTGTACGCGGCCGGCGGCGACCGCATGCCAATCGACCGACATCGGATCGAGGACGCGCGCGTTCTCGCCGAACTGGTCGACAAGGTCGTAGCCTCGCTTGGTGAAATAGGCCCGCCCCTCCTTGAGGATGGTCGGCGCGAGCTTGCGCGAAGTGATGTCGGGCGGCGAATTCCAATAGGGATTAAGCGCCTCGAAACGAATGAAGGCGTTCATCATCGGCGTTTGCGCGATTGGGTCGGGACGCCCCGCGACGACGCGCATCGAATCCACGACCTGGCCATTTTCGTACATGTAGAGCCGCGCAGCCGGCGGGTTCACGATGACATAGCGCCCGCCGCTCGCGGGCAGAGCACGCGCCCGCTCGAGGTTCAATTGCAGCAGGTGGTATTGCGCCTGGTTGCGGTACACGCGGCTGGCGATGGCCTGGCGCAGCTTGGCGTAGATCGGGTTCATCCAGCCGATCTGCTGCACATAGTCCCCCAGCGAAGGCGCCTGCGCCGCGGCGGCCAGCAGTTCGCTTGCGCTTGGCGGCGTCGGCTTCAGCTCGCGGTCGACATAGACGATGCCCACCTGCGGATCGTGGCGAAGGTCGCGCGCATATGTGACGAACGCCTGACTGAACAGCAGTTCCGCCCGCTGCCGGGCGGCCGGGTTGCCGGAACGGGCATCGGCCAGCGCCCGCGTGAGCGCGCGGACATTGTAATTGCGCGGGTTGAGGCGATCGGCCTGCGCGGTCGCCAGGAGCTGGATCAGCGCTGGCGCGGCATTGCCGGCGTTCGGCGCGAACCACAAAGACGCACCGCCGCGAGCGCGGTAAAAATCCGCGATTTCGGCGCCGGCGGACGGATCTGAAGGCCGCGCGCTCGCCGCGGTTGGCAAGAATGCTGGCGTGGCAACCAGGCCCATGCAGAGGCTGGCAGCAAGAATATGGCGAAGCGGCATCCGGCCGCGCGTGAGCTTTCCCATCAACATCCCTTGTTATGTGCGCCGCCTGTGCCGCGCAACGTGCCCAACGCACGTGTCGTCGCGCGGTTTAACCCTGCTGGCGCTGACCGCCATGTGAACCGGACGCAAAAAGGAGCGCCGGCGTTCACCGGCGCTCCCTTCATTTCCGATTTCAACCGATTAGCGGCGGTTGATGCTGACGTTGTAGATCGCTCCGTTGGGCGCGACGTCGCAGCGGAAGCTGAGGTCGGCCGCACTGGCATAACCATAGCCGGCCGCGCCATAAGCGCCGACACCGTACGGTCCGTAATTATTGTAGGCGTAGCGGCCGCTGCTCGCGACGCCGCGGACACGGGTCGTGCCGTTGTTGCGCGGCGTCACCTGTGTCACCGCTACGACCCGTCCCGTGGTGTTGGCACCCAGAAGCACGCCGAGGATGCCGCCGATGCTCTGGCGGTTGTAAAGCCGGCTCTGCACCGCAGCGCTGCACTGCTGGGTCGCCAAGCCGGTGTTGGCGTACCCATAAGCCCGGCCGTAGCCATAGGGTTGGGCATAAGCGTAAGGCTGCGCGTAGCCATAGGGTTGCGCATAACTGCGCTGATAATATTGGGCGGACGCCGGACCGGTGGCCGCAATAGCCGCGATGCCCGCACCAAGAATCGCCAGTTTCGTCGTCATCGACATGGTCTTTCTCCTTCGGAGGAATTGTCGATAAAACGTCTGGCCGTTGGGTGTTGGCTCGGCATCCGTCGCGCGAAGTTAACCGCTCGTCGCCGGAACCTGAACCGCAGATAAAAAAGGCGGCCGCGACCGAGTCGCGACCGCCCAATTTTGCCGAATCAATCCGCCTTACGGGTAGATCGCGGTCAGATCGAACTGCGCGGTGTACAGACCCGCGGCCTGGGCAGCGCCCAGCGTGAATGTGCCGCCGACGTTGACCGTGAAGGCACCCGTGGTGCCCGTGTTACGGGTCGTCGCGCCGCCCTGGTCGAGCGCCAGTGCCGCGCCGATTGTGTTGACGCAGCCCGTGCCGTTACAAATCACGCCACCGGCCGGCTGGGTCAGCGTCAGCTGAACCGGCACGTTCGGCGAGGCGAAGCCGTCGAACTGCGCGCGGTTGAACGCACCCGGCAGCGCGACGACCGCACCGGTCGTCGAACGAGCGCCCGTATCGGCGTCGACGACAACGTCGCCACCCGCAAGCGGATCACCGGCGACGGTGCCGAAATCCAGATCCTTGACCCAGTTCAGGGTCAGCGACTGGAGCACGACGCCCTTGGCATTGGCGGTCGCGGTAGCAGTCGAAGCGGCCATGGCCGGCGTCGCTGCAACGAAAGTAGCGGCAAGCGCCGCAAGGCAGACATTCAAACGCATCTTGGTTCCCCACTATCGAAAAGATCGAGGAGGCCCCTTTGCCTCACCGCCCGTTCACACCGTTTGAAGGCTTGTGGTTGCCGGAAAATTTACCCTGTTCATCAGCCATTCGGCGCAACCCCTTCCGCGGGGCCCTCGCACACGGGGGCGTCGCGCGTTCTAGGCCAAGGCCACGTTTACCGCGCTGCTTAGGGCGCGCGGCCGCGGGTAAAGAGAGGGATAAGGCTGGCGATTCAATGGGCCCATGGCCGATGCCCGGAGGTTTCAATGAACCGTTTACCCATTTCGGATAAGTCATCCGTGATGGACCAGAGCAGCATTAGTCAAAACCGCAGGTCGAACCGCTCTCCGATGCTGTTGAGCGCGCAGATCGACATGGGCGGACAACCGGTTTCGGTGATCCTCCGTAATCTTTCATCGGAAGGAGCGTTGATCGAGGGCGCGAAGTTGCCGCTGGTCGGAACTTCGACGGTCTTCAATCGCAACGAACTCCGCGTGAACGGTCGAATCGTGTGGGTCCAGGGGCGTCTGGCCGGGGTCTCCTTCGACCGCAAACTGGAGCGCGAGGAACTGCTGCGTCAGGTTCCCAAGCCGCGCCAGCGCTTCGACGCGCAATTCCGTCGTCCGGGGCTAGCCTGTCAGCCGCTCAGCGACGCGGACCGCAAGATGCTCGAACTGTGGGCGACGTCCGCTCCGATTGCCGAAACCGGCAACTGATCTAATTCAGAAGGCTTCGGCGGGGATTTTCATCAGAGTCTCGGCGCCCGCCTCGATCTTCTTCCGCAACGCCCCCGACATCGGCAGTTCGCGCCGCGCATAGAATTCGGCGGTCGTTAGCTTGGCCTGATGAAACGCCGTGTCGCCGGTGCCACCGTCCAGCGCTCGCTTCGAGGCAGCGGCGAGCTTGACCCACATCCAGCCCAGACTGACGAGGCCCATCAGGTCCATATAGGCATAGGCACCCGCTCCGGCGTTGTCGGGATCCGCCATGCCGTTCTGCGCAAGCCACATCGTTGCAGCCTGCAAATCCTGTAGCGCCGGCTCCAGCGCGGTCGCGGCGCCGGCAGGATCGCCGGTTCGCTTCGCCTCGGCAATATCGCGCCCGACCAGCTCGAAGAATGCACGAACCCCTCGCCCGCCGTCCTTGGGCAATTTGCGGCCAACCAGGTCCATCGCCTGGATGCCATTGGTCCCCTCATAGATTTGGGTGATGCGGGCATCGCGGACGAACTGCTCCATCCCCCATTCGCGGATGTAGCCGTGCCCGCCGAGCACCTGCTGACCGTAGATGGCGGCCTGCAGCCCCTTGTCGGTCAGATAGCCCTTGATGACCGGCGTGATCAGGCCGAGCAGATCGTCCGCCTGCTGGCGCTCCGCCTCATCGGGCGACCGACGCATGAGATCGACCTGCAGCGCTCCCCACAGCACCAGCGCGCGACCCGCCTCGTTCCACGCCTTGGCTTCCATCAGCATGCGACGAACGTCGGGATGGACGATGATCGGATCGGCCTTGGCACCCGCCTCGCGCTCGCCTTCTTTCACCGCGCGGCCCTGGCGGCGGTCGCGGGCGTAGGCGGCGGCGTTCTGATACGCGACTTCGCCTTGGGCCAGGCCCTGGAGCCCGACGCCAAGCCGCGCGGCGTTCATCATAATGAACATGGCGGCCAGGCCCTTCTCGGGCTCCCCGACCAGCCAGCCCTTGGCGCCGTCATAATTCATGACGCAAGTCGCGTTGCCGTGGATGCCCATCTTCTTCTCGAGCGCGCCGCAACCGAGCACATTGCGCTCGCCGAGCGACCCATCGTCGTTGACCAGGAACTTGGGCACCACGAACAGCGAAATGCCCTTCACATTGTCCGGCGCCCCTGCCCGCTTGGCGAGCACGAGGTGGATGATGTTCTCCGCCAGATCGTGCTCCCCCGACGAGATGAAGATCTTGGTGCCGGTGATCGAATAGCTGCCGTCCGGATTCTCCTCGGCGCGGGTCTTCAGCAGCCCGAGGTCGGTGCCGCAGTGCGGCTCGGTGAGGTTCATCGTTCCGGTCCACTTGCCGGTGATCATCGTGGGCACGAACTTCTGCTTCAGCTCGTCGCTGCCCTTGACGAGCAGCGAGGCGATCGCGCCCGACGTCAGCCCCTGGTACATTTCGAAGCTGTGGTTGGCGGACAGGATATATTCGGTGACCGCGGTGCCAACGACCTGCGGCAGCCCTTGCCCGCCATATTCCTCCGGTCCGGTCAGCGTCGGCCAACCGGCCTCGACGAACTGGTCGTAGGCTTCCTTGAAACCCGGCGGAGTAACCACCGACCCGTCATCATTCCGCTTGCATCCGACCTCGTCGCCGACGCGATTGAGCGGCTGCAGAACCTCGGCCGAAAAACGCCCCGCCTCTTCCAGGATCGCGTCGATCAAGTCGGGCGTCGCGTTGGCAAAACCCGGCAGGTTCGAATAGCGGCCGATATCCAGCACGTCGTTGAGGATGAACTGCGTCTCGCGCACCGGCGCCGTATAGGTGGGCATTGCTTACCTCCGTGTCAGCAGCGTCTTTGCCGTGCCCTGCGGCGCGCGTCCAGCATCCGTAAATGTAACTTTTCGTACCTTTAGCGCGAACTAAGGGAATGATGATGAACTTTGCCAAGCTTTCTGCCGCTGCGGCGCTTCTTGTTGTCGCACCCGCCAACGCCGCCGCCCCGCGCACCGAAACAGCTGTCCTCGCCGGCGGCTGCTTCTGGGGCATGGAAGCCGTGTTCGAGCATGTGAAAGGCGTGACCAACGTCGTTTCCGGTTATGCGGGCGGCAGCGCTCGCGATGCCAATTACGACAAGGTCAGCAGCGAAAGCACGGGCCATGCCGAGGCGGTGAAGATCACCTACGATCCGGCCCAGATCAGCTATGCGCAGCTGCTCCAGATCTACTTCACCGTGGCGCACGACCCAACCCAGGTGAACCGGCAGGATCCGGACTCCGGCCCCAGCTACCGCTCGGCGATCTTCCCCCAATCGCCGCAACAGGCCGCATTTTCGCGCGCATTCATTGCCCGGCTGAACGGTGCGCATCTGTTCAAGGCGCCGATCGCGACGAAGATCGAGTCGGGCGGCTTTTACCCCGCCGAGGCCTATCACCAGGACTTCGCCCGCAAGAACCCGACCTACCCCTACATCGTCATCAACGACCGGCCGAAGGTCGCCGCGCTGAAGAAGAAGTTTCCCGCAGTCTACCGCGGTTAGCGCGGCGAGAAGTTTTCACGCCGGGCTGGCCGGGGGCGACAATAGCGCCGGACGACCCTATATCGCGATTCCACGCCGCCAGCAGAGGCCGACAAGATGCTGACGACCAATCCGTTCGATGACGACAAGCTGCGCGAGGAGTGCGGCGTTTTCGGTATCTGGGGCGCCGACAATGCGGCGAGCTTCGTCGCGCTCGGGCTTCATGCGCTGCAGCACCGCGGCCAGGAGGCGGCGGGCATTACGACCTTCGACGGCAAACATTTCCATTCGCACCGCGCGATGGGTCACGTCGCCGGCAATTTCGACCGCGATGAAGTGATCCGCCGCCTGTCCGGGCGATCCGGCATCGGCCACGTCCGTTATTCGACCACGGGCGAGACCGCCCTGCGCAACATTCAGCCTTTGTTCGCTGAACTTGCGGAAGGCGGATTTGCCGTGGCGCACAACGGCAATCTGTCGAACGCCATGAAGGTCCGCCGCACGCTCAACCGGCGCGGCTCGATCTTCCAGTCGACGAGCGACACCGAAGTCATCATCCATCTGGTCGCGACCTCCGATCGCACGACCACGCTTGATCGGCTGACCGACGCGCTCATGCAGGTCGAAGGCGCCTATTCGCTCGTCGTCCTGACCGAAGAAGGCCTGATCGCCTGCCGTGATCCGCTCGGAATTCGGCCGCTGGTGATGGGCAAGCTCGGGGAGGCCACGATCTTCGCCAGCGAAACCGTCGCGCTTGACGTCATTGGCGCCAGCTTCCTGCGCGACGTCGAGCCAGGCGAGCTGATCCTCGTCAATGGCTCGGGTATTCGCTCCTTCCGCCCGTTCGCGGCGCAAGAATCCCGCCCCTGCGTGTTTGAGCACATCTATTTCGCGCGGCCCGACTCGATCGCCGAAGGAATGTCGGTTTACGAGGTTCGCAAGAACATCGGCGGCGAGCTGGCGCGCGAAGCCCCCGTGGTTGCCGATTACGTGGTACCAGTGCCGGACAGCGGCGTTCCGGCAGCAATCGGCTTTTCGCAAGCGAGCGGTATCCCGTTCGAGCTTGGCATCATCCGCTCGCACTATGTCGGCCGCACCTTCATTCAGCCAAGCCAGGAAGTCCGCCACCTCGGCGTCAAGCTGAAGCACAATGCCAACAGCGCGCTGGTCGACGGCAAGAGCATCGTGCTGGTCGACGATTCGATTGTCCGCGGGACCACCAGCGTGAGGCTGGTGCAGATGATGCGCGATGCCGGAGCGCGCGAGGTGCACATGCGCATCGCCTCGCCGCCGACCCGGCATAGCTGCTTCTACGGCGTCGACACGCCCGAGCGCGCCAAGCTTCTCGCGGCCCAGATGAACGTCGAGCAGATGCGCGATTACATCAACGCCGACAGCCTCGCCTTCATTTCGATCGAGGGCCTGTATCGCGCGCTCGGCGACGAACGGAATTCGGCGCAGCCGCAGCGCTGCGACGCCTGCTTCACCGGAGCCTATCCGACGACGCTGACCGACGTGACCGAGCGGGACGGTCCCGCTGCACTTGCGTTGGTCGCCAGCCGCTAAGCGGCTAACAGCCGCGCCATGACCGATTCGAAGATATTCGCCGGCCAATTGGCGATCGTTACAGGCGCCAGCCGCGGGATTGGCGCCGCCACCGCGGAGGCACTGGCCGGCGCCGGAGCGCACGTCATTCTCGTCGCCCGCGGTGCATCCGCTCTGGAGGAAGTCGAGGAGCGGATTCACGCCGCCGGCGGATCGGCGACGATTGCGCCGCTCGACCTCACCGACGGCGAAAGCATCGGCAAACTGGCGGGTGCGATTGCGGAGCGCTGGGACAAGCTCGACATCCTCGTGCTCAACGCCGCGATGCTCGGTTCGCTGACTCCGGTGCAGGACATCGATCCCAAGGAATATTCGCGGCTGCTCAGCCTCAACCTGCTCGCCAATCAGGCGCTAATCGCCGCCTTCGATCCCTTGCTCCGGAACGCAGATACCGCGAACGTGGTGGTGCTGACCTCATCGGTCGGCAGCACGCCGCGCGCCTTTTGGGGAGCGTACGGATCGTCGAAGGCGGCGCTCGAAAACCTGCTCGGCACCTATGCCGACGAAACCGCTTACACCAACCGCCTCAAGGTCCACATTGTCGACCCCGGAGCGACCCGAACGCGGATGCGCGCGCTGGCCTTCCCCGGTGAGGATCCCGATGAACTGAAACCGCCCGAGACTGTTGCCGCAGCGATCGTCGAGCGCCTCCATTCAGACTCACCGACTGGAGCACCAATTCGGGTCGAAGCTTGAGACGGAACCACCGTTGTTTAATTTTCGTTGAACGAAGATTGCTCGACTCGTGGTAAATACCTATGGGTTTGTCGCGCGTCGAAACGTCTGGCATGGCCGCGGCGGAGTCGGACGCGATCCCTTATGTCCTCAGGGCGGTTTGCGTAGAGATTGCTCGGTGCAACGTTGCCCCTGTGCCGAGCACGGGTGAGCCCTGCCAAGCTTTTTAGGCCGGCAGTGCTCACCCGACTCGCTTATTGCGCCGGTTCGAGCGCGGCGTTCTGTTCGAGAGCAATCTCGCCCTCATCGTAGCCGTCCCAATAGTGCAGCCGCTGCGCGCTGACCTTGATCATGGTCAGGCCCGGGGTATCGACGCCCTCCTTGAACCATTCGTCGAGATCCTTGGTCCAATGGTCGGCGAACTGCGCCTTGTCACGGATCAGTTCGGCGCGGCCTTCGACGGTGATGAAAAAGGGTTTCATGCCCAGCATGCCGGACTTCGACTGATAGTTTACCGCGACGTTGGGATCGCCTTCGATGTCCTTGACCGCGCGATGGTGATCGCAAGTGAAGAAGTAATTGTCGCCGTCATATTCGACCTGGCGGTTGTTGCTCATCGGCCGTCCCGAAATGGCGCCGCCAGCAGTCCGCGTGGACAGGATCGCGAAATCGATGTCCCGCATCTTTTCCGAAATGTCGCTGAGCTTGAGGTCGCCCATGTCTTCGCTCCTCATGATGGTTCGCAAGCAGAACGCCGACGCGCCGCGGCGGGTCCAAACACCGCCCAAAGCCCTAACCATCAAACGGAGACGAACTGCGTCCTGCGCTGCGCCGGATCGCTGCCGACGAGCTTCAGATGGACGCGATCGCCGATGGACGGCTCGGCCAGCGGGACGCGAACGATGATCGCCTCGCCGCACAATTGAACGCGGGCGCCGCGCTGGTCGATGTCGGTGACCTGACCGTTGAAAGTCTGTCCGACTCGCGACTGCAGTTCCACGGCCTCGGCAAGATCGACCGCCGCGGCGCCGACCTGGGCGGCCTTGGCGTCGGCGCGGGCCATGATCGCGGGAAGCTGTTCGAAAGCCTCGGCAATCCGGTCTGGGACCGCAAGGCCATTCGCCACGGCCAATGCGCATTCAATGACGTAGCGGTCGGCCAGCCGGCGCAGCGGGGCGGTGGCGTGAACATAGGTAGCAGCCATGGCCCAATGCCACGGCCGCTCGCCTTCACGATAGGCTGCGTAAGAGGCGTGAGCGCCCGAGCGGCGGATGGCGAGCATCAACGCCGCCTGCGCCTTGTCGTTGGGGTCTAGACGCCGCTGCAGGTCGTGCAGCGACTCATCCTTGGGCCAGTCGATGCCAAGAGCCCGCGCACTCTCCGCAATTCGGCGCCGTGCTCGTTTGTCAGGATCGGGCATTACCCGAAACAGTCCGGTATGGTGGGCGAACAGCGTATCGCCGATGGCCATGTTCGCCGCCAGCGAGAGAGCCGCATTGGCAATCTCCGCCGCGCTCACCGCCCGAAACTCAAGTACGAAGCGACCATTGGGCAGCTGGTTCACTTCCTGCTGCGGAGGATCGACTCGCGAGGCGCCGCGCGCCGCCTCGTTCGCCGCGATCCGGCGGGCGAGCTCGAAGAAGCCGTCGGGCAGCTGATCCTCGGTGACCGTTGCGTAGCCGAGCTTCGCGCGGCTCCGAATCATCGCCCGCTCGACGCCCGTCAGGGCGACTGCTCCAGCCGGATCGACGCGGACGGTGAACATGACCGCAGGGCGCTCGCCGTCGGGCAGGAGACTTGCGGCGCCTTCGCTGAGAATCGGCGGATAAAGACCGGTCTTGCCGTCGGGCAAATAGATTGTTTCGCCGCGTTCCCATGCTTCGCGATCGATCGAGCCGCCGGGATCGACAAAGCTCGCAACGTCGGCAATCGCATAATGGAGCAGCAGGTCGGCGCCGGCGATTTCGATCGTGAACGCCTGATCGAGGTCGGTGGAGCTCAGCGGATCGAGCGTGACGAACGGCTGATCCGTGCGGTCCCGATGATCCGGAAACGAACGTTTCGAAGCCTGCTCGGCTTCCGCCAAGACTTCTGGCGGTATCGCGGGCGGCAAATGATACTGATCGCGGATCGCAGCCAGCCCATCCGCAAGCGCGTTGCCGCGGTCGCGGATCGCCTTCATGATTTAACCAGCGTGACTTGAGCCACGTCGATACCGCCGCCGCGGAAACCGCCTTCGCAGTACGTCAGATAATAGCGCCAGAGATCGTGAAAGCGGTCGCTGAAACCCGAGAGCGCCCCGCTCGAAACGGTCCGGTCAAAATTTGTCCGCCAGCGCTCCAGGGTACGGGCGTAGTCTATCCCGAAGCCGTCGCTCCGGTCGCGCCAGTCCAGGCTGCGCGCTTCAGCCAGCGATCGGAAACGCGGCTCATGGATGAGCATTCCGCCAGGGAATATGTAGGCCTGGATGAAATCCGCCGATGCCGCGTAGGCGTGGAACAGCTCCGGCTCGATCAGGATGTACTGCAGCGCCGCGCGTCCGCCGGGACGCAGATTGCGCGCCACGCAGTCCATGAATGCCGGCCACCATCGCTCGCCTACCGCTTCGACCATCTCCACCGAAGCGATGGCGTCGAACCGTTGGTCGATATCGCGGTAATCCTGCAGCCGAATCTCGATCCGGTCAGCGAAACCCGCTTCGGCAATGCGGCGATCCGCCCATGCCTTCTGTTCCGCCGACAAGGTGAGTCCGACGACGGTTGCTCCGCGCCGCGCCGCTTCCATCGCCAGAGTGCCCCAGCCGCAGCCGATCTCGAGCAGCCGGTCGCCGGACTTCAAGTCGAGACGATCGAGCAGGAGCCGGACCTTTTCGAGCTGCGCTTCCGCCAGATCGTCGGACCGGTCGAATCGCGCCGATGAATAACTCATGGTCGAATCCAGCCAGGCCGCGTAAAAATCATTGCCGAGGTCGTAATGGGCGCGGATGTTTTCCCTGGCACCGGCCTTGTCGTTGTCGCGCAGACGGTGCGCGATCGCGTTGATCAACCGGAACGGCCCCTTGGCGCGCGCGGCGCCGCGCAGGCTGCGCGCATTCTGCATGAACAGAGCGAAGAGCGGGACCGGATCGGGCGACGACCACTCGCCCTTCGCCCAGGCCTTGTACCAGCCGACACTGCCGGCCATCGCCAGCCGGACCAGCGCTGTCCAGCTGTGCAACCGGACCTCCGCGCGAAAGCCGGGCCGGCTAAAGCCGATCCGCCGCCGGCTGCCGTCCGGGAGCGTTGCGTCGATCCCGCCCGTTTCCAGGCGGCGATCCAGCGTGTCGAGGACCTGAGCGAACGCGGGCGCCAACGCCCGGCCGATCAGGCTGCCGCCGGTCGAGAAGCCGCGATCGGCGCGGACCAGATGCTCGCCACGCGTGCCCATGGAGCGCGCGGTATGAAGTCCCTCAGCGATTGTCGAGCGGGACCATGAACCCGACGCTGCGCAGGGCGGGAAACCGCTGGTCGCTGAGGTAAGCGCGGCCATCGCGCTCAATGACGTAGGGCATGCGCGACCAGAACAGAAAGTCGCGAACTTTCGGATCGGTCCGCGCAGCGCGAATCAAGCGCGGGTCGTCGAGATTGAGCGGATAGACTTGCGGGTCGAGCCGCAGCTGGCCAGTCAGTCCATTATATTCAGCCGTCCCGCCGAGCTTGTCGCCGCGCCACATCACCTGCCGCTTCCAGAAGGTGAGCGGCACTTCGCCGGCGACGATCATCCGCGGCGTTTCAATCCGTTCGATCCGCGGCCGAACCGTGGCGACAGCGCGCGCGGAAATGCCGGCATTGAAGGCGATGTAGACGAGCACACCGCCGAACGCGACGATCGCCGGCATCCGCCAATCGCGGCCCTGGCGCTCGGCTTTCCACGACAGTTCGAGACCGAGGATGAAGGCGATCCAGATCCACGGATCGACGATGAACAGGATGTCGCCATAGAACCAGCGGTGCGACAGCGGCTCAAGAAAGCGCACGCCATAGGTGTTCATAAAATCGAGCAGCGGATGGCTGAGCGTGGCGATGGCGCAGGCCAGAAGCAGGCCGCCAAGCCTGAGCGGACCTTCCTTGCCTGGCCGCAGTCGCTCCCACAGCCAAATGATGGCGACGGTGACGAACGGCATCACCAGCAGTCCGCCGACACCATGCGTGAAACCGCGGTGGAAAGTGCGCGCGGAGACGTTCAGCCAGGGCGCGATGAAGCTGTCGATGTCGGGCAGGTTGGCGGCGATGATCATCGCCGGCATCGCGCGCGGGCTCAGGCGCTTGAAACCCATGCGCCCCAGGACGGCGCCGGCGAGGCTGTGCGTGAGATTGTCCA
>Ga0207657_10001953_pt1 | contig 22262 bp, 24 predicted proteins | sample KBSC33metaG_FD_184316 | JGI IMG/M metagenome (GOLD analysis project Ga0207657, IMG submission 184316) | Corn rhizosphere microbial communities from Kellogg Biological Station, Michigan, USA - KBS C3-3 metaG (SPAdes) (version 2) | ecosystem: Host-associated > Plants > Roots > Rhizosphere > Soil ... | reverse complement strand
ATTCCGCCCGGCCTCCGGCCCCTTTCGATATGAGCACGATCATCCAGGACATCGAGCGCCGTCAGCTGCGCGAGGTCCCGCGGTTCAAGGCGGGCGACACCGTTCGCGTGCATTTCCGGGTCATCGAGGGCACGCGCTCGCGGATCCAGGTGTTCGAGGGGATCGTGATCAAGCGGCAGGGAGCCGGGGCGCGCGAGACGTTCACGGTGCGGAAGAACTCGTTCGGCGTGGGCGTCGAGCGGACGTTCCCGCTGCACTCGCCGAAGATCGACAAGATCGAGGTCGGCGCGATCGGCGACGTGAACCGCGCGAAGCTGTACTACCTGCGCGGCAAGGTCGGCAAGAAGGCTCGCGTCCGCGAGCTGCGCCAGACGCAGAACTGAGTCTCCGCGCTCTTTCCACACTTTCGGCACAATCGCCGGCCGCCGCTCGGGCTACGCTCGAGGCATGCCTCCGGCGAAGAAGCGCACGGGCCAGAAGCTGCTCCGGTTCGACCGGTCGACTGGGGGTCGGTTCGTCGCCGGAGCAGACGAAGCGGGCCGGGGGCCGCTCGCGGGACCGCTCGTCGTGGCGGGCGTGCTGCTCGACTACGAGTGCCTGCGCGACCACCGGGTGCGTCCGCTTGCGCTCCTGAACGACTCGAAGCAGGTCGACTCCGACACACGGGACGAGCTCTACCGCGCGGTCGTCGCCTGCGCCGAGCGGATCTCGGTGCGCGTGTTCCCCGCGGCGGTGATCGACCGCGACGGGCTTCACAAGTGCAACCTGCGCGGGCTCCGCGAAGCGTTGTGGGCCTGCCAGCCGGCCGACGTGTCGCTGGTCGACGGGTTCAAGCTCGGGCCGACGGCGCCGCCTCACAGAGCACTCGTGGACGGGGACACCAAGAGCGCCGCGATCGCGGCCGCCTCGATCGTCGCCAAGGTGACCCGCGACCGCTATATGCGCACCGCCGACGCGCTGTATCCCGGCTATGGGTTCGCATCCCACGTCGGCTACATCACGCCCGGCCACACGGCGATCGTGCGCGAGCGCGGACCGTGCGAGATCCACCGCCGCTCGTGGCGGGCGCGTGCGTACCTCAGCGAAGAAGAGCTCGCCGCGGCATCCATCTGAGCGCCGGGCGGCGTGGTGGTACCGCCTGCGCGGCTACCGCGTGCTCGCCGCGAACTGCTGGGCCGGCGGCTACGAGCTCGACCTCGTCGTGCGCCGCGGCCGGGCACTCGTCTTCGTCGAGGTGAAGTCGAAGGCGGGCGACCGTTACGGCGACCCGCTCGAGATGGTGACGCCGGTGAAGGTCGAGCGTCTGCGACGGGCTGCGGCGGCGTGGCTGGCCGCGAACCGGTCGCTGGCCGGCCTCGACCTGCGCTTCGACGTGGCCGCGGAGCGGGCGGGCCGGCTGGAGGTCGTGCAGGACGCGTTCTAGCCGACGTCGAACCCAGGTGTGTGGCGACGCAGGAGCAGCTCTACGCCGGCCTGGACCTCGACCTCTCGTGGTCCGAACGTGATCTGCCTGAGCGGGAGCGGACGAAGCACGTCCACCGCCTCCATCCGTACCTCGGCAAATACATCCCGCAGCTCGTCGAGGAGCTCTTCCGCCGCCACGTGCCGCCGCGCGGCCGCGTCCTCGATCCGTTCGCGGGCTCCGGGACGACGCTCGTGCAGGCGCTCGAGTCCGGTCTCGACTCGACCGGCGTCGACATCGCGTCGTTCAACTGCCTGTTGATGAGCGTGAAGACCCAGGAGCACAACCCGTTCATCCTCGAGCGGGAGCTCCGCGACGCGCTCGGACGGTTCGAGTGTGGGGAGGGTGCTGCCGAGCGTGCGACCCCCTACTTACGCGCGTGGTTCGCCCGACCCGCGCGCGACGACCTGCTCCGCTTTCGGTCGCTCATCGCCGACTACGAGTCGGCGGACGTGCTGCGGGTGATCCTTGCGCGCGCAGCGCGCTCGGCACGGCTGACAACGCACTTCGATCTCGACTTTCCGCGCGTGCCGCAGACGGAGCCGTATTGGTGCCACAAGCACAAGCGCGAGTGCCGCCCGATCGAGCGAGCCGATCACTTCGTTCGCCGCTACACGCTCGACACCCTTGCGCGCCTCAAAGCGTTCGCACACGTTCGCAAGCGCCGCGACGCGATCGTCTTGCACGGCGACGCGCGTGAGATCGAGTTGCCCGGCCCATTCGACGCCGTCGTCACGTCGCCGCCGTACCCCGGCCTCATCGACTATCACGAGCAGCACCGCTACGCATACGAGCTGCTCGGCCTCGACGACCTGCGCGAGCGGGAGATCGGAGCCGCCTCTCGCGGGACGTCGAAGGCAGCGCTCGCCGCCTACCGTGACGGGATCGTCGGCGTGCTCGGGGCGTGCCGCGAGGCGCTGAAGCCGCGGGGGCGTGTCGTGATCGTCGTGAACGACCGGCGCGACCTGTACCCGGAGATCCTCGAGGGCGCCGGCCTTGTGCTCGAACAGCGGTACCAGCGGCATGTGAACCGTCGCACCGGCCGCCGGGCCGGCGAGTACTTCGAGGACGTGCTCGTCGCGACGCGTCGTTAGGCGTCGCGGCTCGGCGCGTCGACCACCATCTTGAGCGAGCCGTCCGGCTGACGCTCATGGACGACCACGTACTTGCCGGTCTCACCATCAGATGTGTACGTCCCGACGTCGATCACGACGTCACCGCAGTCCCACACGTCGTCCGTCGAGAATGTGATGCGCGACGGCCCCCGCGCGAGAGACGTGCGAAAGAGCGCGGTGATCGCGTCACGGCCGCGAACAGGTGGTAGGCCGGGCAGGAGGATGCGTGCGTCGTCGGTGTACCCATCGACCACCGCTTCGACATCCTGGTTCGCGAGCGCCGCGCTGAAGCGCTCGTTGAAAGCTCGGACATCGTCGCTCGTGCTCACCGAGCGATCCTACGCTCGCGGAGCGTGGCTAGCGCTTCTCCGCGCGGAACGCGATCGAGAGCGGTGGGTCTTCCGTGCGCGGTTCGTCGACGCGCGTGAGGATGAGCCCGGTATCGAGCACCGCGTTGAGGAGCGCAGCGAGCGGAATGTGGTTGACACCGACCTTGGACCGGATGCCTGGCCGGTCGGGATACCGCGACACGGTGTGCCAGCCCGTCACGCGGTAGCCCGGCTGGAACACCGTCGTGCCGTCTTCTTGCGGCAGGGCGAAGGGCGAGGCGAAGACCGGATGGACGCCGGCGTAGACGAAGACGCCGCCGGGACGCAGAACCCGGGCGACCTCGGCAAACACGGCGCGCAGGTCGTCGAAGTCGGTGTGGGTGAGGATCGAGACGACTGCGTCGTACGAGCCGTCGTCGAACGGGAGCGCGTGAGCATCGGCTTGCAGCACGGTCGCGCCGCGCCTGCGGGCACGTGCGAGTTGCGGCTCGGAGACCTCGACGCCGATCGTCTCCCAGCCTGCGGCCTCGAGGAGGGGGAGGGCGAGCCCGGTCCCACAGCCGAGGTCGAGGCAGCGGCCGCTCGCAGGCCCGAGCAGCGTTACCGCGTGCTCTCGCAATTCCACGAAGGATCCCGTGGAGGCGAACTCGTCATACCAGTCGACGTGTGCGTCGTACCGCGCCACGCCGGTCAGTGTATTGACAGGTGACCATATGGTCACCTATGATCCAGACGTGACCGACGACGATCAGGTCTTCAAGGCGCTCGCCGACCCGACGCGCAGGCATCTCCTCGACCGGCTCTTCGAGCGCGACGGCCGCACGCTCACGGAGCTCGAGTCCGAGCTGGAGATGACGCGCTTCGGCGTCATGAAGCACCTGCGGGTCCTCGAGGACGCTGGTCTCGTGGTCACGCGCCGGCAGGGCCGGGAGAAACTCCACTTCCTGAACCTCGTTCCGATCCGGCTGATCCACGACCGATGGATCGACAAGTACGCGGAGCGCCAGGTGTCGGCGCTCTCCGAGCTCAAGACACGACTGGAGGGACGTCGATGACGACGACCATTGCGCAGACGACGCAGGTCTATCAGGTGTTCATCAAGGCGAGCGCCGACCAGATTTGGGAGGCGATCACGAAGCCGGAGTGGACGGCGCGCTACTTCCACGGTGCGCGCATCACCGTCACGCCCGATCACTACGACTCGCGCAGCGCGGACGGGGACGTGTGGGGCGACTCCGCAGTGGAGGTGTTCGATCCGCCGCGCAAGCTCGTCCACGGCTGGCGGTCGCTGTACGACCCGGAGCTGGCGGCGGAGGACGAGAGCCGTGTCACGTGGGAGATCGAGGAGGACGAGAGCGGCGTCTGCCTGCTCACCGTCACGCACGACCGGCTCGAAGGTGCGCCAAAGACCGCGGTGGGGGTCTCGGGGGCCGGCTGGACGGGCGTGATCAGCGCGCTCAAGACGCTGCTCGAGACCGGCGAGCCGTTGTACGGGTGAGCTCGATGGGCGTCGTGCAATTCGAGCAGTACTCGATCGTCCTGCTGACGACGCCGAAGGACCCGCCCCCGTTCTCCGAGCGAGAACGGGGGCGGCTGCAGGACGCGCATCTCTCGTACCTCGCCGACCTGCACGATGCCGGCCACCTGCTCGCCGTCGGGCCGCTCTCGGACCCCGGCGGCGAGCTGCGCGGCCTGTCGATCTTCAACGTCGACGCGGAGCGTGCTCGCGAGCTCAAGGAAGCCGACGAGGCGGTGCGGGCCGGCGTGTTCGATGTGCGGGCGATCCCGTGGACGGTTCCCGCCGGCGCGATGCATTTCGCGCACACGCGCCTGCCACGTTCGATGAAGGACGTGTCGGGTTGAGCGGCGCTATGGTGCGCCGCGGTGTTCGAGACCGACGCTGAGATCGACGAGCTCGATGCGCTCCTCGCGCGGACGTACTCGAATGCGAACACGCATCTAACGGCGATCGTCAAGCCCGAGCGCCGCCTGAGCGCGCGTCAGGTCGTGCGGTACCTCCACGGGACGAAGCACGTCGCGTTCGCGACCGTCAACGAGCGTGGTGAGCCGCGCGTTGCGCCGCTCGACGGCGTGTTCATCCACGGTCGGTTCACCGTTTCGACCGGCGGCGAAGCTGCGCGTCTCCGCCACCTGCGTGCGAACGACGCGTGCAGTGCCGCGCACATGGACGGCGACACCGTCGGCATCGTGGTCCACGGCCATGCGGCGATCATCGGACGCGACGATCCTGGAGCGGCCGAGCTCGAGCCCGTCTGGCGCGAGATCTACGGCTCGAGCCCGTTCGAGTGGGGCGAAGGCGTCGTCTTCATGCGCATCGAGCCGACTTCGATGTGGGCGTACGCGTTCCACCCCGAGAACTTCCCGGAGTAACTGGCACGCATTCGTCACACACTCGTGACAGACACATGACCGCACGTCGCCTAACGTGGCAACGTGCTCGCACGTACCGTCACGCACGCGCTCGTCGGCATCGACCCGCGGCGGGTTGAGGTCGAGGCGCACATCCAGGGTGGAATCCCGTCGTTCGCCATCGTCGGGCTGGCCGACCGTGCCTGCCAGGAGGCGAAGGCGCGCGTACGTTCGAGCGTCGCGGCGGCGGAGCTCGAGTGGCCGTCCTCGGCGCGCGTTACCATCAACCTCGCTCCGGCCGCGCTGCGCAAGGAGGGCTCGGGATTCGATCTCCCGATCGCGCTCGCAGTTCTCGCGGCCTCGTACCAGGTGCCGGCGCGGTCGCTCGAAGGTCACGCCGCCTTCGGCGAGCTCGGGCTCGACGGGCGCCTGCGGCCGGTTCCCGGAGCGCTGGTCGCTGCCGAGGGAGCGCGGCGGGCCGGGCTCACGCATCTCGTCTGCGCTCTCGAGTCGGCGCCGGAGGTCGCTTTGGCCGGCGTGGAGCCGGTCGGCGTGCGGCACCTCGGCGAGGCGGTCTCCTACCTCCGTGGGGAGCACGAGCCGCTCGAGCCGCCCCCGCCAGAAGACGACTTCGAGATGCTCGCCTGCGTCCCCGACCTCGCCGACGTCCGCGGCCAGGAGCGGGCGCGTCGTGCGCTCGAGATCGCGGCGGCGGGCGGTCACAACCTGCTCTTCGCAGGACCGCCGGGCACGGGCAAGACGATGCTCGCCCGCCGCCTCCCGAGCCTCCTGCCGCTGCTCGGCGACGAGGCGGCGCTCGAGGTCACGCGCATCCACTCGGTCTGCGGGACGCTCCCGCCCGGCGCCGGGCTCGTCCGGGTGCCGCCGTTCCGTGCGCCGCACCACTCGAGCTCGGTCGCGGGGCTGATCGGCGGCGGCGCCGGGTCGCTGCGACCCGGCGAGGTGAGCCTCGCCCACCGCGGCGTGCTCTTTCTCGACGAGTTACCGGAGTTCCAGCGTCCGGTGCTCGAAGCGTTGCGGCAGCCGCTCGAGGACGGCTTCGTCTCCGTGGCGCGGGTCGCGATGCGTGCGGTCTTCCCGGCGCGGTTCCAGCTCATCGCGGCGATGAACCTGTGTCCGTGTGGTGGCCGAGGAGATCCGGCCGCACGGTGCGCGTGCACGCCGGAGCGCATCCAGCGCTATCGCGAGAAACTCTCGCGAGCCCTCCTCGATCGGTTCGATCTCGTGATCACCGTGCCGAGACCGCGCGGTCATGAGCTCGCCGGGCCGGCGGGCGAACGCTCTGCTGCCGTTCGCGCGCGCGTGCTCGCCGCGCGAGAACGGCTGCGGACGGCGCCGCCCGTGCGTTCGGCGCCTGCCGACGAGCTGCTGGAACGCGCGGTCGAGCATCTGCCGCTCTCGGGTCGCGGCCATGCGCGCGTCGCACGCGTTGCTGCGACGATCGCGGCGCTCGCCGGCGCCGGCGACGTGTTGCCCGAGCACGTGGCCGAGGCGCTGTCGTATCGCCTGCCGAGAGAGGCGGACGGATGAGCGAGCTTGCGGTTGCCATGTTCGCTGCGTCGACCGATTCACACCTGCTGGACGAGCCGCGGTCGGCAAGGTTCGAGCGCTTCCGTGCCGAGCTCGATGAGCCGAGCATCCTCGCTGACCTCGACCGTCGCGGGATCCGCTGGGTGGCCCGTGGCGCTCCCGGCTATCCGGCGCGGTTACGCCGGATCCACGACCCGCCTCCCGGCCTCTTCATCCGCGGCGCAGCCGAGCTGACGCTGTTCGACGCACCCTGCGTCGCGGTCGTCGGTGCCCGCGCGTGCTCCTCCTACGGCGCTGCCGTCGCGGCGGAGCTTGCGCGCGGTCTCGCGAGGGCGGGCGTGGTGGTCGTGTCGGGCCTTGCGCGCGGCGTCGACGGGGCCGCGCACCGAGGCGCGCTCGATACGGGGACAACCGTGGCCGTTCTCGGCTGCGGTGTCGACCGCGACTATCCGCGAGCGCACCGGCTGCTCGCTACGTCGATCGTGGAGCGGGGGTTGATCGTCTCCGAGTACCCGCCCGGCGTCGAGCCCGCCCCGTGGCGGTTCCCGGCGCGCAACCGGATCGTCGCGGGGCTCTGCGACGCGACGGTCGTCGTCGAGGCGCGCGAGCGCAGCGGCGCCTTGATCACGGCTGACCTCGCGCTCGACGAGAGCAGGGAGGTGCTGGCGGTGCCGGGTGAGATCACGTCCCTCTTGTCGAAGGGCACGAATCACTTGCTCCGCCTCGGTGCGATCCCGGTCACATGCCTCGGTGACGTGCTGGCGGTCGTCGGGCTGACGCCGGTACCGCAGGTGCCGGCATTGATCGAGCCACGGCTGGAGGTGATCCGTGCGGCGGTCGCAGATGTGCCGGCCGCCGCCGACGAGCTCGTCAGAAAGACCGGCTTGCCGGCAGGTGTCGTCGCGGCGACGCTCGCGGAGCTCGAGCTCGCCGGCGTTGTCGTGCAGGCGGACGGGCTGTATCGGGCGGTGATGGCCGTGAGCTAGAGCTCGAGCCGCGACAGGCCCGTGCGATCGGCGCCGTCGAGCGCCGCGAGCGCGATCGCGAGATCCTGAATCGCGAGACCCGTCGAATCGAACATCGTGATCTCGTCGTCGCTCGTGCGGCCGGGAGCCGTGCCGGCGAGAACCGCCCCGATCGCCGTCACGTCCTCCTCGGCGACCAGGCCCGCCTCGACTGCGTGCGCGAGCTCGCCGCCGTGCGAGGCCTGCTCCCAGTCGTCGCAGAAGAGCCGCGCGCGTGCGAGCTCGGGGCCGGCGACCTCGGCCTTGCCGGGCCCGTCTGCACCCATGAGCGAGACGTGTTGGCCGGGCTGCAAGCTGCCCTCCGCCAGCACGACCTCGTGGCCCGGTGTCACCGTGACGAGCAGATCGGCGGCGAGCGCCTCGTCGCGCGAGCCGGCGATCGAGCAGCCAAGGTCAGATGCCACCTGCGCGGCGCGGGCAGCGTCGACGTCCCACAACGCGACCGAGCGACCGCGCGCGAGGAAGGTGCGCGCCGCGGCACGGCCGTTCACGCCTGCGCCGATGACCGCTGCCGTCTCCGCGTCGGCCCGTCCGAGCGTCTCGGCTGCGAGCACTGCGGCCGCGCCCGTGCGGAGCGCCGTCACCGACGCAGCGTCGAGGACTGCCTGCAGCTCACCCGTCGCCGCATCGGAGACGAGAACGATGCCCGCCACCGTGGGGAGCCCACGCGCGGGGTTCCCTGGGAACGACGTGATCCACTTCAACAGCGCATGGCCGCCGCCGAGGGCCGGCATCGCGCGGAAGTCACCGGCCGGATAGTTCGTGACGTACACCTTCGGCGGCATCGACCAGTCGCCGCGCGCGTGTGCGACGAACGCGTCCCGAACCGCCTCGACGGCGCGCTCAGGCGAGACCGCAGCCTCGACGGCGGCGCGGTCCATGACCACTGCTGACGTCACAGCGTCTTGACCGCCGCCGCGAGCTTTGCGACGGACTCCTTCGCGTCCCCGAACAACATCATCGTGTTCGGCTCGACGAAGAGCGGGTTGTCGATGCCGGCGAAGCCAGGGTTCATCGAGCGCTTCAGCACGATGACTGCCTTCGACTCGTCGACGTTCAGGATCGGCATGCCGTAGATCGGGCTGCCGCGATTCTCGCGCGCGTCCGGGTTCACGACGTCGTTGGCGCCGATCACCAGCGAGACATCCGTCCGCGGGAACTCGGCGTTCGCCTCGTCCATCTCCTTGAGCGCCGGGTACGGCACGTTCGCTTCGGCAAGCAGCACGTTCATGTGACCGGGCATGCGTCCCGCGACCGGGTGGATCGCGTACGTCACTTCGACGCCTTTCTTCTCGAGCAGGTCGGCGAGCGCGCGCACGTCGTGCTGCGCCTGTGCGACCGCCATCCCATAGCCCGGCACGACGACCACCTTCTGCGCATACGCGAGCATCACCGCGACGTCGTCGGCCGTCGTCGGGCGCACGGTGCCGTTCGTGGCAGCGATCTCGCCGACGCTGGACTGGATCTGCCCGAACGCACCGAAGAGGACGTTCGCGATCGAGCGGTTCATCGCGCGGCCCATCATCAGCGTCAGCAGCGTGCCCGACGCGCCGACGAGCATGCCGCTGACGATCAGCACGTTGTTCTCGAGCTCGAACCCCGTCGCGGCGGCCGCGAGGCCCGTGAATGCGTTCAGCAGCGAGATCACGACCGGCATGTCGGCGCCGCCGATCGGCAGGACAAAGAGGATCCCGAACAGCGACGCGCCAACCAGCACGATCGCCAGCAGCCAGTTCCGCTCGGCCCCGGCGACGATCGCGACGCCTGCTCCGACGATCACTGCGAAGAGAAGCCCGTTCACGACCTGTTGGCCCACGTAGGTGATCGGGCGTCCGCCGATCAGCTCTTGCAGCTTTGCGAAGGCGATCATCGAGCCCGAGAACGAGATCGAGCCGATCAGTGCCGAGAGGACGAGCGAGATCGAGATGTCGCGCTGTAGATCGCCCGAGAGACCCGCCTCGCGGTGGAACTCGGCCCAAGACACCAGCGCCGCCGCGCCGCCGCCGACGCCGTTGAACAGCGCCACCATCTGCGGCATCGCAGTCATCTTCACGCGGCGCGCGCCGACGGCGCCGAACGCACCGCCGATCACCATCGCGACGACCATCCAGAGGTAGTCGTGCAGCCCATGCCGGCCGAATGTCGTCGCGATCGCGAGCGCCATGCCCGCGGCGCCGACCCAAACCCCGCGCCGCGCGCGTGCCGGGTTCGAGAGATCGCGCAGCGCCCAGATGAAGGTCACGATCGTGACCAGGTACAGCAGATTCGAGGCGTTATGCCCCATCGTCGTCCTTGGGCGAGGACGGCTTCCGCTTGAACATCTCCAGCATCCGGTCGGTCACGACGAATCCGCCGACGACGTTCGCCGAGCCGAGCACGACCGCGACGAAGCCGATGACGAAGGTGAGCGTGTCCTTGTGATCGAGCCCCATCACGAGCATCGCGCCGACGATCACGATCCCGTGGATCGCGTTCGTGCCCGACATGAGCGGTGTGTGCAGAAGCGTCGGCACCTTCGAGATCACCTCGAACCCGAGGAAGATCGCGAGCACGAGAATCGTCACCTCGAACACGAGCAGCGTGCCGTGGCTCACGCCGTCACTCCTTTCCGAGTCACACAGGCACCGGCGACGATCTCGTCGTCCCAGTCGAGCACGAGCTCTCCGTCCTTCGCGAGCAGTCCGATGATCGCGGCCATGTTGCGCGAGAGCAGCTGGCTGGCGTGCGTCGGCATCGTCGAGGGCACGTTCGTCGTGCCGACGATCGTCACGCCGGCGTCTACGACTTCCTCGCCCGGGCGCGTGAGCTCGCAGTTGCCGCCGGTCTCCGCCGCGAGATCCACGATCACCGAGCCGGCGCGCATCCCGCGCACCGCCTCCGCCGTCACCAGCTTCGGTGCAGGGCGTCCGGGAATCGCCGCTGTCGTGATCACCGCGTCGAAGCCGGGGATGCGCGACTGGAGCTCCGTCTGCTGCGCAGCCTGCTGCTCCGGCGTCAGCTCGCGCGCATAGCCCCCTTCCGTTTCTTCGCCCTGGACGCCGAGGTCGAGGAACGTCGCGCCGAGCGACTCGACCTGTTCCTTCACCGCGGGACGGACGTCGAAGGCGCTCACGACCGCGCCGAGCCTGCGCGCGGTCGCGATCGCCTGCAGGCCTGCAACACCCGCGCCGAGCACGAGCACTTTCGCCGGCGGGATCGTCCCTGCTGCCGTCATCAACATCGGCAGGAAGCGCGGCAGCCGGTCGGCGGCGACGAGCGCGCCCTTGTACCCGCTGACGGTCGCCTGCGACGAGAGCGCGTCCATCGGTTGTGCGCGCGTGATCCGCGGGATCGACTCGAGGGCGAGCCCGTGGACGCCTGCAGCCGCCAGCCGCTCGACGCCCTCAGCGTCCGTGAGTGGGGAGAGGAACGCGACCAGCACCTGGCCGTCCCGTAGCCGCGCTGCCTCGCGGGCGCTCGGCGCGGCCACCTTCACAACCACGTCGCAGGCCCAAGGATCGCCGATCGTTGCGCCGGCCTCGGTGTACGCCGCGTCCGCGAAGCCGGCTTCGACCCCTGCGTCTTGCTCGACGACGACCACGACGCCCTCTCCGAGACGCCCGACCGTCTCAGGAACGAGCGCCACCCGACGTTCGCCGGGCGCCGCCTCCTTTGGTACTCCGACTCGCATTGCCGCGCGCGACGGTACCGCAATTCAGCGGCCGTGTACGGTGGGGCGCGCCGGGTGACGCAACAACTCCTCGACTACGGGCTCGTCTTGCTCTTCGTGCTCATCGCGGTCGAGTCGGCGGGCGTCCCGCTCCCCGGCGAGACCGCACTGATCGCCGCCGGCGTGCTCGCGCATGACCACTGGGGCATCGAGTGGGTGATCGTCGTCGCCGCGGCGGCGGCGATCGTCGGCGACAACATCGGCTACTGGCTCGGGCGGCTAGGCGGACGCAAGCTGCTCGAGCGGTTCGAACTGACGCGCCGCTACGCCGAGCGCGCGCTGCCGCCGGCCGAGCGCTTCTTTCACCGGCACGGTGGCAAGACGGTGTTTTTCGGGCGCTTCGTTGCGTTCCTGCGCATCACCTCGGCGTGGCTCGCGGGGATCAGCCGGATGCGCTGGTGGCAGTTCTTCGCGTGGAACGCCTTCGGCGGCATCGTCTGGGCGACCGGTACCGCGTTGCTCGCATATTGGGCGGGCAAGGCGGCGGCCGACGCGGTCGAGAAGTACGGCCTCTACGCAGTCGGCGCGCTCGTCGTGCTCGGTGTGGTCGCGCTCGTCGGGCTCCACTTCTGGCGGAAGCGCGTCGAGACCTCCGTCTAGAGGGTCGACCAGACTTCGAGCTTGGTGCGCGTACGACGAATCACCTCGTCGGTGAATTCCGTCGTCGTCGAATGACCTGCGAGGTCGGCCGTCTTCACGCCCTGCGCGACCGCTTCGAGCGCAGCCTCGCGGATTGCGCGACCCGCGGAGGTGCCCTCGCCGGTCTGGGACAGCAGCGCGGCGGCCGCGAGGATCATCGCGAGCGGGTTCGCGACGTTCTTCCCCTCGAGCGACGGCGCCGTCCCGTGTGCCGCCTCGGCCATCAGCGCCGTCGGCTCGAGCTCCGCGCCTTCGAACGCGACGAGCATCGACTCCGAGCCGGCGATCGAGCCGAAGAGGGGGAGGACGAGGTCGGAAAGGATGTCGCCGTCACGGTTCAGCGCAGGGATCACCATCGGATCGCCGGTGGACGCGACGAGCAGCGCGAACGTGGCGTCGATCAGCTGCGGGTCGTACGCGACGTCGGGACGCCGTGCCGCAGCCGCATCCATTTCTTCCTTCAGCATCCCCTCGTACGTCGGCGAGACCGTGTACTTCGGGCCTCCGAACACCTTCGCTCCCGTGCGCTCTGCCTCGCGGAACGCGAACTCCGCGACCGCCCTGCACACGCTGCGCTCGATGCGCTCGGTGCGGAACGCGACTTCATCGTCGCCCGAGCCCTCGCGCCACTCTTTCGCGCCGTACGCGTCCCCGACCGCCATGCGGACGACCGAGATCGGAGCGTGCACGCCCCCGAACGGCACAACCCCGGGCAGGCGTCTGCCGGTACGGACGATCACCTTGCCGCCGATCTCTTCCCGGAGGATCCGGTTCGGCGAGCCCACGCCGTCGCGCGTCTCGGGTGTGACCGTCGCTGCTTTCAGACCGAGGCCGTGCTCGCGGATCGCCGCGGCAGCGTCGTGGACGATCGCGTTCTGCGTCGCGCGGCGGGACTCGAGCGAGAGGTCGAAGCGGGGGAGATCGATCTCGAGACCGGTCACGTCCGGCGCGAGGACGCGCAGCGACTCCTCCAGGAGCTCCTGGCCGGTCTGGTCCCCCTCGAGAATCGCAATCGCCTTTAACTGCACGGCCGGCCAAGACTAGCGACGAGCCCAACGTGATTTCTCACTGCAATTCGCTCTGCGCTCGTTGCCACGTAAACTCCGCGGAATGGCACGGAAAACCATCCTCGTCTGCGACAACTGCGGCAAGGAAGTCGACGAGTCGCGCGGCGCCACGCTGCGCATCACGTATGTCGATGCCCGCCGCGGCTCCAAGGTTGCCGATCTCTGCGACGACTGCGCGGGCAAGATGCCGGGCCGCGCTGCCGCTCGCCGGGGGCGGCGTCCGAAGGCCGCTGCCGCAAGCTAACCGCGCTCTCCCGCTGTTTGCGCCGTTTTCGGACGTCTGACCGTCCGGGGGCGAGCCTACGATGGGAAGGTGGGACTCTCCCTGCTCGCAGGGCCTGCCAACGCGGGCAAAGTCGCGCTCTTGCTCGACCGCTACCTGGCGCGCCTGGACGACGAACCGACACTGATCGTGCCGAACGCGTCGGACGTCGACCGCGTCGAGCGCGACCTGCTCGCCCGCTGCGGCTGCCTCTTCAGCGGCACGATCGGGACGTTCGACGACCTCTTCCGCCGGCTTGCAGGCGACGACGCGCGCCGACGCCCGCTGAGCGACGCGGAGCGGTCGCTGGTCGTGCGGCGCCTCTTGCAGTCGGCGCCGCTGAACGGGCTCGCCCGCTCGGCGCGGACGAGCGGGTTCGCGGACTCGCTGCTGCAGACGCTCGGTGAGCTCGAGCAGGGAATGCTCGACCCGGAGGATCTCGACGGCGACCTCGCGCAGCTCTACGCGCTCTACCGCGCTGAGCTCGACCGGCTTGAGCGCTTCGACCGCGACCTCCTGAGGCGTCGCGCCGCGGAGCGGCTCGCGAACGACCTCGACGCGTGGCACGGCGAGCCGGTGTTCGCCTACGGCTTCGAAGATCTGACCGGCGCCGAATGGGCGCTGCTCGAGGCGCTCGCCGGGCGCACCGACGTCGAGGTCTCGCTGCCGTACGAGCCCGGCCGCATCGCGTTCGCGTCGCTCACGCGGACGGCGGACGATCTCGCCGCGCTCGCGTCCGGGAACGTGCAGGAGCTGCCGCCGCGCTCGGGCGAGTACCAGCATCCTGCGCTCGCGCATCTCGAGCGCGCACTGTTCGACGAGTCGCCGCCGGCTCCGCCGTCGCTCGACGCGGCTGTCCGGTTCCTCGAAGGGGCCGGGGCGCGTGGTGCGCTCGAGCTGGTCGGCGAAGAGCTGCTCGAGCTGATCCGCTCCGGTGTTCGCCCGGAGCAGATCGCGCTGGTCGCCCCGTCTGTCGACGCCTGGCGCGGCCCGCTCGAGACCGTGCTCGGAGCGCTCGAGATTCCGTACGCGGTCGAGTCGCGCGTGCGGCTCGGCGCGACGCCGATCGGCCACGCGCTGCTCCAGCTCTTGCGCTATGCGTGGGGCGACGTCGGCCGCCGCGAGTTGTTCGCGTTCCTGCGCAGCCCGTACTCGGGGCTTGGGCGCTCGTCCGTCGACTATGTCGAGGGCCGGCTTCGCGGCCGTGCGATCCACACGCCGGCACGCGTCGAGGAGGAGGCCGAGAAGCTGCGCGAGGCGCCCGTGCCCGCACTCGCCGAGCTGCGCGCCGCCGAGGATCCGGTCGAAGCGGTCCGCGTGCAGCTGCGGGCGATGCTGCGCGCCGCGTACGGGACCGAGGCTCCGCCGGCGGGAGAGGTCTCACGCCTCGACCTACGGGCGTACGGCCACGTCCTCCAGCTGCTGACGGAGCTCGGCGCGCTCGAGGCGACGCGAGACGAAGTGGTCGCCGCGCTCGAACGGTGCGAGGTTCGGCTTTCGTCGGCAGGCGAGGCCGGCCGCGTCGCGGTGCTCGACCTGATGCGGGCGCGCACGCGGCGCTTCGAGGTCGTGTTCGTGCTCGGCCTCGAGGAGGGATCGCTGCCGCGCCGCACGCGCACCTCGCCGTTCCTCGACGACGACCGCCGGCGTGAGCTCGGCGGACGGCTCGAGCGCCCCGACCAGGTCTCGCGCGACCGCTATCTCTTCTACACCGCGTGCACGCGCGCCGTTCGCCGTCTGTACCTCGTGCGCGAGGCGGCGACCGACGAGGGGACGCCCCGCGAGCCGAGCCCGTTCTGGGAAGAGGTCGCAGCGGTGTTCGACCCCGACGACGTCGCGCATGCGACGACGCGCCGCCCGCTTTCTGCGCTCACCTGGCCGCTCGACGAGGCGCCGTCGGAGCGGGAGCGGCTGCGCTCGCTGTCGTTGCTCTCCGCGTCGGATGCCGATCAGGCAATCGTGCTCGCCGATGCGAACGACTGGGAGCGGCGGCTCGCCCGTGCCCGCTCGGCATTGCACCGTGAAACGCGCCTGCGCAGCGAGGCGCTCCGCGCGCTGTACGGCGCGCGGTCGATGTTCAGCGTCACCGAGCTCGAGCGGTTTGCGGACTGCTCGTCTGCGTGGCTGTTCGAGCGCGTCATCTCCCCGCGCACGATCGACGCCGAGGCCGACGCGATGCTCCGCGGCTCCGTCGCGCATAGCGCGCTGCACAAGTTCTACGCGGGCCTCCCGAAGGAGCTCGGCTCCGATCGCGTCGTGCCGGAGAACGTCGAGCAAGCGGTCGGCTTCCTGCGCCGCTGCCTCGATGACGCGCTGCGCGGTGGCGTGCGCCTGGAGCTCACCGAGCTGCAGGCGGCCGAGCTCGAGGAGAGCCTTTGGCGCGACCTCGAGGGGTTCGTGCGCGACGAGGCTGCGTCGCCGCTCCAGCTCGTGCCGCGTCAGTTCGAGGTGGCGTTCGGCTCCGACCGCTCGGCACCGCAGCTCCAGCGCGGGTTGCAGCTCGGCGACGGCATCTACCTGAGCGGGAAGATCGACCGCATCGACGTCGACCCGTTCTCCGCCCGCGGGATCGTGCAGGACTACAAGTCGGGGCGGAGCGCTCACTCGGCGAAGCAGATCGACGAAGAGCTGAAGCTCCAGATCCCGCTGTACATGCTCGTGCTGCGCGACCTCGTCGGGATCGAGCCGCTCGGCGGTGTCTACCGCGCGCTCGCCGGCGCGCGCGTGACGCGCGGGCTGCTGTCCGCAGACGCGGCCGACGACCTGCCCGGGTACCAGCGCAACGACTACCTCGACGACGAGGCCTTCTGGGGGCTCGTCGACACGGCGCGCGAACGGGCGCTCGGCTATGCGCAGCGCATTCGCGCGGGTGACGTGCGCCACGACCCGAAGGGCGGCACGTGCCCCACCTGGTGCGACCTCTGGACGATGTGCCGCGTGGAGCGCGCATGAACCCCGAGCAGCGTGCAGCCGTCGATGCCCGCGGCGAGGTGTTCGTCTCGGCGGGCGCCGGGACGGGGAAGACGACCGTGCTCGTCGAGCGGTTCGTGCGGGCGGTGTGCGAGGAAGGGCTCGACGTCGAGTCGGTGCTCGTCATCACCTACACGCGGAAGGCGGCCGGCGAGCTGCGTGCGCGCATCCGCGCTGCGCTCCATGCACGCGGCCGTCACGATCTTGCGCGCCGGCTGGACGGTGCGTGGATCTCGACGATCCACGGCTTCTGCGCGCGGCTGCTGCGCACGCACCCGTTCGCGGTCGGCGTCGACCCGCGCTTCCGCGAGCTCGACGACGAGCACGGCATGGTCATCCGCGGCGAGGCGTTCGAGCGCGCGCTGGCGGCGTTCTGCGCGACCCGCGACGCCGAACGGCTGCGGCTTCTCGCCACGTATGGCGCGCAAGGGCTCCGCCGCAAGCTGACCGCCGTCTACGAGACGCTCCGCTCCGCGGGGCGACCGCTGACGCTCGAGCTCAGCGAGCACGCGGACGTTGCGGAACGGCTTGCCGAGCTGCACGAGGAAGCGCAGCTGCTCGCAACGGACGGGGACTGCTCCGACAAGCAGGCGGCGGCGGCGCAAGCGGCGCTCGCGCTCTCGACCACCAACCCAGAGCGTCTGCTCGACCTCGCCGGCCTGCGCGCGTCCGGCGATCGGGCAGCAGGCTACGAGTCTGCGCGCAAGCGGCTCGAGCAGGCCGCGTTCGACGAGCTCGCGCTGCGCGACAAGGATCTGCTGCAAGAGCTTCTCGACTTGTTCGCGGCCGAGTACGCGGCCGCGAAGCAGCGCGAGTCGGCGCTCGACTTCGAGGACCTGCAGCTGCTGACTCGCGATCTGCTGCGCGACGACGAGCGGGTGCGCGAGCAGGAGCAGCTTCGGTTCCGTGCGCTGATGGTCGACGAGTTCCAGGACACGAATCGCCTGCAGTGCGAGCTGATCGATCTGCTGTCCGGCGGCCCGCTCGAGCGCGACATCTTCTTCGTGGGCGACGAGTTCCAGTCGATCTACGGGTTCCGCCATGCCGACGTCGCGGTCTTTCGCGAGCGCCGCGAGGCGGCGGCCTTGCGGCTGCCGCTCGCCCGCAACTACCGCTCGCGGCCGGAGGTGCTTGCGGCCGTGAACCATCTCTTCCGCGAAGAGTTCGGCGACGGGTACCAGCCGCTCGCTGCGTCCGGCGAGTTCACCGACCCGGTCTTCGGGCATCCCGTCGAGCTGCACGTCACGGACAAGCGCACCTTCAAAGACGTGCCGCTCACCTGGCGCGATGGCGAGGCGAAGGCGATCGCGCGGCGCGTCCGCGAACTCGTCGACGCGGGTGTCGCTGCAGCCGGCGAAATCGTGCTGCTGTTCGCCGCCGGGACCGACGCAGAGCGCTACGAGGCTGCGCTCCGCGCCGAGGGCCTGCCCACGTATCGCGCGACCGGACGCGGGTACTTCGGCCAGCAGCAGGTCGTCGACCTGCTTGCGTACCTCCGGCTCTTGCACAACCGATACGACGACGAGGCGCTCGTGACCGTGCTCGCGTCGCCGTTCGTCGGCGTCTCGAACGACGGGCTCGTCCACGTACGCAGGCACGCCGGCAAACGCCCGCTCTTCACCGGGATCGAGCGCTCGTTGCCCGAGCAGTTCTCGGAGGACGACGAGCGCCTCGTCCGCGCGTTCAAGCAGCGGTACGAGCGCCTCGTCGCTGCCTCGGCGCGCACGAGCCTCGAGCGCCTTTGCGACGAGATCGTCTCCGCGCACGACTACGACCTCGCGGTGCTCGCGCAGTGGGACGGCAAGCGCCGCTACGCAAATCTGCGGAAGCTGATGCGCCTTGCGCGCTCGTACGAGTCGCTCCGCGGCCCTGACGTCGAGGGGTTCGTGAAGTTCATCCGCGACCAGGAGGCGGTCGGGGCGTCGCAGCTCGAGGCCGTGTCGGAGGAGGAAGGCGCGGACGCAGTGCGCCTGCTCACGATCCACGCGGCGAAGGGGCTCGAGTTCAAGGTCGTGATCGTCGCCGATGCCGGGCGTGACACGGGCGGCCCGCCGTCGGCGGACGAGATCATCGTGCGTCCCGACGGCCGCTTCGGGTTCCGTGTCGTCGATCCGAGGTCGGGCAAGAAGCGCCCGGTTCTCGACTACGAGGCGGTTCGCGAGGCCGAGCGTGAGGACGAGCGCGCCGAGCGGCTGCGCCTGTACTACGTCGCGATGACGCGGGCGATCGACCGGCTGATCGTCTCCGGCGCGATCGATCCGGAGAAGTCGCGTGACCTCGACACGCCGATCGGCTGGGTGCTCTCGCGGCTCGAGGCCGGCGACGAGCCCACCGACGGCGAGTTGGATCGCGGCGACGCGCGGTTCGTCATGCGAGTGCACGGCTTCGAGCCGGACCTGCCGGCCGAGCCGGTCGAGAGCGGGGAAGGGCAGCTGTCGCTGTTCGCGGAGCTGCCGAGCGCGCCCTTGCCGCGCGGCTACCGCCTGCCGGAGCTCCAGCCTTTGCCCCCGGCACCGCTGCACAAGGTGAAGCGACTGTCGTACTCGGCGCTCGCGTTGTTCGAGCGCTGCTCGTACCGCTACTACGCCGAGCGCGTCGCAGGCCTGCGTGAAGAGCGCGGGTCGCTGCCCGGCGGCGAGGGCGGGCTGCGTGCGACCGAGATCGGTGATGCAGCCCATCGGCTGCTCGAGGTCGTCGATCTGTCCGCTCCCGCGCTGCCCGATGTCTCGGTCGTCCGCGACTGGTACCCAGACGTTTCCGACGAGGAGGTCGAGCGGATCCAGCGTTTCGTCGACGCGTACTGCACATCCGAGCTCGCAGCGCGGATCGCGCGACTTGAGGGAGCGGTCCCCGAGCGCCCGTTCGCGTTCGAGCACGACGGCGTGCTCCTGCACGGTCGGCTCGATGTCCTCTGGCGCGACGGCACCCGTGCACTCGTCGTCGACTACAAGACCAACTCGCTCGCGGAAGGGACACCGGAAGAGATCATCGAGAGCGACTACCGGCTCCAGCGGCTCGTGTACGCCCTCGCCTGCTTCCGCGCCGGCGCCGACGACGTGGAAGTCGTCTACCACTTCCTCGAGCGCTCCGACGCCGTCGTCGCGACGACGTTCGAGCGCCACGAGCTTCCCGCTCTGGAAGAGGAGCTGTCGGCCGCGATCCGCCGCATCGACGCGGGGGAGTTCACGCCGTCGCCCGACGAGTTCACGTGCAACGGCTGCCCGGCGCTCGACGTCGTGTGTGCGGGGCCGAAGCTGCGCAACCCGCCCGAACGCATCGTGGCCACCGTCTAGTGCCTCGTAGCTACGTCGCCGAGGCGCGGCGCAAGAAGGTCGCGCCCAAGAAGCAGCGCGTCGCGCCGGTTATCGCTGCACTTGCCGTCGAGCACGCGGACGCGAAGATCGCGCTGCGGTTCGAGCGCCCGCTCGAGCTGCTCGTGTCGGTGATGCTCTCCGCGCAGACCACGGACGTGAACGTGAACCGCGTCACGGAGAAGCTATTCGTCAAGTACCGCCGTCCCGAGGATTACCTCGCAGTGCCCGTCGAGGAGCTCGAGCGCGACATCTTCGCGACCGGCTTCTACCGCCAGAAGGCGAAGTCTCTCCGCGGGACGATGCAGCGGATCATCGAGGCGCACGACGGCGAGGTGCCGACGGAGTTCGAGGACCTGCTGAAGCTTCCGGGTGTCGCACGAAAGACGGCGAACGTGGTCTCGGCCGAGCGCGGGAACGCGCAGGGAATCGTCGTCGACACCCACGTACGCCGGCTCTCGCAGCGACTCGCGTTCACGAAGCAGGAAGATCCGGTGAAGATCGAGCGCGACCTCATGGGCCTCGTGCCGCGCGCCGACTGGGCGCGGCTCCCACACCTGCTGATCTGGCACGGCCGGCGAATCTGCGACGCGCGCAAGCCGCGCTGCGAGGAGTGCCCGCTCGCGGAGTCGCTCTGCCCGTCTAGCCGCGCTTAGGGGTCAGCGCGACCAAGAGGCCGCCGTCGTCGTCGTACGCCGGGAAGACGTCCGCGATGACGCGCTTCTCGTTGCCTGCGCGCGTCTTGATCGAGAGCTGCTCGTTGAGGCGCCGGACGCCCCACTCGCGGGCGAGCTCGACAGGCTTGGGGTCGGAGAGCTGCAGCGCGTCGACGACGTCCCGCCCGATCAGCTCGGGCTCGCCGAAGCCGGTGAGCTCGAATACGCCACGCCCAATCGCGAGCACGCGCCGCTCCTGGTCGGTGACGAGGAAGCCGGTGTCGGGTGCGGGGTAGTAGTCGTCGAGGAGCTCGAAGAGGAAGCCGAAGCCGCAGTGCCGGCAAGCGGGTGCGTCCTTCGAGAAGCCCTCGCGCGCGTCGATGTCGACCGAGCGCTCCTTGCACCGCGGGCAGATGTAGTACGGCACGGCCGGTCAGGGTAGCGGCCCGTTCATCCCTCGATCGAGGCACGACCGAGGTCGGATCAGGATCAGCCGAACGCATCGGGCGCCGTCCTGCGCGATGGAGAAGATGAGATGCGGGATGGGGATCGACAGTCGTCAGGGGGAGCGGGCACTCAACATCGTCGAGTGCCGCGAGTGCGGGATCTCGAGCGGTGCGTTCTGGATTCGCTGGCGGGCGTACCGCATCGATGATCCCGAGCTCGAGGAGCCGCCGGCGCTCGCGTTCTACTGCCCGGCGTGCTCCGACCGCGAGTTCGGTCCGCGTCGCCGCAACCGTCTCTAGCGAACTAGAGCCAGCGTTTCCAGCGGAAGAACGCCAGCTGCAAGACGGTCGTGCCGAGGATCCAGCCCCACGACCACCAGTAGCCCCACGCCCACTTGAGCTCCGGGATGTGGACGAAGTTCTGGCCGTAGAGGCCGACGATGAACGTCGGCACAAGCAGGAGCGCAGCGATCACGGTGAGGCGCTTCATCACCTCGTTCTGGTCGTTCGAGATCTTGCCCTGCAGGTAGTCCCGGATCCCTGCCAGCGAGTCACGAGCCGCATCAAGGCCCTCCGACGCCCGTAGCAGCTTGTCGAACGCGCTTCCGAACGCGATCTCGACCTCGCGGGGAAAGAGCTCTCCGCGATCCAGCTCGACGCGATCGTCGAGGATCTTCCGTACCGCGTCGCGCGTCGGCGCGAGCGTCCGACGGACGCCGAGCAGGTCGTGCCGTATGCCGCGGATCCGCCTCCCGATCGCACTCGGCTCGGTGTCGGCGACCCGATCCTCGAGCTCGTCGATCTCGTCGTCGAGCGCATCAACGACGTCGAGAAACTTCTCGCTGATCTCGTCGACGAGGTGATAGACGTACATCCCGGTGTCCTCGTGAGAGCGGCACGCCTCCTTGGCCGGGGCAGGATCGAACGGCTTCTCGCCGGGCGGCGTCTTGGACACCGTGATCAGTTCGTTCATCGTCGCGACGAAGTCGATCTCCTGGTAGTAGAGACGGTCTTCAGCGGGAACCTCGACGGGCAGAAGCAGGATCCCAAGCACGTAGTCCCCGTGCGACTCGATCCTCGGACGCGGCTCGTCGTTGTGCTCGTGCGGTGCGAGGAGCGCCGCCAATGCGGTCGCGTGGACGTGCTCGGGCAGCGCGTCTTGTAGGTCGGCCGGGGTCGGGTCGACCAGGTCGATCCACGTGGGCACGTAGGCAGGCTACGACCGTCATCGGACGTACGTATGATGGGAATCGATCCCGTCAGCGACCCGAGGAGCGCACGTGCGCACTCCGTTCATCTCCATCGCGAAGAGCTTCACGACACCTTCGGAGGGTATGAACTGTGCTGCAC
>Ga0207657_10001951_pt1 | contig 22271 bp, 19 predicted proteins | sample KBSC33metaG_FD_184316 | JGI IMG/M metagenome (GOLD analysis project Ga0207657, IMG submission 184316) | Corn rhizosphere microbial communities from Kellogg Biological Station, Michigan, USA - KBS C3-3 metaG (SPAdes) (version 2) | ecosystem: Host-associated > Plants > Roots > Rhizosphere > Soil ... | reverse complement strand
CCTTTCTTCGTACCGCAGCCGCGGCGTCGGCCACTCTGGCTCTGCCGATGCGCGGCCGCGCGCTCGCTGACGACATATCGTCCGGCTGGCGCACGTTCGAGGTGACAACGCACGTCGAAGTGCTCCGGCCCAAGGGCGCAACGCGCGTCTGGCTGCCCACGCCGCTGACCGTCGCGACGCCGTATCAGCGGCCCCTCGGCAACGTGTTCGCGGCCGAGAACGGAGGGCGCGTCGCCATTCACGACGAAGCGTCGACGGCGACGGGCATCGTGAGCGCCGAGTGGCCGGACGGCGCCGCGCCAGTGCTGACGCTGACCAGCCGCGTCGCCACCACGGACTACAGCACCGACCTCACGGAGCCGCCCGCTCGACACGCCGCGCTCTCACGCGCGGCGCTTGCGCCCTATCTCGAGCCATCGAGGCTGGTGCCGGTCGACGGCATCGTGAAGACGACCTCCGACGCGATCACGCGCGGGGCGCGCACCGATGTCGAGAAGGCGCGCGCGATCTATGAGTGGATCGTGGAAAACACGTTTCGCGATCCCGCCACACGCGGCTGCGGCGTCGGCGACATCCGGTTCATGCTCGAATCGAAGAATCTCAGCGGCAAGTGCGCTGACCTGAATGCGCTGTATGTCGGCCTCGCCCGCGCGGCCGGCCTGCCGGCGCGCGATGTCTATGGTCTGCGTGTGGCGCCGTCCACCCGCGGCTTCAAGAGCCTTGGCGTCGCGACGTCGAACGTGAGCACAGCGCAGCACTGCCGGGCCGAAGTCTTTCTCGCCGGCTACGGCTGGACGCCTGTCGATCCCGCGGACGTGCGCAAGGTCGTGCTCGAGGAGCCGCCGGGACGGCTCACGCTCGACTCCGAGCCGGCGAGGCGCGCACGCACCCGTCTCTTCGGATCGTGGGAGATGAACTGGATCGCGTACAACTTCAGCCACGACGTCGCGCTGCCAGGCGCCACGGGCGCGCCGATCCCATTCTTCATGTATCCCGAGGGCGCAACCAGCGAAGGTCGATTGGATCCGCTGGAGCCGGCGGCGTTTCGGTACGACATCTCCGCGCGGGAGATCGCGTAAGTCCAGTGGATACGCTTCAGCCCATCCAGGCGCGCGCCCACCGGCCGCACGAGTTTTGCAACATCGGGCAGGGAGGCTTTTATGGAAGGTACAACGTGGGATCCGAAAGACATCACCTGGGTCAATCTGCTGCTCGGCATCTGGCTCATCATCGGCCTGTTCGCGCTCGGCGTCGCCAGGCTGAGTCCGGTGGCGCTCACGAATAACATCATCATCGGCGTGCTCGTCCTCGTGATGTCGTGGTGGATCATCTCAGCGGCGGCTCCGCCAACCGGCGCGGCGTGGTTTCAGATTTTTTGCGGGTTGTGGCTGCTGGCGTCCCCGTTCGTTCTGAAGTACCAGCAGCTGCGGACGGTCACAGGCAACAACGTGGCTGTCGGCATCATCGTGATCGCCGTCGCGCTCGTGGAAGCTCGGACACTTTCCGGTACCGGCGGGCGGCGAACGCTCGCATAGACGCGCACCTCGAGTGGGAATCGGCGGCGGCTCGTCACCATCCGACGATGTGCACGAGCAGCTGCTGCCACGCCGGCGCGAGCAGCCACTTCATCACGACGTCGACGATCAGCCCGGCGCACGCCCAGCCCAGGGGCGACTTCGCCGCGCGCCAGTCGACGCTGAACTTCAGGATGCGGCCAAGCAGCGGCGCCGACAACACGACGCCGATCGCCACGAAGCTGACGATGCGGATCACGGCCCATGGGTGCCATCCAAGCAGCATCGTCAGCCACGGGCGCGCACTCGCGGCGGCGAGGGTGCCGACGTAGTGGCCCATCTGATTCATGAGGGCTGCCCCCATCGGCATCGCCAGCACGCCGCCGGTGATCGCTGCCGCGGCGGCGAAAATCGACGCGTCGCGCGCCTGCTGCGGAATGAACAGTGAAGGCGTGCTTTCCGCGCCGCTTCCCGTACGCACCCACGTGAACATCTCCGCGCGATACGACGCACCGCGCAGGAACAGCGCATCAGTACGAACGGGATCGGCGTAGGAGATCGTGGTCGCGCAAATCGCGAGCGTGAGCGCCCAGAGCAGCATGTGCGCGATCGCCACGCGCACACGTCCGCGCCTGAGCGACGCGACCATGAACGGAAAGCTGGCGAGCGTGTTGAGGAACGGCACGAGCGCGGGCACGCCGATCAGCCACCCGAGGACGTACGAGAAAATCGTCCCGGCGACGATGACGACTCCGATCACCGATTCACCACAACGGACACAATGGACACAAGGGGTGGATCGCCGATCCCGCTACCGAAGCGCCGCGGTTGGCAGGGGCCCGAAGTGCTCCTCGTATCGCGTCTGGAATTCCCGCCACGTGTAGGCGTGGCTCTGTCCGCCCAAGTGCTCCAGCGCGTACGTGGCCGCGACACTCCCGAGCCGCGCGGACACCTCGTACGGCAATCCGAGCGCGAGTCCTTTCATCAAGCCGCCGCGAAAGGCGTCGCCGACGCCGGTCGGGTCGACGATCCTGCGCGGTGTGACGGCTGGCACATCCACGCGGCCCGCGGCGGTGTAAACGGACGATCCATCTTCTCCGCGCGTGATGATCAGCGCCTCGCTGTGGCTGAGAATGCCCGCTTCGCTGGCGGCCGCCTTCTGACGCAGCAGCTCGAACTCGTAGTCGTTGCAGATCACGATCGTGGCGCCGACGAGGCCCGCGTTCAGTTCGTCTCCGGACATGCGCGCGCACTGCTGACCGGGATCGAAAATATATCGGATCCCCATCGTCCGGCACTCGTCCGAGTACTGCACCATCGCGGCAGGATCGTTCGGGGAAACGATCGCGAGCCCGCAGTCGCGCACCGTCCGGAACGAGAGCTCCGCCGCGTGCGCCATCGCGCCGGTGTAGAACGAGGCGATCTGGTTGTTGTGCTGATCGGTGCTGCAGAAGAACGACGCGCAGAACGTGCCGTCAATCTGCCGCACGAGCGACGTGTCGATGCCAGCCCCCTCGAGCCATTGGCGGTAGTCGCTGAAGTCCTCGCCCGCCGTCGCCATCAGCATCGGACGCTCGCCGAGGAGCGCGAGCGTGTAGGCGATGTTCGGCGCGCAGCCGCCGCGCCGCTTGTCCATCGAGTCGACGAGAAAACTGAGGCTGATCCGATCCATGTGATCCGGCAGAAAGTGCTCGGTGAACTTTCCGGGGAACGACATCAGGTAGTCGTAGGCGATGGAGCCGGTCACGATGATTTTCATGTTCAAGGTTCGAGGGTTCGAGGGTTCGTCAGTTTCTGCGTTCGTTAGGTTCGTTAGGTTCGTTTGGTTCTAGGTTCGTTCGGTTCTGCTACCAAGTTCGTCGCGTTCCGGGTTCGTCCGTCGTGCATCGTGCTCGTGCATGGCTCAGTTCGTGCTCTGGCTTCGGCCATGGGTGTACGACGATTCGAAGATCTCATTGCCTGGCAGCTCGCGAACGATCTACAGCAGGACATCTTCGAATTTACTGCGAAGATGCCCGCCGTCAGAGATGTTAAATTCTGCGATCAGATTCGCGAATCGTCGCGATCCGCTCCGCGCAATATCGCTGAAGGCTTCGGCCGCTATTACCCGCAGGAATTCGTTCGCTTCCTCCGCATCGCCCCCGACCCAAACCGCCGACCTCGAACCCACCGGTCGGCGAAAAGGCGAACCCAACGAACTGCCGAACCTCTGGAACCTCTCGAACCTGCCGAACCTCTCGAACCTATTTCACATACTTCCCAATAATCGGCGCGAGCTCTCGTTTAGTCTGCTCCGGGACCAGCTCGGGGCGCGTGATGATCGCCGTCGCGAGCGCGTCCTTGCAGCTGCACGTGCGCGCGCCGTCGAGGCGGCCGACCGCGTCGGCAATCGTCTTCTGCGCCGTCACCGCGTTCTGCGTCAGGTTGGCGATGATCAGCTCCACGGTCACCGAATCGTGGTCGGGATGCCAGCAGTCGTAGTCGGTCACCAGCGCCAGCGTCGCGTAGCAGATCTCCGCCTCGCGCGCGAGTTTCGCCTCCTGCAGATTGGTCATCCCGATGACGTCCATGCCCCACGCGCGATACAGCTTCGATTCCGCCAGCGTGGAGAACTGCGGCCCTTCCATGTTCACGTACGTGCCGCCGCGATGCACGGTCGCCCCCACCGCTTCCGCCGACGCCGCGGCGATCGCCGACAGATCGCCGCACAGCGGATGCGCGAGCGCCACGTGCGCGACGATGCCGCGGCCGAAGAACGTGCTGATGCGCCCCTTCGTGCGATCGAAGAACTGGTCGGGTACGAGAATGTCCAGCGGCTTGTACTCGTGCTTCAGGCTGCCGACCGCACTCGCCGAGAGGATGCGCTCGACGCCGAGCACCTTGAAGCCGTAAATGTTCGCGCGGAAATTGAGCTCCGACGGCAGCAGCCGGTGGCCATTGCCGTGCCGAGGCAGAAACGCGACCCGCTTGCCGCGCAGCGTGCCGATCACGTACGGCGCCGACGGCTCGCCGAAGGGCGTGGCGATGATCCGCTCCTCGCGGTCGGTCAACTCCGCCATGTCGTACAGACCGCTGCCGCCGATGATGCCGATTTGAATAGACATGATGCGCTGAACCTTTCACCGCGGAGGACACGGAGGTTCGATCCGGATCCGACTGGATCTTCGCTCTGTGTCCGCCGTGTCCTCTGTGGTGGAGAGTTTAAAGTGCCGACATGATCTCACGATCGGCTCGGCGCCGGCTCGATGCGGCGTTTGCCGTCCACCTCGCGGATGTACCCGGCCGCGACCGCCGGATCGTGCTCGAAGAAGACGAGCGTCTCGTGCGCGATGGCTTCCGGCACGAACGCCTTCTTCGCGGCCAGCGTGTCCATCGGGTAAAGGTCGTAGCCCATGATCCACGCCTCCGGCAGATGTGCCCTCGTCGGCATCATATCGGCGACGAAAGCGGCGCGCTTGCCCGCCGATTCGATCAATACCATCTGATGGTGCATCGTGTGCCCGCCGGTGCGGCGCACTTTCACGCCCGGCATGATCGTCGCGTCCTCGTCGACCAGCTGCAGCACGCCGGCCTCGCCGAGCGGCACGTAGTTGTCGAGCAGGTAACTCGCACGGTTGCGCTCGTGCGGATGCGTCGCGTCATCCCACTCGCCGCGACGGATGATGTACTGCGCCCGGGGAAAGCGGGGACGCAGGCGCCCCGAGGCGTCGCGGATCGTGAAGCCGCCTGCATGATCGAAGTGCAGGTGCGACGCGAGCACGATGTCGATCTCGTCCACCGACACGCCGGCCTCGGCGAGCGCGTGCTCGAGATTCCGCTTGCGGTCGACGCCGTAGATGTCCTGGAACTTGGCGTTCTCCTTGTCGCCGAGACCCGCGTCGATGATCATCGTGCGCGCGCCGCGGATCAGGAGCGGCCGCATCGCGAGCGTGATCCGGTTGCGCGAATCGGGCGGCGACTGCCTGTCCCAGAGGGGCTTGGGGATCGTGCCGAACATCGAGCCGCCGTCGAGGCCGATGAAGCCGTCGCACAGCGAGATCAGCTCGAGATCCCCCAGCGCGAATCGCGCGACGGCGTCCACGCGCGGCCGGGCCGGCCCCTGCTTCAGCTCGATCAGCACGCCGTGCGCCGATGACGGGTGCACGAACGCGATCCTCGATCCCTCGGCGCCGGGTCGCGGACGTTCGTCGATCATCCGCGCGCCGCGCGCCTGGATCTGGGCCACGGCGGCGTCGATGTCCTCCACGCGCAGCGTGATGTGATGGAGGCCGGGGCCTTTCTTCTCCACGTACTTCGCGATCGCCGAATCGGGCGATGTCGCCTCGAGCAGCTCGAGTTTCGACTCGCCGACCGGCACGAAATGCGCGCGCACGTGCTGAGACGCCACCTCTTCCGGCGCTTCGATCTCCAGGCCGAGCGCGTCGCGGTAGAACGCGAGCGCCGCGCCGAGATCCTTGACGGCAATCCCTACGTGATCCAGCACCGCTTTCATTTCATCAGTCTCTCCATCACGATGCCACGGAGGGCACGAAGATCACGTTGGTGAACTTCGTGGTTCATCACTATCGCGCAAGGGCGCGCCTCAACAGATCCGCCGCCGCGCTGTACGGATCGATCTCGCGAGCCGCGATGCGATCGACCAGCGACGCCAGCTCGCCCGACGCCAGCACCTCGCGCTCCAGGTGCTCCATGAACCGGTGCGCCACCAGTTCGCGCAGCCGGTACTCGCTGCGCGCCCGCCGCCGGACCGCCTGCGTCCGCTCCGAATGCGCGCGGAACTGCGCGATCGCTTCCATGACCTCCTTCACGCCTTGCCCCGACGTCGCGATCGTCTTGATGATCGGCGGCCGCCACTCGCCGGTCGCGTACGTCTGCAGCGCGAGGTTCGCTTCCACCGACGACACCAGGCGGTCGGCCCCTTCACGATCCGCCTTGTTGACGATGAAGATGTCGGCGATCTCCATGATGCCGGCCTTGAGCGCCTGCACTTCGTCGCCGGTGCCCGGCACCAGCGTGACGATCGACACGTCCGCCGTGCGGATGATGTCGACTTCGTCCTGACCGACGCCGACCGTCTCGATGATGATCAGATCGCGCCCCGCCGCGTCCAGGACGAGCGCCGCGTCTCCGGTCGCCCGCGCCAGCCCTCCGAGGTGTCCGCGCGTCGCCATGCTGCGGATGAACACGCCGGCGTCGGACGCGTGGGCCTGCATGCGGAGCCGGTCGCCGAGCACCGCGCCGCCGCTGAACGGACTCGTCGGATCGACCGCGATCACGCCGAGCGTCGCGCCCGTGCCGCGCGCTTCAGAGATGAGGCGATCGACCAGCGTGCTCTTGCCGGCGCCGGGCGGACCGGTGACGCCGATTAGATACGCACGGCCGGTCCGGTTGAAGATGCCGCGGACCACGTCGGCGCTGGCCGGATTTTCGTCTTCGATCAGCGAAATCGCGCGGGCGATCGCGCGCGGATCGCCGGTCAGCACTCGTTCGGCAAGCGTGGGTGTCACGAGCGCTGGAAGACGAAGGCAAAACGCAGAGCTCGCGGAGCCCGCAGAGATGGGCCCTCCTTTTCCGCGAATTCGCCGATTTCTGCGTTGGTTGTCGGGGTGGACGATCTCATCGGGACAAGAGCTGGCGCGCGATCACGAGCCGTTGGATCTCACTCGTGCCTTCGCCAATCGTCGTCAGCTTGACGTCGCGAAAGAATTTTTCGGCCGGGTAGTCCTTGACGAACCCGTAGCCGCCGTGAATCTGCACGCAGTCGTCGGCCGCCCGGACGGCGATCTCGCTCGCGTACAGCTTGGCCATGGAGGATTCGAGCGTCATGCGACGGCCCTGATCCTTGAGGTACGCGGATCGGTACGTCAGGAGCCGCGCGGCTTCGATGCGCATCGCGTTGTCGGCCAGCTTCCACTGAATCGCCTGGAAGCTGCTGATCGTCTTCCCGAACGCGCGCCGCTCCTTCGCGTACCGCAAGGCCGCTTCGTACGCGCCCTGCGCGAGGCCTACCGAGAGCGCCGCGATGCCGATGCGTCCGGCGTCGAGCACCTGCATCGTGTTCACGAAACCCTGGCCGATCTCGCCCAACAGCTGATCCTCGGGGATGCGGCAATTCTCGAAGATGACCTCGCTGGTGTCGCTCGCGCGCATGCCGAGCTTGTTCTCCTTCTTGCCGGGCGTCAGTCCGGGCGTGCCCTTCTCGAGGATGAACGCCGACACGCCTTTGCTCCCCGCGGCGCGATCGGTGACGGCCATCGCGACCATGATGTCGCCGACGCGGCCGTGCGTCGTGAACGTCTTCGATCCGTTCAATACCCAGCACGCGCCCGCGCGCACGGCCGTGGTGCGCATCCCCGCCGCATCGCTGCCCGAAGTGGACTCGGTGAGGCCCCACGCGCCGATTTTTTCGCCGCGCGCCAGCGGCGCGAGATATTTCTGCTTCTGCGCCTCGGTGCCGAACAGCCAGATGTGGGAGGAGCAGAGTCCGTTGTGCGCGGCGACCGACAGCGCGACGCTCGGGTCCACGCGCGCGAGCTCCTCGATGCAGATGCAGTAGTCCACCGCCGACATGCCGGCGCCGCCGTACGCGTCAGGAAATTGGATGCCGAGCAGCCCGAGCGCCGCCAGCTTCGGCATCAGCTCGATCGGAAAATGCTGCGCATCGTCCCACTCCATGATGTGGGGGCGCATCTCGATCTCGGCGAACTCGCGTACGCTGCGGCGCAGGAGCTCCTGCTCTTCCGTCAGACGAAAATCCATCGCTCCTGAAAGCGTATCAGACTTCTATGCGGAGAGCGCGGATGGACGGGAACCGACGGATCGACTAGCGCGCGCCGACCGTGGCCGTCATCAGCGTGTATTTCCTGCGACCGCTCTTTTCCAGAAAGGCGATGCGCGATCCGTCCGTCGTCCATGCCGGCAGCAGCGCCTCCTTGATACCCGCGAGGGTTTGCCTGTGCTTCTGCCGATCGAGGAGCACGAGGCGGCCGGAGCCGCTCACATACGCGATCGCGCCGCTGCCGGCCGGCCCCCACCCGAACTGCAGCCCGGGAATGGGACGCTGGTTGACGAAGACAGAAACCGGCTCGTCGAAGAGCACGAGACGAATGACATTTTCGCCCTGCGACTCCGCGGCGCGCTCGACGTTGCCGCTGCTGCTGACGCTTTCCGCGCCCGGCGCCGAACGATCGGCCGCGCCAGCCGAGCCGGTACCGATCTTGATTTTCTCGATCGTCTGCTTGACGTCGATCATCACGTCGGTCATGCCAGGCGCGGATCGATCCGACTTGAACCGCCAATAATCGGCCGCCCACCCGGGCTCCTGCGGCGCGGGCGTCACCGCGCCGCCGCTCGCGGCGACGAGGTAGTGGTGCACGATGTCGTCGGGCTTGTTGCCGTCGGCCGTTTGGAAATAGAACTGCGTGAAGTCGGGAGACCACGCAAGCTGCCGCGGCTCGCCCTTGATCTTGCCGAGATCGATCTCGGCAACCAGCGCGGGTGTCCCGATTTTCAGTGTGGAGACATCGAGCGGGCCCGGCGGGGTCGGGGCCTGACCACATGCGGCAAGTAAGGCGAGCAGCAGCCAAGACACAAGGGCCTCCCTGTGAATCTGGGACGCTCGGCTAAAGCCTTCGCGCTACATCCGAGCTTCGCGCGACATCCGAGCTTCGCGCGCGTCCGAGCTTCGCGCGACATCCGAGCTTTGCGCGACGTCCGAGCTTCGCGCGAGATCCGAGCTTCGCGCGACTCGGATCGAGCGGCGGACTAACGCGCGCGCACGCCCGCCGGAGCGACGGGCGCACGCCCCTCCGTGCGCGACCAGTCGGTGTGCGGCGCCCGATTCTCGACGAGCCACCCATACAGCAGGCCGCCGTAACTCTGCCAGCGCATCGCGTGGCGATCGTAGAACGGCGTCAGCGCATGCTGCAGCGCCGGCAGCCGATAGAAGGGCACGCCGGCAAAATAGTGGTGCTCGAGATGGTAGTTGGAGTTGAGGAACGCGAAATCCCAGAACCAGTGGCCGCGCATCAGCGTGCCCCACTTCGCCGGGTCGGAGGGATCGATGTCGTAGTGCTGCCCGAGACGATTCAGTGTGAACGCGATCGGAAAAATGAAAAAGACGGGCACGACATACGCGCGCAGCGCCGCGCCGCCGCCGACGATCGACCAGATCGCCGCGAGCACGATCAGGTGCGCCGCGATCGACACCTTGCGCTCGAGCGCGATCCGCCTCTGAAGCGCCGCGGGATACGTCGCGCTTTCCCGGCGCGCCGCGCGGAAATAGATCGGGAAGAGCACCGGCGAACAGTACAGCAGTTTGTACCAGCGCGCGTTGATCTTCGGGGACAGATGATGACGCTTCGGATCGTCCTCATCGGAGCCGAGCTCCGCGTGATGATCGAGATGCCATCGCGTGAACTGGCTGGCCGAGATGCCGCTCGGCACCGCGTACAGCCACCCGAGCGCGCGCTCGAGCGCCGGCCGGCGGCGCGCGAAGACTGTATGGTGCACCACCTCGTGCAGCAGCACCGTGAAGTTGAAGACGGTGAATCCCTGCACGAATGCGAGCGGCACCCACACCCAGGGGTTCGTGATCGCGATGAGGCCCCACGTCGCCGCGGCGAGGATTGCGAACTGTCGCGCGGCAATCAGCAGGTGGCGTGCGGCCGTCTTGCGATGGAAGGCCACCATCTGTTCGCGCGTGAGCACACGGCTCAGCTCGGACCGAAGCGCCGTCGCGTGCCGACTGAAATGATGCGTCTGCACAGCCCTGTCAATTGTACAGGGATCTGGGGTCACGGATCGGGCTCAGTGACTGGGGATTCAGACTGAGTTCAAGCGCTTTTTACGGTCTAATCCTGCTCCCTGAGCCCTGAGCCCTTGTACACCTCGGCCCTCCAGCCTATGATCGCGGCGGAGGATTCATGACACGCGTTCGCACGATCGCGCTGGCGATCGCCTTGCTCGCCGCCGTAGCCGCGCCGGCCAAAGCTGACGCCACGCTCTTCATCGGCTCCAACCTGTCGCCGTCCGGCCGCCAGGTGCGCGGCGCCGCGCTCGGCGTCAGCCTGCTCATCATCGGTTTCGAGTTCGAGTACGCGTCGACGTCCGAGGACCCCACGGAAAACGCGCCGGCGCTGCGCACCGGATCTGCCAATGTGCTGCTGCAGACGCCGATGGCATTCCTGGGCATCCAACCGTATTTCACCACCGGCGGCACACTGTATCGCGAGACGCTCGGCGCGCATCAGGACACGAGCGGCGGCCTGAATACCGGAGGCGGCGTGAAGATCACGCTGGCCGGACCGGTGCGGCTGCGCGTCGACTACCGGGTGTTGAAGCTGGGAAGTGGGGCGGTGACCTCGCCGGCGCACCGTCTCTATGCGGGACTGAACCTGAATTTCTAGACACGCGGGAGTGACACGGCGGATCGCTCCGTCCCGTCACTCCCGGCGTCGACCGCGTCGTGCCGCCGCTGTTCCGCCTTACTTGCCCAAGTCGGACACGAGCGCGAGGTTCACGAAATTCTGTCCCTGCGCGTACGCGTCGGCGTACTGCTTGTAGAGCGTCTGGACTTCCTGCGGGAACGCTTCGGCGAGGATTGTCGACACCGTGTAGTCGGCGCCCTTCACCGAGGGATCGATCATGAAGACGTAGAGCACGTTGCCCCCTGCCGCCTGATCGGGCGACTTGAAGACCTTCCAGCTCGCCGCCTGCTGTTTGCGCTCCGGTTTGTCGCTCTTCTGCAGGGCTTCCTTCAACTTCGCGATGATGGCTTCGAAGTCGGCGGTCTTGTCCGGCTTGATGAAGTTCAGCACCATGCCGGCGTCAGAGCCGAAGGTGCGCGCGGCCGGCGGGGCTGCCGCCTGTTGGGCCGGCGGTGTCTGCGTCGCGGGCGTCTGCGTCGCGGGGGTCTGCGCGTACACCGTGCCGACGGCCATCACGCCCGCCGCAATTCCCAGAACAATCGAACGGAACATCCAAGCCTCCTCTTCGCGAAAGCGCTCCAAAAGGAAGTTACTTTAGCGTACTCAGGGCTACACGAAAACCGCCATCACCTCGTGAGCAAGAAGCATTCCCCTGCGGGTCAGCCGGAGGCGCGTGCCTTCGTGTTTCAGCCAGCCCGCATCCAGAAAAGGCTCCAGGTCGCGTCCGAACCGCGCCCACACGTCGACGCCGTACCGCTCGCCCACCGTCGCCAGATCGACGCCCTCGTTCAGACGCAGCCCCGTGAACAACGCGTCGCCCAGCTGCTCCTCCTTGGACATTCGACGCTCGTCGACCCGCGTCGGCTCGTGCGCCCCGATGCGTCGAATGTACTCCTCGGTCGCGGACACGTTTTTCCAGCGCACCCCGTCGCGGGTGGAATGCGCGCCGCAGCCGAAGCCGATCCACGCTTCGTCACGCCAGTATTTCAGGTTGTGGCGCGATGCCCGTCCCGGCCTCGCCACATTCGAGATCTCGTATTGTGCGTATCCGGCGGCCTCGAGGCGCTCCATCGCGGTCAGATACATCGCTTCGGCGTCTTCGTCCGGCGCCTGCGACCACCGCGCGCGCGCCATTTCTTCACGCAGCGGCGCATTCGGATACACCTCGAGGAGATAAAGGGACAGATGATCCGGCTCGGCGGCGATGGCCGCGTCCACCGATTCCAGCCAATCGGCCAGCCGCTGCTCGGGCAGCCACATCATGAGGTCGAGGCTGACATTGTCGAAGCCGGCGGCGCGCGCTTCGCGAACCGCCAGACGCGCGCGGTCGGCGGTGTGCAGCCGCGACAGCCGTCGCAGCTCCTGTTCGCGAAACGACTGCACCCCGAAGCTGACGCGCGTGACGCCCGCGTCGCGGAATCCGCGCAGACGATCGGTGGTGACCGTCTCCGGATTGGCTTCGAGCGTGACCTCGCGGTCGGCGGCGACGGTGAACACTGCTTCGCACGCCTGAATAATCCGCGCGATCTCGGCCGGCTCGAGCAGCGACGGGGTGCCGCCGCCGAAAAAGATCGTGTCGGCCTCGTCGGCCGCCCTGGCCTGCCCTGCCGTCCCGGCCTGCCTCGTCTGCCTCTCCTGACGCGCCGTATCTGCCCGCCCAGCCTCCTCGATCTCCGCCACCAGGGCCTCGACGTATCGCGCCTTGAGCAACGGATCGAACAGACCGCGATTGAAGTTGCAGTAATTGCAGATGGCCGCGCAGAAGGGGATGTGAAGGTAGAGGCCTAACATTGCAAATTGCAAATTGCTGATTGCAAATTGCAAATTGCAAATTGCAAATGATGATTTGCAATCAGCAGTTTGCAGTGTGCAATCTGGATTAGCTGCCCGCCCGTCCCCCCGGCCATTTCAGGTCGGCTTTGCCGTCTCGGGCGGCTGGCTCACGGAGTTGGGCGCGGGCCGAGCGGGTGGCGCGCGCGGGGAGCGATTTGCGGCGCATCTTCCAAAGCGTGATGAGATCGTCCACGCCGCCGTTGGTCGGCTTCTCGCGGTAATCGGCGGCGTCCATCTCGACGAATTCGCACATCTCGTGGAGGCGCGAGCGCATCCGGAACCCGATCCGGAACAGCAGCGAGTTCGGATCGGTGTCGTCGGGAATGTCCATGTAGTTGGACGTGAAGATCGTCAGCCGCCGCTCGTTGTACCGCGTGTTGACGATGAGATTCATCGTCTCGTCGACCCATTCGGAGGTCTTCTCCGCGCCGAGATCGTCGAGCACCAGCACATCGGCCGTCATCACGGGGCGGAGTACATCGAACTCGGTCGTGCGAATCGACGGATCGTACGTGCTGCGGATGACGCGCAGCAGATCGCGGGTGTCGTAGAACACGCCGCGCGCCGCGGTGGTCGCGATGATCTGCTTGAGCACGGCCACGGCCAGGTGCGTCTTGCCGACGCCCGGCTGCCCCTCGAGCAGCAGGCCGCGGCCGACCTGTTCGCGGCTGCGCTCCTGGCGAAACCCGTCGGCCACGACGCGCGCCTTCTCGACGGCGCGCTCGAGCGATTCATTGTAGGCGGTGAAGTTGGGCAGCGTGCAGTGCTGATACCGCTTGGGGATGTTCGAGTCGGCGAGCCGATCGCGGCCGATGCGATCGCGCCAGCAGTCGCAGCGCACGACGCGCCGCTCCGCGCCGGTGCCGGCGGCGCTCTTCCAGCCCGTGTCGTCGCACAGCGGACACGGCATCGTCACCGCCCCGTGCTCCGCGAGACGCCTCGACGCGCATTGTTGGTCTGAAGCGCAAGCAGAGCGGAGAGATCATGGGCAGGCCGACGCGACACGCGAACAGCATACAACAAAGTGAAAAGGAAAAAGGTAGAACGCAACAGATAGAAGGCAAAAGATGGAAGGCAAATTTTTAGTTTTTGCTCTTCGGCATTCGCACCAAATCGGTCGGCGCGGATTTAACGAGCGCGGTCGACAGACGCTGCTCCCAATCGTCGACGCCGCGCACCATCTCGCGCTTGACGTACTCCATGAAGTCGTTCACCTCGTGCTGCATCAGCTCGATCTTCCGACGCATGTTGAGGATGATCTCGACGCCGGCGAGATTGACGCCCAAATCGCGCGTGAGCGAGAGGATCGTTTCGAGCTGCTCGAGATCCTCCTCCGAGTACAACCGCGTGTTCCCGTCGGTGCGCGACGGCTTGAGCAGCCCTTCGCGTTCGTACAGGCGCAGCGTCTGCGGGTGGATGTTGTACTTCTGCGCCACCGCGCTGATCATGTAGTACGCGGCTTTGCCGGGTTTCTTCATGGTGGCCACACAAAACTCTCCACCACGGAGGACACAGAGGACACAAAGGAACTGATGTACAAACCCCCGTACATCTGGACCTCCGTGTCCACCGTGTCCTCAGTGGTGACTATTTCGTCAGGTCCCGTCGCACATCCTGCGCGTTAATCCGTCCGAATTCCCGCATCAGCTCCTTCGACCGCTCGTCGCGCAGCGGCGGAATCACCAGGCGCGCTTCGACGACCAGGTCGCCGCGCCGGCCGTCGCGCGGAGAGGGCGCGCCACGCTCGCGCAGCCGAAAGCGCTGCCCCGACTGCGTGCCCGGCGGCACCCGCAGCCGCGCCGTCCCCTCGAGCGAGGGCACGTCGATCTTGGCGCCGAGCGCCGCTTCGTGGACGGCCACCGGCACCACCACGTGCAGATCGTCGCCGTCGCGCCGGAAGATCGGATGCGGCTCGACGTGCACCGTGATGAACAGATCGCCGGGATCGCCGCCATTGCGGCCGGCGTGGCCTTTCCCCGCGAGGCGGATGCGGGCGCCGTCAGCGAGCCCCGGCGGCAGCGCAATCATCAACGTCTCGCTGCGCATCTGCATCTGCTGGCCGCCGCAGATCGGACACCGCGTCTGGCGCTGCCGGCCCGATCCGCCGCAGTGCGCGCACGGCTTGGTGAACACCATGTGTCCGCGCGCCGACTTGATCGCGCCGGTGCCCTGGCACAGCAGGCAGCGGCTCTCCTCCACGTGCAGCACACCGGCGCCTTTGCACCCGCGGCAGGTCTCCTGCCGCGTCACCGTGAGCTCGCGCTGGCCGCCGCGCATCGCGTCCGCGAAGGTGATCGCGATGGTCTGGTGCACATCCGCGCCGCGCTCGACACCGCGTCCGGCGGCCGCCGAGGTGCGCTGATGCAGCACGTCCGCGAACAGATCGCCGAAGGTCGGCGCCGACGCGCCGCTCACGCTCACGGAGAAATCGAACCCCTCGAAGCCGACCGTCACCGCGTCCGCCGCCGCCTCGGCATATCCGATCGTGTCGTACTGCCGGCGCCGGTCGGGATCGACCAGCGTCTGATAGGCTTCGGCGATCCGGCGGAACTGCGCCGCCGCCATCCGGTCACCAGGATTGATGTCTGGATGGAACTTCCGCGCGAGGCGTTTGTATGCGCGCTTGATGTCGCTCGGCGTCGCCGCGCGCTCGACACCAAGCACAACATAAAAATCCGTCATGTCAGCTAGCAGATCGCGATCTCAGACCTCAGATTTCAGAGGGCAGAATCAATCGCAGATTGGATTGCCGCTCCAACTTGGATCGCCGCCCCAACTTGGATCGCCGCCCCAATCTGAAATCCAACCTCTGCCCTCTGCAATCTCATGATTACTGCTTCCCTTCGTCCACCACTTCGGCGTCGATGACGTCGCCGTTCCCCGACGCGGCTCCGCCGCCAGCCGACGAACCGCCAGCCGACGAAGCGCCCGACGAGGGACCGCCGGTGGCGCCGCCTGGCGCGGCGCCGGCGGCCGCCTGCTGCTTGTAGAGCGTTTCGGCGGCCTTGTGCTGCGCCGCCGTCAACTGCTCGAGCGCCTTGTTCAGCGTCCCGGTGTCGGAGCCCTCGCTCGCCTTCCTGACGGCGTCCATCGCTGCTTCGATGGCGCTGCGATCCTCGGCGCTCATCTTCTCGCCGGTGTCCTTCAGCAGCCGCTCGGCGCCGTAGACCGCTTGATCGGCGCGGTTGCGCGTCTCGATCTCTTCCTTGCGCTTGCGATCCTCGTCGGCGTGCGACTCGGCTTCCTTCATCATCCGATCGACTTCGCCCTTGTCGAGGCCGCTCGACGAGGTGATCGTGATCTTCTGTTCCTTGCCGGTCCCCAGATCTTTCGCCGACACGTTGACGATGCCGTTGGCGTCGATGTCGAAGGTGACTTCGATCTGCGGCACGCCTCGCGGCGCCGGCGGCAGGCCGATCAGATGGAATTTCCCGAGCGTCCGGTTGTCGCGCGCCAGCGAGCGCTCACCCTGCAGCACGTGCACTTCGACGCTGGTCTGGCTGTCGGACGCCGTCGAGAAGATCTCGCTCTTGCGCGTCGGAATCGTCGTGTTGCGCGGAATCAGCGTCGTCATCACGCCGCCCATCGTTTCGATGCCGAGCGAGAGCGGCGTCACGTCGAGCAGCAGCAGATCCTTGACGTCGCCGGCGAGGACGCCCGCCTGCACCGCCGCGCCGATCGCGACGACTTCGTCCGGGTTCACGCCCTTGTGCGGCTCGCGATTGAACAGCTCCTTGACGATCGCCTGCACGCGCGGAATGCGCGTCGATCCGCCGACGAGCACCACCTCGTCGATCTTCGAGGGATCGACTCCGGCGTCGGTGAGCGCCTGCTTCGTCGGGCCGACCGTCTTCTGCAGCAGATCTTCGACGAGCTGCTCGAACTTCGCGCGCGACAGCTTCATCTGCAGGTGCTTCGGGCCGGTCGCGTCGGCGGTGATGAACGGCAGGTTGATGTCGGTCTCCAGCACCGTGGAGAGCTCCATCTTCGCCTTCTCCGCCGCTTCCTTCAGCCGCTGGAGCGCCATGCGATCCTTGCCGAGATCGATCCCTTCGGTCTTCTTGAACTCGGCGATGATCCAGTCGATGATTTTTTGATCCAGGTTGTCGCCGCCGAGGTGCGTGTCGCCGTTGGTCGCCTTCACTTCGACGACGCCTTCGCCGACCTCCAGGATCGAAATGTCGAACGTGCCGCCGCCGAAGTCATAGACGGCGATCGTCTCGTCCTTCTTCTTGTCCAGTCCGTACGCCAGCGCCGCCGCAGTCGGCTCGTTGACGATGCGCGCGACGTCGAGGCCGGCGATCTGACCCGCGTCCTTGGTCGCCTGGCGCTGTGCGTCGTTGAAGTACGCGGGCACGGTGATGACCGCCTTGGTGACCGGCTGACCGAGGTATTCCTCCGCCGCCTGCTTCAACTTCTGCAGAATCATCGCGGAGATTTCCGGCGGCGAGTACTGCTTCCCGAGCGCGCTGACGCGGGCGTCGCCGTTGCTCGCGCGGACGACCTCGAACGGCACCATCTTCATCTCTTCATTGACCTCGTCGAACTTGCGGCCCATGAAGCGCTTGATCGAGAACACCGTGTTTTCCGGATTGGTGACCGCCTGGCGCTTGGCGACCTGGCCAACGAGCCGCTCGCCCGTTTTGGCGAAAGCCACGACTGAGGGCGTCAGGCGTCCTCCCTCGGGATTGGTGATCACGACCGGTTCGCCGCCTTCCATGACGGCGACAACGGAGTTGGTGGTGCCCAGGTCGATGCCGATGATTTTGCTCATTGATCCCTCTTCACCGCGATGAACGCTCGCGATCCCTCATCTATGATGCCGATCTGATTATGAAAGTTGAGTGCGTTATTGTCAAGGTGTGCGAACGGCTGTGCCCATATTGAAAGCGTTGACATCTCTATCGCTCTCGCCGTACTGCCCGCCGCCCAACCTCCGCAGAAATCCGACGCCGCACCCCCACCTACACGCCGTTTCCCTCGCGGCCCGTTGGTGATCCGGAAGGGGAACACCGTCACCGCGGCGGGCAACGAAGCGACCAGTGCCTCGACGCCGAATCGGCTGGACCGTACAATGAAAAGAGAAAAGTCGAAGGCGAAAGTCGAAGGCAAAAGTTCTGAAATGGCGCATTACGTAGTCAGGGTCGCCCGTAACGCGGGCATCGTCGCGTTGTTTGTCATCGCGGCAGGGCTCGGTATTCTCACCGGCGTGCTGTTCGCCTACGCGGGCGATCTGCCGCAGGTGTCGGCGCTGGACGACTACACGCCGAGCACGATCACGCGCGTGTATGCCGCCAACGGCCAGGTGGTCGGCGAGTTCGCCACACAGCGGCGCGTCGTGGTCGGGTACGACGACATCAATCCCGTGCTGCGCCAGGCGATCATCGCGACCGAAGACGCCGAATTCGACCGGCACTTCGGCATCAACATCTGGCGCATCTTCGCGGCGGCGACGACCGACATCCTCGAGCGGCGGCGCGCGCAGGGCGCCAGTACGCTGACCCAGCAGCTCGCGCGCAATCTGAAGGAGCAGTTCGGGCTCACCAAGGAGAAATCGCTCGAGCGCAAGATCAAGGAGATCATCCTCGCGATCCAGATCGAGAAGCGGTACACGAAGAAAGAGATCTTCACGATCTACTGCAACCAGATGTACCTCGGCCACGGCGCGTACGGCATCGAGGCCGCGTCGCGGCTGTACTTCAACAAGTCGAACAAACAACTGACGCTGCCGGAAGCGGCGCTCATCGCGGGCATCTTCCAAACGCCCGAGCGGCAGAGCCCGTTCGTGGACATGAAGCGCGCCACGCAGCGCCGCAATGTCGTGCTGCAGCGGATGGCCGACGAGCGCTACATCACGCAGGCGGTGGCGGATGCCGCCAAGCAGACGCCGATCGTCACGCGAGGCCAGCCAACACAGGCGCCCGGCATTGCGCCGTTCTTCGTCGAGGAGGTCCGCAAGCATCTCGAGCACCAGTACGGCGCCAAGGTGCTCTACGAGAACGGCCTGTCGGTCCGCACGACACTCGACGCGAATCTGCAGGAGATCGCCAACCGCGCCATCGAGCACGGGCTGCGGCGCATCGACAAGCGCCACGGCTACCGCAAACCGAAGCGCAACGTGCTCGCCGAAGGCCACACCATCGATGGCTTCAAAGACGAGCGCTGGACGCGCCCGATCACGATCGGCGACGTGGTGCCGGCCGTCGTCGTCACCGCGCCGAAGAGCGGCGCCGCGCGCGTGCGCATCGGGCGCTATCACGCGGATCTTGCGCGGGAGGGCTACGCGTGGACGCGACGTACGTCAGCGGCCGATCTCTTCAAGCCGGGCGACATCATCGAGGTCGCGGTCACCAAAGTGGACGAGACGACCGATGCCGCCACGGTGACGCTCGACCAGACGCCGATCGTGGAAGGCGCGCTGCTGGCCATCGACAACCGGACCGGACAGATCAAGGCGATGGTCGGCGGCTGGAGCTTCGGCCAGAGCAAGTTCAATCGCGCGGTGCAGGCGTACCGGCAGATGGGCTCGACCTTCAAGCCGATCGTCTACACGACGGCGATCGATCGCGGCTTCACCCCCTCCTCCATTCTCGACGATGACCCGGTGAGCTTCCCGGCGGGCAACGGACAGATCTACAGTCCGCACAACTACGATCACAAGTTCGAAGGCCCGATCACGCTGCGATGGGCGCTCGAGGACTCGCGCAATATCCCGGCGATCCGGATGATGGACGCGCTCGGACCGAAGAACGTTCTCGCCACCGCCAAGAAGTTTGGATTCGAGGAAGACTTTCCGCCCTATCTGCCGATCGCGCTCGGCGCCGGCGACGCGACGCTGCTCGAGGTGACCAGCGCGTACACCGTGTTTCCGAATCAGGGTGTGCGGATGAAGCCGTTCATGGTGCAGAAGGTGCTCGATCGCGACGGCAATCTGCTCGAGGACAATCGCGCGGAGCCCGTCGACACGATTCGCGCCGACACGGCGTTCGTCATGACGAACATGCTTCGGGGCGTGCTGTTCCGCGGTACGGCGGCGGCTGCCGCGAAGCTCGCGTCGTCGTGGCCGCTGGCCGGCAAGACCGGTACGGTCGACGACAACACCGACGCCTGGTTCATCGGCTTCGATCCCGACATCACGGTCGGCGTCTGGGTGGGGATGGACGAGAAGAAGTCGATCGGCAGCCAGGAGCAGGGCGCGCTCGCGGCGCTGCCGATCTGGATGGAGGTGATGAGCGCCTACATCGCCGGCCGTCCCGACAAGGACCATCCGCCGCAGTTCGAGGCGCCCGGCAACATTGTGTTTCTCTCGGTGGACAAGGCCACCGGCAATCCGATGCCGCCGGACGTCCCTGGCGGGATCAGCGAAGCGTTCATCGCCGGCACGCAGCCGAGCGCGAATCTCGCCGCCCGGCCACAACAGTAGCGTTGAACCACGAAGGCACGAAGTTTATTTAGAGAAGACAACTTCGCGATCTTCGTGGTCTTCGTGACTTCGTGGTGAAGGGATCCGCTGTTATCGCGTCGACGAAACGGTCTTGATCGTCACGCGCGCGAGCTTGCCCACGCCGCTCTCCGCCAGCCACAGGTTTCCGCTCTTATCGATGTCCATGTTGCGGACCGTGCCGCCGCCGCTCGGAATCGGCCACGTCTGCATCTTCTTCGTCTCCGGATTGAACCGCACCAGCACGTTGTGTGTATCGTCGCCGGTCTCGCAGTACCAGACGGCGCCGTCAGCGGTGACGGCGATCGCGTACGGCTTCGAGTCTTCGCCGCCCGGCGACTTGAACTCCTCGACTTTGCCGGTCTTCGGATCGAGGTGCCCGAGGAATCCGCGCGCATAGTCGCCGTACCAGATCGTGTCGTCCTTGGCGACCGCGATGCGGCGCGGCCGCGCCTCCTTGTCGGGCAGCGGGTACTCGGTGATCTTCAGCGTCTTCGGATCGATGCTGCCGATCTTCGGCGCGTTGAACTCGTCGAAGAACGGCACCTCTTTCGAGTTGAGGACGATGCCGTACGGACGCGCGTTGGCGGTCGGCGGCGAGACGAGCGTAATCTTGCCGCTCTTCGGATCGAGCGTGCCGACGAAATTGCCGGCCTGCACGGTGAAGAACATCAGCCCCTGACTGTTGAAGACCATCGTGTGCGGATCGACGGCCTTCGGGTTGGGCATCTTGTATTCGGTGATCTTGCCGGCCTTGTCGATCTTGCCGATGAGCGCCGCTGAATTGCCCGAGTACCACATGTTCCCGTCCTTGTCCGGCGTGATGCCGTGCGGACCGGAGTTCGGCGTCGGCAGCGGGTATTCCTTGAACTGCTGCGTCGCGGGATCGAAGCGGCCGACGACGTTCGCGCGCTGGCCGGTGTACCAGATGGAGCCGTCGGGAGCGACGGCCGGATCGTGCGGATAGGGCGGCTTGCTCGGCGTCATCCATTCGTCGATCTGAACGTCGACCGTCGCAGGAATCGAAGGCGCGGCGGCAGGGATCCTTCCGTAGCGTCCGGCTTCAGCCGGACCCGCGATCGAAGACGCGGTCGCCAGGGCGACAGCGGCGAGCAGCAACGCGGCGGACTTGAAAGCTGTGAGGCGCATATACAATCCTCCTCGATGCGGCTGATTGTAGTCCTCGCGGCGTCCGCCGTGATCGGCGGCCCGCTGGCGGCGTTCGCCTTCAAGGAAGGGCCGTATCCGAACGTGACGGGCGGCTTCGGCGAACCGTCGTGTCACGTCTGCCACCTCGACAACCCGCTGAATGCGCCTGGCGGGTCGCTCGCTTTCTCCGGCGTGCCGCCGAGCTATACGCCTGGCACGGCGTACGCGATCACGGTGACGCTGACGCGCGCGGGTCTGCGGCGCGGCGGGTTCGAAATCTCGGCGCGCTTCGCGTCGGGCCCACGGAAAGGCAAGCAGGCGGGCGCGTGGCGCCCCGTCGACGCGCGCGTGCAGCTCATTCCGTCGCAAGTCGATGCGTCGCTGATGTTCGTCCAGCACAATCTCGCCGGATCCACGGCGCCGGCGCGCGGCGCGAACAGCTGGACGATCGAATGGACGGCGCCGTCTCCCGCGTCAGGGCCGGTGCAGTTCAACGCGGCCGGCAACGCGTCGAACAACGACGATTCGCCGCTCGGCGACTTCATCTACGTGCAAGCGGCGCGAAGCGCGCCAGCACCGCGAACGCACGGCGGTCACAACAATTAACGCCGGAACCGCTGGGCCCGCGGAGAATCTTCGAACCACGAAGGACACGAAGTCACGAAGAAAGATTCGGATGCGTTTCGCGTGCTTCGTGTCTTCGTGGTTCAGGCCGCTGGTGCGCAGAGGATCGAGAATCTTCGAACCACGAAGGACACGAAGTCACGAAGCAAGATTCGGATGCGTTTTCGTGTGCTTCGTGTCTTCGTGGTTCAGGCCGCTGGTGCGCAGAGGATCGAGGATCTTCGAACCACGAAGGACACGAAGTCACGAAGAAAGATTCGGATGCGTTTCGCGCGCTTCGTG
>Ga0207657_10001950_pt1 | contig 22278 bp, 22 predicted proteins | sample KBSC33metaG_FD_184316 | JGI IMG/M metagenome (GOLD analysis project Ga0207657, IMG submission 184316) | Corn rhizosphere microbial communities from Kellogg Biological Station, Michigan, USA - KBS C3-3 metaG (SPAdes) (version 2) | ecosystem: Host-associated > Plants > Roots > Rhizosphere > Soil ... | reverse complement strand
GCGGCGGCCATCGAGATCAGCACGAAGGGCACGCCGATCATGAAGATCAGGAGGCCCGCGAAGACCCCCGCCGCGGTGATCAGGAACTGCTTCATCGAGGACTCGGGCGCACCGCGGAAGACGTGGAATCCAAAGGCGATCCGTCTCGCGTCTCGCACACTCTGGCCGCGCCGCAAAGGCTGCGGTTCACGCCGCCCGCGCTAAATGCGGGCCGAGGGCTTCTGGACAGGCTTGGCGGCGACCTTGCGGCGCAGCCGGGCGACGTCGCCCGGGCTGACGGCGGGAGCGGAATTGCCCCAGCTGTTGCGGACGTAGGTCGCGACGGCGGCCACCTGGGCGTCGTCGAGTTTCCAGGCGAAGCTCGGCATGGAGAGCGGCGTAGGCCGCGCGTCCGTCGCCACGGTCTGGGTTCCGGAAAGGATGAAGCGGATCACCGTGGTCGGATCGCGCGACTGGGTCACCGCCGCGCCGGGAAGAGGCGGGAAATAGGTCGGGGCCGCCTTGCCGTCGACGGCGTGGCAGGCTGCGCATTGGTCCACATAGATCGCCTGGCCGGACGCCATGACCTTCGGGTCGAGCGTGGCCGGCGGCGTGGGCTCGAGGCGCGCAGTCTGCGACTTGAGGTAAGTCGCGATCGCGGCCACGTCAGCGCCGCTCATCTGCGAGGTCGAATGGGCGACCACGTCGCCCATAGGGCCCGAGGCGTTCGCATGGGCGTTGCGGCCGGTCTTCAGGTATTCGGCGATCGCCGCGGCCGGCCATGCGCCCAGGCCCGCGCGCACATCGCCGGTCAGGGCCGGGGCGAACCAGTTGTCGAGCTTGCCGCCCTCCAGCTCGTGGCCCGTCTTGTCGCCGCCCAGCAGGGTCTTGGGCGTGTGGCAGGCCCCGCAGTGGCCCAGGCCGCGGACAATGTGCTCGCCGCGCGTCGGGCCCGTCGTGGGCGCCGTGTCCTCCTTGAAGTTCAGCATGTTCCAGAAGGTGACCAGGAAACGAATGTTGAACGGGAACGGCAGCTTGTTGGCCGGGGGTCGGTAGCTCACCGGCGCCACGGTGCGGAAATAGGCGTAGAGCGCGTCCGACTCCTCCCGCGTGACATGGGTGAAGTAAGGGTACGGGAAAGCCGGATAGAGCTTCGACCCGTTGGCGCGCACGCCCCTGTGCAGGGCGTTCCAGAAATCGTCGGCGGTCCAGGTCCCGATGCCGGTCTCGCGGTCAGGCGTGATGTTCGCCGAATAGATCACGCCGAAGGGCGTGTTGAGCGGCAGGCCGCCGGCGAGGGGCGGGCCGCCCGGGCGATCGTGACAGCCCTCGCAGTCGCCGATCACCGCCAGGGCGCGTCCATAGGCGACCTGCTGGGTCTCGACGGGCGGGTCGGCGGCTGGCGCCTGCTGTGCGCCGGGCGAGGCGGGGTACGTGACCACGGCGGCGGCCGACAGCGCCGCGAGCATGAAGGTGATCGGTCGCCGCGCCACGGCCCTAAGCCTGGACCAGCGACTGGTGCGGCGCCTTCAGGTAGCGCGTCTTGATCGCGTCCGCGGCGTGATAGGCGAGGGCCGCCACGGTGCCCGTGGGGTTGTAGCCGGCGTTCTGCGGGAAGGCCGTCGCCCCCAGGACGAACAGGTTCGGCACGTCCCAGCTCTGCAGATAGCGATTGGTGAAGCTCGTCCGAGGATCGTCGCCCATGATCGCGCCGCCGGTGTTGTGGGTGGTCTGGTAGGGGACCACGTCCCACGAGCCCTTGCGGTAGTTGACCTTGATCTCGCGTCCGCCCATCGCGCGGCCGATCTCCGCGGCGCGGTCGGTCAGGTAGTCGGACATCTTGTGCTCGTTGTCGGTGAAGTCGAAGGTCATGCGCAGCAACGGCCGCCCAAGCGCGTCCTTGTAGGTCGGGTCGAGGTCCAGGTAGTTGCCGCGGTGGCTCATCACCGCCCCGTGGGTCGAGATGGTGGTGGTCTTCAGGTAGTCCCGCGCGAGCGCCGCTTTCCAGGCCGCGCCCCACTTGGGCACGCCGTCCGGCGTGTTGTGGGTCTCGATCGGCCGGGCGCCGGTCTGCAGCAGGCCGACATAGCCGCCGCCGATGAAGCCTAGGCCCGAGTGGTCGAAATTGTCGCCGTTGAAGTCGTTGACGATGGTCCCCAGCGCGCCCGCGCCCACGAAGGGGTTCAGGATCTTGTCGTCGAAGAAGACATTCACCGAGGAGGTGATCTGGTAGGCGTAGTTGCGGCCCACAACGCCCTCGCCGGTCGCCGGGTCGTAGGGCTTGCCGATGCCGGATAGCAGCAGCAGGCGCACGTTGTGCAGGATGTAGGCCGAGAGCACCACCAGCTCCGCCGGCTGCTCGAATTCCTGTCCCTTGTCGTCGATGTAGGTGACGCCGGTCGCGGTCTTGCCGTCCGCGGACAGGTTGATCTTCACCACCTCGCTGTTGGTCTTCAGCGTAAAGTTCTTCTTGCGCATCAGGACCGGCAGGATCGTCGTCTGGGCGCTGGCCTTGGAGTAGTTGCCGCAGGCGTATTTCTCGCAGAACCCGCAGTAGGTGCAGGCGCCCAGCTGCACGCCGAGCGGATTGGTGTAGGGCCGCGACATGTTCGCCGCCGGATGCGGGAAGGGATGGCGCCCGAGGCCCGCGGCCGCCTGGCCGAACAAGGTCGGCGCATAGGGCATGTCGAGCGGCGGGTTCGGGTACTCCCGTGCGCGTGGCCCCTCGAACGGGTCGCCTCCGGCCTGAATCACGCCCTTCAGGTTGCCGGCCTTGCCCGAGACGCCGCAGAGGTATTCGAACTTGTCGTAATAGGGCTCCAGGTCCTCGTAGCTGACGCCATAGTCCTGGATGGTCATGTCGTCGGGTACGGCCTTCTTGCCGTAGCGCTCGAGGTTGTGGCTCCGGGCCTTCAGGTCCGACGGCAGGAAGCGCCAGACCTGGCCGTTCCAGTGGACGCCCGCACCGCCCACCCCGCTGCCCAGCAGGAAGGATCCGAGCCGGCGCATCGGCAGCGCCGTCTCGCTCGCCTTGTTGCGGATGGTGAGGGTGTCGTGGTTCAGCCGCTGGAAGAGCTCGTGGCGCCAATAGTAGCGCAGCTCGTCCTGGGCGAAGGTCGGGGCGAAGTCGGTGGGCGTGTCGCGCCATTCGCCGCGCTCGAGCGCCAGCACGTTCAGCCCCGCCTCGGTCAGCTCTTGAGCCATGATCGCCCCGGTCCAGCCGAAGCCGATCAGCACCGCGTCGACCGCTGGGAGTCTCGTCGCCATCCGCCTAGCCCTTCGCCGACCAGGCGGGCCGGCCGCCGATGCCCACCGGCGGCAGCGGATAGGGCTTGCCGTAGGCCAGAACATAGGCGCGCTGGTCGTAGCGCGCGCCGGAGAAACCGATCATCTTCCAGGCGGCCAGGCCGCGGTTGCCGCCATAGAGCGGGTCGGCGAAATAGCCCTCCATGACGTTCTGCAGCAGGAGCGTGAAATAGGCCTTGGCGTCGACGTCGCCGCCGAGGTCCGCCTTGCCTGCCTCCAAATCCTTCAGGAACGCGTCCTGGTCGGCGGCGCTCAGCTTGTGGAAGGGCTGGCCGCCGTTGCGGCCCAGGTGGTCGCCGATCGCCCGGATGGCGGCGCGGTAGAGCCCGGCGGGCGGATGGCGGCTCTGATAGCCCTGGGTCCCGGTGCTCTTGCCGAACGGGCCTTGCATGTACCAGCGCGCGCCCTTGCCGTAGTCGCCCGCAAGCTGGCGGTCGAGGAACAGCGGCACGCCGGCCTCCACCGCGCCGGGACCTGTGGCGTCGGCCGGCACGATGCGGGCGCACGCAGCCTCGATGAAGGCCGCCTCGTCGGGCGTGAAGAACATGTAGCCGGCCCGAAGGTCCACGGCGGTCGGCCAGGCGGCAGTGTTGGGCTGCCAGGCCATGCCTGCGCCGGTGAACTGCGCCGCCGCGGCCGTAAGCGGAACCGCGCAGGCCGCCGCGCCAATCCCCAGCAGGGCGCGGCGATCCAGTTCGAATGTCGACATCCCGACGCCTCCGACCAGCGCGGTAACGCTTGTTGACCGGCAAGCGTTCCAGGGCCGATGCAGTCTTCTTGCGGCCCGCCGCGTCCTGCGGCTTGGGGCGGCGCGGAAACCCCTCTAAATGTCTGCCTTTGAGGGCGCCCGCGGGCGCGGAGACCAAGGTGAAGCTTGCAGGCGGAACAGGAGGATCTCGATCTCGCGAGGAGCGCCCATCGGATCACCGCCGACCTGACGCATCCCCGCCGCGCGGTCTATTGGGCCGACCTGACGCTTACCGCGACGGTGGTCTACGGCGGCCTCGCCGCCGCCGTGCAGGGCGAGGGCGTGCTCCGGGCGGCGGCCGCGGCGGCCTGCGTCCTGGCCCTCTATCGAGCCGTCAGCTTCATCCATGAACTCACCCACCTGCGGCCGCGCGACGTGCCGGGCTTCGGGCTTGCCTGGAACCTGCTGATCGGGATTCCCTTCCTGGTTCCCTCCCTCCTGTACGAAGGGGTCCACAACCTCCACCACGCCAAGCAGCGGTACGGCACCGCGCAAGATCCGGAGTACCTGCCGCTGGCGCGGGGCCCGGCTATCAAGGTGGTCGCTTTTCTGGGCGTGGCGCTGTTCGCGCCCCTGGGATCCATCCTGCGCTTCGCTGTCGGCGCGCCGCTGGCAGTCGTGATTCCCGCCCTGAGGCCAGTGGTCTTCAGCCGCTTTTCGGCGATCACCATCAACCCGGCCTTCCGCCGCGAGGACGTCGAGCGGTCCGCCGCCGCCGCCTGGCGCGCGCAAGAGGTCGCCTGCTGGCTGTGGAGCTGGACGCTTGTGGCGCTGGTCGCTTCCGGCGGCCCGCGCGCCGCCTATGTGCTTGCGGGCGCCGGCCTGCTGGCGATCGTCACCTGCCTCAACCAGCTTCGCACCCTGGTCGCGCACGCCTGGACCAACGACGGCCGACGCATGACCTTCGCCGAGCAGTTCGCCGATTCCATCAACGTGCCGCCGCCGGGCAGCCTGCCCCTGCTCTGGGCGCCCGTGGGGCTGCGCTACCACGCGCTGCATCATCTCCTGCCGCGCATTCCCTACCACCATCTGGCGGAGGCCCATCGCCGGCTGTCGCGGGCCCTGCCGCCCGACTCCCTCTATCATCGGGCGCAGCGTCGCGGCCTGTGGCCGGCCCTGCGCGAACTGCTCGGCCGCTTGGCGGCGCACCGCCAGGGCGGACGCCGGCCGCGGCCGGTCACGTGAGCCTCGAGGCGCCGCCCGCCTCCGCGGCCGGCCCCATCCTGCGCCGGGTCTTGAAGAACGCCGGCAAGCTGCTGGGCGGGCGGACGGTCAACGCAGGCCTCAGCCTGGCCTACACCGCCATCGCCGCGCGCGCCCTGGGCGTCCACGTTTTCGGGCTCCTGGTGCTGATCCACGCCTTCGCCCAGTTCCTGGGCGACGTGGTCAAGTTCCAGTCGTGGCAGACGGTCCTGCAGTACGGAGCCAGACCCCTGGCGGAAGGCCGCGCCGCCGACCTGCATCGGGTGATCCGCTTCACGGTGGTTCTCGATGCGGTGAGCGGATTGGCGGGGATCGCTATCGGCGTGGCCGTCGCCCTGCTGTTCGGCGCCCAGCTGGGCTGGCCGCCAGGGCAGGGGCCGGCCGCGGCCGCCTATGCGGTCTCGGTCGGTTTCATGACCGCGGCCACCCCGCTGGGCGTCCTTCGCCTGTTGGACAGGTTCGACATCATGGCCGGACAGGCCGTGGTGGCCTCGACCGTCCGGATCGGCGGCTGCGCGCTGGGCTACGTCCTGCACGCTTCGCTGGGATTCTTCCTGGTGGTCTGGGCGGCCGGCACGCTCGCCGGCTTCCTGTTCCTGTCGGGCGGCGCCTGGCGCGAGCTGCGCCGCCGCGGCCTGATGGCGGGCTTCAGGTGGCGCGGCCCGGCCACCGTCAACGTCCCCGGGGCCTGGCGTTTCGCCTGGGCGACCAACCTCAACGCCACCCTGGGCGTGGCGTTCACCCACCTAGTCACCCTGATGATCGGCGCCTTGCTGGGTGCTTCGGACGCGGCGCTCTGGCGCGTGGGCCGGCAGGTCGCCGACGCCATCGCCAAGCCGGTCAGGCTGCTTACGCCCGCGCTCTACCCCGAGCTGGCGCGGCTGCAGGCGAGCGGGGCGGAGAAGATCATGTGGCGGGTCGCCTGGCGCATATGCCTGGCCGCCGGGGCGGTAGGCGTCCTGCTGCTGGGGATTTCCGCGTTTGCCGGCGAACCCCTGCTGCGCCTGGTCATGGGGCCCGCGTTCGGCGCGGCGGCGGCGGTCATGACCTGGCAGGTGGGGGCCGCAGTCATTGACCTTGTCGCCCTGCCGCTGGAGCCGATGGTGATCTCGCTCGGCCGGGCCGGCGGCGCGGTGCGGGTGCGCGTTGTCGTCGCGGTGTGCTACGCGGCCGCGCTGCCGTTCCTGGTGCGGCGCTTCGGGGTGGACGCGGCCGGCATGGCGCTGGTGGCGGCCTCCGCGGCCCTTGCGGTGGGCATGTTTGGCCTGCTGCTGCGCCGCGCGGCGCGGGCCAGGCGCCAGAAATCGGCTTGATAATCGGCGCGGCTACCGGGAAACCAGGGCGTGAACCTTACCCCAACCTCTCCTGGCCGGACGATCCGGCATGCCGATTTCTCCACCCTCACCGAGGCGCTCGACTTCGCGGCGGCCGGTGAGACGGGGGTCAATTTCCATGATCTGCGCGGGCGCCTGCTGCTCGCCATGCCCTACGCCACCTTGCGTGACGAGGCCCGCGCCATGGCCAGGCGGCTGCTCGCCGCGGGCCTGCGGCCCGGGGACCGCGCCGGCCTGATCGCCGACAGCACGCCCGAATTCGTCCGCGCCTTCATGGCCTGCCAGTATGCCGCGGTCGCGCCGGTCCCGCTGCCGTTGCCCGCGCCACTGGGCGGGCGCGACGCCTATGTGGCGCAGGTCGGGCGCATGCTCGCCTCCGCCCAGGCCGGCGCGGTGGTGGTGGCCGCCCCGGCCTTCGAGGACTGGCTCGCCGACGCCGCGCGGATCGCCGAAACTCCGCTCACCATCCGGCCCGACGAGGCGCCGGACGACGCCTCTCAGGCCCTGCCGCCGATCCTCCCCGACCAGACGAGCTACCTGCAGTTCTCCTCGGGCAGCACGCGCTTTCCCACCGGCGTCGTGGTGACCCACCGCGCGCTGATGGCCAACGCCGTAGCGATCGCGCGTCACGGGCTGAAGGTGACGGCCGCCGACCGGGCGGTCTCGTGGCTGCCGCTCTACCATGACATGGGGCTGATCGGCTTCCTGCTGACCCCGCTCGCCACCCAGATGTCGCTGGACCTCCTGCCCACCGCCGCCTTCGTGCGCCGGCCGCGGCTCTGGCTGGACCTGATGGCGCGCAATGGCGGCACGGTGTCCTACAGCCCCACCTTCGGCTACGACCTTTGCGCCCGGCGCGGTGAGGGCGCCACGGATTTGGACCTGTCCGGCTGGCGGGTGGCCGGGGTCGGCGGCGATATGATCCGGCCGGCGCCGCTCGAGGCCTTCGCGGCGCAGTTCGCCGGCGCCGGGTTCAGGGCCTCCGCCTTTGTGGCGAGCTACGGAATGGCCGAGGCGACGCTCGCCCTGACCATGGCCCCGCTCGGCCAGGGCCTGCGGACCGAACGGGTGGACGTGGATCGGATGGAGCAGCATGGCCTCGCGGAGGCCGGCGCAGCCCAGCGCCAGCGCAGCTTCGTCCGCTGCGGCCCGATCCTGCCCGGGCACGAGCTGCAGGTCCGCGACGAGGGCGGGCGGGCGCTGCCGGAGCGGCGGATCGGACGGATCTTCGCGCGCGGCCCCAGCCTGATGCGCGAATACTTCGCCCAGCCGGAAGCCACCGCCGCGGCGCTGTCGCCCGAGGGTTGGCTGGACACCGGCGACTTGGGCTTCCTCGTTGATGGCGAGGTGACGCCGACCGGACGCGCGAAGGACCTGATCCTGTTCAACGGGCGCAACATCTGGCCGCAGGACCTGGAATGGGCGGCCGAGGAGGCGGTGGACGGGCTGCGCAGCGGCGATGTGGCCGCCTTCTCGATCGACGACGAGGCGGGAGAGCGCGTCGTGCTGCTCGTGCAGTGCCGCAGCAGCGATCCGCAGGTCCGCCAGGCCATCGTGGACGGCGTCACGGCCGTACTGCGCGCCCAGCATGGGGTCGACAGCGAGGTCCAGCTGGTGGGCGCCCACGCGCTGCCGCGGACCTCTTCGGGAAAGCTGAGTCGGTCGAAGACGCGCACGCTGTACGAAACCGGAGCGTTCGACCTGGTGAGGACCTGAGTGGGCCGCTCCGTCGCGGCGATCACCGGAGCCACCGGCTTCCTGGGCCGTCATCTCGCGCCTGTGCTGGACGAAGCGGGGTGGTCGGTGCGCGTGCTGGCCAGGCGCGATCCGATCCACGCGCTTTGGCGAGGCGTCGAAGCCGAGGTGGTGATCGGCGAATTGGCGGACCAGGCGGCGCTCGCCCGCCTCTGCGACGGCGCCCAGGTGCTGGTGCATGCCGCCGGACTGATCAAGGCCCGCACGGCCGCGGGCTTCGACGCCGTGAACGTCTCCGGCGCGCGTGAAGCTGCGACCGCCGCGCGCGCCGCCGGCGTTGAGCGCATGGTGCTGGTGTCCAGCCTGGCGGCCCGAGAGCCGAGGCTTTCGCACTACGCCGCCAGCAAACGCGCTGGGGAAGCCGCCGCCGCGGAGGTCCTGGGCGAGCGGCTGACCATCGCACGGCCGCCGGCGATCTATGGGCCCGGCGACCTCGAGACGCTGCAGCTATTCCGTGCGATGGCCCGAACCCCCGTCTTCCCGACCTTTCATCCCGAAGCCAGGATTGCCGTCATCCATGCCCGGGACGCGGCGCGGCAGATCGCCGCCCTGGCGGGCGGGATGGGCGCCGGCCGGACCGCGACCCTGTCCGACGCCCGCCCAGCGGGCTACGCCTGGAGCGAAATCCTCCAGGCCGCCGCGGCGGCCCTGGGCGTGCGAAGGCGCCTCGTGCGGCTGCCCGATCTCGTCTTTGACCTTGCCGGCGCCATCGGCGCGCTTCGCCGCATGGCCGGCGGCGCGCCCATCCTGACCCCCGGAAAAGCACGCGAATTCCGTCACCTGAACTGGGGCGTGAGCGAGGGCGAACGCTGCGAAGGCCTGCCAGCGCCGGCGTTCGAGATCTCCGCTGGCTTCGCGGAAACCGTCGATTGGTATCGACGCGCCGGATGGCTCGGCGCATGACAGATGTGTTGCCCTATCATATCTCAAGTGTGGCAATCCGATCGAAGGACCATTAGCTATACCAACGAAGGGGCTACCCGAGGGGGATATGGGCGAAACTGTGGCCCACTTGACGGTGCGTGAAGTCGGCCGCGTGGCCGAGTCTGTTCTCGGCCGGCCCCTGAACGTAACGTCGAACACTGATATTGCACGAGACCTGGCGATCGATTCGCTGACGTTAATGAACATTGTGATGGAACTTGAGGATAAGTTCGACATGTCGATCCCGCTGGACCGCATGGCCGTGATCCGAACCGTCGGAGAGTTGGGCGAACTTATCGACGAACTTCGGACGAAGGATTGAGCATGGGCCTGCTGCAGAAATACGAGGCTCCGAGTGAGGCCTACACGGACATCCGCCGCTTCGGCGCGGATCCGTTCAACATGCGCTTCGACACGGTGATCTCACCGACCGAGGCCGAGCTGAACGGCGGGCGGGTGATCCTCATCGGAACCAACAACTACCTGGGCCTGACGTTCGACCCGGAGTGCGTGGAAGCCTCGGTCGAGGCGGTGCGCAACTTCGGCACGGGCACCACGGGCTCCCGAATCGCCAACGGCAGCTTCGGCGCGCACCTGGCGATGGAGGCCGGGCTCGCGCAGTTCTACGGCCGCCGCCACGCCATGGTGTTCACCACCGGCTATCAGGCGAACCTCGGGGTTCTGTCGGCGCTGGCCGGCCGGGGCGATCACCTGATCCTAGACGCCGACAGCCACGCCAGCATCTACGATGGCGCGCGGCTGAGCCACGCCGAGGTGACCCGCTTCCGGCACAATGACCCGGAGGATCTCTACAAGCGCCTGCGGCGGCTGGAGGACTCGCCCGGCGACCGCCTGATCGTCATCGAGGGCATCTATTCGATGATGGGCGACGTCGCGCCCCTGAAGGAGATCGTCGACGTCAAGCGTCAGACCGGCGCCTACCTGCTGGTCGACGAGGCGCATTCCATGGGCGTGCTGGGCGAACGGGGGCGCGGTTTGGCGGAGGCCGCGGGCATGGAGGCCGACGTGGACTTCATCGTCGGCACCTTCTCCAAAAGCCTCGGCGCCATCGGCGGCTTCTGCGTCTCGGACGTCGATGATTTCGATATCCTGCGGGTGGTCAGCCGGCCCTACATGTTCACCGCCTCTCTGCCTCCGGCGGTCGTGGCCTCCACCCTCAAGGCGCTGGAGCGCGCCGAATCCGACCGCTCCCTGCGTCCCCGGCTGCAGGCCAATTCGCAGCGCCTCTACGACGGCCTGAACGCCCTGGGCTTCACCACCGGCCCGCAGCTCAGCCCTATCGTGGCGGTGGTCATGCCGGACATGCCCACAGCGCTTTCGATGTGGAACCAGCTGCTGAAGGGCGGCGTCTATCTGAACCTCGCCCTGCCGCCGGCTACGCCGAACAACCGGCCCCTGCTGCGCTCCAGCGTCAGCGCGGCCCACACCACCGAGCAGATCGACCAGGTTCTGGCGGCCTTCGAGTGGGCCGGGCGCGAGCTTGGGCTGCTTCCGGCGCAGACTCAGCGCGCATCGGCCTGACGTCGCCGGGCGCGCCGCACCCGCCAGAGGACCGCGGGGGCCGATAGCAGAGGATGACGCTCGCGCCAGGGCGTCATGGCGACGTGGACGCCGGTGTGGCGCTCGATCTTCCAGGCCGCGTACCGCGCCGCCCCTTCGAAGGTGAAGGCCGCCTTGATCAGCCGAAGCGCGTTCAAGGGCTTGCCCAGCGGCCGGCGCAAGCGCCAGGCGGCGGCCAGCCGGCGACGCTCGCCTGAGGCCAGCTCGGGGCGAAACGCCTGGCCGTCTCGACGGAACGGTATCGCCGCGCCCTTCCAACCCAGCGGCAGCAGGCGGCCGTAGCGCGTCGGATCGAAATCCAGAATCTGGCTCTCGCGCCCCGGGGCCTCCATCCGCAGTTCGGTGGCGTAGGTCTGACGGAACAGCGCCGTCCAGTAGGCGCGCGCCGGCCCTTGCGGCGGCCCCAGAACTGCGGCGAACCGGCAGGCCGTGGCGCAGGCCGCCGCCACCGCCGCCGCCGCTTCTTCCCGAACGGTCGCATCCTCGCTCCAGACAAGGGCCGCCGGCTGCACGAACCGCGTCCAGATGGTGGTGTCGAGCGCGCGCCCCTCCGCGGCCCGGCGAAAGGTTTCGAGCGGCAGGGTGGCGACCTTGGCGCGCAGGGCCACGCCGCCGATCTCCATCTGATGGTAGCTGACCTCCGGCCACAGCCAGCGTTCCATCAGGCCGCGCAGCCCCGTCCGCCCGGGCGCTCGGGTGAGCAGGTAGAAGTCGAGCACGCCGCCGATGTCTCCGGTGCGCAGGACCGAGCCATAGAACAGCGCCGCGCAGGCGCTGCGTTCACGGGCGAGTTCGCGCGCCATCTGCGCGATCTCGGGCCTGACGCGGTTGTCGAGCTCGCTATGGACGAAGGCGATGAGGTCGCGGCTCATGGCGCGACGAAGTCCACCGGCGGGCCCATGCCGACGCTCAGTTCGCCGCCCGGGAAGGTCTCGCCATCCAGCACGAACGGCGAGGCGAGGGTCAGGTCGAGGCGTTCCGGATTCGACCGATGATAGCCCGCGCCCTCGAGCCAGCTGGCGGCCCTGCCTGAAATCAGCAGCGGGAGGGCCGCGCTCAAACGCCTGGGCGGCGCGTCCACGGCCAGCACCTTCAGCCCCTCGGCGTCCGCCCCGAACGGCCGAAGGCCGAGCGGCAGCTGCTGCAGGGTCGAGACCATGACCAGGAAAAGCCTCTTCTCCGGAAGCGGTTCTACGCCGAACGACAGCCTCATCGGTTCTCCGGCCCGCCATGGGCCGTCATCGCCGCCAAACAGCGTCCGGGCCGCCGCCGCCGCCAGCGTAGCGCCCACGGCCAGATTATCGAAAGCGCCGAGGCGATGGGTCGCCTGGGCGAGCTGCGTGGCCCGAACGAAGGCCCCGGCGCCCAGGATGAAGCCGCGGCTTGGCGGATCGGAGCCGTCCCGGCGCGAGATCTCCAGCGGGCGGCGCGCGCGCACCGTCCCGGCCGCCGCGCTCTTCAGCGCCGCCTCCAGGGTCCAGCCCCGCGGCGCGCCGAGATCCATGGCCAGGGCGTTGGTCTTGCCGGCGGGCAGGACCGCGAGCGGCGGCAGGCCCGAGGGGAAATGCTGCGGCGCGCGGGTCAGGACCTCGCGCAAGGTGCCGTCGCCGCCGGCTATGGCCAGCAGGTCGAGCCCGTGGGCGGCGAACCGCCCCAGGGCGCCATCCAGAGCTTCGCGGGTCTGCGGCGCCTCGACCAGCACGCTCTCGGAGCGCCACCGCCGCATCGCGCCGGCAAAGCGGTTGCGACGGCTCTTTGGATTGACGATGAGGCCTGCGCGGATCACCCGGCCAGCCAGGACGTGACCTGCGCGCGCGGCGTGGCGAAGGCCTGGATCAGCTGGACCAGATGCACGAGGAAGCTCGCCACCGTCCAGACGGCCACCGCCGCCAGCCCCACGTCGGGCCGTCCGACGAGCGTCGCTGCGGTCAGCAGGATCAGGTTGGGGTTGCGGCGCGCGGTGATCAGCCGGAACCAGCTGTCGAACCGCCGCCAGGCGTGCATCTGCAGCTTGAACGCCCGCAGGAACACGCCCTCCTCCACGCGCTGGGCCACGTAGCCCACCGTCACGATCGCCAGGACCGCGCTCGGCCAGGGCAGGGGATGGGCGTCGTGCTGCACCCCGACGAACCAGGCCCACCACCAGAAGGGCGGATGGATCAGGTCGATCCCGTGGTCGAAGACGTTGCCGATCCGCGAGGAGGTGAGGGTGACCCGGGCCAGCTTGCCGTCGACGGTGTCGAGGAAGGTCATCATCCAGCCGCAGGCGAGCCCCCAGCCGAAGTGCCCGGTCCAGAAGAGCGCGAACGCCGCGATGACCAGCAGCAGGCCGACGAAGGTCACGGTGTTGGGCGTCACACCGGCCAGGGCGCACCAGCGGGTGACGATGCGCGCCGGCCTCGGCCACAGGTGCTTGGTCACCAGGTCCGTGACGCCCTTGTAGGAACCCTGGAACAGGCGCGCTTCGACGCGGCGGGCTTGCGCGCGGTCCACTGGAGCCGGGCCGAACGGCTCCAGGATGGGCGCCTCGCGCTTGCGCAGCGCTTCGTTGTAGGCGAGCTCGCCGGGATCCAGCCGGGTCAGGCCGGGCACGCTGGCGGCCGGATCCTCGCCCCGCTCCAGCGCCGCGGCCGCGCTCTGCGCCTGGTCGCCCCGCACGTGCGCGGCCGCCGCCGCGCCGCCCGGTCCGGTCAGCACCGCACCCGGACGCTGGGCCAGACCGCGGATCAGGTTCTCGTCGTAGATCCAGTCGGCGCGGGCCAGCACCACGCCTTCCACGCCTGGCGCGCGCTCCAGGGCGTCGCGCGCGATCGTCCGCAGCCCCGCGCGCTGGAATGTCCGGCGCAGGCGCTCGGCGCTGGTCATTCCCCAGATCCGACCGTTCCCCGTCGCCAGGCTCACTGCCAGCTCCGCATGGCGCGATGCGCCTTCCTTGTCCAACTCAGCGCCCCTGTTCAAAACCGTGAGAGTTGATACCCAGCTTGCCGGACCCCTGGCCAGAGAACTTCCTCACGTGTCGGATTTCCGCCTCGCGCACATTTCCGACCTGCATCTACCTCCGGCCAGCCTGAGCGGCTGGGCCGACCTCGCTCCGAAACGCCTGCTCAGCCGCTTCGCCTGGCGGCGCAAGCGGCGGCGCCATCGCCCCGAGGTGCTGGCCGCCATCGTGGCTGACCTGAAGGCGCAGGCCCCCGACCACCTGGCCATCACCGGCGACCTCACCAACTTCTCGACCGGGGAGGAGTTGGCCGCCGCCCGCGCGTGGCTGGAACGGCTCGGCCCCGCGGACTCGATCACGGTCAGTCCGGGCAACCACGACGCCTTGGTTGGGCGCGGCGGCGCCGAGCGCTTCTCGGCCTGGGCGCCCTGGCTGGGCGACGAGGGCGCTGCGGCCTTTCCGCAGGTGCGGCGGCGCGGGGCGGTGGCGCTGGTGAACCTCTGTTCGGCCATCCCGACCGCGCCCCACCTGGCGCAGGGCGCGTTGGGGCGGGACCAGCTCAACCGCCTGCGCCTCGTGCTGCGAGGCCTGGGCGAGGAACGCCTGTGCCGGGTGGTGCTGCTTCACCATGCGCCCGCGCCGGGTGCGTCGTCGCGCCGCAAGGCGCTGCGGGATGCGCCGGCGCTTCTCTCGATCCTGAAGGACGAGGGCGCGGAACTGGTCCTGCACGGTCATGTGCACGCCGCCGCCATCGCCGCGGTCCCCGGACCGCATGGCGCGATCCCCGTGCTCGGCGCGCCCTCCGCCTCGGCGGCCGGCGGTCACGACCCTGCGCGCTGGCACGGCCTGGAGATGGCGCGGCAAGGGGAGGGCTGGTCGGTTCGCGTCGTCGCCCGCGGCCTGGCCGCCGACGGATCGGTCGAGGAGAAGGGCCGCTATCTGCTGCACACGCCTCAGCGATAGCGCATCCGCACCTTGATCGTCCGCCCCGACGCCGGCAGCGAGAAGCGTACCGTGTCAAAGCTCGGCAGGCCGAAGCGTGTCGGTGCGTCGTTGGAGAAGCCGAAACCCTCCGCGGGCATGCCCACCCTGGTGCGATCGAAGTCCTGGTTGGCGTTCTCGTCGTGGTAGACGGCCACAGCATAGGTCCCGGGCGGCAGCCAGAAACAGGCGCTGGTGATCGGCAGGGTTGTGGTTGGGCGCACGCGCAGCAGTTTGCCGTGGTGGGCCAGGAAGCGGCTGGGGTCGTCGGGGAAGACGGTCACCGCCACCTCCCCCTTGCCGCTGCGCATCCCGACGTTCTGAACGATCAGCTTCGCGGTCGCCGGACCCTGCTTGCCAGCGCAGCCGTCATCGGCCAGCGCCGGGGAGGCGCCAGCGAGTGCGCCGGCCAGCGCCGCGAGCGGCAGGAAAAGTCCCAGTCTCATCGACGAACCGCCTTTCCATCGTTACAGCGACGGCATTGTCTGCCGCGCGAAAACCCTCATGACCAATCCCACAGCCCTGAAATTCGGCTATCCCCGGACCCTGGTCGCCGAGACGGCGAGCTGGCTCGTCCTGGTCCGCCCCGACCAGCCGACATTTGGTTCGCTTGTACTCGTGTGCAAGGAGCCGACGATTTCGTTTTCGCAACTCAGCCCGCAGGCGTTCGCCGATCTGGGCGTGGCGATCCGGGGCGTGGAGCGGACGCTGAGCGAGTTGGTCGGGTACCAGCGGATCAACTATCTGATGCTGATGATGGTGGACCGCGACGTGCATTTCCATGTGATCCCGCGATACGAGGGAGAGCGGGTCGACGGGGGCCTGCGGTTCCCCGATACCGGCTGGCCGGGCCCGCCCGCGCTGGCGCCGGCCGTGACCCTCGGCGCCGAGGCGATCGCCAGCCTCACGGCCCGGCTGGCCGCGCTCTGGCCGCAGGGCTAGGGCGGTCACGGCGGTGAGGATCATGGACCGCTATATCCTGCGGCTGACGCTCTGGCCGCTCGCCGGGGCGCTGGCCGTCACCCTGGTGGCGCTGCTGCTGGAGCGGGTCCTGCGGCTCCTGCAGTTGCTTTCCGACAGCAGCAACCGCTTCGGCTTCGTGGTCGAGCTCGCGACCAACCTCGTCCCGCACTACCTCGGCCTGACGCTTCCGGCGGCGTTCTTCATCGCCCTTTTCGTGGTGATCAGCCGCTTGAACGAAGGCTCGGAGATCGACGCCCTGCTGGCCAGCGGCGTGTCCCTCAGCCGTATCGTCGCGCCCTATCTGGCCATGGGCGCGGTGCTGACGGTGGTCAGCCTGATCCTGTTCGGCTTCCTGCAACCCTACAGCCGCTACGCCTATCGCGTGGTCATGCACGCCGCTGAGAACGCCGGATGGAACGGGCTTGTACGCCCGCAGACCTTCTTCTCGCCCAGCCAGGACCTCACCATGACGGCTGACGCGACCGATGCGAGCGGGGAGGACCTTCGCCGGATCTTCATCCGCAAGCTGGCGGGCGACGGGCATGAGGAGATCACCACCGCGCGCACCGGCCGCCTCGTGCCGGCCGCGGACGGCCACAGCGTCATCCTGCAGATGCGCGACGGCCAGCAGCTCAGCACCAACGCCAAGGGCGAGCCGCGAACTCTCAGCTTCCAGAGCTTCAGCCTGGAGCTGCCGCTCAGCGGGGCGGCGAAGCTTCTGCGGGCGCGCGGCGGCGACGAACGTGAGCTGACCCTGTCCGAACTGGTGACCCAGGCCACGGGCGGACATACCTCGATCCCGCGCCAGGCCCTGCTGGCGGAGCTCGGCGCCCGGCTGGCGCGCTCCTTCTCGCTGCTTTTGCTGCCGCTGCTGGCGCTTCCGCTGGGACTGGCCGCCAAGCGCGGCGGCCGCGCGCCGGGCATTATTATCGCCGGCCTCGTACTGTTGGCTTTCCAGCACCTGCTCCAGGTCGGGCAGAGCCTGGCGGTCAGCGGTCGCGCCGATGCTCTGGTTGGCGTCGGCCTGCCGTTCGTCGGCTTCGCGGCCCTGACCGTCGTCATCTTCCTGAGCAGCCGTAAGCGGCCCGGCGAAACGCCGGTGTCGATCCTCTCCGAATGGATCGGCGAGGGCCTTCGCCGCCTGCGGCCGCGCGGCGGGACGCGCGCCTGGGGCCAGGCGTGACCCTGCAGCGCCACATCCTGCGCGTGGTCGGCATCCGCGTCCTCGCCGCGTGGGTGGTGCTGGTCTCGATCCTGCAGATCCTCGACCTGCTCGACGTCACGACCGACATCCTCGACCGCAAGCTCGGCGTGGCGGGCGTCGCCTACTATGCAGCGCTGCGGCTCCCGACCCTGGCTCAGCAGGTGGCGCCGCTGGCCGTGCTCGCCGGCTGCCTGTTCGCCTTCGCCCAACTCGCCCGGGAGAACGCGGTGGTGGCGCTACGCTCTGCGGGCATGTCGGCCTATCGGCTGATCGGGATGACGGCGCCGGTGGCGATCGCGGTGGTCGTGGCGCACCTGGCGGCGGTGCAATGGCTCGCGCCGAGGGCGGACCAGGCGCTCGACGCCTGGTGGGCCCGCTCGGCTCCCCGGGCCGAACAGGCTCCAAAGGGCCCGCGCAGCTTCCGGGTGGGAACCGACATCGTGGTCGCCAGCGCTGGCGACGAGGCGGGCCGCAGGCTCACCGGGGTCAGCCTCTACCGGCGCGCGCCCGACGGCCGGCTGGTGGAGCGGATCCATGCCGAGGCGGCGACTTTCGGCCCGAAGGGCTGGACCCTGGTCCAACCGCGGTTGGAGATGATTGGCGGGCTGGGCGTCCAGCGCGCGTCGGCGGGGCAGATGCTCTGGACCACCGGACCGGCGCCGCAGGACGTGCGCGCCATCTTCGGGACCGACCAGACCCTGGCGCCCGGTTCAGCGCGCCGCGCCCTTTCCGGCGGCGCGTCGGCCAGGTCGCCTTCCTTCTATCGCACCGAGTTGCAACGCGGCTTCGCCGCCCCGATCGGGGCGCTCGTCATGCTGTTGCTGGCGGGGCCGGTGACGCTCACCAACTTCCGCAGCGGCGGGGCGCAGGTGCTGGTATCGTGCCTGGGCGCCGGCCTGCTCTTCCTGGTGGTCGACGGCATCTGCACCGCCATGGGGCAGGGCGGGTCGGTTCCAGCCTTGCTGGGCGCCTGGGCCGCGCCGGTGGCGTTCGCGGCCGCGGGGGCGAGCGCACTGGTGTTTATGGAGGGCTGATGCAGGCGCCTGTGGTCCAAGCCGCCTCGAAGGTCGATATCGTCCCGGTGTCGACCTCCGCCGAACTCAAGCGGTTCGTCCGCGCGCCGATGCGGCTCAACGCCGCCGACCCCAACTACATCGCCCCGCTGCTGCTCGAGCGGACGGAGGCGCTGTCGCCGAAGACCAACCCGTTCTTCAGCCACGCGGAAGTCCAGTTCTGGCTGGCGGTTCGCGACGGGCGCGACGTGGGCCGGATCAGCGCCCAGATCGACGCCCTGGCGCCTGTCGACCCGCAGGGGCCGGCCGGGCACTTCGGGATGATCGCGGCCGAGGACGATCCGGAGGTCTTCGCGCGCCTGCTGCGCACGGCCGAGGACTGGCTGCGGGCGCGCGGCTGCCGGCGCGTGCTGGGGCCGTTCAACCTGTCGTCCAACGAAGAGGTCGGCCTGCTGGTCGATGGTTTCGACACCCCGCCGATGGTGATGATGGGCCACGACCCGGCCTATGCCGGGCGAAGGCTCGAGGAGCAGGGCTACCGCAAGGCCAAGGATGTGCTCGCCTATCATGGCGACGTCACCCACGACCTGCCGCCCAAGGTCCTGGCCCTTGTCCGCCGCGGGGCGCCGGCCGGGGTGCGCCTGCGTAAGCTCGACATGTCGCGCTACGAGGCCGAGGTCCAGACCCTGACGGAGATCCTCAACGACGCCTGGTCGGAAAACTGGGGCTTCACCCCGACCACCGCGGCCGAGACCCGCCAGTTGGCCAAGTCGCTGAAGCCGGTGGTCGACCGCAGGCTCACTTGGTTCGCGGAAATCGACGGGGAACCGGCGGGCTTCATCGTCTTCCTGCCGAACGTGAACGAGGCCATCGCGGATCTCCGAGGGCGGCTTCTGCCGTTCGGCTGGGCCAAGCTCCTGTGGCGGTTGAAGACCGGCCGGCTGAAGACCGCGCGGGTGCCCCTGATGGGCGTGCGCCGCAAGTTCGCCCGCACGCGCCGCGGCCAGCTGCTGCCGTTCATGCTGATCGACGCGGCGGCCGGCCAGGCCCGCGCCCTCGGCTACCGCAGCGCCGAACTCTCCTGGATCCTCGAAGACAACCTGCCCATGCGCAACATTCTCGAGGCGGCCGGCACGCGGGTCTACAAGACCTATCGCATCTACGAGAAGTCGATTGGGTGAGGTCGACCGCGCGCTGGTCCTCGCCGGTTCGCGAGGCGGCGTCGATCCGGTGGCCGCCTACGCCGGCGTGGCCCAGAAGGCGCTGATCGAGCTTGCGGGCCGCACGCTGGTCGAGCGCGTGCTGAGCGCGCTTCGGCAGGCCGGGATCGAGCGCCTGGCGGTCTCCACGTCCGATCCCCTGGTGTCGGACGCTGCGCGCCGGCAAGGGGCGCAGGTGCTGCCCGCCGAGGCGGGTCCCAGCCTCAGCGCAAGACGCGCGATCGAGGCGCTGGGGACGCCGGTGCTGATCACCACGGCCGACCATGCCCTGCTGCGGGCGGAGTGGATCGAGGCGTTCATCGCCTCCGCGCCCCGTGACGCCGATATCTGCGTGCTGCTGGCCAGGCGTGAGGTTGTGGAGGCGGCCGCGCCGGGCACGAAGCGCACTTACCTGAAGTTCGCCGACGGCGAGTGGTCGGGCTGCAATCTTTTCCTGGTTCGCACCGAGCGGGGGTTGGCCGCCATCGACCTGTGGCGGCAGGTGGAGGCGGACCGCAAGAAACCCTGGCGCATCGTGCGGCGGCTCGGCGCGGCGACCCTCCTGCGCTATGGCGCGGGGCGCCTGACCCTGGCGGAGGCGATCACGCGCATGGGCCGGCTGTGCGACGCGCGCGCCGCCGTGGTCGCAAGCCCGTTCGGCCTGGCCGCCGTCGACGTGGACAAGCCGGCCGACCTCGACCTGGTGCGGGAACTGACCGCTTAAGCCGGCAGCGCGCTCGCCCACCGGGCGGTCAGGACGGCGTTGGCCTGCACGTCCTCCGGAAAGTCGGTCTCGCCCCATTCGAGGCCCTCGATCGACTGCACGGCGACGGCTTCGGTGGTGTTGGCCAGATGGTCGATCACGCTGAGATACCAGCGCCTCAGGCCTTCGGGGCGGCGCATCGCGTCGTCGATGGCCGCTGAGAAGCGGCGGGCTCCGTCCGCGGAAAATCTGATGAAGCCGATGGATTCGGCGTCGTAGGCCTCAATGGACTTGCCGATGGCCATCAGCCGCGGCCCTTCGGTGAGCACCTTCATGTCGTCGGAGTCGTAGGCGGGCTTGCGGTCGATGGCCAAGGTGATCTCCGCCGGCGGGGCGGCCATCAGCCGTTCGGCCACCGCGGTTTCGAATAGGGTGTCGCCGTTCAGCAGCAACGCCTCCTGGTCGAACTCGCGCCGGGCGAGCCAGCAGGAGGCGAGATTGTCGGCCAGCGCGTAGAACGGGTTGAACAGGGTCCGGACGGCCAAGGCCTTCAGCCGCAGGCGGGCGACCTCGGCGTCCACCAGGTTCGCGCCGAAGCCGGTGACCACCACGGCCTCCGTCACGCCTGCCGCCTCCAGGTGCAGCAGCTGCCAGGCCAGCATCGTGCGCCCCGAAAATTCGATCAGGCACTTGGGCCGGCGGTCGGTCAGCGGCGACAGCCGCCGCCCCTGTCCCGCGCTCAGGATGACGGCCCGACGTGGAGAATTCACCTCACAACTCCTTCGATCCATATGGGCGGCGGATCAGCCGAACGCCTCGCCCAGGTAAACCCGCCGCACGTCCGGGTTCTGGACGACCTCGCTCGGCCGCCCGTTGAACAGCACCTCGCCCGCATGAATGATGGCCGCGCGGTCGATGATGTCCAAGGTGTCGCGCACGTTATGATCGGTGATCAGCACGCCGATGCCGCGTTCTTTCAGATGGGTGATCACCTGGCGGATGTCGGCGATGGCCAGGGGGTCGATCCCGGCGAACGGCTCGTCCAGCAGCAGGAAGGCCGGATTGGACGCGAGCGCGCGGGCGATCTCCACCCGGCGCCGCTCCCCGCCGGATAGCGAGATCGCCGGAGAGGCGCGCAGATGGCCGATGTGCAGCTCTTCGGTCAGCCGCTCGACGGTTTCGCGCGCCTTGACGCGGTCGCGCTCGCGCATCTCCACCACGGTCATGATGTTCTCCGCCACGGTGAGCCCGCGGAAGATCGAGGTCTCCTGGGGCAGGTAGCCCAGGCCCGCACGCGCCCGCTGATACATCGCCTGGTGGGTGATGTCCTGGCCATCCAGGACGATGGCGCCCGAGTCCGCCCGGATCAGGCCGGCGATCATGTAGAAGCAGGTGGTCTTGCCCGCGCCGTTGGGGCCCAGCAGGCCAACCGCCTCACCGCGCGCCAGGCTGAGCGAGACGTTCTTGACGACCGCGCGCCCGCGGTAGCTCTTGCAGATCCTGTCCACGACGAGGCCGTCGCCCGGCGCGCCGGGAGGCGCGGGGACGCCTTTCGGGTTCAAGCCATCCGTCCGTTCGGCGAGGGGTGGGCGTGCGACAAGCGGGCTTCTTATTTCACGTTGATGCGGCTGTGAACGCCGCCTTTGTAGGTGACCTCGTTGCCCTTCGCCTTGGCCGTGTAGGATCCGGCGCGGATCTGGCCGAAGGCGCCCGCGGCCTGAACCCCTCCGCCCGTGATCGCGCCCGTCTTGCTGTCGAAGACGGCGGCAGGCGTGGTGAAGGCGCCTTGCGGGCCGTCGAGCTTCACGCCGCCGCTCAGCGCCAGCTTGTGGTTGCTTTCGTCGTAGGTCCCGGTGGGCGCTGTCACCCGCGTGCGGTCCGGCGCGCCGTCGTTCTTGACCAGCACCGGCTGGTCCAGCTTGATCTGTTGGCTGGCCGCGGTCTCACGGATTCCCCGCCAGGCCGTGATGACGAACGGGTGGCCCTTGGCGTCCTGGCCGACCAGGCGCGCGCCAAGCAGTTCGGTGGATGGCGCCGCGCCGCCCGCCTTGCCCGGGGAAGCCTGGACCGCCCCGATCGCGGCGGCGACAACGACGCTCAGCAGCGCCAGCACGGCCACCGCCGGCAGCACCAGCCGCAGCACGGCGATGCTCCGCGACCGCGGCTGCCGCAAGCGCGACCGGGCGAAAGAGAAGAGGGTGCTGGGGCCGCGCAGCGGTCCGACGCGGGCGTGATCCACCGAGGCATTATCCCGGAGCTGGCGGCGCAAGCCAAGGCCCTCGATGGAAGGGTCGCGGGAGGGCGCCATTTGGCGGGAGGAGGATTTCCCAGGACTGGCCATGGGAAATGAATGGTCGGAGTGGCAGGATTTGAACCTGCGACCCCCGCGTCCCGAACGCGGTGCTCTACCAGACTGAGCCACACTCCGACTTTGGAGCGCGCCTTAT
>Ga0207657_10001946_pt1 | contig 22297 bp, 18 predicted proteins | sample KBSC33metaG_FD_184316 | JGI IMG/M metagenome (GOLD analysis project Ga0207657, IMG submission 184316) | Corn rhizosphere microbial communities from Kellogg Biological Station, Michigan, USA - KBS C3-3 metaG (SPAdes) (version 2) | ecosystem: Host-associated > Plants > Roots > Rhizosphere > Soil ... | reverse complement strand
CGGCGGGGCGATTCTGCGGCGCGTTTACAGCATTCTGGATCGCGCGATTGCGGCCGGATGCCCGCTCACGATATCGGTAGCCGGGCCCGTTACGGTCTCCGGACAGCATCAGGCCTGGCTCATTCCGCTGCTCGAAGCAGGCCAGCTCGATATCGCGCTGGTTGCCGGAGAGCCCGCCTATGAAGCATTTGCAGGAATCGGACGGCCGCGCACCCATCTGAAAATCCTGACCGCGATGTATTCGAGCCCGGGGATGTTCGTGGTGCGCGCCGACAGCCCGTACAAGACCATTGGCGATCTCGCAGGCAAGCCGATCGCGTTCGGCGCGCGCGGCTCCGGGCTTCCGATCCTGTCGCGCTATATGCTCGACGGTCTCGGACTGAAGCAGGACGAGGATTTCCAATCCGTCTATCTCGACCGCGCCGGCGACGGTCCGGCGATGGTATCAGACGGACGGGTCGCGGCGCTGTGGGGCGCCGGCATCGGCTGGCCCGGATTTGCAGCCGTGGCGGCAAGCGCCGGCGGCGCCAGGTTCATCGCGCCGGATGCGAGCGAGATCGCGCGTATCAAGGCCAAACACGCCTTTCTCAAGCCGCTGAGCGTACCGGCCGGCAGCTATCCAAACCAGAACGATCGGATCGATACGCTGGGATCATGGAGTTTTATTCTGGCGCGCGAGAATCTGCCGGATGACGTTGCCTATCGGCTGGCGCGAACGCTGCATGGCGTCGAAAGCGCATTCTGCAAGAAACTGGCGCAAGCCTGCGAAACCACGGCGGCAAATACCGTGGCCGCGGCGCCGAGCGTAGATCTGATCCATCCCGGCGTGTTGAAGTATCTTCGCGAGATCGGGGTGGCGAAGTAGGGTTTGATCGAGAAGAGCTTGGCGGCATCGGAAGCGCGCTCCCTCTCCCTTTGGGAGAGGGTTGGGGTGAGGGGTTACGGTCTATCGTTTAGCCTATAACCCCTCACCCGACGCTTTGCGTCGACCTCTCCCTTTGGGAGAGGTGAAGCAAAACTATCGCCTTGCATTCCTGGCTACTTCTTCACCAGCGGACATGCCGGATCCGGAGGGCCGAACGCCTCCTCGCCGGAAATCTTCGCCAGGATCTTGTAATAGTCCCACGGATATTTGGATTCTTCGGGCTTCTTGACCTCGACCAGCATGAGGTCGTGGACCATCAGATTGTCCTCGCGCAGTCTGCCGTGGCGGGAGAAGAAATCCTCGATCGGCTTCTCGCGCATCTTGGCCGCGACCTTGAGCGGCTCGTCGGTCCCGCTCTCTTTAATCGCGTTGAGATAGTACATGACCGACGAATAGACGCCGGCCTGCCACATCGTCGGCATCCGGTTCATCTTGGCGAAGTAACGCTTCGACCATTCGCGGGTCTTGTCGTCCATGTCCCAGTAGAACGATGTCGTCAGCAACAGCCCCTGCGCCACCGGAAGCCCGAGCGAATGGATATCGGTGATCAGCACCAGCAGGCCGGCCATCTGCTGGCCGCCCTTCAAGATGCCGAATTCGCGGGCGGTCTTGATTTCGTTGACGTTGTTGGGCGGCCCGCCGGCGATGCCGATGATCTTGGCCTTCGAGGCCTGCGCCTGAAGGATGAACGACGACAAATCCGGCGTGGCAAACGGCGGCCGGACCGAGCCGAGCACCTTGCCGCCGTTCTTGGTGATCACGGCCGAGGCATCCCTTTCAAGGGAGTGCCCGAACGCATAGTCGTCGGTGATGAAGAACCAGCTGTCGCCGCCGCGCTTCACCACTTCCTGCGCGGTGCCGACCGCCAGCGCGCGGGTGTCGAACACCCACTGAATGGCATAGGGCGAGCAGAACTTGCCGTGGAAATCGGCGGCTCCTGTCGAGTGCACGATGAGCATCCGCTTCTTTTCGTTGGCGACGTTCTGCACCGCGAGCCCCACCGCCGACACCGGCACGTCCAAAATCAGGTCGACCTGTTCGGTGTCATACCAGCGCCGCGCAATGGCGCTGCCGATATCCGGCTTGAGCTGATGATCGCCGACGATCACCGTAATCGGCTTGCCCAGCACCTTGCCGCCGAAATCGTCCACCGCCATTTGCGCCGCGGTCATGGAGCCCTGGCCGGTGGGCGTGGACGCCGGCCCGTTCATGTCGGTGAGCACGCCGATCTTGACCACGTCGTCCGAGATTTGCGCCAGCGCTGACGGCGATGACAACAGCGCGGCCGCGAACGCCCCGAGCATGGCTATTTTTCTGGCTGAAATCACAATTGTCCTCCCATTTCGTGCGGCGCATTGGCCGTATTGCTTGACCGGGAGCTTAAGCACAGCCGGTTGACGTTGTTGCAATAATTCGGGGCTCCACGTCAACGAAGGTGATCGGTCAGGCGGCAAACCGGATTTGACCTGCAGGCGCCGGGTCATAACCGGTGAGTTCCGCGGCGCGCTGCTTCAGCCGTTTTTGCCCGATAAAACCGATCAGCGCCTGCATCTGTGGCCGGAAATAGCTGCGTTGCCGCATCAGCAAATCAAAATTCTCCCAAAGCAGCGGGACAAAATCGAGGCCCGCGGATTTTGCGGCGGCACGCGTCGCAATGCCGCAGTCGGCCTTGCCGGTGCGGATCGCGGCCGCAAGATCGGGCCCGGTCAGACAGGGCGGCTCGAGCCGGCGCAACGCCTTTGGTCCGGCGCCGGCGCGCGTCAGCAGCACGTCGAGCAGCATCTGCGCGCCCGCGCCGGGCTGCCTGACGGCCATTCGCGCGCCGGAGGAAAGAACATCCGGGAGGCCGTGCAGCTGTTTCGGATTGCCGCGGGCAAGCAGAAGACCCTGTTCGCGCCTGATCAGTCCGACCAGCACGGCATCGTGCAGGCCCGGCATCGCCCGCACCGCCGCGATATTGGCGTCACCCGCGGCGGCGTCGGCAATTGCTTCGCTGTGGAAATGGACGGCGGCGGCGATCACCTCGCCGCGCTGCAGGCGATCGACGCCGCGTGCGGTGCCCTCGGCAAGCGATGCGAGGCCGGAACCGGATTCGCGCAGGGTCCATTCCAAGAGATCGTCCTGGCTGCCGCCGACGATAGGGGGTGGGTCCGCAGCGCTCATGCCGGCCGGCCGTGCCAGCCCCGAAAGCACCCAGAGGTCCAGTTCGTGGCGCGGAAACAGCCACTTGCCCGCCACCTTGCTGCAGGGGATCGCGCCTGATGTCACGAGCTCGTAGAGCTTGCGCTCGCCAAGCCGGACATATTCCGCGGCCTCGCTTGTCGTCAAAAACTCCATCCTGCATTTATATGCATATTTCTGTTTCTTTTCAATCAATTGACAAAAGGCGAAATTTTTGCCGAACAAGGCCGACGGAGGCGGCGATGTCTGACCAGCTGAGCGCCTGGCAATTGATCCTGAGCGGCGACGCGGCGCTGTTTGCGATCGTGAAGCTTTCCCTTGTCGTCAGCCTGTCTGCGGTCGCCCTGGCGGCACTAGCTGGCATGCCCATGGGGGCGCTGCTGGCGCTGACCCGCTTTCCCGGGCGGTTCACGCTGGTTGTGCTGCTCAATGCGCTGATGGGATTGCCGCCGGTCGTGGTGGGCCTTGCGGTCTATCTGTTGCTGTCGCGTTCGGGACCGCTCGGCGCCATGGGCATTCTGTTCACACCGTCAGCTATGGTGATCGCCCAGACCATCCTGATCGTGCCGATCATCGCGGCGCTGACACGCCAGACCGTCGAGGATCTTTGGGCTGAGTATCGCGACGAACTGACCGCGATGGACGTCGGCCCGACCGGCCGCATGATTACCCTGTTGTGGGACGCGCGCTACAGCCTGCTGACGGCGTTGCTGGCGGGTTTTGGCCGGGCCGCGGCCGAGGTCGGCGCCGTCATGATCGTCGGCGGCAATATCGACGGTTTTACCCGCACCATGACCACCGCGGTGGCGCTCGAGACCTCCAAGGGCAATCTGCCGCTGGCGATGGGACTGGGGCTCATTCTCGTCGCCATCGTTCTGGCGATCAACGCCGCCGCGTGGGGGACGCGCGTCTGGTCCGAACGGCAGGCGGGGTGACGATGCGGGCGCCCACGAGCGATCTTCCCCTGGTTCTCGATGACGTCTCGCTGCAGGCGGGCGTCACGACGATCCTCAACCGTTTGAGCCTGACCATTACCACGGGCGCGCCGACGCTGATCGTCGGGCCGAATGGCGCGGGCAAGACGACATTGTTGCGGCTCTGCATGGGGCTTGCGGCGCCCTCGACCGGCCGCGTCACCTGGGGCGGCCGTGCCGATCGCACGCCCTTGCGCCGCGCGATCCTGTTTCAGCGCCCGGTGATGCTGCGGAGGACCGCTGCCGCCAACGTCGCCTATGCGCTGGCGCAGGCCGGCACGCCGCATAAGCAGCGCGCGCAGCGCGTCACAGCCTTGCTCGACCGCGTCGGGCTTTCCGATCTGGCGCAGCGGCCGGCGCGGCGGCTCTCGGGCGGCGAACAGCAGCGGCTGGCGCTGGCGCGGGCGCTGGCGCGCGATCCCGAAATATTGCTGCTCGACGAACCCACCGCCAATCTCGATCCCGCCGCGACGCGCAGCGTCGAGGAGATCGTGCTGATGGCGGCGCAATCCGGCATCAAGATCGTGATGGCCTCGCACGATCTCGGCCAGGTGCGCCGGCTCGCGGGCGATATCATTTTTCTGGTTCGCGGCGCGCTGTGCGAGCAGGGCAAGGCTGGCGATTTTCTCGACCACCCGGCGACATCGGAAGCCGCCGCCTTCCTGCGCGGCGATCTCGTGATTTGACTAGTCTGAACAGGAGCGGGCCATGCCGAGCCGTTTGTTATCTTTCGCGTTGGCGCTGTGTGTCAGCGCACTCGCCTGTCGCGCGCCCGCGATGGCCGAGGATCGGTCGATCGTGGTGGCGTCGACCACCTCGACCCAGGATTCCGGGCTGTTCGGCTATCTGTTGCCGATCTTCAAGGCGAAAACCGGCATCGAGGTGAAGGTGATCGCGCAAGGAACCGGCCAGGCGCTCGACACCGCGCGGCGCGGCGACGCCGATGTGGTGTTCGTCCACGCCAAATCCCAGGAGGAGAAATTCCTCGCCGAGGGTTATGGCGTGAAGCGCTTTGACGTGATGTACAACGACTTCGTGCTGATCGGTCCGAACAGCGATCCCGCGGGCGTCAAAGGCAAGGACATCGCGACCGCGCTGAAAACGATCGAGGCCAAGGGTGCGCCGTTTGTCTCGCGCGGCGACAAATCAGGCACCCACTCGGCGGAACTCGCGCTCTGGAAGCAGGCTGGTATCGATATCGCAGCCAGCAAAGGCTCCTGGTATCGCGAAATCGGCCAGGGCATGGGAGCTGCGCTCAACACCGCCGGCGCGATGAATGCCTATGTTCTCTCCGACCGCGGCACCTGGATATCGTTCAGGAATCGCGGCGATCTCGATATCGTCGTCGAGGGCGACAAGCGGCTGTTCAATCAATACGGCGTCATGCTGGTCAACCCCGAAAAATATCCCTCCGTGAAGCAAGAACTCGGCCAGACCTTCGTCGATTGGCTGGTTTCGCCGGAAGGCCAGGCCGCGATCGCCGGCTACAAGATCGATGGCCAGCAGCTGTTCTTTCCCGACGCGGAGAAGAAGGGGGCTTGAGCGGGGCACTTACTTGCGCGACCACATGACGCAAGATTTGTGAACGACGGTTGCCAAGCCGACGATGCCTGGTCCACCATCCGCTCATGATCGCAACACAGCGCCTGCCAGCTTCACTTACTCCGCTCGAAACAGCGCTCGCCGCATTGTTGCACGGCCTTGAGCCGGTCGCGCCCGTGGCGCTTCCGCTCGTGGACGCGCTGGGGAACGTTGGCGCGGATAGGCCAGAGCTTGACGCATTTCCGCCCTACAACGTCGCCGCCGCCGATGGCTGGGCGATGCGCGCCCGCGACCTCGCCGGCGCGTCGTCCTATTCTCCATTGCCACTGGCCAAATCGCCGGTTTGGGTCGAAGCCGGCGACCGCATGCCGGAGGCTTGCGACTGCGTGATCGATTCCGATGCCGTGAACCAGGCAGGTCCGACGTTCGAGGCGTTGGGAGAAACGATCCCGGGGCAGGGCGTTCGCCGGATCGGTAGCGATATCACGCAGGGAAATTCTTTTCTCGCGTACGGGCGGTGGGTTCGCCCGCTCGATCTCTTGATCGCGCGTGCGGCGGGTCTGGAAAGGTTGAATGTGCGCCGCCCGCGCCTTTCCGTCGTCGATATTCCTGCCTCGTCAGGCCAGGCGGCAACGGCAAAGCTGATTTCGGAAAACGCCGCCGCGGCCGGTGCCAGCGTCATCTGCACCAAGGCCACGGGGCGTGATGCGGTATCGATCGCAAGGGCACTCGATACCGGCGCGTGCGATATGCTCGTGACCATCGGCGGCAGCGGCGTCGGCCGCACCGATGCCACGATCGCAGCGTTGGCCCAGTGCGGCGAGGTGATCGCGCATGGCATTGCGTTGCGGCCCGGCCGGACCTCTGCGGTCGGTGGAATCGGAAAAATTCCCGTCATCGCGCTGTCAGGCGCCCCGGATCGGGCACTCGCGGCGTGGTGGACGCTTGCCCTTCCGGTGCTGGACCGGTTGTCCGGCCTTTGGCCGCGAGGCAGGGTCACCTTGCCGCTGGCGCGCAAGATTGCCTCAAGTGTCGGCATCGCCGAGATCGTCCTGCTCGAACAAATTGAAGATGTCTGGATGCCGCTCGCGGTCGGCGATCTCTCGCTCGAGACCATCGCCCGCGCCGATGCGTGGCTGGTGGTATCAGGCGGTCTTGAGGGTTTTGCTGCGGGCACGCCGGTAAGCGCCTATATGTTGCGGAGGTAATAAGGGCTCCGACATGACCAAAGCGCGTTCTCCGCAAAGCCGCGATAGCGATGGCGTCGATCAGGATCAGTTCCTGACCATCCTCTCGCGCGAAGAGGCGCTAAAGCGCTTCGAGGCCGCGCTGTTTCCGCGCGCGATCCCGAGCGAGCAAAGGCCGCTTTCCGAGGCGCTCGGCTGCGCGCTGGCCGCAGATATCGTGGCGCCGATCGACGTGCCGCCGTTCGATCGCTCCAATGTCGACGGCTTTGCGGCGCGCTCCGCCGATCTGGCGACGGCCGGCGAGGCGACGCCGGTCCGCCTCATGCTGAACGACGAAGTCATCGCCTGCGGGACCGCGCCGACGCGTCCGGTGCTGTCGGGAACCGCTACTTCGATTGCGACCGGCGGTCCGCTGCCGCGCGGCGCCGACGCCGTCGTCATGGTCGAACACACCCAACCCGCAGCGCCTCGCGCGATCGACGTCAGACGAGCGGCCTCGCCCGGACAATTCGTGTCCTATGCCGGCTCTGACATCGCACGCGGCGAAGTGCTGCTGCGCGCTGGCACCGTGATCGGCTCGCGCGAGATCGGCATCTGTGCGGCCTGCGGGATCGCGGAGGTTTCCGCCGCGCGCCGGCCGCGCGTGGCCGTGATCTCGACCGGCGACGAGTTGGTACAGCCGGGCCAACCGCTACCATCGGCCGCGATCTACGATACCAACGGCGCGATCGTCACGGCGGCGGTGAGCGAGAACGGTGGCGAGGCGGTGTTTCTCGGCGCCATTGCTGATGACGAAGAACAACTCGAAGCCGCCATGCGCAAGGCGCTGGAGACCAGCGACATGCTGGTGCTTTCCGGCGGCACCTCCAAGGGCGCGGGCGACGTGTCCCATCGCATCATCGCGCGGCTCGGCCAGCCCGGCATTATCGCCCATGGCGTCGCCTTGAAGCCGGGCAAGCCGTTGTGTCTTGCGGTCTGCGACGGCAAGCCGGTGGTGATCCTGCCGGGATTTCCGACCTCGGCGATGTTCACCTTCCACGACATGATCGTGCCGGTGCTGCGCCGCATGGCGGGGCTGCCGCCGCGCTCCGATGCGAAGGTCACCGCAAAGGTCCCGGTGCGGATTGCGTCCGAACTCGGCCGCACCGAATTCGTCATGGTGTCGCTGGTCGAGGGCGATGGCGGCTTGATCGCCTATCCCTCCGGCAAGGGAAGTGGCGCGATCACCTCTTTCGCGCAGGCCGACGGGTTTTTGAAGATAGATGCGCTCGCCGATCAGATGCCGGCCGGGACCGCGGCCGAGGTGACGCTGTTCACGCCGCATGTGCGGGTGCCCGATCTCGTGATCATCGGCAGCCACTGCACCGGGCTCGATCTGGTGACGGCGCCGCTGGCGCGCGCGGGACTTTCCGTGCGTTCGATCGCGGTCGGCAGTCTCGGCGGATTGGCGGCGGCACGGCGCGGCGAGTGCGACTTCGCGCCGATCCATTTATTCGATGAGGCGACCGAAAGCTACAACACGCCGTTTCTCATGAAAGGACTTGAACTGGTGCCGGGTTGGCGGCGGATGCAGGGCATCGTATTCCGATCCGGCGATGCGCGTTTCGAAGGCTTGAGCGCACAGGACGCGGCGCGCGCCGCGCTTGCCGATCCCGCCTGCATCATGGTCAACCGCAACCAGGGCGCGGGCACGCGCATCCTGATCGATCGGTTGCTCGGAGACATCAGGCCTGAAGGCTACTGGAATCAGCCGCGCTCGCACAACGCGGTTGCAGCCGCCGTGGCGCAGCATCGTGCCGACTGGGGCGTGACCATCGCGCCGGTCGCACATGCAGCTGGGCTAGGCTTCATTCCGCTGGCGGAGGAGCATTATGATTTCGCGCTGGTGACGGCGCGAAAACAGCGCATCGCCGTGCGGGCATTTTTGGAGGCGCTGGTGTCCGAGGAAGGCCGCGCGGCGCTGGCGCAGGCGGGTTTCAGGCCGGCGTAGCCGTTAATCGAACGCCGGGACCCATAACCACCGGCGTTGGCCGCGGCAGAAGGTGTCTGCCGCCGTGCCAACCCGAGCTGCTGTGGCGTATGGATCCCGGCTCGCGCTCGCAAGTGCTCGCTTGGCCGGGACGACGCAGAAAATTGGCGTAGCCGCGCGCTCAAATGAACGCCAGGCCGCCATTCAAGACAATGGTCTGGCCGGTCATGTAGTCGTTGCCAAGAACCATCAGCACCGCTTGGGCGACTTCTTCGGGCCGTCCCAGCCGTCCGAGCGGGATGTTGCGCGCGAGATCCGAGCGGCCGCGCATCATGTCGGTTTCGATCAGCGATGGCGCCACCGCATTGACCGTGATGCCTTCCTTGACCAGCCGTGCCGCATAGCCGCGCGTCAGTCCTTCCATGCCGGCTTTCGACGCATTGTAGTGAACGCCGATGGCGCCGGCGCCACGTGCGGCGCCGGACGAGATATTGACGATACGGCCCCACTTCTTCGCACGCATCGCCGGCAGCACCGCCTGGGTGCAGAGAAAAGCCGATTTCAGGTTGACCGCAATGGTCTCGTCAAAATCGCTTTCGGTCAGGTCATCGATGCCGCGAACGATCGCCATGCCTGCATTGTTGACGAGAATGTCGCCTGGACCCAGCGCCGAGGTGACGTGATCAACCATCTTTGCCACGGCGGCCGCCTGCGACACGTCGGCGGCGACAGCAATCGCGCGGCCACCCATGCTTTTGATTTGTGCCACCACCGCATCGGCTGCACCGGCTTGTTCCCGATAGTTGACCGCGACGGCGGCACCGGCTTCAGCGAGCGCGATGGCGATGGCAGCTCCGATGCCACGCGATGCGCCCGTCACCAGCGCAATGTGGCCATTCAAATCCGGGTTGATGGTCATGATCGAAGTCCTTGTTGGTCGCGCGGTCGGCTGTCAATCTAGCGGAATCTCACAATGGCGGCCATTTGGTGATGGCGGTACGGACGATGACGTGACCCGATGGCAAGACCTTTATCCATTGCAGTTATTGGCGCCGGCATGGGCGGCCTCGCGACGGCGGCGGCCCTGAGGCGGGTGGGTATCGATGCCGCGGTGTACGAGCAGGCTGCGCAATTCAGCAGGCTTGGCGCCGGAATCCAGATCGGTTGCAACGCCATGAAGGTTCTGCGAGGGCTGGGGCTCGAGGCCAGATTGCGCGAACAGTCGTTCTACCCGCGCTCCTGGAACAACCGGGATTGGCGAACCGGTGAAGTCAAATTCGACATGATTTTCGGCGAGAGCGCCGAACAGAAGTTCGGCGCGCCGTATTTGCTGGCGCATCGCGGAGACCTGCATGCCGCCCTGGCCAGCGCGGTTCCCGACCAATACGTCAAGCTGAACCACAAACTGCTCGGGCTGGACGAGACCAGCGATGGCGTCCGATTGGCGTTTGCCAATGGTGCGCTCGCGGTCGCGGATGCGGTCATCGGCGCCGACGGCGTTCATTCGGTGGTGAGAGACATATTGTTCGGCGCCTCGCCGGTGAACTATACCGGGCGCATTGCCTACCGGACCACCTATCCCGCTGCGCTACTTGGCGGACAAAAAATAGATGATTGCACCAAGTGGTGGGGAGAAGACCGCCACATCGTCATCTACTACGTCAAACCGGACCGCAGCGAAATCTACTTTGTGACCAGCCAGCCGGAACCGGATTTCAGGATCGAATCCTGGTCGGCGAAGGGCGACGTCAAGGAGCTGCGTTCGGCATTCGCTGGTTTCGATCGCCAGGTCCAGAATGTCTTGGCGGCTTGTCCGGATGTGCACAAATGGGCGATCGTCGATCGCGACTCGCTTGCGCGCTGGACCGAGGGGAACGTGACGCTGCTCGGCGACGCCTGCCATCCGATGACGCCTTACATGGCGCAAGGCGCCGCCATGGCGATCGAAGACGCCGCGGTGCTTTCGCGTTGTCTCGAAGGCGTCGAGCGCGACGGTGTCCCGAATGCGTTTCGTCGATTTGAGGCGAGCCGAAAAGACCGAACGGCGCGTGTCCAGCAGACCTCGCGAACCAATACGTGGCTCCGGGGCAAAACCGATGCCGACTGGGTTTACGCCTACGACGCCTGGACCGCGCCGTTGGCGGCGTAGATTCCCTGAAAATCAATCCCCGTCCAGTTCCGCCAACCGCTCCGCCGCGGCGATGTCATCGACGGTGTTGGCGTTGAAGAACGGATCGAGGTCATCCACCGGCCACGTTACCGTCGCGAGCCGGTAGCGCGCGGTCCAGCGGTCGATCTTTCTGACGTCTTCCACCACCAGCGCGTGGCGAAGTTCCTCGCGCAAGCCAACGCTCCATAGTCCGATCACGGGATGCGACTGTCCGTCGGAGGCCGCGACCGCAAGCTGCGCGTTCTCGTCCGCACGGGCGCGATGCAGGCGCGCGACGAGATCGCGCGGCAGAAACGGGCAGTCCGCGGCGGCGCTGAGCACCCACGAAATCCCGGGCCGGTTGGCCGCCGTCCAGTCGAGGGCGGCGAGAATGCCCGCCAGCGGCCCTGGAAAATCTGCAACCGAATCGGGAATGACGGGCAACCCGAACGCGGCGAACCGGGCCGGATCGCCATTGGCGTTGAGGATGAGCCCGTCGCATTGCGGCTTCAGCCGCGCAATCACCCGCGCCAGGATGGTGCGGCCGGCGATCTGACGCATCGGCTTGTCGCCGCCGCCCATCCGCCGCGCCAGGCCGCCGGCGAGCAATACACCGGGCGTCGCCGGAATTTCAGTCGTCACGTTCGCCGCCCTTGCGCTTGTGACGCGCCGATTCCTCTTCGACGAAATTAAGGTTCTGATCGTAGATGATGCGCTCCTGGCCCGACAGCGCGATGAACCGCTTTCCCCGTGTGCGCCCGACCAGCGTCAATCCGACCTGGCGCGCCAGATCGACGCCCCACGCCGTAAAGCCCGAACGCGAAACCAGGATCGGAATTCCCATCCGCACCGTCTTGATCACCATCTCGGAGGTCAGCCTTCCCGTGGTGTAGAGAATCTTGTCGGCGGGATCGACGCCGTGGCGGTAGATCCAGCCCGCGATCTTGTCGACGGCGTTGTGGCGGCCGACGTCTTCGGTGTAGCAGACCGGCGTGCCTTCCTTGCAGAGCACGCAGCCGTGGATCGCGCCGGCCTCGAGGTAGAGCGACGGCATGGTGTTGATCGCATGCGTCATCTGGTAGAGCCAGGACGTCCGCAGCTCCGCCCTGGGCAGCGCGACGCTTTCCACGGCTTCCAGCAGGTCGCCGAATGCGGTGCCTTGGGCGCAGCCCGAGGTCTGCGTGCGCTTTTTCAATTTCTGCTCGAAATTGGTGTGGTGCTCGGTGCGCACGACCACCACCTGCAGGTCGTCGTCATATTCGACCTCGGTGACGACGTCGTCATATTTCAGCATGTTCTGGTTGAGCAGATAACCGAGCGCCAGATACTCCGGATAATCGCCGATCGTCATCATGGTGACGATCTCCTGGGCATTGAGATACAGCGTCAGCGGCCGTTCCACCGGGACGTTGATCTCGACCGCGGCGCCAGTCTGGTCGGTCCCGGCGACGCGTTCGGTCAGCCGCGGATCGTGCGGATTCGGGACGATCAGTGGGACCGGGGCTCTGTCGATCTTCATCATCATCCGGGAGGCTAGCATGACATTGTCTGTTAGCCGATATAAAGCACCTCAGGACAAAACATAGCCCGGTTCCGCCGGCGGCTCGGAGAATAGGATGAAAGTGATCGGCCTGGCGGGATGGAGCGGCGCCGGCAAGACCACGCTGCTGGCGCGTATTATCCCGCATTTTCTCAAGGAGGGCCTTCGCGTCTCCGTGATCAAGCACGCCCACCACAGTTTCGACGTGGACGTGCCGGGTAAGGATTCCTGGGTGCACCGGCAATCGGGCGCTGCGGAAGTGCTGGTGTCCTCCGGCCAGCGATGGGCCCTGATGCACGAATTGCGCGGCGCCGCCGAGCCACGGCTGCCGGAATTGCTCAAGAAGATGTCGCCCGTCGACCTTGTCGTCGTCGAGGGCTTCAAGTCCGAGCCGCACCGCAAGATCGAGGTGCATCGGGCAGCCAATGGCAAGGCGATGCTGTTCCCGGACGATCCCGCTATCGTCGGCATTGCGACCGATGCGGCCCTCGAAACCGCGCTGCCGGTGGTCCATCTCGATGACATCCCGGCCATCGCCGCTATGATGCAGAGGTCCGCGATATCTGTCGAAGAGCTGCTGGCGCGAAGCGTCACCCAAACCTGAGACCTGAAATGGCGCAATTGTCCGACGATTGCTTTGCCTTCGGCGGGCCGATGATGTCGGTCGATGAAGCAGTTCACATCATCGCCGCGCGGGTGACGGCGGTGCATGACGTCGAGACTGTTGCGCTGACCGAGGCCGATGGGCGCATTCTCGCCGGCGACATTTCCGCACCCTTGCCGCTGCCGCCTTTCACCAACTCCGCCGTCGACGGCTATGCCGTGCGCAGCGGCGATCTTCCGGATCAGGAGGAAGCGGCGTTTCCCGTTGCGGGACGCGTTCAGGCCGGCGCATCGGCGCGAGAGCCGGTCAAGCCAGGCCACGCCGTGCGGATCTTTACCGGCGCGCCGATGCCTGATGGTGCCGACACGGTGTTCATGCAGGAAGATGTCCGCCTCGATGGGGACGGCAAGGTCGTTCTCCCGGCGGGCCTCAAACCCGGCGCCAATGTGCGGCCAGCGGGCGAAGATATCCCGGCGGGTTCTTCCGCGCTCAAGGCGGGCCTGCGGCTGCGGCCGCAGGATGTGGCGCTCGCCGCGGCGTTCGGCCTGACGCATCTCGAAGTGATCAGGCGCATCCGCGTTGCCGTGTTTTCGACCGGCAACGAACTTGTATCGCCGGGGGCGCCGCGTGAGGCTGCGCAATTGTTCGATTCGAACCGTTTCATGCTGATGGCGATGCTGGCGCGGCTGGGCTGCGAGGTCAGCGACCTCGGTATTCTCAGGGACGATCGCGCTTCGCTCGCGGAGGGCCTGAAGAAGGTAGCCGCCACCCACGATTTGATCCTGACCACCGGCGGCGTTTCGACCGGCGAAGAGGACCACGTCAAGGCGGGCGTCGAAAGCGTGGGCACACTCGTGCTGTGGCGGATGGCGATCAAGCCCGGACGTCCCGTCGCCATGGGAATCATCGGCGGTACGCCGTTCATCGGATTGCCGGGAAACCCGGTGGCGAGTTTTGTCACCTTTGTCCATGTGGTGCGGCCGACCGTGCTGGCGCTGGCGGGCGCCACACAACAGCATCTGGTTCCGATGCCTGTCCGCGCCGCCTTCAGCTACAAGAAGAAAATCGCCCGCCGCGAATATGTCCGGGTCAATCTGCGCAAGGCCAATGATGGCGTGCTCGAAGCCGTCAAATTTCCGCGCGAGGGCGCGGGGCTATTGTCATCGCTGGTCGACACCGACGGACTGGTCGAACTCGGCGAAGAGGTTACCCAGGTTCAACCCGGCCAGACCGTCGGGTTTCTTAGCTATGCAAGCCTGATGTGACGTTGTTCGCTAATCGGCGATGTCCGTTGACGATGCGAACTGCTTTCGCCATGTATGGGCGCATGACCACGACAACACTCGACCTCACCGGCTTGAAATGTCCGTTGCCGGCGTTGAAGACGCGAAAGGCGCTGAAGGCGCTGAAACCGGGCGACCTTTTGGAAGTGCATTGCACCGATCCGCTGTCGGTGATCGATATCCCCAACCTGATCCGGGAAACCGGCGACAAGGTCGAGATCACCCAACGCGCGGAGCATGCAATCGTGTTCCTGATCGAAAAGGCCGACGGAGCTCGGACGCAAGTAGGGTGAGCACCCGCTGCCCGCCGGATTTTCAAAATGCTACTTTTTGTTATGTCTGTCGTTCTTGGTGATGTCGCCCAGCTTGTGCTTTGTTCACGGTAAGTGCCGGCCGCGCGATGTGGCGCGCCGGGTACCTGCACCATTCTGCATAATTTCCAATCCGAGCGGATGAGTCGGCGTCCCGCCGGCCAAGCAAAGCAGGCCGAGGCGTGCAGTTCCATTGCAGGGCCGGTTTGCCGAGGCGTACTTCTTGATCGAAAAGCTCGAACTTCTACTGGCTCTGGCAAAAGAACGGCACTTTGGCCGCGCCGCCGAGGCCTGCGGTGTCACGCAGCCGACCATGTCGACAAGCCTCAAGCAACTCGAGGAAATCCTTGGCGTGATGCTGGTACAGCGCGGCTCGCGTTTTGTGGGGTTCACGCCGGAGGGAGAGCGCACGCTCGACTGGGCGCGACGCATCGTCGGCGACGTCCGCGGCATGAGGCAGGAAATCAATTCGCTCAAGGACGGGCTGACCGGCGAAATCCGGATCGCTGCCATCCCAACGGTGCTCGGCATGGTGGCTTCGTTGACCACGCCGTTCAGGGCGCGTCACCCGAACGTGCGCTTTCGTATCTTTTCATGTACCTCGGTCGAGGTGCTCGGGCTGTTGGAGAATCTCGAGGTCGATGCCGGCCTGACCTATCTTGACAACGAGCCGCTCGGAAAGGTCCGCGCGATTCCGCTCTATGACGAGAGCTATCGATTGATCACGGCGCCGGACAGCCTGTTCGGGGACCGCGATCAAGTCACCTGGAGCGAGGTAGGCCAGGTGCCGCTGTGCCTGCTGACGCCGGACATGCAAAACCGCCGAATCATCGATCGCGCGTTGCTGGCGGCCGGAACGCAGGCACATCCGACTCTGACGTCGAATTCCGTGATCGTTCTCTACACCCATGTGAAGACCGGACGCTGGGCCAGCGTGATGCCGGCCAAGCTCGCCGATACGCTCGGTCTGTCGGATGCCGTCAGGGCCATCCCGATTGTCGATCCTCTCGTCAGTTACAGGATTGGGTTGGTGATTCCGCCGCGCGATCCGATGACGCCGCTGGTCGCCGCACTGGTCCATACCGCGCGCGAGGTTGCGCCGACGCTGGCGGACTGAGGGCGCTCCCTGACTTGATTTTTGAATCGATACAAACTTGTCGAACATCGTGACCGATGCGGATTCCGTATTGCATGAGACAGCAGTCTTGACGCGGCTATCGACATTCATTCGAATCTCAGATCATACGATTTGATTTAGCTATGATCGAGATTCCACATCTCACATCTGAAACACGAATCATCGGCCTCTACCTTTTGCTTATCGACACCGCCTCCGGCATCTGCCCCAATTCCCACTGCAATGGCCCGCGCCATAAACCGGCATAATCGGTTGCGTGAGGTGTTGATGTTTTCGAATGCGCTTCGCGATCCTGGCGCATCTCGAAAATAGTGCGGAGCGGCAATGTGGAAGCTGCACGCGAAGGGCTGAGGACAACAGGATCGTGACGGCAGACATGCCCGGCACGGGCGGCTGTGGGGGGAGGACGGAATGGGTATCTTATCGTTTCTTGATCGCGATCATACGGTCGCCGGGCCGGGCTATAGCCGCTGGATGGTGCCGCCCGCGGCTTTGTGCGTGCACTTGTGCATCGGTCAGGCTTACGCGTACAGCGTTTTCAATCTGCCGATGACGAAGCTCATCGGCATCACACAATCAACGCCGGAAGATTGGAAGCTCACCGAACTCGGCTGGATATTCTCGATAGCGATTTTCTTTTTGGGCGTTTCCTCGGCGGTCTTCGGCCGCTGGGTTGAGGAAGGCGGACCGCGCCGCGCGATGTTCACTGCGGCATGCTGCTGGGCCGGAGGCTTTTTCATTTCGGCGATTGGCGTCTACGTCCATATGCTCTGGCTCATCTACCTCGGCTATGGCGTGCTCGGCGGTATCGCGCTCGGTATCGGCTACATCTCGCCGGTGTCGACGCTGATCAAGTGGTTCCCTGATCGTCCGGGCATGGCGACCGGCATGGCCATCATGGGATTTGGCGGCGGTGCCTTCATCGCCTCGCCACTGTCGGTATGGCTGATGAGCAAGTTCACCACGGCGACCCACGTCGGCGTTGGCGAAACGTTCATCGTGCTCGGCATTGTCTATTTCTTCTTCATGATCGTCGGCTCGGTCATCGTGCGCGTGCCGGCTCCCGGCTGGAAGCCGCAAGGCTATGTCGCGCCGACGCAATCGGAGCGGCTGATCACGAGAAACGATGTCTTTGTGTATGACGCACTCAAGACGCCGCAGTTCTGGCTGATCTGGTGGGTGCTCTGTCTCAATGTGACTGACGGCATCGGCGTCCTGGGACAGGCCTCCGCGATGAGCCAGGAAATGTTCCCCGGTCACATCACGCCGGTGGCAGCCGCGGGCTTCGTCGGCCTGATGAGCCTGTTCAACATGGGCGGTCGTTTCGCTTGGGCTTCTACGTCGGACTATATCGGTCGCCGCAACACCTACTTCGTGTTCATGGTGCTGGGCTTCTTCCTGTACTGCGCCGTACCCTATACGGGATCGATCGGCAGCGTGGTCGGGTTCGTCTGCGCATTCCTGGTGATCATCAGCATGTATGGCGGCGGCTTCGCCACCGTGCCGGCCTATCTCCGGGACATGTTCGGGACGCGCTATGTCGGCGCCATTCACGGCCTGTTGCTGACGGCTTGGTCGATGGCCGGCATCTTCGGTCCGGTGCTCGTGAACTACATCCGGGAGTACAACGTCACCCACGGCGTGCCGAAGGCGCAGGCCTACAACACCACCATGTACATCATGGCCGGGTTGCTCGTGATCGGCTTCATCTGCAATTTCTTCGTCAAGGCCGTGGATAGACGGTTCCACATGCGTGAAAGCGACAATCGTGGAGTCGAACCCGTTGGCCTTCGCGCCGGCGCTCGCGCATAAGGGGAGAAACGGACATGGACAGCGCAAATCAACCGAATACAACGACAACAATGCAGCTCGTGCTGGCCTGGGGCTTTGTCGGCATCCCGCTCGTGCTCGGGGTGTTGCAAACCCTCGTCAATGCGATGCAGCTGTTCCGCTAGTCTAGCGTGAGGCCCAGCTCCCGGTGACGGAACTGATACCGGAAGCCATGTATTGGTATAGCTACGCCGGTCGCGAGATTTCGCGCCCGGCGTTTTGCTTGGATTGGGATGAAATAATTTCTGTTGGCATCTGGCATGCCACGGACTAGAGTCGGCATGGCAGAAGGCAAAAACGAGCGGTTTCAATGAGTCATGATGTGCAACAGGTCCGCTCATTTGAACATCCCGGCGAGGGACGAAAGCGCGCCAAATCGACCCCCAAGGGGCGCCAGATCGATCCGCAAGCGGCTGAAGAGATTGCTCTTTTGCTCGGCGACCGGCCGCGGCGGCGCGATCTGCTGATCGAGCATCTCCACCTCATCCAGGACACCCGAAAGCAGATTTCCGCGGCCCACCTGGCAGCGCTGGCCGACGAGATGAAGCTTTCCTTCGCGGAAGTGTTCGAGACCGCGACCTTCTACGCGCATTTCGACATCGTGAAGGAGGGCGAGACCGACATCCCGCCGCTGACCATTCGCGTCTGCGATTCTCTTACTTGCGCCATGTTGGGCGGGGAAAAATTGCTGCATGAGTTGCAGACGACCGCTGGCCCCGGCATTCGCGTGGTGCGCGCGCCCTGCGTCGGCCGCTGCGATACCGCGCCTGCGGTCGAGGTCGGTCATCACTTTGTCGATCACGCCAGTGTGGCCAGCGTGCTGGCGGCGGTAAAGGGCGGCGACACCCATGCGCATCTGCCCGACTATGTCGATTACGACGCCTATGTCGCCGGCGGCGGTTACGCGCTGCTGAAACGCCTGCGCTCGGGCGATCTGGCGACGGAAGATCTATTGAAGGCGCTCGACGACGCGTCCTTGCGCGGTCTCGGTGGCGCTGGTTTTCCGACCGGGCGCAAATGGCGCGCGGTGCTCGGCGAGCCCGGACCGCGGCTGATGGCTATCAACGGCGATGAGGGCGAACCCGGAACCTTCAAGGATCGTTATTATCTCGAGACCGATCCGCATCGCTTTGTCGAGGGCATGCTGATTGGCGCGCATGTCGTGGAAGCGCCAGAGATCTACATCTACATCCGCGACGAATATCCGGCCTCGCGCGAAATTCTCGAACGCGAGATCGCCAAACTGCCGCCCGGCGGTCCGATGCTGCACATGCGGCGCGGCGCCGGCGCCTACATCTGCGGCGAGGAATCCTCGCTGCTGGAGAGCATCGAAGGCAAACGCGGACTGCCGCGGCACAAGCCGCCATATCCGTTCCAGGTCGGGCTGTTCGGATTGCCGACGCTGATCAACAATATCGAGACGCTGTGGTGGGTACGCGATATCGTCGAAAAAGGCGCGGAGTGGTGGAAGAGTTTTGGCCGCAACGACCGCCAAGGCCTGCGCAGCTATTCGGTATCGGGGCGGGTGAAAAATCCCGGCATGAAGCTGGCGCCGGCCGGCGTCACGGTGCGCGAATTGATCGAAGAGTTCTGCGGCGGCATGGCCGATGGACATAAGTTTCACGCCTACCTGCCGGGCGGCGCCTCGGGGGGCATTCTGCCGGCGTCGATGGACGATATTCCGCTCGATTTCGGCACGCTGGAAAAATATGGCTGCTTCATCGGCTCGGCCGCCGTCATCATTCTGTCCGAGCAGGACAGCGTGAAAGGCGCGGCGTTGAACCTGATGCGTTTCTTCGAGGACGAAAGCTGCGGCCAGTGCACGCCCTGCCGGGTCGGCACCCAGAAGGCAGCGCTGCTGATGGAAAAGCCGGTCTGGAACCGCGAGTTGCTCGACGAACTGAGCCAGGCGATGCGCGATGCATCGATCTGCGGCCTCGGCCAGGCGGCCTCGAATCCGCTGACGTCAGTCATTAAATATTTCCCGGGCGAGTTTCTTCCGAAGGAAGCTGCGGAATGACCAAGATCAAGTTCGAACTCGACGGCAAGCAGGTCGAGGCCATCAACGGCGAGACCATCTGGCAAGTGGCCAAGCGCCAGGGCCGCGAAATTCCGCACCTGTGTTATTCGCCCGAACCGGACTACCGGGCCGACGGCAATTGCCGCGCCTGCATGGTCGAGGTCGAGGGCGAGCGCGTGCTGGCCGCCTCCTGCAAGCGCACGCCGAGCGTCGGCATGAAGGTGAAGTCGGCGAGCCCGCGCGCGGTCGCGGCGCAAAAAATGGTGATGGAGCTTCTGGTCGCCGATCAGCCGGCACGCGCCACCTCGCACGATCCCGATTCGAAATTCTGGCACTGGGCGGAAAAGGTCGAGGTGACCGAAAGCCGTTTCCCGGCGGCCGAGCGCTGGCAGGGCGACGCCAGCCATCCCGCGATGAGCGTCAATCTCGATGCCTGCATCCAGTGCGGCCTGTGCGTGCGCGCCTGCCGCGAGGTCCAGGTCAATGACGTGATCGGCATGGCCTATCGCAATCACGATTCCAAGATCGTGTTCGATTTTGACGATCCGATGGGGGAATCGACCTGCGTTGCCTGCGGCGAATGCGTGCAGGCCTGTCCGACCGGCGCGCTGATGCCCTCCGTCATGCTCGATGAGAACCAGACCCGAGTCACCTATCCGGACAGACAGGTGGATTCGCTCTGCCCGTTCTGCGGCGTCGGCTGCCAGGTCACCTATCAAGTCAAGGACGAGAAAGTGATCTACGCAGAGGGCCGCGACGGGCCGGCCAACCACAACCGGCTCTGCGTCAAGGGCCGCTTCGGCTTCGACTACATCCATCATCCGCATCGCCTGACCAAGCCGCTGGTGCGGTTGCCGAACGCGAAGAAAGACTCCAACGACCAGGTCGATCCTGCAAATCCCTTCACGCATTTCCGCGAGGCCTCCTGGGAGGAAGCGCTCGACATCGCCGCCAGGGGGCTCGTCAGGATCCGCGACCAAAAGGGCGTCAAGGCGCTCGCCGGTTTCGGTTCGGCCAAGGGCTCGAACGAGGAGGCGTATCTGTTCCAAAAGCTGGTGCGCACCGGCTTCGGCTCCAACAACGTCGATCACTGCACGCGGCTGTGCCACGCCTCCTCGGTTGCGGCGCTGATGGAAGGCCTGAACTCGGGCGCGGTGTCGGCGCCATTTGCGGCGGCGATGGACGCCGAAGTCATCATCGTGATCGGCGCCAACCCGACCATCAACCATCCGGTGGCCGCAACCTTCATCAAGAACGCGGCCAAACGCGGCGCCAAGCTGATCGTGATGGATCCGCGCGGCCAGGCGCTGTCGCGCCATGCCTACAAGCATCTGGCGTTCAAGGCCGGCAGCGACGTCGCGATGCTGAATGCCATGATCAACACCATCATCACCGAGGGCTTGACCGACGAGCAATATATCGCCGGCTATACCGAGGGCTTTGAGGATCTGAAGGAGCGCATCAAGGAATTCACGCCGGAGAAGATGGAGCCGATCTGCGGCATAGCGGCGGAAACGATACGCGAAGTGGCGCGGATGTATGCGCGCTCGCGCGCCTCGATTATCTTCTGGGGCATGGGCATCAGCCAGCATGTGCACGGCACCGACAATGCGCGCTGCCTGATCGCGCTGGCCCTGATTACCGGTCAGGTCGGCCGCCCCGGCACCGGCCTGCATCCGCTGCGCGGACAGAACAACGTGCAGGGCGCCTCCGACGCCGGTCTGATCCCGATGTTCCTGCCGGATTACCAGCCGGTCGGGCGCACCGATCTGCGCGAGCCGTTCGAGCGTCTGTGGCATCAGCAGATCGATCCGGTTCGCGGCCTCACCGTGGTGGAGATCATGAACGCGATCCATGCCGGCGAGATCACCGGCATGTATATCGAGGGCGAGAACCCCGCGATGTCGGACCCCGACCTGCAGCACGCGCGCGTGGCGCTGGCCAAGCTCGAGCACCTGGTGGTGCAGGATCTGTTCGTCACCGAGACCGCGTTTCATGCCGACGTGATCCTGCCGGCCTCGGCGTTTGCGGAGAAATCCGGCACCTTCACCAATACCGACCGCCGCGTGCAGCTGGCGCGCGAGGTGATCAAGCCGCCCGGCGACGCGCGGCAGGACCTGTGGATCATCCAGGAAATTGCCAGGCGCATGGGACTGGACTGGCATTATGACGGACCGGCCGACGTCTTCACCGAGATGACGCAGGTGATGCCGTCGCTGCAAAATATCACCTGGGAACGGCTGGTGCGCGAGGGCGCGGTGACCTATCCGGTCGATGATCCCGACAAGCCCGGCAACGAGATCATCTTCACCACGGGATTTCCGACCGAGAGCGGCCGCGGCAAGATCGTGCCGGCGCATGTGCTGCCGCCGGACGAATTGCCCGACGGCGAATATCCGATGGTGCTTTCCACCGGCCGCGTGCTCGAACACTGGCACACCGGCTCGATGACGCGGCGCTCCAGCGTGCTCGATCAGATTGAGCCGGAGGCGGTGGCGTTCATGTCGCCGAAGGACATGCGGCGCATGAAGGTCTGGCCGGGCGATCTGGTGCGGCTGGAGACACGGCGCGGCGCGGTCGAGATCAAAGTACGCTCCGATCGCGACGTTCCGGAAAATATGGTGTTCATGCCGTTCTGCTACGC
>Ga0207657_10001945_pt1 | contig 22301 bp, 15 predicted proteins | sample KBSC33metaG_FD_184316 | JGI IMG/M metagenome (GOLD analysis project Ga0207657, IMG submission 184316) | Corn rhizosphere microbial communities from Kellogg Biological Station, Michigan, USA - KBS C3-3 metaG (SPAdes) (version 2) | ecosystem: Host-associated > Plants > Roots > Rhizosphere > Soil ... | reverse complement strand
CATCGGCCAGATGCAGCACGACCTGTTCCACGTGTACACGGTCGACCAGCACATCATGATGGTCGTGCGGAACATGCGCCGCTTCACGATGACGGAGCACGCGCACGAATACCCGTTCTGCAGCCAGCTGATCGCCAACTTCCGCGACCGCTGGCTGCTGTACGTGGCCGCCCTCTTCCACGACATCGCCAAGGGCCGCGGCGGCGACCACTCGGAACTGGGCAAGACGGACGCGCTGGAATTCTGCCGCGACCATGGCCTGTCCGACGAGGACACGGAACTCGTCGTGTTCCTCGTCGAGCACCACCTGACGATGTCCGTCGTCGCCCAGAAGCAGGACTTGTCCGACCCGGACGTGATCCAGTCGTTCGCCCGCCTCGTGCGCGACGAGCGCCACCTGACGGCGCTGTACCTGCTGACCGTGGCCGACATCCGCGGCACGAGCCCGAAGGTGTGGAACGCGTGGAAGGCCAAGCTGCTGGAAGACCTGTACAAGATGACGTTGCGCGTCCTGGGCGGCGAGCCGCCGTCGGCCGACCGCGAACTGCGCGCGCGCCAGCAGGAAGCGCTGGCCACCCTGCGCCTGTTCGGCCTCCCGGCGGACGCCCACGAAGCCCTGTGGAAGCAGCTGGACATGGCGTATTTCCTGCGCCACGATGCGTCCGACATCGCGTGGCAGACGCGCTGCCTGTACGACAAGCTGGGGCGCGACAAGCCCGTCGTGAAATCGCGGTTGGCACCGATCGGCGAAGGCCTGCAGGTGACGATCTTCGTGAAGGACCAGCCCGACCTGTTCGCGCGCATCTGCAGCTATTTCGACCGCAAGAATTTTTCCATCCTCGACGCCAAGATTCACACGACGAAGGATGGCTACGCGCTCGACACGTTCCTCATCACGGACGAGCATTTCGCCAACAGCTACCGCGACATCATCAACCTGATCGAGCACGAGCTGTGCGAAGTGCTCGTGCACCAGGAACCGCTGTCGCCGCCGCTGCGGGGCCGGCTGTCGCGCATGTCGCGCACCTTCCCCATCACGCCGACCGTGGACATGCGCCCCGACGAGCGCGGCCAGTTCTGGGTGCTGTCGATCGGCGCGAACGACCGCAACGGCCTGCTGTACGCGATCGCGAACGTGCTCGCGCGCTACCGCATCAACCTGCACACCGCGAAGATCATGACCCTCGGCGAGCGCGTCGAGGACGTGTTCCTCATCGACGGCCAGGCGCTGAACAACCAGCGCGTGCAAGTGCAGCTGGAGACCGAGCTGCTGGACGCCGTCAAGATTTGATTTACTTGTTTTATTGAAGTTGAAGTGACCATGACTGAACCCGTACGCCTGTCCAAACGCATGTCCGAACTTGGCCTCTCGTCCCGCCGCGAGGCGGACGAGTGGATCGCGAAAGGCTGGGTGCGCGTGGACGGCCAGGTCGTGTCCGAGCTCGGCAGCAAAGTCTTGCCGCACCAGAAAATCACGGTCGAGCGCCAGGCCGCCGCCCAGCAGGCGAAGCGCGTGACCGTCCTGTTGAACAAGCCCGTCGGCTTTGTGAGCGGCCAGGCGGAGGACGGCTACAAGCCGGCCGTCGTGCTCGTCAAGCCGGAAAATCGCTGGGCGGACGACCCGTCGCCCGAGCAATTCCACCCCACGCAGCTGAAGTCCCTGGTGCCGGCCGGCCGCCTCGACATCGATTCCGTCGGCCTGCTCGTCCTCACGCAGGACGGCCGCATCGCGAAGCAGCTGATCGGCGAAGACACGTCCATCGAGAAGGAATACCTCGTGCGCGTGCAATACACGAAGCCGGGGCGCCTGCCGGACGCGGAGCTCAAGAAGCTCAACCACGGCCTGTGGATGGACGGCAAGCCCCTGCTGCCCGCGAAGGTGCGCTGGCAGAACGACGACCAGCTGAGCTTCACGCTGAAGGAAGGCCGCAAGCGCCAGATCCGCCGCATGTGCGACATGGTGGGTTTGAAGGTCATCGGGCTCAAGCGCGTGCGCATCGGCCGCGTCAAGCTGGGCGATTTGCCGCCTGGACAGTGGCGCTACCTGGGCGCGGACGAGCGGTTCTGATCGACGCCGCGCCGGCGCACGCGCGCTGCTCAGTGCGCGTGCCGGTCAGTGCGCATGCCGTTCAGTGCGCGTGCCGCATCTGCGTCCACGGATCGAGCACGTGCAGCTCGTTCAGGATCGCCCGCGGGCCCGCAACGGTGCCTCCCGTGTCCAGGTCCCACTCGAGCCTGAGCTTCGACCGTCCACGGCGCAAGTCCACGCGTGCGTAGTCGACCCACGCATCGTCGGCGTCGTATTCGAACGTCTTCATCCAACCTGTGCGCAGCAACGCCTCCAGAGCCTGGCGGAGCGCGAACGGTGGGAGGTCCGAGATCGTCTCGGGGTGTTGTAACTGGGGCTCGCGCAGGACGCCCAGATACCTGACCATATGTGAAATCCACGCCATCGCTGCCTCCCAACATCGTTTGACGTTGAGATCAGTCTACGCAGCAACTGGCAACGTTGACGTTCGCTAACGCACACAGTGAAGTAAATGCGGGTGGCATATGTCACATTTTTGTAACTTATTGTTTCGATAAGCCTCCTTGTGTATCAGGCAAGAATCTGGTGCAAGTCCTCGATGCTGACGGGCTTCGTGAGGTGGTGCGAGAATCCGCGGTTGCGCGTCTGGCGCCGGTCGGCATCCTGCCCCCAGCCCGTCAGCGCGGCGATGCGCACGCCGGCGAAGCGTTCGTCCTGGCGCAGGCGGCGCGCCACTTCGAACCCGTCCATGCCGGGCATGCCGAGGTCGAGCAGGACGCTGGTCGGCAGGAACGATTCCGCCGTCGCCAGCGCAGCCCGGCCGTCGTAGCACACACGCACCTCGGCGCCATCCGCCTCGAGCAGCAGGCCCAGCGTGTCGGCCGCGTCGCGGTTGTCGTCCACGACGAGGATGCGCTGGCCGTGGAACGGCGCCGCCGGCCGCGCCTGCCCCAGCTGCGGCACGTCGTCGTCGACGTCGATGGCGGGTGCGAGCGGGAGGCGCACGATGAACTCGCTGCCCTGGCCCGGCCCGGGACTGCGGGCTTCCACGGTGCCGTGGTGCATCTCGACGAGGCTGCGGACCATCGTCAGGCCGATGCCGAGCCCGCCCTGCCCCCGCCCGGTGGACCGGTGGGCCTGGGCGAACATGTCGAACACGCCCGGCAGCGCGTCAGCCGGGATGCCGATGCCCGTGTCGCGCACGGTGGCGACGACCTGGTCGTCCTCGCGGCGCACGTCGAACCAGATGCGGCCGCCCGTGTCCGTGTACTTGGCCGCGTTGTTGAGCAGGTTCGAAAACACCTGCGTCAGGCGCACGCGATCGGCCTCCAGGACGAGCGGCTGCTCCGGCAGTGCGACGGCCAGCTGGTGGCCCGCCCGGTCGATCAACGGCTGGCTCATCTCGACGGCGCTGTGGACGATCTCGGTGAACGGCACGCGCTCCAGCTTCAGGTCGATCTTGCCGCGCGTGATGCGCGACACTTCGAGCAGGTCGTCGACGAGGCGCGCCATCTGCTTGACCTGGCGCCCCACCATCTCGACGACGCGGTCGGACTGGCGCCGGCCGTCCGGACGGCGCATCAGCTGCACGGCGTTGCTGATCGGAGCGAGGGGGTTGCGCAGTTCGTGGGCCAATGTCGCAAGGAACTCGTCCTTGCGACGATCGGCCTCCTTTAGGGCCTCCTCGGCCTGTACGGCCCCCGTGATGTCGAGCGAAATGCCGACGTAACCACGGTGTTCGCCTTCGCCCGAATACCAGGGCGAAGCATGTGATTCGAACCAGTGCCAGCTGCCGTCCTTCACCATCGTGTGCACGCGCTGGGTGAAGGTGCCGTTCTTGCGGATGCCGCCGTACACGTCGCGCAGGTAGGCATCCATGTCGTCCGGGCGCGCGATGTCGGTCCAGCCGGTCGTGCCCGGGCCGGCCGGGGCCTCGTTCGTCACGCAGCGCTGGTTCAGGTAGATGACGTTGCCGTCGACGTCGAACTGGTACACGAGGGCGGGCGATGCGTCGGCCAGCGCGCGGAACCGGCCCTCGCTCTCGCGCAGCGCATCCTCGGCGCGCTTGCGGATGGTGATGTCGTGGAACAGGATCGCCACCCGCGGCACCTGGCGCCCGCCCACGGGATAGACGAAGAAGTCGTACCAGCTGGACAGCGGCGGCGAGAAGCATTGCGAGCGGCTGGACACGCCCGTGCGCACGACCTGCGCGCACGCGTCGAGCCAGCACGGCTCGTGCTCGGGGCGCATGCGCAGCTGGCCGGGCCCCACATAGGCGATGTTGGCCATGCGCACGGCGGCCGGATTCGCCTCCGCATAGTCGAGCCCGACGGCGCGGCCGGCGTCGTCGAAGCGCACCGTCGCCAGCAGGAAGCCCTCGTCCATCGCCTCGAACAGCATGCGGTAACGCCGTTCGCTTTCCGCCAGCGCGGCCTGCGTGCGGCGGCGCTCGTCGACGTCGATGTGCATGCCGACCCATTTGCGCACGCTGCCGTCGCGGTTGAACAGGGGCGCGGCGCGCGCATTGGTCCAGCGCCAGCCGCCCGCGGCGGACTGCACGCGGAACTCGGCATTGAGCACGCGGCGCGTGCCGACGGCCGCGCGCCATTCGCGCAGCACGTAGGCGCGGTCGTCCGGGTGCACGGCCTCGATCCAGCCCACGCCCAGCGAGGCCGCTTCCGTCTGGCCCGTGTACGCGGTCCAGCTGGGCGAGCCGTTGATGACGCGCCCGTGGGCATCCGTTTCCCACACGGTCTGCGCAAAGCCTTCGACCATCGCGCGGAACCGCTCTTCACTTTCGGCCAGGCGTGCCTCGGTCTCCTTGTTTTCCGTGACGTCGATGACGAACAGCACGCAGCGCGCATTCGCGCCCTGGCCCCAGATGCGCGCGGGCGCGAACAGGCCCCACCAGCGGCTGCCGTCCTTGCGCCGCATCTGCTTCGTGTACGGCGACGTGACGCCGTGGTCGATGAGGTCGCGCAGCGCGCGGGCCGACACGTCCCAGAATTCGGGCGGCGTCATGTCGCGCCAGTTCGGCATCGTGCGCAGCTCTTCGCACGTGTAGCCCGTCATCCGCTCGAACGCGGGATTGACGTCGCGCACCGTGCCGTCGATGTCGAAATACAGCACGCCGACCGTGCCGATGCTGAGGGTGGCGTCGATGAGGGCCTTGTGCTCGCGCAGCGCGCGCTCGGCCGCGCGGCTTTCCTCGACCTCGCGCTCCAGGTGTTCCTTGCTTTCGAGGACGGGACGCAGGCGCTCCTCCACCTTGCGCTCGATCTCGCCGCCGTCAGCCCCCGCACGGCCGCCGCCGGCCTGGTGCGCGGCCGCGGCGAACGCGGCGCCGGCGCGCAGCAGGCGCAGGTCGTCGGCGTCGAAGAGCGTGTCGCCGTCGGCGCCCAGCACGATCCCCACTGCGCCGACGGCGCCGCCACGGATGCGCCACGGGACGCCGAGAAATTCACGGGGAGACAGGCCGGTGGAGCGCAGCGACGGGAACTGATCGGCGGGATGCTCGAACAGGACGGCGCCGTCGGTCTGGATGGCGACGCCGCAGGCGCAGTCGTCCAGCGCCCAGGGCCTGCTCTCCCTTCCGGCGAGTGCGCCGGACTGCGCGCACCAGCGCACCGTTTCCGTGCCGTCCGGTGGCGAGCCGAGGGCGCCGTCGCGCACGGCGATGACGACGGCATCGGCGCCGCACAGCGTGCACACGGCATCCGCCAGGCGCTGCATCGCGTCGTGGGGTGCATCTGCCATCGCCTGCGCAAGCGCCGCGAGCTTCTCCGCCTCCGTGACCCCGTCGTGCGCAGGCAGGTGGGCGGGACGTTCGCGCAATACCGCTTCCACAACATCGTTGTCGCGGACCCCGAACAATGCGTCAGGTGTCGAGTCGGCCATGATTGTCGATTATTGGTTGCCACCACCCTGGAACTTCAGATTACTTGACAATTCGATCAGTGCCAATCGAATTTCAATCGTGCTCGCCATGTTTAACAAAATTTGAAGGGATCCCCGCCGGCGGCGATCGAAAATGTGGCGAGACCGTTAAATGGCGCTATTTACATGGTCACCGTTCCATTTCCCGATACAAAAACGATAGCGATAACAGCCAACGGCCGTGGTCACATGGCGACCGTAATGAAAAGAAGATGCCCGGAAGCAGCGCGCCGCCCCTCCCGTTTTTCCCGCATGACGACGCCCGTCGCCATCTCGTATTGCGGAAAATTGAGCCGGAATCGTGGCAACCCAGGATGACGGACACGTTGGCAAAAAGTCTTATATTGTTGCAAACCGGAAATATGCTATATTCAAGAAATCTTGCCGAACGTACAGCATGCTCCGTCACCACTTTGCCCATTCCATCCTGGCCCTCGCGGCCGGTGTGATCTTCGCCGGCGCCGCCCGCGCCGCCGAGTCGCCGTCGTACAATTTCGCGCCCGTGAACCAGTACAGCCTGCAGGTGTCGGCCAGCTTCTGGAACCCGATCATCGAATACGTGTCGAGAAAGAGCGGCGTGCGCCTGAACCTGAAGCTGGGCCGCACGTCGGCCGATGCGACGAGTTACGTATTGGCGCGCGAGGCCGATTTCGCGTTCACGAACCGGCTGTTCTGTCCGGGACGGGCCGGCATGGGCTGGACCGTGTTCGGCCGCCGCAACACGTCACCCGTGCACGCACAGATCGTCGTTCCCGCCGATTCGCCGATCCGGCGCGTCGAAGAGCTGGCCGGTACCCCCGTCGCGTTCCCGGGGCCGGAAGCGACGATCTCGTACAAGGTCGCCTACGCCGAGCTGCTGCGCCGCAATGTGCCCGTGGACGTGGTCTTCGCCGGCAATATGGATGCCGTCTTCACCCAGCTGTTCGCCGGCAAGGTCCGGGCCGCCGGCGCCAGCTCCCAGCTCGCGCAGCACTACGCGGGACGCGAGCACAAGGCGTTCCGCGTGCTGTGGAGCTCGCCGCCGTTCACCGAGCTCGCGCTGATGGCGTCGCCGCGCGTGCCCGCCGCCGAGGTGCGCGCCGTCGCCCGGGCGTTCTTCGACATGGACCGCGATCCGGAAGGCCTCCGCATCCTCTCCGAGGCGACGGCACTCGTGCATTCGGACACGCCATTCACCTTCGTTCCCGCCACCGGCGCCGACTATGCGAGCTACCGCGCGTTCTGCGCGACGGCGCCGCGCGACGTGCGCTGAGGACACCGCCGCGATGATCCCGCTCCGCTCCCCCCTGCGCCGGCCGCGCCGGCTGTCGTCCCCGGCGGCGCTGCTGGCCTGCCTGCTGCCCCGGTCCCTCGTCGGCCGCGTGTTCACCGTGTTCAGCTTCACGCTGCTGCTGTCGCTGGGCACGGGCCTCGGCCTGTTCTACCGCTACCAGTTCCTGCAGCACATCGAAGAAACGCAGGACACGGCGCTGACCCTCGTCGAAGTGGCCACGCAGACGATCGAGGACAGCGTCGTCATCGGCGACTACGACACCGTCAAGCGCACGCTGGGCAAGATGCTGTTCCAGTCGCCGTTCAAGCGCGCCGAATTCATCGACATGGCGGGCGGCACGTTGCGCGTCGACGCGCCGCGCGTGACGCGCGCGCTGGCGCCGCGCTGGCTGACGGGCCTCATCGCCGCCAAGCTGTACGACGTCAACCGCATCGCCAACGTGGGCGGCCGCGACTACGGCGTCGTGCGCCTGCAGTTCGATGAGGAAAAGCTGGCGGCCCAGCTGTGGAGCCTCGTGCTGGAAACGGCCGGCGTCGCGTCGGTCGTGTTCGTGGCGAGCCTCGCGCTGATGCGCACCCTCGTGCGCCGCTGGCTCGACAACCTGGGCCGCCTGCGCTCGTTCGAGGACGACGTCGCCGCCGGCCGCGTCACCGCGGAAGCCGCGCTGCTGGCGGACGCGCCCACGGAGATCAAGGAAGCGATCCGCGCCGTCAACCGCAGCGCCGCGAGCCTGCGCGACCAGTTCGGCCAGCGCATCGACTCGCTGATGAACTCCCTCGTGCAGCACAAGAGCGCGATGGACCAGGCCGCGATCGTGAGCGAGGCCGATGCGACGGGCATCGTCACCGGGGTGAACGACCTGTTCGTCACGAGCAGCGGCTTCACGCGGCCCGAGGTCGTGGGCCAGCGCCTGGGCGACGTGGGCCGTCCCGCCGGCGCGCGCCTGCCGTGGCGGCCGTCCGACCGCGTGTGGAATGGCGAAGTCGTGATCGAGGGACGCCAGGGCCGCTGCCACTGGCACCGCACGATCGTCCCGATGTTCGGCGCGGACGGCGCCGTCGAGCGCTATATCTGCATCGACATCGACATCACGGAACGCAAGGAATTCGAGCGCACGATCGTCGAGAACGCGCAGCGCCAGACCCTGATCGCGGAACTCGGACGCAAGGCGCTCGCGGCGAACGACCTCGACGACCTGTTCGCGGACGCCGCCGACGCCGCCGCGCGCGGCGTCCGCGCCCCGTGCGCCGGCCTGTTCGAAGCGACGCCGAACGGCATGGTGCTGCGCGCCGGCGCGGGCCGCCTCGCGCCGGCCACGGGCCTGCAGCTGGGCCACGTGCCGGGCGAGACCCTCGCCGCGGGCGAACGGGCCGCGCGGCGCGCGTGGTTCGCGCCGTTGGCCGCCGCGCACGACATCGCGGACGGCATCGACACGCCCATCATGTGCGGCGAGCGGATGTTCGGCGTGCTGGGCGTGTACGCCACCGGCACCCGGCGCTTCGGCGCGAACGACGCCAGCTTCCTGCACGGCGTCGCGAACATCCTGGCCACCGCCGTGGAACGCCACGAGGCGCGCAACCGCCTGACGTGGCTCGCCCAATACGATCCGCTGACGAACCTGCCGAACCGGCGCCGCCTCGCCCAGTGCCTGGAAGACGCGATCGCCCGCGCGGGCCGCGACGGCGACCGCGCGGCCGTCATGTTCATCGACCTGGACCGCTTCAAGAACGTCAACGACATGCTGGGACATGGCGTGGGCGACCAGCTGCTCGTGCAGGCCGCGAAGCGCCTGCGCGCATGCGCGCGCGACGAGGACGTCGTGGCGCGGCTGGGCGGCGACGAATTCGCCGTCGTGCTGCCCGCGATCGCCGCCGACACCGATGCGGCGACTGTCGCGGCACGCGTCATCGACGCGCTGGCGCAGCCGTTCTACCTCGCGGGCCAGCAGTTGTTCGTGTCGGCCAGCGTGGGCATCGCGACGTATCCCGAGAACGGGCGCGACGCCGAAGCGCTGCTGAAGAACGCCGATACCGCCATGTACGGCGCGAAGAACGGCGGCCGCAACAACTACCAGTTCTTCGTTGCCGCAATGCACGAGAACGCGGCGCAGCGCCTGCAGACGGAAGTCCAGCTGCGCCAGGCGCTGGAGCGCGGCGAATTCCTGCTGCACTACCAGCCGAAGCTGAACCTCGCCGCCGGCACCATCAGCGGTTTCGAGGCCCTGCTGCGCTGGAACCACCCGCAGCGCGGCCTCGTGCCGCCGCTGGAATTCATCGGCATCCTCGAGGACACGGGCCTCATCCTGCCCGTCGGCGAATGGGTGATCGGCGAAGTGTGCCGCCAGCTCGCCGCGTGGCAGGCGCAGGGCATGACCGTGCGGCCGGTGGCGATCAACCTGTCCGCGCGCCAGCTGCAGCAGGCCGACCTGGACGGCGCCGTCGAGCGCATCGTCGGCCGCGCGGGTGTCGATCCCGCGCTGCTCGAATTCGAACTGACGGAATCGATGCTGATGGCGAACCCGGAGGCCGCCGTCGAGATCCTCACGCGCATCAAGGCGCTCGGCATCCGGCTGTCGGTCGACGATTTCGGCACCGGCTATTCGAGCCTCGCCTACCTGAAGCGCTTCCCGCTGGACGCGCTGAAGATCGACCGCACGTTCGTGCGCGACCTGCCGGACGACCCCGACGACGCCGCGATCACGAAGGCCGTGATCCGCCTCGCACACAGCCTGAGCCTGAAAGTGGTGGCGGAAGGCGTCGAGACCGTGGACCAGATCCGCGAACTGGAACAGTACGCGTGCGACGAGATTCAAGGCTATTACGTCAGCCGTCCGCTGCCGGCCCACGGCTGCGTCGCATTGCTGGCGGGCGCGCCGGCCATGGCGTGAGGGGCGGCGGCAGGGAACGCCCGCATCGGCTAAGATAGCGGGATTCCTCCGTTTCAGACCTACCATGGCAGACAATCGAATCCAGGTGGCGCGCCGTGTCGACGCCATCGAACCCTTCCGCGTGATGGAAATGGTCAAGGCCGCGGCAAGCATGACGCGCGCCGGCCAGGACGTCATCAGCATGAGCGTCGGCGAACCCGACTTCACGGCGCCCGACATCGTCGCCCGCGCGGCCATCGAGGCGATCCAGCGCGGCGCCACGCAGTACACGGAATCGCTGGGCCTGCCCGCGCTGCGCGAAGCGATCTCCGCCCACTATGCCCGCGCCTACGGGCTGGCCATCGCGCCGCAGCGCATCGTCGTCACGGCAGGCGCGTCGGCCGGCCTGCTGCTGGCCTGCGCCGCACTTGTGGCCGACGGCGACGAGGTCCTGATGCCCGACCCGAGCTACCCGTGCAACCGCCATTTCGTCAGCGCATTCGGCGGCAACGCCGTGCTCGTGCCGTCCGGTCCCGCCGAACGCTACCAGCTGACGGCGGCCCAGGTGGCGGCGCGCTGGACGGACCGCACGCGCGGCGTGATCGTCGCATCGCCGTCGAACCCGACGGGCACATCGATGACGCCGGACCAGACGGAGGGCCTCGTCGCGGCCGTGCGCGCGCGCGGCGGCTTTGCCATCGTCGACGAGATCTACCAGGGCCTGTACTACGGCGAGAAGGAAGGCGACCGGCCGACGAGCGCCCTGTCGTTCGGCGACGACGTCATCACCGTCAACAGCTTCTCGAAGTACTTCAGCATGACGGGCTGGCGCCTCGGCTGGCTCGTGCTGCCGGAAGCGCTGGTGCCCGCGGTCGAGAAGCTGGCGCAGAACCTGTTCATCTGCGCGCCCGCGATCGCCCAGCACGCGGCGCTGGCCGCTTTCCACGATGACGCCATCGCCATCTTCGAGGAACGCCGCCACGAATTCCGGCGCCGCCGCGACTTCCTCGTGCCCGCGCTGCGCGACCTCGGATTCACGGTGCCCGTGCTGCCGGACGGCGCGTTCTACGTGTATGCCGACATCACGCAGGTCCCGCACCGGGACGCGCACGACAGCAGCGCGTTCGGCATGGCCGTCCTGCGCGACGCGCTCGTCGCGATCGTGCCCGGCGACGACTTCGGCTTCGCCGCGCCGAAGCAGCACGTGCGCTTTTCCTACGCGACGAAATACGAGCGGATCGAGCAGGCGGTCGACCGCCTGGCGCGCCTGCTGCGGCGCTGACGGCGCGCGCCGTCAGGTGCGCACGGAGACGGGTGCCTCGGCCACGACGGCCAGCAGCGCGCTCGTGCCGACGGGTTTCACGAGATAGCGGTCGAAGCCGGCCGCGAGGCCGCGTGCCGCATCGTCGGGCTGCCCGTAGCCCGTCAGCGCGATGGCGTACGGCCGCGCGCCTTCCTGCTGCGCGCGCAGCGCCTGCATCAGCGCGAGGCCGTCGAGTTCCGGCAGGCCGATGTCGCACACGATCACGTCCCACTGGCGGCCGAGCGCCAGCGCCAGGCCTGCGCGGCCGTCCGCCGCGCACACGACGTCATGCCCTTCCACGGCCAGGATGTCGGCCAGGGTGGCGGATGCGTCGGCATTGTCTTCCACGAGCAGGATGCGGCGGCGCACCGTGGCGCCCGTCCGTGCCGGCTCCGCGGCCACGGCGGGCAGCCCGGCGGCGCGCGGCAGGCGCACCGTGAAGCGGCTGCCGAGTCCGGGGCCGTCGCTGTGCGCCTCCACCGTCCCGCGGTGCATGCCGACGAGGTTGCGCACGACGTTCAACCCGACGCCCAGCCCGCCCTCCGAGCGCGCCAGCGAGCGCGGGCCCTGCGTGAACAGGTCGAAGATGTAAGGCAGCACGTCGGGCGCGATGCCGGTGCCGTTGTCCTGAATCGTCACCACGACCTCCTCTGGTCCGGCCTGCGCGGCCAGCGCGAGGTGCCCTCCGTCCCCCGTGTACTTCGAGGCATTGCCGAGCAAGTTCGTGAACACCTGCGCGAGGCGCACCTTGTCGCCCGCCACGGCCACCTCTTCGTCCGGCAGGTCGACGGCTAGCGCCTGTCCCCGCTCCGCGATGCGCGGCTGCACGGTCTCGACGGCGTGGCGCAGCACGTCGGCCAGCGCCAGCGCCTCGACCTCGAGCGTGATCTTGCCGCTGCTGATGCGCGCCGCGTCGAGCAGGTCGTCGAGCAGGCGCGCCATGTGGTCGACCTGGCGCCCGATCACGCGCGCGAGCTTGAGCTGCTGCGGCGCGGCGCCGGCCTCGCGTTCCAGCAGCGATGCCGCCATCGCCAGCGGCGACAGCGGATTGCGCAGCTCGTGCGCCAGCATGGCGAGAAATTCGTTCTGGCGCCGGTTGGCGGCTTCCGCATCCTCGCGCTGGTATTCGGCGTTGAACGTGGCGAGGACGAGGTGTTCGTTCGCCTCGCGCAGTGCCGCCAGCGCCGCTTCCATGACCAGGCGTTCCTCGCCCTGGCGCCGGGCGAGCGCCTGCGCGGCGTCCAGCTCGGCCTCCAGTGCGCGGATGCGGTGCAGCAGGACGGCGTTGGGGATCGCCTCGCCGAGGCTGTCGCACACGAGATCGTCGAGGGAACGCTGCGTCGAGGCCGGTGGCTCTTGTTGGTACGTTCCCATCGTCGTCCTTTATTTGTGCGGCTCGCGCCGCGTCGGAAAGCCCGACATCAGGGCATCGAGCTTGGGCGCGTGCGGCGCCACTTCGATGCCCGCATCGGTGATGCGGTACTCGCGCAGCTCGTTGCTGTGGCTCGTACCGCGCACTTTAATGACGGTCATGAACTTGCAGACATGGCCTTCGACCTCGGCGAAGCGCATCGACAGGACGGCATCGGCCAGGAAGCACAGGTTGTCGATCGAGAAGCGCCAATTCGGCGAGTTGTCGTCGTAGCCCACCGTGACGAGCGCCGTCACGCCGCGCCGCGCCAGCAGCGACAGCGTGCGGAACACGGACAGGCGCAGGTCGTAGCGGAATTCCGGCGCGAGGTACAGGCCGATCTCGGACAACGAATCGATCACGACCCGCGTCGCGCCAGTGCGCTCGATCGCCTCAGTCAGCTGGTCGAGCAGTTCCTCGACGGTGAGCGACAGCGACAGCGATTCCAGCACGGTCACCTGCCCGTCCCGCACGAGCTTGACGAGCTCCCCGTTGTGCAGGCGCGCCGTATGCTTTTCGAAGAACACGGCCACGCCCTTCTCGCCCTGCGCGGCGCCCGCCTGCAGGAAGCGCGTGCCGAGGATCGTCTTGCCGATGCCGGTGGGCCCCGACACGAGCATCGTATGCCCTTGCGGCAGGCCGCCGTGCAGCATCTCGTCCAGGCCCGGGACGCCGAGCGGGATCCGCCGCACACCGTCGGCGATCGTCTGGTACGCCTCCGGGATCGGCGTCAGGAGGCGCGGATACACGCGGATGCCGGCGTCCGTGATGCGCAGCGTGTGCGCGCCCGCCATGTGGGCCTGGCCGCGCATCTTGACGATGCGGATCTTGCGCACGACCGAGTCCTCGTCGAGGTTGTGCGACAGCGCGATCATGCCGTCGGCAACGGTGATGATCGGATTGGCCTCGACGTCGGCCTGGCTGTATTCGCCGATCAGGAACGTGGTCGCCTGCCACGTCGCCATGCGCGAGCCGAGTTCCTGCACGAAGTGCTGCAGGTCCCACAGGCCCTCGTTGCCGCTGCGGGCCGTCTGCACGACGGAGCGGAACGAATCGACGAACACGAGGCTCGGCGAAAAGTCCTCCACTTCGCGCATGATGCGTTCCAGGACGCCGCTGAAGTCGCCGGAACGCAGGTCATCTGCCAGGTTCACATAGCGGACGGCCGGGCCGACCTTGTTCATGTCGAAGAACGAGAACTGCTGCTGGTAGCGCAGCATCTTCAGCGGTGGTTCGCCCAGCACGGTGAAGAACAGCGCGCGCCGCTTTTCGTTCGCGAGCGCGAACATGATCTGGTGCGCGAGCGTCGTCTTGCCGCTGCCAGGGGCACCCGCGATCAGCGTGAACGAAAACTCGGTGAGGCCGCCCCCAAGGAGAACATCGAGCCCGGGCACGCCGGTACACAACTTCTCCAGGGTTACTTTTCCGCTCATTGCTTGTGCTCCTCTTGATTCTTGTGCGGTGCGCCGTCCGCCCCGGTCTCGGCCAGCAGCCGTGCGGTCAACGTGGGCCCGATGAGGGCGCCGAGCTGGCGTACGAACGTGCCCATCAATGCTTCGTGCGTCGCGGCCGCCTCGGCGGGGTCGGCCGCCGCGAGGTCGCGCTCGAGGGCCGTCAGCAGCAGGCTGCTCGTCCTGCGTGCGGTATCGACGCTGAGCCATTCCCGCGGCGGGGCCAGCAGGCGCGCGGAACGGGTGAACAATGCGACGAAACCGCCTTCTCCGATCAGCGGCACCAGCTGCCGGCCCAGGCGCGACCAGGGCCGGATCAGGGGCTCGACGTGGCCGGGCCGCGTCGCGTCCGACGTCCTGTCGGCGGCAACCTGCTGCGCTCTGTTTTCGTCTTTATCCATGCAGGGGTGGTGTCGGGGTTGTCGTGCCAGGGCGGCGTGGCCTCGGCAGGCCTTCCGTCCGGACATTATAACCCGCGCCGGGAAAGTTAAATTTTTAAAATGGCGTCAATACAAACATAGCAATTCATCATCGTCGCTCAGCCGCACTGGCGGCGCCCCTGGCGCGGCGGTAAGATCGCGGGCTGAGGCATGACCCCGCCTCGCCCCACCTCGACCACAGGACCACCATGAAGCAGACCATGCTCGCCGCAAGCCTCTCCCTCGCCCTGACGGCGCTGCTCGCGCCGGCCACCGCCTCCGCCGCCACCCGCCCCGCGCCCGCGTACGCGACGGCCGCCGCCGATGCCCGCTTCCAGGCCATCCACAAGGCCGAATGGCAATGGCGCGTGAAGCAGCGCATGGCCTGGGACGAGGACGAGCCGCGCGCTGCGGGCGCCGCGCTGCCGAAGGTCGACGCGCGCACGCAGGCCGCGCGGCTGGGCGAGTGGGAAGGCGTGCTGCGCCGGCTGGACACGATCCGCCCCGCCGACCTGTCGCCGCCGGAGCGCATCAACTACGCCGTGTACCGCGCGCAGATCGCCGCGTTGGTCGCGGCGCAGCGCTTCCGCGAGTACGAGCAGCCCGTGAATGCGGACAGCGCGTTCTGGTCCGACATCACCTACGTCGCGCGCCAGCCCTTGAAGACGGCCGACGAATACCGCGGCTACCTGGCCCAGCTGGCCGACCTGCCCCGCTACTTCGACGAGGAACTCGACAACATGCGCGCCGGCCTCGCGCGCGGCTTCACGCCGCCGCAGGTCACCCTGGCCGGCCGCGACGCGCCGCTCGTCGCCATGGCGGACGCACAGCGCCCCGAGGACACGGTCTGGTACACGCCGTTCAAGGCAATGCCCGCGACGATCTCGATGGACGAGCAGGCACGCCTGCGCGCCCAGGGCATCGCGCTGATCGGCAGCGCCGTCAAACCCGCGTACGCGAAGGCGCTGCGCTTCATGCGCGACGAGTACGTCCCGCATGCGCGCACGACGCTCGCGGCCGAAAGCCTGCCGGACGGGAAGGCGTATTACCAGTCGAAGATTGCGGAGTACACGACGACCGACCTGACGGCCGCGCAGATCCACGCGATCGGCCTGGCCGAGATGGCGAAGATCCGCGCCGAGATGCAGCAGACGATGGCACAGGCGGGCTTCAAGGGCGACCTGCCCGCATTCCTCGCCTTCCTGCGCAGCGACCCGCGCTTCTACGCGAAAACGCCGGACGAACTGCTGAAGGACGCGGCGTGGATCGCGAAGAAGTTCGACGGCAAGGCCGACCAGTATTTCGGCTACCTGCCGCGCCGCCGCTTCGCCATCCAGCCCGTCCCGGCGGACCAGGCGCCGTACTACACGTCGGCACGCGGCGGTCCCGGCATCTACCTCGTCAACACGTACAACCTGCCGGCCCGCGCGCTGTACAGCCTCCCCGCGCTGACCTTGCACGAATCGGCGCCGGGCCACGCGTTCCAGATGCCGATCGCGCTGGAGCAGACCGACGTGCCGCCGTTCCGCCGCGCCTACATCTCGGCGTATGGCGAAGGCTGGGCCCTGTATTGCGAGCGCCTGGGCAGCGAGATGGGAATGTACGAGACGCCGTACGAAACGTTCGGCATGCTGAGCTACCAGGCGTGGCGCGCCGCGCGCCTCGTCGTCGACACGGGCATCCACGCGCTGGGCTGGACGCGCGCGCAGGCGCAGGCCTATATGCACGACAACACGGCGCTGTCGGACCACGAGATCGAGACGGAAGTCGACCGCTACATCTCGTGGCCGGGCCAGGCGCTGTCGTACTACCTGGGCGAGATGGCGATCGTCGAATCGCGCCGGAAGGCCGAGGCGGCGCTGGGCGACAAATTCGATATCCGCGCGTTCCACGACACGGTGCTGCAGCTCGGGTCCGTGCCGCTGCCCGTGCTGCGGGCGCGCATCGACACGTTCATCGCGGAAGGCGGCAAGTCGCCGTATAAATAATCGTCGCGTTTGGTATTTGGGTGCCGTAGGGTGGGCACCCCGTGCCCACCATTCAACGCAGGCAAATCAGAACAACTTGACCTTGAGCTGCACGGAAATCCCGCCGTACAAGCGATCCTTGTAAGTGGGGATCACGCCGACGTTCAGGCCGACACGCTGGTATTCGTACGTGAAGGTGGGAATCACGGCGGGGAACCAGCCGCGGTCGCGCATCTTCGGATAGCCGTCGAATGCCGCGATCGCGGCGCCGAGGCGCACGGGTCCCAGCGCGTACGGCTGCCACAGCACGCCCGCGTAGTTCGAATAATAGCGGTCGCTGTTGACGAAGCGGCCGGCGGCGGCGGCCATCGTGCCGGCGAAGCGGTACTCGACCCCGAGGCCGCGGTTGCCGCCGTTGAGGTTCTTGTCGTGGTCGAAGTGGTACGTGGCGAAGCCGCTGTCGATCCACAGCTCGCTCTTCGGGTCGGCGGCTATCTTCGTGAACAGGTCATCGGCATGCGCGCAGGCGCCTGCCAGCGCGAGCGCGCACGTGGCGAATAAGTGATACGGCTTCAATCGTCGGCCTTCGGGTCGAGGTTGGGGAACATCACTTCGGTGTAGCCGAAGCGGGAAAAATCGCGGATGCGCATCGGGTACAGGATGCCGTGCAGGTGATCGACCTCATGCTGCACGACGCGCGCATGGAAACCGTCCACGTCGCGAACGATGGCGCGTCCGTACTGGTCGACGCCTTCGTAATGCAGCTGCGTGTAGCGCGGCACGCTGCCGCGCAGGCCAGGCACCGACAGGCAGCCTTCGAAGCCCTCTTCCATCTCTTCCGACAGCGGCGTCAACACGGGATTGATCAGCACCGTCTCCGGCACGGCTGGCGCGTCGGGATAGCGCTGGTTCCTGCCGAAGCCGAAGATCACGAGCTGCAGGTTGACGCCGATCTGCGGCGCGGCGAGGCCGGCGCCGTCGACGGCATGCATCGTCTCGAACATGTCGGCAATGAGTGCGTGCAGTTCCGGCGTGTCGAAGTCGCGTACGGGTTCGGCCACGCGCAGCAGGCGCGGGTCGCCCATTTTCAGGATCTCGCGGATCGTCATGTCGGCAGGTCCGCACACAGCTGCGTGAGGAATTCGCGGTAGCCTGCCGCCGTCTCGGGGTGCTTCATGCCGATGGCGGCCGTCGCCTTCAAGTACCCCAGCTTGGAGCCGCAGTCGTAGCGCGTGCCGGCGTAGCGGTAGGCGAGCACGCGTTCGCGCGCCATCAAGGCAGCGATGCCGTCCGTCAGCTGGATTTCGCCGCCGGCGCCCGTGCCCAGGTTTTCCAGGTGCTCGAAGATCGCGCCCGACAGCACGTAGCGGCCCACGACGGCCAACGTGGACGGTGCATCCTCGGGCTTCGGTTTCTCGACGATGCCCGAGACGAGTTCCAGGTCCGGCCGGTAGGCACGCGCGCTGACGATGCCGTACTGGCGTGTGTTCGCGCGCGGCACATCCTGCACGGCGAGTACGCTGCATTTCTCGTAGCCGTACAAATCCGTCATCTGCGCCATCACGGGCTTGTGGCCTTCGGCCGTGTCCATGAAGTCGTCGGCGAGCAGCACGGCGAACGGTTCGTTGCCGATGACGGGACGCGCGCACAGCACGGCGTGGCCCAGGCCCAGCGCAGCCGGCTGGCGGATGTAGATGCAGTTGACGTTCTTCGGGATGACTTGCTGCACGAGCTTCAGGAGCTCCTGCTTGCCGGCCGCTTCCAGTTCCGACTCCAGTTCGTACGCCTTGTCGAAATGGTCTTCGATCGCGCGCTTGTTGCGGCCCGTGATGAACACCAGTTCCGTGATGCCGGCAGCCACCGCTTCCTCGACCGCGTACTGGATCAGCGGCTTGTCGACGATGGGCAGCATCTCCTTCGGCTGCGCCTTCGTCGCCGGCAGGAAACGGCTGCCGAGGCCCGCGACGGGGAATACTGCTTTCTTAATTGCGGTCATTGTGAAGCTCCATCCATTATTGATTTTAATTCTGTGCGCCGCCCAGCAGCGCGAGCAGGCCGGCTTCGTCCAGCACGGTCACGCCGAGCTGCTCGGCCTTTTCCAGCTTGCTGCCCGCCTCCGCGCCAGCGACGACGTACGACGTCTTCTTCGACACGGAGCCCGACACCTTGCCGCCCGCCGCCTCGATCAGCGCACCGGCGGCATCGCGCGACATCGTCGGCAACGTCCCCGTCAACACGAACGTCTTGCCCGTCAACGGACCGGCCGCATCGACCGCGTCCTGAGGCAACAGCGCCAGCAGCTCGGTGCGTAGCGCGGCCAGTGCGGCCAGCATGGCGCGGTTGCCCGGCTCGCCCATCCATTGTTCGAGCGCGCCGGCCACGCCGTCCGGCAGGCCGAACACGGTGAAGATCTTCAGGTGCGCGAGGTCGTCCAGGGTGCGGCCGTCGGCCAGCAGCTGGCGCGCGCGCGGCTCCGTCAGCTTCGGGACCCCCAGCGCGGCCAGCAGGCCCACGTCGTCGAGTTTTTCGCGCAGTTGCGCGCGCGGCGGATGCTCGCCCTGTGGCGCGACGCCGGCGGCGAGCAAGGCGTCGAGCGCCTGCTGGTTCTTCGGTTCCGCGAAAAAGTCGGCGATGGCTTCCGCGACCGTGCCGCCGATGTCGGGCAGCACGCGCAGCAGCGCGGCCGGCGCCCGCCGGACCAGTGCCAAACTGCCGAGCCAGTCGGCCAAGGTCTTCGCCGTCGACTCGCCCACGTGGCGGATGCCCAGTGCGAACAGCAGCCGTTCCAGCGGCGGATGCTTGCTGGCGGCGATGGCGGCCAGCAGGTTGTCGGCCCACTTCGTCGCGACCTTGCCCTGCTTGACCGTTTCCGGTGTCGTGCCGTCGCGCTCATCGGCGAGGCGTTTCATCTTGAGGAGGTCGTCCAAGGTAAGGCGATACAGGTCGGCCACGCCGTGGATCAGGTCCGCTTCGACGAGGCTGTCGATGTAGCGGTCGCCCAGGCCCTCGATGTCCATCATGCGGCGGCCCGCGAAGTGGCGGATCGCTTCCTTGCGCTGTGCGGCGCACGTCAGGCCGCCGGAGCAGCGCGCGACGGCCTCGCCTTCTTCGCGTACGACGTGCGAGCCGCACACGGGGCAAGTCTTCGGCAGTTCGTACACGGGCGGTACCGGCGAGGGACGCCGTTCCAGCACGACGGACAGCACTTCCGGAATCACGTCGCCGGCGCGGCGCACGACGACCGTGTCGCCCACGCGCACGTCCTTGCGGCGCACCTCGTCCTCGTTGTGCAGAGTCGCGTTCGTGACGGTGACGCCGCCGACCGACACGGGCACCAGCCGCGCCACCGGCGTGATCGCGCCCGTGCGCCCCACCTGCACGTCGATCGCGGACACCGTCGTCAGCGCTTCCTCGGCCGGGAATTTATGCGCGAGCGCGAAGCGCGGCGCGCGCGACACGAAGCCCAGCTCGCGCTGGTCCGCGAGACGATCGACCTTGTAGACGACGCCGTCGATCTCGTACGGCAGCGCCTTGCGGCGCGCGCCGATGTCGCGGAAATAGCCCAGCATGCCTTCGCAGCCGGTGACCACCGCGCGTTCCTTCGATACGGGCAGGCCCAGTTCATCGAGCCAGTCGAGCGCCTTCGAGTGCGACTCCGGCAGCGCGGCGCCTTCCAGCAAGCCGATGCCGTAGGCGAAGAAGCGCAGCCGGCGCTGCGCCGTGATGCGCGCGTCGAGCTGGCGCAGGCTGCCCGCCGCGGCATTGCGCGGGTTCGCGAATTCCTTCTGGCCCGCGTCGCGCTGGCGCTGGTTCAAGCGTTCGAAGTCTTCCTTGAACATCAGCACTTCGCCCCGCACTTCCAGCACGTCGGGCACGGCGTCACCGCGCAGGCGCAGCGGGATCACGCGCACCGTGCGGATATTGGCCGTGACGTCTTCGCCCGTGTAGCCGTCGCCGCGCGTGGCCGCCTGCACGAACACGCCTTTCTCGTAGCGCAGGCTCATCGCGAGACCGTCGAATTTCAGCTCGGCCGCATACTGCACGTGCGCATGACCCAGGCCGTCGCGCACGCGGCGGTCGAAGTTGTCGATGTCCTCATCGGAAAAGCCGTTGTTCAGCGAGAGCATCGGCACGGCATGCGTGACCTGCTTGAATTCCGGGATCGGCGCCGCGCCCACGCGCGACGTCGGGGAGTCGACGGACACCGCCTGCGGATGCTTCTCTTCCAGCGCCTGCAGTTCGCGGAACAGGCGATCGTATTCGGCGTCCGGAATCGTCGGCGCGTCGAGCACGTGGTAGTTGTAGATGTGGTGGTTCAGCTCCTTGACGAGCCACGCCATCCGCTGCAGATCGTCCTGCGGTTCGCTCATCGTCACCTCAGCTGAACAGGCGCAGCGCGCGCGTGGAGCCGGCCGCGATGTCGGAAGCGTCCATCTCCTGGTAGAACTCGCGCACCTGGCCCGCGATCTCTTCCAGGGTGGCGTCCGTCAGCGGCTGGTCGTAGTCGTCGACGATGGCGGCATCCAGGCGTTGCTCCAGGTCCTTCGCGCAGGCGACCATCTTGCCGAAGCCGTCGCGCGCCGGTGCGACGCACGGCACGTCCAGCAGCAACGTGAGGCGCGACGTCGTGTCGGCGCCCAGGGTGACGTTGGTCGACAGCGTGAACAAGGTGCCGCCACCCTCTTCGCGATCCGGCATGACGAACTTGCCGTCCGGGCGCACGTCGAAACCGGCATTTTCCAGCGCGCCGATCAACGTGGCCATCGCCCATGGCGCCCCTTTCGACGCCAGGTTCACGCCCAGCTGGGCATCGTGGCCGGCGACGAAGCGGTGCAGGGTCTTCGCTTCGCTCATCACTTCGATCATGTCCGGCACTTCCGGCTCTGCTTGAATCTCGTCGCCGACGGCGCGCAGCCGGGTGACCATCTCGGAGTATTCCAGTTCGTTCAGCGCCGTCGTGCGCGTGGCCAGCTGGACGCCGGCCTGCAGCTTCGTGTACACGCCGCCGTGCACGATCGGCTCCCAGTCGCCGTTCACGGCGAGGCCCACGAAGTGCACGGGCTTGTTGCCCACGCGGCGCAGCTTCACGAGGGCGGGCAGGATGCGGTCGCCGCGCAGCGGGCCTTCCGAATTCAGCGGGATCAGGCAGTCGATCAGCGGGTCGACGAGGTTCTCGGCCAGCTGCGCGGGCGGCGTGTCCGGCTTCACGGCGGGCAGGCCGGCGATCGGGTCGAGCGCGGCGGCGGCCGCCGCCATCGGCGCAGCCGCGGGCACGGCGCCCGGCGCCGCGTGCTGCAGCGGCTCGGCCATGATGCTCGGCTCGATCAGCGCGTCGTGGTTCGGCAGCGCGCCGTCCAGCACGGGCTCGTGGCGTCCGGCGTGCGCCGGGGCGACGTCCGCCGCCGCGCCGCTCTTCATCAGCACGTCGTCGTGATCGTGCGCGAACGCGCGCTCCACGCTCTTGCGGGCCTTGTACTCCTGCCACTTGTTGTAACTAATGACGCCGACGACGAAGACGCCGCCGGCCGCGATCAGGCTCATTTGAAGGTCTGTCATGCTGCTTGTGCCTCAGTAGCGAAATTCGCGGCGGACTCCATGTCCACCGCCACGATGCGCGATACGCCCTGCTCCTGCATCGTCACACCG
>Ga0207657_10001944_pt1 | contig 22302 bp, 22 predicted proteins | sample KBSC33metaG_FD_184316 | JGI IMG/M metagenome (GOLD analysis project Ga0207657, IMG submission 184316) | Corn rhizosphere microbial communities from Kellogg Biological Station, Michigan, USA - KBS C3-3 metaG (SPAdes) (version 2) | ecosystem: Host-associated > Plants > Roots > Rhizosphere > Soil ... | reverse complement strand
GGCAAAAGTGGATCAACCGCGACCGCGCCGTCGCGCGCCACTTGGTGGATTGGTACGCGGAGGCGACTGGAGAGCTTCGGGAGCGGTAACTGAGAGCTGGGCCAGCGTTCGGGAATGACGCCTGGGCGGGGGCGCCTTTAGGCGAGGGCGCGTTCGAGTGCGGCGCGGTCGTGCGGGCCGCCGTGTGTCGCGAGAACGTGCTCCACGGGCAGGTCCAACAGAGGGCGCAGTTGGTCGATCACCTGCTCCCGTGTTGTCGTCCACAGCCACGGCTCGTGAATCTCCAGTCGGGCACCGAAGTTGACGAGCGTGTCGCCAACAACCACGCTTCGTCGGCTGCCGATCCAAAGTACGAGGTCGTTGGCCTGGCGGCCCGGAAGAGCCGCGTCGACGCCAGCAGGCAGTGCGCCGTCAGCTGCATAGAAGTGCGGTTCTCCCGTCTTTCCGGAGAGCAGCCAGGCGAGGTCGGGACTCCCCTCGTCGGGGCGCGGGGAGAACACATGCAGGTTGTGCTTCTCGACTAGGCCGCGCGTTTCGCGCTCGTGCCAGGGGTTCGTGAGCACGACCGCAAGCTCGCGCGTCCCGGCGTGGCTCATCAGCTCGTCCGGGGCTGCAATCGGGTCGAAAAGCAATAGTCGGTCACCAACGTCCACCGCATACGACGAGACAACGTGCGGCTCGGTGTATGCGGGATGTGCGCCTTGCCAGTGCCACACACCAGCCACAAGCTCATCCATGACGCGAGCGTACCGGCGATCTCACCGTCCCATGAGGCCCGGCTCTCGCCTGCGCGAGCATCATCACTCCCGACGGTCATGGATTACCCGAAAGGGCGCGCGGCGCCCGAGGCTCCCGAGGCGGTGTGGACCGGGTAGGTGCCGCTCGCGGGTGCTTCCCGGTCGTTCGGGGAGCACCCGCGGCGAACGTCCTCAAGTACGGCGGCTGCAGGAGAGGTGTCGGCACCCATCCGCCGGAGCTTGAGTGCGGAAGCGACGGCGGTGGCCCACGCAGGGACCGCCGTCCGGCTAGGACGACCTAGCCGTACGCCCGTTCCACGCCGCCGTTTCAGCCGTCAGAGTTGTACTCGGCGGAGGACAGCGAAGCTGGCGGCTGGAAGTCGGAGCGGCGGCCGCAGCCCCTCTTGGGCTTCTGCGGACAGTCGAGCGGCGCGCTTGCTGTCCTCCGCCGTGATCAGCCGCGCGCCGGGCTGCCTCCCGCGTTTTGTCCGGCCGCCGAGTGGATACCGACCCGTCCGAGTCAACGGTCCGCAGCCTGCGGCCCTGATCGAAGGGGAGAGAGACGATCGATGGAATCCTCGGCCGAACTCGGTCTCGAGTCCGTGCGGGATGGACGGGCCGCTGCTGCGACGCGATCAGGTTCGCGGACGACGCGGCGTCGGCAAGCGGCGACCCTGATGCTCGTGGGGCTGCTGGTGGCCGAGCTCGCCTGGCTCGCGTTCCTCGGCTGGGTCGCGTTCACACTCGTCTAGCCCGCTGATCGAGCGAGGGCGGCGCGGCGCGGCGCGCAGGTGCTACGGCGTTCCCGGCGCGGAGCGGAGACACGCCTCTGTATGGGGCACAGGCTCGGGACCGACGATCTTCCCGTCGCGGAAGACGACAGGCCCGATCGACGACGCGCCGTGGGTGCAGGGACCGCCACCGCCGGTCCGGCCGTGCCGTGCCGCCGACGGCGTGGCAAGGAGCAGGAAAGCCGCGAAGCCGACAGCCGCCGCCTGCGTTCGACGATGAATCGTGACCCCCATCACCTCTACCGGTAGAACGAGCGAGGGCTGGTCGCGGATACCCGGCTGAGCTCATACCCGGCCGGCGCCGCACCGCCGGTCTGGGAAGATTCCGGGACAGAAGATTCCGGGACCCCGGGACGAAGGAAGTGGCATGGCGTCGGAGTTCGGACGGATCTACCTGCAATCGCTGATCGGCTCGGCCGAAGAACAGGTCGAGCTGCACCGCCACAGCCGTCACCGGCTTCGCCTGCGACTCGCCGACCGGCGCCTCCGGCGCCTCCGCGGGTACGAAGCATGGCGCGCGGCACCTGTCGAGGCTCTGGCAGACCGGCCGCCCCGGCTCGCCTTGACGCTGGTCTCCGCGGCCGTCCTCGTCGTCGCGGCGCTCCTCGGCCTGGTCGCGGCCGGCCCGCGGAATGCGCTCGCGGTCGCCGTCGTCGAGGTGGCGGGACTCGTGCTCGTCGTCTGGTGGTTCATCCTCGCAGTCGCGTGCGTCCCGCACGAGTCGCCCTCCGTACCGCCCCGCCTCTGACGGTCAACGCCGCGTGCGCAGGTCTTCCTCGGCCACAGCGAGCTCCTGCAGCACGCGTTCCGACTCACGGCGCTTCTCGTCGGCCTCGTCCTGCAAGATCTTCGCGGCACGGGTCGCATCGGACGCCGCCCGCTCAGCGGTACGCGCCTCCGCGGTCACCCGACGCGCCTCCGCGCGCAGCCCGCTGACGCGCTCACGCGCCGCGCGCGCGACCTCGTCGCCTCGCCGCCGGGTCGGCTTGACCGCCTCGAGCGGCCCGAACCCGACGGCCCTGAGCTCCGTCGTCAGGCGCCCGCGCTGCAGGAGGACACGGCAATCGTCGTCGACGGCCGCCGCGCGGAGCGTCTGCGAGAGCCGCTCGAGGAGCTGCGTCGTCGCGCGGGAACCGAGATGCTTCCGCGCGGACACGAGGAGCGCCCGGACGGCGTCGCGCTCCGCCGCGCCGGCCTCGGTCACCTCCTCGGCGCTCGCGTGGCCGCCGAGCGCTCCCTGCTGAGCTGCGCGGAGACGCGTCCCCGCGTCGAGCAGCGACGCGACCTGCTTCGGCTCGGTGCGGGCCAGGTGGTTCGCCGCCCAGGCGGCGGCGGTCGGCTTCTTCAGACCATGGACGAGCGCTGCCGCCTCGCTCTGGTGCGCCTTGCGCAACCGCGCTTCCAGGTCGTTGCGCGCCTTCGTGAACCGCTCGAGCGGCAGCGCGTAGAGCTCGTCGAGCTCGTGCTCGAGATTCGGGACGGCGGCGAGCTGCACCCCTCCAGCATAGGAAGGCGGGGAGGGCTCGCGCCCTCCCCGCCGGTCTTCGGTCGTGCGTGGGGTCCCGGACTACGCGGTCTTGACGAGCGACTTCGGAGGAACGATGACCTTGAAGGTCGTCGACTTCCCACTCTTGACGCGGTAGATCGTGACCGGGTTCGAGGTCACGTCGCCGTTCGCGTTGAACGACACGTTGCCGAGGATGCTGTTCTTCAGGTTGATCTTGAAGAGCTGCTTGGCAACGTCGGAGCGCGAGCCGTTGGACTGCGCGATCGCAGCAACCATCGCCTCGGCAGCCTGCGCCGCATACACCGAGTACGGATCCGGCGAGCGGTGGTCGGCCTTCGTGAACGCCTTGACGAACGCCTTGCCCGTGCCCTTGAGCGCGCTGTTCGGCAGACCTGCGACCGACACGAACGCACCCTCGGCCGCCTGGCCGGCTTCCTGCACCGTTGCGGAAACGGGCGTGAACCCGTCAGGCGCCATGATCTTGACGCCCGGCGCGTTCGCCGAGATGTCCTTGATCAGCTTGCCGCCGTTCTCGCAGATCAAGCCGCCGAGGAAGACGCCTGTCGCCCCCGAGGACTTGATCTTCGTTGCGAGCGCCTCGTACGACGACGCCTTGCCGTCCCAGGCCGTGAAGCCGACCACCTTGATGCCGAGCTTCTGCGCGGCATTCTGGGTGTTCCGTGCGACGCCGAGGCCGTAGGCCTCCTTGTCGTTCAGGATGAACAGCTTCTTGATGCCGACCGACTTCGCGAGGAGCGCGTCGGCCGCACCCTGGTAGTCGTCCGCCGCCACGACCCGCGCGTAGTTGCGCTTCCCGGTCGGGTAGTACTTACCGGGCTCACCGGCCACCGTGCCCGGGCCGCCGTGCGTCAGGCCGACGTACGTGTTCGCCGGGCTGATCATCGCGATCGGGCCGTTCGGTGCGCGGTTGAGGATCGGGATCTCGATCTCGGCGGCACCCGAGTTGAAGGTGCCGATCACGCCGACGACGCCGGAGTTCTGCGCGTAGGCGTTCGCGTTCGCCGATGCCTTGCCCGAGTCCCACTTACCCGCCTGTGCGGTCGCGTCGTCGCAGCTCTGGTAGGCGATCGAGTACTTGCCTGCCTTCCAGTTGTGCTGCTTGAACACGAACTTGATCGCACGAGTCATCTGAGATGTCTGCGTGCGGCCGGACCCCTCGAGGGGCAGGTCTGACGCGATCAGGTACTGACCGCTGGGATTCTGGATCGCCGAGCACGACGACGCCGGCAGCGGAGATACACCGCTGCGGGCAACCGCGCCGCTCACCATCGTCGCAAGCGCGACGATTGCGATCACCGCAGATGCTCCTGCACCCACGTAGATGCGCTTCTTCACTCGTCCTCCTGGTTCTGGGGGGTCAGGGGAATGTGGGAAGAGCATAGATACCCTGGCGCCGCGCGCCAACCCCGCCCGCGCCGCCTGCAGGGGAAACCGGCTCATGGAATGCCAGACCGCCTACGCCCGCGCGTAGCGGTAGCCGAAGCCGCGAACGGTCTCGACCGGCGCGGAGTCGGGGGCATCGGGCGCGAGCTTGCGGCGCAGGTAGCCGACGTAGAGCTTCACCTGGTCGCTCGACACGCCGTACGGATCGCCCCAGACGAGCTCGAGCAGCTGGTCACGCGAGAGCACCTGGTTCGGGTTCTGCACGAACGCCGCCAGCAGCTTGAACTCGAGCGGCGTCAGCTGCACGTCGCGGCCCTGCGCCGAGACCTTGCGCTGCGCGTAGTCGATCTGGACGAAGTCGTCGGCGTAGGCCTCGGCGACCGCCGTCTTGCCGCCGCTCCGGCGAAGCAGCGCCTGGACGCGGGCGAGCAGCTCCTGGCGGCCGAAGGGCTTGGCGACGTAGTCGTCGGCCCCGGCCGAGAGCCCGCGCACCTTCTCCAGCTCCTGCGTCCTCGCCGTCAACATCAGCACCGGCACGTCGGACAGGTCGCGGATGCGCTCGAGCGTCTGGTAGCCGTCGAGCTCGGGCATCGACACGTCGAGAATCACGAGCGAGGGGACGTCCGCGAAGAGCCGGCGGAGGCCGGTCTTGCCGTCTGCCGCCTCGCAGACCGCGAACCCGGCGCGCTCGAGCAGCTGCCGCAGGAGTAGCCGGATGTCGGCGTCGTCGTCGATGACGAGGACCCGCAGGGGCGCACTCATCCCGAGTTCATACCATCCCGCGGCTCAATCCCTCTGCGGGCCGAGGAGGCTGCGCGCGTGGCGCGCGTCCTGATCTGTGAACCGCACGACGACATCACCGCGCTGCTCGAGCTCGTGATCAGGCGCCTCGGCCACGAGCCTGTCGACTACCGGCGCGACGACGCCACTACCGACATCGACATCGCGATCCTCGAGCCGGGCGAGCCGGTGGGGCGCGAGCTCGCGCACTCGCTTCGCGGGCGCTGCGTCCCGATGCTCTTCACGAGCATCTATCCACCCGGGTCCGAGACGCTCGAGCTCGGTCCCGCCGCATACCTCGTCAAACCGTTTCCGCTCTACGCGCTCGAGCGGGCGCTGCAGCGTGCGCTCGCGGTCACCGCGGCCCGGCCGGCCGACGGGTCCCGTTAGCATCGGCCCGCTTGCGCGCTGCACCGCTCATCCTGCTTCTCGGCTGCGCCCTGGTCGCCGGCTGCGGTAGCAACGCCCACGCGAAATCGGCATCCTCGCCTGCGGCCGAGAGCCTCCACACGCTCGCGGGTTTCCAGCCGCCCGCGCTCGCGATCACCCACGCTGCAACGCGCGGGGTCGCACCCGGGCTTCTGTTCCTCGCGGAGAAGGGCGGCGCGTCCAAGCCGGGCGGTCCGGTAATCGCGGACAACAGGGGCCGGATCCTCTGGTACCTCCAGCTCGACCACCCGCTCGAGGCGACCGACTTCCGTACCCAGACCTACCGGGGGAAGCCGGTGCTGACGTGGTGGCAGGGAACGATCAGCAAGGCGGGAATCGGACGGGGCGAATACGAGGTGTACGACAGGTCGTACCGGAAGATCGCAACGGTGAAGGCGACGAAGGGGCTCGACGGCGACCTGCACGAGTTCCAGTTCACGCCGCGCGGGACGGCGTACATCTCGATCTACCACGAGGTTCCGGCCGACCTGACGTCGGTGGGCGGCCCCCGCGACGGCTGGGTCTACGACAGCGTGATCCAGGAGATCGACGTGGCCACGGGCAAGGTCGTGTTCGAATGGCACAGCCTCGACCACGTGCCGCTGACCGAGTCGTTGCAGGCGGGGCACGAGCCGGCGAAGCACGCGACGAAGAAGCGCCCGCTCGATTACTTCCACGTGAACTCGATCTCGGACGCCCCCGGCGGCAGGATCCTCGTCTCCGGGCGGAATACGAGCGCCGTCTACCTGCTCGCGCGGGACGGCAGCATCGTGTGGCGGCTCGGCGGCAAGCGGAGCGACTTCGGCCCGCCGGCCGCGGTGAAGTTCAGGTTCCAGCACAACGCACGCCTGCATCCGGGGAACGTCCTGACGCTCTTCGACAACGGCGCGATCCCGAAGGTCGAGCCGTACTCGCGCCCTCTCGAGCTGAAGCTGGACCTGAAGTCGAAGCGCGCGTCGATCGTGAAGTCGTTCGTGCATCCGCTGAAGATCTCCTCGCCGTTCGAAGGCAATCTGCAGCTGCTGCCCGACGGCGGCGCGCTCGTCGGTTGGGGCGGCGTGCGCAAGGTGACGGAGTTCACACCGGCCGGCAAGGTGCGCTTCGAGGTGAAGCTGCCGTTCGGCGACACCTATCGCGGCTATCGGCTCGCCTGGAACGGCAACCCCGGCGGCAAGCCGGCGATCGCCGTCGACGCCGGCCACGTGTACGCGAGCTGGAACGGTCGGCTCGGCATCGACCACTGGGACGTCCTCGGCGGCGCCGACGCCGGACACCTCGTGAAGGTCGCGACGAAGGCGTGGACCGGCCTCGAGACGGACATCGCGCTGCCGGATCCTCCGCACACCGTCGCGATCCGCGCGGTCGACGCGGCGGGCCGGGTGCTCGGCGTCTCGGACACCACCGACGCCTAGCGGGCTTCTCCGAGCCGTCGTACCGACGTGGATGTCGCCGATCCGCAGTCCCAGAGCGGCAGGTGGCGCTTGATCGATAACTTGCCTAACTAATCCGGAGGGAGTTCGTCTGAACCGATGATGAGTGCCTCGACAGGTCAGTTGTGTGCGCGCGCCCGGTTCTGGGCGTCGCTTCGCATCGACGGTGAGCTTTCCGAGCTCGAAGGCGCGTTGCTCGACGCCCATCTCGCGCGCTGCCCGGACTGCCGCGCCGTCGCGGCAGGCTTCGCCGAGGCGACCGAGAGCCTCCGGGAAGCCCCGCTCGAGCGAAGTGCGCCGATCGTCGTCGCCCTCCGTCGCGGCCCGAAGCGGCTCGTCGTCGCCGCCGGCATCGCTGCGGTGATCGCGGCCGGCGCGGTCGCCGGAGGCTTCGTTCGTGGCGAGGTCGACGCGAAGACCTCCAGCACCCCGCGCGCGGTCGCCGTCGTGGCGGGCTTCGAGACGGCGGACCAGATCCGCCGGCTGCGGCGGATGTCGCTTCTGAGCGACCGCCCGATCCCGCGCGACCTCTCGGGCGAGCCCGTCTAGCTCGCCGCCGTCCCGCGGCCGTCTGTCCGCGCCTCGGACTTGCAGGAACGAGGCCGATGGTGGGATGCTCCGCGGGAGAAAGTCGTAGACATCGAGGGAGGGGAGATTCTTCATGCGGTTGAGGACGTTCCTGGTGACCCTGGCTGCGGTCGCGGCGCTTGCCGTGCCTGCGGCCGCCGTTGCCGATTCGTGCGCGAACGTCAGCCGGGCGCCTGCGGCGTGCGGCATGGACTGTGCGGGACCGGTCGTCGACGGGAACTGGGTGTGGTTGCCGAGCATCGGCGTGCCGTTCGCGGCGTGGGGATTTGCGCCGCCCGGCGGACCAGACTCGACGGCGATCGGCTTTCCCGGCGCGAACGGCAACTACACGAACGGGCAGACCGAGTCGCTGCTCGGCGTGAGCGCCGTGTGCCAGGACAAGGGGAACGCGCAGGCAGCGCGCCAGCAGGGCCAGGGCATCCAGTCCGGCTGCGAGTAGCCTCGGCGGCTCGGGGGTGGCCGGTTCGAGACCGGCCGCCCGCCGGGCCGGCGGCGTCACCGAGCCCGGCGAGTCAACGTTGCCGACGCAGACGACAGAAAGCCCCCGTCAGCACCCGCCGACTACTAGCTCAGCGCCTTCAACTACGGCGACCTGATCCGCTGGGACTCCAAGCGAGAGATCGTCGAGACCTGGAGCGAGTCCCGACTTACCACCAGATAAGCCGAGGTCGTAGATACGACCGGCTCACTCGGACGCTGGTGACCGGGTGCCACGATGAAGCTCCCCGGATGCGTTCGCACGCGTGCGTACGACTCAGCGCTGACGTCGAAGTCATTCGCGCATTCGACACGGTGGCATTCACATTCGCATCGCAACGATTCGCGAGTGTTGGGCCCGAGCCTCTGGCGGCGGTCGTTCATCGCGCGATGGACTAGAGCAACTGTCATGTTGACTTCCTGTGGTGGCAACATCAACCACATCTAGCTCGCCGCGTGTGATGAAAGAACCTCGGGTACGAGAATCACCAGCGGTTTGCGTAAGCCCACGGTAAAACAACGTCTTAGATGTCCTCGCCGCGGTCGACCGACCATGCTCGGTCCGGGTACTTGCGCCACAGGGATCTGTTTCGGCACCGATTGGCACTAACGCGGAAGAGGCCGGAGATGCTGTCGCCTCTACTGGAAACGCAAAACCCCGCCTAAGCAGGGTTTTCAGGAAGCTGCGGGACTAGGACTCGAACCTAGACTACCGGATTCAGAGTCCGGCGTCCTACCATTAGACGATCCCGCAACGCGGCGGCATTGTAGCCGTGCTCCGTCAGAGATCGAGCTGGTAGAGCGGGACGAGGCGCTTCTCCGCCTCGGTGTCGATGTGCGCGATCACCTCGACGTACGGCTCGAGGCCGGAGCCGCGCAGCTTCGCCTTCAGGAGCCCGTCGACCTGGTAGATGCCGGACGAGTTGTTCATGCGGATCGAGATGCGGATCGGCTTCTCCTCGCCGTCCGAGATCTCGACCTCCTCGATCGCCGCGGCCGAGAGCGAGTGGATCCCGACCCGGCCGCGCTCGAACGCGATGCGCGACCGGCCCTGCTCCATGTCGAGCGCGTCGGCGACACGCAGGATCCCGGCCTCGAGCGTCAGCGGCTCGCCGTCGGAGCGGTGGCTGATGATCCCCTGCAGCACCTCGGAGACGACGACCGTCAGGTCGGGCTCCTCGTAGATGCCGGCGACGAGCTGGCGCAGCTTCGGCTCGGCGAGGAAGAGGCTGAAGTCCTCGTGACCGTGGCGGTGCACCGACATGCCGACGCAGTGCGTGAGCGCGGTGAGCGCGACGACCACCTCCGCATCGTCGCGCGCCATGCCGTAGTCGACGACCATCGCAGGCTCGACGCCGTGCTTCGTCAGCTGGCGCAGGAGCTTGAGCGCGATGTTGGTGACGATCTGGATGTGCACCCAGGAGTGGTCGTTGATCTCCATCCGGGCGACCGCGTTCACGTTCGCGACGTGCCACCAGCCCTTCACTTGGTCGTCCTTGTTGACCCGCTCGACGACCGTGCGCAGCTTCTTGTTGGCGCGCACCGGTACCCGGATGCGCATCTGCTTCACCGCCTCGGCCGGGGTCAGGCGCGTCTCGCGCTCGGCCTCGGCCGAGATCGGGCCGTCGATCCGCCCGCGGGTCTCGGGGTCGAGCTCGGATTCGTCGTCCGACATCGCTGACACGATACGGGACGCATGCTCGACGAATCGCAGACGGGCCTCGGCGGCTCGCCGGCAGGGTTCTGGCGCAGGTTCGGCGCCGCGCTGATCGATGGGATCGTGATCGGCGTTGCGGACACGATCCTCAAATACGGCCTGGGGGTCGCCGGCCAGTTGCTCGGCATCCTCGTCAGCGTCGGGTACTTCACGTACTTCCACGGCGCAACGGGCCAGACGCCGGGCAACGCCGCGCTCGGACTCCGCGTCGTCGACGTGCGCGACCGGGTCGGGCAGCCGATCGGATACAACCGCGCGTTCATCCGCTGGCTCGTCTCGATCGCATCGGGCGCGGTGGTGCTGCTCGGGTACCTGTGGATGCTCTGGGACCCGCGCAAGCAGACCTGGCACGACAAGGCGGCCGGCTCGGTGCCGGTGCACGTCGGTTACTGACGCCGGCTACGCGGCGCTCTCGGCCCAGTCGCCGTAGAGCGACTGGTAGAGCCCGTTGCGGGCGAGCAGCTCGTCGTGCGTTCCCTGCTCGACGATCTTGCCGTGCTCGAGCACCACGATCAGGTCGGCGTCGCGAATCGTCGAGAGGCGGTGGGCGATGATGAACGCGGTGCGACCGTGCAGGAGGCGTCGCAGCGCGCGTTCGATCTTCCGCTCGGTGCCGATGTCGACGGAGCTCGTCGCCTCGTCGAGGATCAGGATGCGAGGATCGGCGAGCAGCGCCCGCGCGAACGCGACGAGCTGACGCTGCCCGAGTGAGAGGCGCGAGCCGCGCTCGCCGAGCTGGGTCTCGTACCCGTGCTCGAGCCGCTCGATGAACTCGTCGGCGCCGACCGCGCGCGCGGCCGACTCGATCTCCTCGCGCGTCGCCTGCGGCCGGCCGAACGCGATGTTCTCGGCCACGTCGCCGGCGAAGAGGAAGCCCTCCTGGGGCACGATCCCGAGCTGTCGGCGGAGCGAGCCCTGCGACACCTCGCGCAGGTCGACCCCGTCGATCGTCAGCCTGCCGTCGGTCGGATCGTAGAACCGTGCGAGCAGCTTCGCGATCGTCGACTTGCCGGCGCCGGTATGGCCGACGAGCGCGACCGTCGTTCCCGCTGCGACGTCGAGGTCGATGCCGTGCAGCACCTCCGGGCCACGTCCGTACGCGAAGCGCACGCTCTCGAATGCGACCCTTCCCTCGATATGGGCGAGCTCGACGGCTCCCGAGGCGTCGAGCACGTCGGGCTCCTCGTCGAGCAGGTCGGTGATCTTGTCGAGCGCCGCCACCGCGGAGAGGAACGTGTTGTAGAGCTGCGAGAGCTGCTGCACTGGGTCGAAGAAGTTCGTCAGGTACCCGAGGAAGGCGACGAGCGTGCCGATCGAGACGTGGCCGTTGAACGCGAGCCAGCCGCCGTACCCGAGGACGACCGCGGTCGCAGCCGACGAGAGGAAGTCGACGATCGGAAAGTAGATGCCGTTGAGGACCACGGTGTCCATGTTCGAGTCGCGGTAGCGGTTGCTGACGACGCGGAAGTTCTCGCGGGCGGCCGGCTCGCGCGTGAACGACTGCAGCACCCGCATGCCGGCGATGTCCTCGGCAAGCGTCGCCGTCACGGCACCGAGCGTCTCGCGCACGCCGCGATACGCGCGGCCCGACCGCTTGCGGAACCACGCAGTCGCGAACGCCATCGCGGGCATCACGGTGAGCGAGGCGAGCGCGAGCCGCCAATCGAGGAAGAAGAGGATGACCGCGGTGCCCGCGAGCGTGAGCGTGTTCTGGACGAGCGAGCTGACACCGTCCGTGACGAGCTGGTCGAGAGCCTCGACGTCGTTCGTCAGGCGGCTGATGATCACACCCGCGCGGTTGCGCTCGTAGAACCCGAGCGACAGCCGCTGGAGGTGCCGGAAGAGATGGTTGCGCAGGTCGGCGAGCATCCGCTCGCCCGTCCAGCCGGTGAAGTACGTCTGCGTGTAGCTGAAGGCGATCCCGACCGCGCCCGCCGCCACGAACGCCGCCACGAGCCAGGGCAGCAGGCTCGTGTGCCCGTTGCTCACCTCGTCGACCGCGCGTCCGACCAGGAACGGAGGCGCAAGTGCAGCGGCGGTCGCGCCGAGCAGCGAGACGACCGCGACCGCAGTTCGACCCTTGTACGGCCGTGCCAGCCGGTAGAGCGCGGTGAGGCGCCGCTTCGTGCGCTGCCACGACCAGTCGTCGACCTCGGCACGGCCGCCGCGCATCAGGTGACCGCCGGGTTGATGAACCCTCATGCCACCTCCTCCGTGAAGACGCGCTCGAGCATTCCGTGCTCGTAGATCTCGCGGTAGACCTCGTTCGACTCCGCGAGGTCGTCGTGGCCGCCGCGTGCGACGACGCGGCCGTCGGCGAGGACGACGATCTCGTCCGCGAGCGCGATCGTCGAGAGGCGGTGCGCGATGATGATCGTCGTGCGGTCGCGCATTGCCTCGCGGAGGCCGTCGCGGATCTTCGACTCGGTGGTCGCGTCGACCGACGCCGTCGCGTCGTCCAGGATCAGGATGCGCGGGTCGACGACGAGTGCCCGCGCGATCGCCACGCGCTGGCGCTGGCCGCCGGACAGGGTGATGCCGCGCTCCCCGATCACCGTGTCGTAGCCCTCGGGCAGGGCGTCGATGAACTCGTGAGCCTGGGCGAGTTGCGCAGCACGCGAGACGTCCTCGTCGGTCGCGTCGGGGCGGCCGAACGCGATGTTCTCCCGCACCGTTGCCGAGAAGAGGAACGGGTCCTGTGCGATCACGCCGATCTCGCGGCGCAGGGAGGCGAGAGTGACGTCGCGTACGTCGGCGCCGTCGATCGTCAGCGAGCCGTGCTGGACGTCGTAGAAGCGCGGCACGAGCGAGGCGAGCGTGGTCTTTCCCGCTCCGGTGTGGCCGATGAGCGCGACGACCTTCCCGGGCTCGAGGTCGAGGTCGATCTCGTGGAGGACGGGGCGCTCCGGGTCGTAGCCGAACGTGACGCCGGCGAAGGTCACACGGCCCGGCCCGGGCGGGAGGGGCGGAGCATCGGCTCGGTCGGAGATCTCCTCCGGCTCGTCGATCACCTGGAAGATGCGCTCGCCGGAGGCCGTCGCCCGCTGGGCCTGGCCGATCCACATGCCGAGCGAGCGGAGCGGCATCACGAGCATCGCGAGGAAGAGGTTGAAGCGCACGAAGCTCCCGACCGACAGCGACCCGTGCGCGACCATGTGGCCGCCGACGAGCAGGATCGCCGCCTGGGCGAGGAGCGGGAGGAAGCTGAGCATCGGCACGTAGAACGCACGCTGGCGGTTTGCCTTGACGCTCAGCCCGAAGACCTCCTCCGAGCGATGCTCGAACTTCGTCTGCTCGGCGTCTTCCTGCGCGAACGACTTGACGACGTGGACGCCGACGATGTTCTCCTCGGCCACCGTCGCGACGTCGGCCATCTTCTGCTGCACGTCGCGCAGCAGCGGATGCGACACGTGGCTGTAGCGGTAGGCCACGGCGATCAGAGCGGGGGAGATCGCGATCGAGATCAGCGCGAGCTTCCAGTCGATGAAGAACACGACGAGGCCGACGCCGGCGATCGTGAACATGTGCTGGAAGAAGAAGATCAGGCCGTATCCGAGGAAGAAGCGCACGCCCTGCAGGTCGACCGTGGCGCGGCTCATCAGCTGGCCGGTTTGATGGCGGTCGTAGAAGCCGAAGGAGAGGCGCACGAGCTTCGCGTACACCGCGGTGCGCATGTCGAGCTCGACGGCGAGCGCCTGCCTGCCCGCGATCAGGCGCCGGCCGCCCATGGTGAGCGCGCGCGCGGCGCCGAGCGCCAGGATCGCGCCGACGAGCAGGGGGAGCCGATGCCGTTCGCCGTGGTACAGGGCGTCGGCGACGGAGCCGGCGAGGAACGTGGCGACGATCCCGGTGGCCTGCGATGCGACGGCAAGGACGACCGAGATCGCCATCGACAGCTTGTAGGGGCGCAGGAATCCGACGAGGCGAATGAACGTCGTGCGGTAGCGCGGGGTCGTCACGATGTGAGGGTACCGGCGGTCAGAAGCGAGCCAGCTCCGCGCGGATCAGCTCGACCGCCTGCGCGACGCGCTCGCGATTCGCCGGGACGTTCAGCCAGCTCGACGCTCCCGACGGATGCGGGAGCGGCACCGCCGGCACGCCGCCGTAGGTGTACAGCACACCCACGCACTCGCTCACGCTGCGTACGCCGAGCAGGCTGCGCGCGGCGAGGCCGCCGACGGTGACGATGAGCTTCGGTCGCAGGATGCGCAGCTCGTGGTCGCGCCATCGTGCGCAGAGGCCTTGCTCCTCCGGTGTCGGCGTCCGGTCGCCGCGCCCCGACGAGGCCCGCCCGGGGTAGCACCGCGTCACCGAGGCGCAGTAGAAGGTCTCGTAGAGCTCGTCCTCGCCGAGCTCGAGCCAGCGGCGAAGCGTCTGCCCGGCACGTCCTCGCCACGGCCGTCGCTCCTCGCCCTCGACGATCCCGGGCGCCTGCCCGAAGAGATAGGCGCGCTGGTGGTCGTACGGCGCGATCACCGGCCACGACTCGAGCCGGTATCCAGCCTCGGCGCATGCGCGGCAGTGCCGCTGGTCGCGCTTCATCGACGTGAGCGAGCGGTAGTTCGTCAAAGAGCTGCACGCACGACGACGAAGAACCGACCGTCGAGCAGCACCTCGCCGCCGCCGAGCTCGTCGGCCAGTCCCGCGCCGGTGAAGTAGCGCTTGTAGACCTCCCACCGGGAGCCGTCGTTGAGCACGCGTTGCGACACCTCCTCGTCGACCTCGCTGTTTCGGCGCGAGGAGTCCGCGACCACGAGCTCCGGCGCGACCCGGCGCGCCTCTGCGAGGAACGGCTCGCGTGCACCCGGCTCGAGGTGGCCGTAGAAGTGGCCGGTGAAGACGCGGGCGAAGCTGTCGTTCGGGAACGGAAGCTCCAGCGCGTCTCCCTGGACGAAGGTCGCCCGCGGCGCCTGGCGCTGCGCCTCCTCGAGCATGCGGGTGCTCTGGTCGAGACCGACGGTGTCGCCGCGCAGGTGCCGCGTCAGGAAGCCGGTGCCGCAGGCGACGTCGAGCGTCCGCACCGGATCGAGCCCGGCGATCGATTGGCAGAGCGTGTCGAGCTCCGCCTCCCAGCCGGGCCGGTCACGTTCGGAGAACCGGCCGGTACCGAGATACCACTCGTCGTACTCATGTGCGCGAGTGTCGTAGTACTCCTTCACGCCTCCTAGAGTACGACCGTGCTGCCCCTCGAGTCGGTTCCCAACTTCAGCGAAGGTCGCGACCGGGCGACGATCGACGCGATCGGCGATGCGCTGTCGGCGCACGCGCGGTTGCTCGACGTGCACGCCGACCCCGACCACAACCGCTCGGTCTTCACGCTCGTCGGCTCGGAGAGCGAGCTTTCCGACGCGCTCCTCGCCGGCATCGCCGTTGCGGTGGAGCGGATCGACCTGCGGACGCACGAAGGCGCGCATCCGCGGATCGGTGCGGCTGATGTCGTGCCATTCGTGCCACTGGTGCCTGACGATCTCGAGCGTGCGCGGCGCGCCGCCGGCGTCGTCGCCGAGCGGGTCGGACGCGAGCTCGGTCTGCCCGTGTTCTGCTACGCGCCGCCGGAGCGCGGACCCGCGTTCTACCGGCGCGGCGGTCCGGAGCGTCTGCAACGCCGGATCGACGAGGGCGAGCTCGTGCCCGACTTCGGGCCATCGCGTCTTCACGGCACTGCCGGCGGGGTGATCCTCGGCGCCCGCCGGCCGCTGATCGCGTTCAACGTCAACCTCCGCGGGGATGTCGAGGTCGCGCGGGCGATCGCAGCCGTCGTGCGCGAGAAGGGCGGCGGCTTCCGCGGCGTCCGTGCACTCGGCCTCGAGCTGCGGCGTGCAGGCCTGGCCCAGGTCTCGATGAACGTCGAGGACTGGGAGGCATCGGCGCTGCACGAGATCGTCGCCCGGATCGAGTCCGAAGCCGCCGCGCATGGGGTAGAGGTGGCGGGCTCCGAGCTCGTCGGGCTGATGCCCGCGGGTGCCGCGGCCGCCGCTGCCGGCGCGATCCTCAGGATCGATGGCTTCGACGCGTCGCACGTGCTCGAGCTGCGTCTGCTGTGACCAGAGCGACGAGACCGACGAGCGGGACCGCGAGCGCCGCCGCGCCGAACACGGCTCGTGCCGCGACGAAGGCGAAGAGCGGGGAGACGAGCACGAGCCCGGTCGCGTGTGCGCCACGATGGGTGAGCGAGATCAGCCCGAGTACCCGGCCGAGCAAGCCGTCCGGGATGTCCTCCTGCGCGGCCGAGTTGACGAGGACGACCGCCGAGCTCTGGCCGGCGGCGGCACAGAACGCGCCGGCGACGGCGAGCGGGAGCGAGGTGGCGAGGGCGATCAGCCCATAGCCCGGAAGATAGGTCGCCCACGCGATCAGGCTCGCGCGCGCCTTGCGCCGCACCTGCACGCGCGCGAGCACCGCCCCGGCGAGGATCGACCCGGCCGCGTAGCCGGTCATCACGATCGAGAAGCCGCCCGCGCCGTGGTGCAGCGTGTCGCGAACGAGTGTGGGTACGCCGCCGATCCAGGTGCCCGCGGTGAGCGTGACGGCGACGCCGAGGCAGATCACGGCACCCGAGAGCATGTGGTGCGGCCGGACAGCCGCGAAGCCCTCGCGAGCCCGCGGCGCCGGGGCATGTGGGTCGCGTTCGTCTCCGTGGCGGAGCCGGGAGATCAGGGCACCGGAGACGAGGAACGATGCGGCGTTCACCGCGAAGAACACGCTCACGGGCATGAAGGTGAGGAACGCCGCCGCGACCGCCCACCCCCCGATCGAGAGCGCCTGCGCCGTCGCCTGGACGAGGGCGTTCGCGCGTTGCACGTTCTCGCGCTCGACGAGCGACGGCACCGTCGCGCCGTAGGCGGGCGCGAAGTAGCTCGTCGCCGTCTCGAGCGCGGCCGCCGCGACGACGAGGCCCCAGAGCGGTAGCGCGCCGGCAAGCCCCGCCGCCGCGACCGGGACGAGGACGATCCCGCGCGCGAGATCGGCGCTCACCATCAGCCGCTTCCGGCTCCAACGGTCGGCGGCGATCCCGCCGTGCAATCCGAAGACGAGCGCCGGGATGCTGTCGGCGAGCCGAACCGCGACGACGCCGAGCGGGCCGCCGGCGTCCAGCGCGAACCACATCAGCGCGATGTAGTGGAGCGAGTCGCCGAGCTCGCTGGCGGCGACGGCGAGATAGAGCCGCCGGAAGTCGGGCCGGCGTAGTAGCTGCAGCGCCCCCGCAGGAGGGGGCGCGGACGCTTCGAGCTCGCGTGGGAGGCCCAGGACAGGATTTGGAGGTCGTTTCACAATGAAGGCTGAGTCGCCCGGCCGCGCTGGGCGGGCACGCTGCCGCGTCCTCGGTCGCGGCAATAGCCGGCTATTGCCGCTCCCTGCGTCCTTGCATCGCACCCACCCATCACGCCCAGATCGACGAGCCTCACTCTGAGACGACCTCCTGACACGGGCATCGGAGTATCCCGAAGGGCAGGGCTAGACTCGGCTCCGTGACTGCGACGGCGCTTCTCACCGGCGACGACCTCTCGCTCGAGGACGTGTGGGCGGTCGCCGTCGAGGGTCACCCGGCCGCGCCGCTCTCGGACGACGCTCGCGGGCGGATGCACGCCGCGCGTCGGGTTGTCGAGTCGGTTGCGCACGGGGCGAAGGAGCACACCTACGGCGTGAACACCGGCTTCGGCCGATTCGTGTCGAAGCAGATCCCCGAGGAGCTGACCGAGGAGCTCCAGCTGCGCCTGCTTCGCTCGCACGCCTGCGGCGTCGGCGACCCCTATCCCGATGCGGTCGTCCGCGCGGCGATGCTGCTCCGGGCAAACACGCTCGCGAAGGGCAACTCGGGCGCGCGCGTCGAGACGGTCGAGCTGCTGCTCGCGTGTCTGAACCGCGGCGTGCTGCCCTACGTGCCGGCTCGTGGCTCGGTCGGCGCCTCGGGCGACCTGGCGCCGCTCGCCCACCTCGCGCTGCCGCTCGTGGGCGAGGGGCGAGCGTGGTTTCGCGGCGAGCTCGTCGACGGCGGGGAGGCGCTCGGGCGCGCGGAGCTCGAGCCGGTGCGGCTCGTCTCAAAGGAAGGGTTGTCGCTGATCAACGGCACGCAGTTCATGGCCGCGCAGGGCGCGCTGGCGCTCGTCCGCGCGCGGCGGCTCGCTCGGGTCGCCGACTGCGCGTGCGCGCTCTCGCTGGAGGCGCTACAGGGCACCCGGACGTCGTTCATCCCGCAGGTCCACGCGCTCCGCCCGCTGCGCGGCCAGGCCGCGTCGGCGCGCAACGTCCTGCGCCTCCTCGAGGGCTCGGCGATCATGGAATCGCATCGCTGGTGCGACAAGGTGCAGGACGCGTACTCGCTGCGCTGTGCGCCGCAGGTGCACGGTGCGTCGCGCGACCTGCTCGACTACGTGGAGTACACGGTCACGACGGAGCTCAACGCCGCAACCGACAACCCGCTCGTGCTCGTCGAGGACGAGATGCTCGTCTCAGCCGGCAACTTCCACGGTCAGCCACTGGCGTTTGCGCTCGATGCACTCGCGATGGCGACCGCCGAGCTGGCGAGCATCTCGGAGCGCCGCGTCGAGCGGTTGGTCAACCCGAACCTGAGCGACGGGCTGCCGGCGTTCCTCACGTCGGACGGCGGCCTGAACTCGGGGTTCATGATCCCGCAGTACGTCGCGGCGTCGCTCGTCTCCGAGAACAAGTCGTTGTGTCATCCCGCGTCGGTGGATTCGATACCGACGAGTGCCGGACAGGAGGATCATGTGTCGATGGGCAATGCTTCGGGACTGAAGGCCTGGCAGGTGGTCGCAAACTCGGAACGCGCGCTCGCGATCGAGTTGCTCGCCGGCGCGCAGGCGGTCGAGTTCCTCGCACCGCTCGAGCCGGGTCGTGGTGCCCGCGCCACACACGCGTTCGTCCGAACGCTGTCGGCGCGGCTGCGAGACGACCGCTCGCTGTCCGAGGACATCGAGGCGGTCGCAACCGCCGTTCGCGACGGCTCGCTGCTCGCGGACGTCGAGTCCGAAGTCGGTGAGCTCGAATGAGCCGCGACCCGAAGCGCCTCCAGTGGGGCCTGCCCGATTCCCCGCCGCCGAAGCATCCCTATCGCGACTCCGTGATCGTCTACGCGGCGTTCGCGATCGTGATCGTCGTGATCGCGTGGGCGACCGGCGGCGCCGTCGCGAAGGCGGCGCTCATCGCGTTCATCTTCTTCGCGATCGCCTCCGCGTGGAACGTGTACCGCTGGCGCAGCCGGCTGCGCGAGGAGGCGGAGCGGACGCGACGGGGCGGCGCGTGACGGTCGCACAGTCGATCGACGCACTCGTCGAGTCGCTCTGCGGCGACCTCTCGTCGGTCCGAGCCCCGCGCGGCGGGACGCTGAACGCACGCTCGTGGTCCACCGAAGCGCCGCTGCGGATGCTGCTCAACAACCTCGACGCCGAGGTCGCCGAGCGGCCACTCGAACTCGTCGTGTACGGCGGCAGCGGCAAGGCCGCGCGCTCGCACGAAGCGCTCAAGGCGATCGTGCGCGCGCTGCTCCAGCTCGGAGACGACGAGACGCTGCTCGTGCAGTCCGGCAAGCCGGTTGCCGTGTTCCGCACGACGCCGCAGTCGCCGCGCGTCCTGATCGCCAACTCGCTGCTCGTCCCGAAGTGGGCCACGTGGGAGGAGTTCCGCCGTCTCGAGGTCGAAGGCTTGACGATGTTCGGCCAGATGACCGCCGGCTCGTGGATCTACATCGGGACGCAGGGGATCCTGCAGGGGACGTACCAGACGTTCGCCGCGGCGGCCGAGAAGCACTTCGGTGCGCCGACGCTGGCCGGCCGGACCGTGCTCACCGCCGGGCTCGGCGGCATGGGCGGCGCGCAGCCGCTCGCCGCGACGCTCGCCGGTGGCGCGATCCTCTGTGTCGAGGTCGATCCCGCTCGGATCCAGCGCCGGCTCGAGACGGGCTACCTCGACGAGGCGACCGAGTCACTCGACGACGCGCTCGCCCGCGTGCGCGCCGCCGCGGCCGGGGGAAGGGCACTGTCGGTCGGCCTGCTCGGCAACGCGGCCGACGTCGTGCCGGAGCTGGCGCGGCGCGGCGAGCATTTCGACCTCGTCACCGACCAGACGGCCGCGCACGACCCGCTCACCGGCTACGTCCCCCGGGGGCTCTCCGTCGACCAGGCCTCCGACCTGCGGGCGTCCGACCCCGACGAGTACCTCCGGCGCGCGGGGTCGTCGATCGCGGCCCACGTCGAGGGGCTGCTCGAGTACGTCCGGGCCGGTAGCTACGTTTTCGATTATGGCAACAACTTGCGGGGTGAGGCCAGAGAAGCAGGCGTAACGGAGGCCTTCTCATACCCGGGCTTCGTCCCGGCCTATATCCGGCCGCTCTTCTGCCGCGGCATCGGGCCGTTTCGTTGGGCAGCACTGTCCGGGGACCCGGCCGACATCGCGGTGATCGACGCGGCGCTGCGAGAGCTCTTTCCCGGCGACGAGCTGCTGCAGCGCTGGCTCGAGCTCGCTCCCGGGCGCGTGTCCTTCCAGGGCCTGCCGGCCCGGATCTGCTGGCTCGGCTACGGCGATCGCGCGAAGGCGGGTCGTGCGATCAACGAGCTCGTGCGCAGCGGTCGCGTCAGCGCACCGGTCGTGATCGGGCGAGACCACCTCGACGCGGGCTCGGTCGCCTCGCCCTACCGCGAGACGGAGTCGATGCGCGACGGCTCCGACGCGATCGCCGACTGGCCGATCCTGAACGCGCTCGTCAACGTGGCAGCGGGCGCAACCTGGGTCAGCGTCCACCACGGCGGCGGCGTCGGGATCGGCAACTCGATCCATGCGGGCATGGTCGTCCTCGCCGACGGCACGAGCGAGGCGGCCGACCGGCTCGAGCGCGTCCTGACGACCGACCCCGGCATGGGCGTCATCCGGCACCTGGACGCCGGCTACCCGCAGGCGGAAGCCGCCGCGCGCGAGCACGGGCTCTCGACCCCGATGTTCGACGCCTGACCACGCGATGAGCCGGCTGCTCGTGCGCGACCTCGTGCAGGTCGCGACGCCCTCGGGCGCCGGTACCGGCACCGGCGCCGGAGGACCGCTCCGTGGTCGGTCGCTCCGGGACGTGACGGTGATCGAGCGGGGGTACGTGCTCTGCACCGACGGCGTGATCGAGGCGTGCGGGCGCATGGCCGACCTCGGCCCGCTGGACGGCGACGTCGAGGAGCTCGACGGTCGAGGGCTGTGTGCGCTCCCAGGCCTCGTCGACTGCCACACGCATCCTGCGTGGGGCGGAGACCGGGTGGCCGAGTTCTCGCTGCGGGCGGCCGGCGCCGGGTACGAGGAGCTGCACGCCGCAGGCGGCGGCATCCTCGCCACCCTGCAGGCGACGCGTGCGCTCGGCGAGGACGGCCTGCGGTCGCGCGTCGAGCGTCATGCGGAGTGGCTGCTGCGACAGGGCACGACGACCTGGGAAGGGAAGTCGGGCTACGGGCTCGACCGTGACACGGAGCTCGCCTCGCTGCGCGCCGTGCGCGAGGCCGGCGGCTCGCCGACCTGGCTCGGAGCGCACGCCGTTCCTCCGGAGTTCGTGGACGCCGACGCGTACCTGGACTTCGCACTCGCAGAAGTGCTGCCCGACGCCGCCCGGCTCGCGGACGCCGCGGACGTCTTCCTCGAGCGCGGAGCCTTCGACGCCGTTCGGGCGCGGCGGTACCTGGAGGCGTGCCGTGCTGCCGGGCTCGCGTTGCGCCTGCACGGCGACCAGTTCACGGAGAGCGGCGCGGTGCCGCTCGCGGTCGAGCTCGGTGCGCGCTCCGTCGACCACCTCGAGGCGACGAGCGACGGCGGCGTGCGCGCGCTTGCAGCGAGCGACGTGACCGGCGTCATGCTGCCGGCGAGTGCGCTCTTCCTCGACCGGCCGATGCCGGCCGCGCGCGCGCTCGCCGACGCCGGCGCGGCGCTCGCGCTCGCGACCGACTTCAACCCGGGCAGCTCGTTCACGACAAGCCTGCCGCTCGTCTGCTCGCTCGCGTGCACACAGCTCCACCTCGCGCCCGAGGAGGCGCTTGCCGCGGTGACGGTCAACGCCGCGCACGTTCTCGGCTGTGCGCACGACCGCGGGCGGATTGCGACCGGCCTCCGCGCGGACCTCACCCTGATCGAGGCGCCCGACTGGCGATACCTCGCCTACCGGCTGGCGGGCGACATCGTGGCGGCGGTCGTCCGGGACGGGTCGCTCGCGTTCCGCCGCTAACCTCCGGGCATGCCAACGCGCAAGCAGCGCCGCCGCCGCGACAAGGACTTCCGGCACGACGTGCGCGTCTACGAGGTCGACGAGGACGGAAACGAGATTCCGATCGCCGAGCTCCGCGCCCGCGAGGAGGCGAGCGACCCGCCGGCCAAGGGACGGTTTCAACGCGGTTCGAGCGCCGGGAGCCTGAAAGGCAGCGGCCCGAAGGGCAGCGGCTCGAGAGGCAGCGCCTCGAAA
>Ga0207657_10001942_pt1 | contig 22329 bp, 18 predicted proteins | sample KBSC33metaG_FD_184316 | JGI IMG/M metagenome (GOLD analysis project Ga0207657, IMG submission 184316) | Corn rhizosphere microbial communities from Kellogg Biological Station, Michigan, USA - KBS C3-3 metaG (SPAdes) (version 2) | ecosystem: Host-associated > Plants > Roots > Rhizosphere > Soil ... | reverse complement strand
CGAGCGCCGCTGCCGCCGAATAGAGAATTCGCGAGGTCCAGACGAGCAGCGCCGGGCTCTTGTCGGGCACCGACAATTCGCGATTGGGCTGGTCGGCGTTGGGCGCGGCATGGATTTCGGCGGCGGCCCGGTCGGCGATGCGCTGCTCGTAAGGCAACGGCGCTGCCGTCGGCAGCGGAACCGGCGGATGCGTCTCGATATAGTCGCGGGTGCGCCGTGCTTCGCCCGGGGTCAGCGTAATCTGGTTGGTCGCCACGCGATAATCGGCCGCGATCACGCTTGCGGCATAGCACAGCGGGTTCGCGCCGAGCCTCTGCCACGCGATGCGCGAGACGATCGGATCGGTCTGCCAGCCGGCACTGAAGCGATGCTCGCGGCCGAGCGCCGGGATGATCAGCCCGAACCGCAGTTGCGCGCTGTAATAGCGCTTCAGCACCGGGCGGATTCCGAGGGGTGCGCTTTGCACATATTGCCGCGCCGGCGCCGCCGCGCGCTCGACGAACTGTGCCTCCGGATCGTCCGCCACCGACGCTGGGGCGCAGAACAAGCTGTGCTGGAGGATTCCGCGCGCAAACGGGCTCGTCGCTCGCGCGGTCGGATAGACGAGGCGCACCGCAAGCGGCGTCGCGACCCACGCCAGGCCCATTCCGGCAACCGTCGCCGCCAGCGCACGCCAGCGCTCGCGGCCTTGCACCCGAATCACCGCGAACAGAGCGGTCGCCGGGAACAGCGCGATCATCGACGGCCGGATCATCGTCGCGGTTGCAGCGATTGCGACCAGCACCGCGACGCCCTTGGCGGAACTCGTTCGGAACATGCGCAGCAGCTGCGCGCACCATAGCGCGACGCAGGCCGTGGCCAGCGTCTCGGTCAGCAGGCTCGCCGACGTCTTCCACATTAGTGGCGAGCTCAGCAGCAGCGCCTGGAACGCGATCGACCAGCTCGGCCGGCGGGCGAAATTATGGAAGCTCCAGCCGAGCAGGAACAGGGCCGCCCCGAGCACCAGCGTCTGAATCGGCGCCGCGAGTGCGACCCGGCCGGTGAGCAGCCGGACCAGCTCAAGATAAGCGGGATAGCCGACCGTCCGCGTCGGCTCGAAATAGAGGTAGGAGGCGGTGTCGGAGCGGATCGGATCGACCGACCGCGTCAGCCACAGCGCAGCGATCGCCACGATCAGCGTCATCGCGGCCATGGCCGGAACGACCGCCCAGCGGTTTGCGGCCGGGCTCGCGCCCGCTGTCGCGGCGGTCAATGGATGGGTCGGCGCGCGTGGATCGGCATTCGCCCGCCATTAGCGGGCGAGCAGTGGAAGATTGCTGGCGGGGACATGAACTCGCGGCAAGCTTGCCCTTGCCGCAACACCGGAACGATCACGCATTGTCCTTGACGTTTCGAACCGCCCGCAGGCGATCCCACTCACGGCGCCCCGCGCGCCGATTCGAAGGCGCGATAGCGGACGAAGCGAGAAGACTGAACCCTCCGCCGAGTGGAACGTCGCCGAATGCACCAACTCGAGCGAAACTTCGCGCCCGCCTCCATCACGCCCCGTTCATCAGGCGCATCGTAGCAGTGTTCATCACCTGAGATCGCCAACCGAGCGCCCTGTGACAGAGAGACATTCAAGTGCTCTCGCTCGCAGGAGGACGATCATGGAAAAAGCCTATTGGCTCGCCCGCAAAAGGGCTTCGCTGAAGCTCGCCCAAAACGCCGCCGGCGCGGAAGCCCGGCTCGCGCATTACGATCTTGCCGGCCGCTATAGCGTGAAGGCCGTCTCGGCCGAAACGCAGCTGATCGATCTGGTCGATGCGTTGCCTCCGGCAATTCGATGATCACGGTGTCAGAAACTCCCGCCATGCAGGAAGCGGCGCGGGTGCTGGGCTGCTTTGCGGGAATCCTGTTGGCGCTCGCAGTCGTTGTCCAGGTTAAATCAGATCGCAGACCGGCACTGCAGCGGCTCGATGGCCGCTCCGAGCCTCGGGAGAGCGAGCTTGCCGCCCAGCTTCTCGCCTTGGCCTTGGGCGTAAGTGGGTTTGCGGCGACCTTCGCCATTGTTGCATGGATTGTCTGAAGTCGGGCAGCCGCACCAATGCCGCGACTTGATTTGGATTAGGGTTTTACGGGCCAACAGTGTAAGTTTTTCGCATCACCGGCAATCGCAAGGCGCGCCGGTGGCTGAGAGACGTACGACGCTCCCGCCCGATGGAGCATCTCTATGAAGCAACTTCACGATCTCGCTGAGGCGCAAGCGCTTGCGCTCGCGATTGTGGACACGCTGCCCGAACCTTTCATGGTCCTGGACGATGCGCTTCACCTGCTTGCCGGCAGCCGCTGCTTCTACGAGGTGTTCGGCGAGGACCCGGCAAAGGCTCCCGGCCGCTCCCTGTTTGAGCTTTCTGGCGGCCAATGGGACATTCCCGGCCTGGCTCAGCTCCTGGCAGCCGTGGTCCCGCAGCGCACGGGCGTAGAGGGTTTTGAATTCGAACAGCACTTCTCGCGGCTCGGCAGGCGCACGATCCAGCTGAATGCCCTGCCTATCCGGGATGATAAGGGCGATAGCCGGATGATCCTTCTGGCGATCAAGGATATAACCGAGCGTCGCGAGGCGGAACAGGAGAAGCAGCGGCTGCTGGAACATACCGAAGAGCTGTTGGAGCAGCAGCGGACCCTGCTGCGCGAAATGCAGCACCGGATCGCTAACAGCCTTCAGATCATCGCCAGCATCCTGCTGCTGAAAGCCGGATCGGTATCGTCCGAGGAAACCAAGAACGAGCTGCGCGCAGCGCACCAGAGAGTGATGTCGGTCGCGGCCGTGCAAAGTCATCTGCACGCCTCCGATGGCATCGAGCAGATCGAAATGGGCCCTTACCTGACGAAGCTCAGCGCCGGGCTCGCTTCGTCGATGGTCGGGCCCAAACAGCACGTCGCGATCGTCGTCGCGGCCAGTCCCGGTACCCTCCCCACCAGTCATGCAGTCAGCATCGGCCTGATCGTGACCGAGCTGATCATGAACGCCATCAAATACGCCTTTCCCAAGCCTCGCAAATCGGCGCGCATTCGCGTGACGTTCGAGAAGGCCAAATCGGACTGGAAGCTGACAGTCTCAGACAATGGTGCCGGACGATCACCTGGTGAGGGTCCGACGCGCTCGACCGGTCTCGGAACGGCGCTTATTGGAGCCCTCGCCAAGCAGCTGGACGCTCAAATCACCGAGGTCTCGTCACCCAAGGGGCTCACCGTCGCGGTAACCCGCTCCACGTTCGAATCCCGCTTGCCCGTGGCCGCCTGAAAGAAAACGGGCGCCCGGCCGAAGCCGAGCGCCCTCCCGCTCGCGACGAACTGAATTAGCCGCGCACGATGTCGACCGCTTCTATTAGGCTGCGGCAATGGCCGGGTCTATCGAGCAGGTGGCAGTCTCGGGCCAGCCCGGGCCATGGGTCAGGCCTTGGCCATCTTGAGGATCGTCGCCCACTCCTCGTCGCGCACGGGGGCGACCGACAGGCGCGATTGGCGGATCAGCTCCATCCGCGCGAGGCTCGGTTCGGCCTTGATCTCGGCCAGGGTCACTGGGCGCTTGAGCTTGCGCACCGGCTCGACCCGCACCCGAACCCAGTCGGGCGCCTTGGGATCGGGCTCGGCGGCGCGGGTGATGCGCATGATCCCGACCACGGCCTTGTCGGACATGCTGTGATAGAAAAAAGCCTCGTCGCCGGGCTGCATCGCCTTGAGGTGCAGCCGTGCGGCATTGTTGCGCACGCCGTCCCATTCGGTCGCGCCGTCACGCTCGAGATTGTCCCAGCCGTAACTCTCGGGCTCGGATTTCATCAACCAATGCGCCATTCCGGGACACCTCCTGCGGCGGATGCTGTTACGCCGGCGACGAACCGAGCGGAAGGGCCGGTCAACCGAGCCGAAATCGGGAGAAAACTTAACAATCTGAAAGTGTTCCGGATTCCATCGCAGGAGTCCACCGGTTTACCGCCAAGTGGTTGGACTCCCATTAGCGTTAACTTATCTGGACTGCAGCGAATGAGAGCGAGCGAGCCCGAGCGTCTGTGAAGACCGGGCTCCAGGGCAAGACGGAGGGTCTTCCGGCATCGCGGTGAGCGACAGCGCCAAGCGGCGCGCCGGAAGACCCGTCCGCCAGGGCAAGGGAATTCAAAAGTTGGTTAAGCTTCTCGGCGGGCGCGCTGCGTCCGCAGTCATTGGTCTGTTCATGCTCGGCCTCGGCTCGAGCGAAGCCGGAGCGCAGAGCCTGGCGACGAACCTCAACGTTCCGGCCGCGGTGCGGGCGCTCGACGTCGACCAGAACGCCAAGGCGTTCGGCACGGCTGCGGTCGCCACCCAGGCGAGCCTGACCTCGGCGGTGATCTCGACGGCGACGCGGCCGGCTCAGACGGTCTCAGCCTCGCTTCCAGCCTCGATCAACGCCGAAGCGGCCTGGCTCTACAAGGCCGGCTGGCCGCTCTACGCCTTGGTCGACCGCTACAGCACCGGCGCTCCGCTCAACCAGGAAGCCAATTGCATCGCCACCGCGGTCTATTTCGAAGCGCGCGGGGAGACGCTCGAAGGCCAGCTCGCGGTCGCCCGGGTGATCATGAACCGCGCAGCGTCGGGCCAGTATCCGGCGAGCTGGTGCGGAGTCGTCACCCAGCCCGCGCAATTCTCGTTCGTTCACCACGGCGTGATGCCGACCCCGAACCAGGCGTCGGACGCGTGGCGTAAGGCGCAGGGCGTCGCCCGCCTCGCCATGTCGAACGTCATTCCGAGCCTGTCGAGCGACGTGCTCTGGTACCACGCCGACTATGTCGATCCGTCGTGGGGCCATCGCCTGAGCATGGCGCAGAAGATCGGTCAGCACATTTTCTACCGCTAGAATTCGGATCTCTCGTTGGGGAGAGTAGGGCGTTCCGCTTGGCGGGACGCCCTTTTTCGTTTTGCTCCATCGCTTCGGCGCGGTGCTGACGCGGCCCGTCGATAACTTCGTTCATGGGGGATTCGCACGGGCGTCATTCCGAGCGACCATCCAACTTACGGATTTTCGGGAAGAAATTCTTCTCGCCGGGTAGGGGAGGCTCGCGGGTGCTCAGGATCCTTGTCGTCGAAGACGACCTTCAGCTGGCGACGACGCTCAAATATCTGGTCGAGGACAATCCGCGCTATCGCGTGGTCGCGACCGCTGACGATGCCGACAGCGCGATCGCAGCGGCCGAGGAGCATGATCCGGACCTGGTCCTGCTCGACCTTCACCTTGCCCACGGTTCGACCGGGTTCCCGGTCGCGGTGCGGTTGAACGACCTCGGCGTCGCCTGCCTGTTCGTCAGCGGCAAGGCGCCGCGGTTCGCAATGCCCGACCTTGCGCTCGGCTGCCTGATGAAGCCGTTCACCGCCGAGGACGTCCACCGCTCGCTGGCGATGGCCGAAGACATGCTCCGCGGCCGCGAGACGCTCCGGCCCAAGATGCCGCTGAACCTGATGCTCTACGAAGCCGAGGAGCAGCCCGAGCCGGCGCACCCGATGGCTTTGCCGGAACCCGGCTTCATCCCGTCGCGGCCGTCGTTCCGCACTCGGCTGGAGCATTGGATCTCCGGCCATCCGCGGCTCGCGGGCTAGCCTCTACAGCTTCATGTACCCGCGCCGCGGTTCCCGCTGACCCAGCGTCTCGCTGGCCAGCGGCGCTCCGGCATCGAGCAAAGCCTGGCGACGGTGGCGGATTTCGGCGCTGCGCTGAACGTCCTCGAACGGTAGCAGCGACGCGATGCAGGGGTGAGCGAGCGCACGCTCGACAAATCCGGCGGTGACCGGCCAGCGCGCCGCGTCGGGCTCGAACCCGGCATAGGCCGCGTTGCGGAAGAAGCTTGCAAGCGTGATGTCGGCGAGCCCGATGTCGCCGAACAGATAGCCGTCGCTCGGCAGTTCACGTTCGAGATAGTCGAGCGTGTGCGGGACCTGCTCGGTCAGCGTCCGGGCGATCCGCTCCTCGTCGCCTGGTTCGCCCCAGACGATCGGGCGAACGACCTTCTGGTAGAACAGCCCCCAGATGAACACGTCGCCGAGCCGCGTATCGGCATATTCCTCCAGCCACCGCGCCTTGGCCCGCTCCCTCGGCTCCGCGGGCAGCAGCGGCCGCTCCGGGTAAGCGTCGTCGAGATAGGCGCAGATCACCGACGAATCGCAGATGTTGAAATCGCCATCGGTCAGGATCGGAATGCGCCGCAGCGGGCTCACCCGCTCATATTCGTCATTGCCGAAGAACGGCGTGATCGGGTCGACCTCATAGTCGAGACCCTTGAGGTTGAGACAGGCGAGGACCTTGCGGACGTAGGGGCTGACGAAGCTGCCGACGATCCTGAGCGGGCGGGACATGGCGCAAGGATGGAGCGGCCGGCGCAAACTCGCAAGACATCTGGACACGCTGCAATTGTAGCGCTACAAACGTAGCGCAACCTCATGAAGGACCTGACCCATGCGCCTGATCCTGCCTCTGCTGCTTCTCGGCCTCACCGTTCCGGCTTCGCTCAAGGCGCAAGAGACCGTCCCGCTACCCGCTTTCCGCTCGGTCGAGCTGCGCGGCGGCGGCGAGGTCGTTGTGGTCCCAGGGCCGGTTCAGCGGGTCACGATCCTCGAGGGCAACTCCAGCTTCACCCGCTTCCGCATGCAGCGCGATTCGAGCCTGCATATCGACGTCTGCAACGAGCGCTGCCCGCAGCACTATCGCCTGCGCGTCCAGATCCAGTCGCCCTATGTGCCGAGCCTGCAAGTAACCGGCGGCGGTGCGATTACCGCGGCGAATGGCTTCGGCCCGCAGCGCGAGCTCGCGGCTGCGGTCACCGGCGGCGGGCGCATCGACGCTCGCGCGGTCTCCGCCAACGATCTCGCCGCGGCGGTCCAGGGTGGCGGCCAGATCTTCGTCCGATCCAACGGCACGCTCGCAGCGTCGGTCAATGGCGGCGGCGAGATCCGCTACTGGGGCCACCCGATGGTGAGCACTGCGATCAACGGCGGCGGAGCCGTTCGTCCCGGCTCCTAAAGCTCGACCACCTCGACCCGATCGCGGCTGAACTTCAGCCCGACGGTCAGCAGCGCGCGGAAGGTGTTGTAGCCGCCGGTGCCCGGGTGGAAGGCGTGGAAGAACAGCTGCGGGCGACCGTCGAGCCCCGGCGCGACCGACGCGTGCCCCGGCGCTGCCCAGTCGGTGGTCGAGCGCAGCAACGGTTCGGGCTGCTTGAGGTAGGGACCCAGCGGGTGGTCGGCGACTGCCACTCCGATGCCGTAGGACGGCGTCGAGAAGTCGTTGCCGGCGTAGAACAGCCAGTAGCGGCCCTCCTGCATGGTGACGAACGGCCCTTCGATCAGATGCCCCTCCCAATCGAGATCGTTGGTCAGGACCACGCGATTCTCGCCGACCAGCGAGCGGCCGTCCGGCGCAATCCGCTGGCCGCGCACCGGCGTGGTCATCGCCTCGACGATCGTCCCCGCCAGGCCGTAATCTTCGAGCGCCCGCCGGACGCGGTCCCAATTGGCGAGCGCGGCCTCGATGAACGGGTGCATCAGGAAGAACCGCTCCATCGGGCGGCGCTGGTTGGCCCAAGGCACGATTGCGGCGGCGAAAGCAGCGGTCCGGCGGTCCTCCTCGGCCGCGAACAGCCGGTCGATCAGCGCCGGCTGCTGGCGCAGGAGCATGGCCAGCGGCCGCGGCCAGATGCTGTTGCGATCGTCCTTCCAGAACAGATAGGTCGTCCCGTCGGCGTCGACGAACAGGTGGCTGTCGATCACTCCGCCGCTGACGTGCCCATTCGGCACGCCGGTCGTGTTGACCGGCCGGCCGGTGATCAGCGGCGCGCCGTTGTCCGTCCACGGCCCCGCAGGATGCGGCGCCCGGGCGAGGCCGATCGCCAGCGCGTTCGAGCGCTGCCGCGCGGTGAACACGGCCCAATATTCGTCGGCGACCCGAGCGATCTCGGGCGCCCAGAAATCGGCCACGCTGCGGCCGCGCGCAGCCCAGACCGGCTGCTCGCTGCCTTCGGGGAAAATGAACCCGCTCGGCTCCCAATGCGCGAGGTCGGTGGAATGAAGGATGGGGAAGCCATCGGGCGCATCGTTCGAAGTCGCGACCAGCCACCAGCCGTCCTCGGCCTTGAGCACCGCCGGGTCGCCATAGCCGACGAGGATCTGGGGATGGACGTTCTCGGTCAGCAGTGGCCGCCATTGGATCGTCGGCGCAGCATGGTCGGCGGGCGGAGCGAAGACGTGGGGCAGGCGCGTGCCGAAGTCGCGCGACAGGTCCCGGAAGAAGTCGGAATATTGCTGCTGTTCGTTGCCCGGCAGCTCGTACACCCGCCGCTCGCCGTCTGCCTCGACGACGATCAGCCGCGCTTCGCCATGCTCGCTCGCCTCGACTTCGAACTTTGGAATGGTCGCAGTGCCCACGCGGTGAGAACCCCTTCCGGCGGAGAACGCTGCATCTTATGGTCGTTTCCGTGGGGCAGGCCGATCATATCCTGGCGATCGATCAGGGAACGACCTCGACCCGCGCCATCCTGTTCGATGCGCTCGCCCAGCCGGTCGCGGTCGCCCAGCGCGAGCTCGAACAGCATTATCCGAAGCCCGGCTGGGTCGAGCACGATCCCGAGGACATCTGGCGCGACACGCTTGCGGTCGTGCGCGAGGTGCTCGGCGCCCTCGACCTGCGCCGCATCGCCGGCATCGGCATCACCAACCAGCGCGAGACTGCGATTATCTGGGACCGAGCGACCGGAGAGCCGATCCACCGGGCAATTGTCTGGCAGGACCGCCGCACCGCTGCGCGCTGCTCAGAGCTGAAGGCACAAGGTGCCGAGGCCCTCGTCAGCGAGCGCACTGGCCTTCTGCTCGACTCCTATTTCTCGGCCACCAAGATCGCCTGGATCCTCGATCATGTGCCCGGCGCCCGTGCCCGTGCCGAGCGCGGCGAGCTCGCCTTCGGGACCGTCGACTGCTTTCTGCTGTGGCGCCTCACCCGTGGCGCGGTCCACGCAACCGACGTCACCAACGCCAGCCGCACTTCGTTGCTCGACATCCGCACCGGCCAATGGGACGCCGAGCTGTGCCGGCTGTTCGAGGTTCCCAAGGCGATCCTTCCCGAAGTCCACGAGAACAGCCGCATCTTCGGCACCACCGCGCCGGGCCTGATCGACGTTCAGATCCCGATCGCCGGAATGGCCGGGGACCAGCAAGCCGCCTTGTTCGGCCAGGCCTGTTTCGAGCCGGGGATGGCCAAGTCGACCTACGGCACCGGCTGCTTCATGCTGCTCAATACTGGCGAGGAGGTCGTCCAATCGAAGCACCGCCTGCTCACCACTCCGGCATGGCGGGTCGGCGGCCGCACCGCTTATGCGCTCGAGGGTTCAATCTTCGTCGCGGGAGCTGCGGTCAAATGGCTGCGCGACGCGCTCGGCGTCATCGGCAGCGCGGCCGAGACCGACGCGCTGGCCGCGCAGCTGTCGGGCAATGACGGCGTCTACATGGTCCCGGCTTTCGTCGGCCTCGGTGCGCCGCATTGGGACCCCGATGCCCGCGGCGCGATCTACGGACTGACGCTCGATTCCGGCTTCGCCCATCTCGCGCGCGCAGCGCTCGAAGCCGTCGCCTACCAGACGCTCGACCTCGTCACCGCAATGAGCGCCGACGGCGCGGCCCCGCTGGCGAAACTGCGGCTCGACGGCGGCATGGCGGCAAATGCCTGGCTGTGTCAGTTCCTCGCCGACATCCTCGATCTTCCGGTCGAGCGGCCCTGCACCCTCGAGACGACTGCGCTCGGAGCGGCCTTCCATGCCGGGCTTGCGACCGGCGTCTGGGCCGATCTCGACGCCTTGTCGAAGCTCTCCGCTGGAAAGGACCTGTTCCAGTCCGCGATGGCGCCTGAGCTGCGCGCTCGGCTGGTCGACGGCTGGCATGAGGCGCTGGCGAGAACGTTGTCGCGATGAAGCGAGGATGGATGCCCCGCGTGGATTCGAACCACGATTGACGGAGTCAGAGTCCGTAGTCTTACCATTAGACGACGGGGCAATGCCGGTTTCGGCGGAGCGGGCGAGATAGAAATCGCGCCACCTGCTGTCAACGCTGCTGGCGCCCAACTTGCCCTTGGACCCCGAATCGTGGTTTAACCCGGATCAAGTCAGCCGCGCATGCGCGTGGTGAAGGAAACAGGCGTAATCATGGCGCAGGGTGTCGCCAGTGCGCCGGTCCTGCAGCATCATGCTGAGGGCGGGCCATCACAACCAAGACCCGCATGGAAGCGGGAGTCTCACCGTCATACCTACGGCGCGATCGACCTCGGCACCAACAATTGCCGGCTCCTGATCGCGCGCCCCAACGACGGCGGCTTCACCGTCATCGACGCTTTCTCGCGCATCGTTCGCCTCGGCGAAGGCCTGTCGCAAACCGGCCGCCTGTCGCAGTCGGCAATGGATCGCGCAGTCGCAGCGCTTGGCGTGTGCGCAGACAAATTGCGCCGCCGCAACGTCTCACTGTCGCGGTCGGTCGCGACCGAGGCCTGCCGCCGCGCCGCCAACGGGCAGGAATTCGCCGACCGGGTGCGCGACGAGACCGGGATCCTGCTCGACATCATCGAACCGCAGGAGGAGGCGCGGCTGGCGGTGCTCGGCTGCCACAAATTGCTCGAACCGGGCGATGGGCCGGCGCTGATCTTCGACATCGGCGGCGGATCGACCGAGCTGGTCCTCGTTGAGCAGAGCGATGCCGGCCCCAAGATCCGCGCCTGGTGGAGCGCGCCGTGGGGGGTCGTGTCGCTGACCGAGAGCGAGGGCAAGGCCGCGCTCGAGGGGCCCGACCGGCTCAAGGCCTATCTCCGGATGCGCGAGCGCGCCCGCCGCGCCTTCGCCAACTTCGTCGCGATGCTGCCTGAGAAGAAGGAGGACATCCGCCTGCTCGGCACCAGCGGCACGGTGACGACGCTGGCCAGCGTCCACCTCGCGCTTCCGTCCTACGACCGGCGCGCAGTCGACGGGCTGCACGTCCCGATCGAGGCGATGCAGAAGATCAGCACGATGATCGCCAGCATGGATTATGACGAGCGATCGAGCCTGCCGTGCATCGGCAACGAGCGGGCCGATTTGGTCGTCGCCGGCTGCGCGATCCTCGAGGCGATCATCGAAATCTGGCCGGCCCGGAACCTCGGCGTTGCCGACCGCGGGATCCGCGAGGGGATCCTGCGCTCGCTGATGGTCCGCGACGGCCACGAATTGTGAAGCACATCCGGACCGCCAAAGGCCGCAAAGTCTCCTCGACCCGCTGGCTCGAACGGCAGCTCAACGACCCCTACGTCAAGCGCGCCAGGGCCGAGAATTACCGCAGCCGCGCAGCCTACAAGCTGATCGAGCTCGACGAACGCTTCGCTCTCCTGAAAGGCGTCAAGGCGGTGATCGACCTCGGCATCGCTCCGGGCGGCTGGAGCCAGGTCGTGCGCCGCAAGGCCCCGCAGGCGGCGATCGTCGGCATCGACCTGTTGCCGACCGACCCGATCGACGGCGTCGCGATCCTGCAGATGGATTTCATGGACGAGGCCGCGCCGGCTAAGCTGCAGGACGCGCTCGGCGGCCCCGCCGACCTCGTCCTGTCGGACATGGCGGCCAACACCGTCGGCCATCAGCAGACCGATCACCTGCGCACCATGGCCTTGGTCGAGGCTGGCCTCGAGTTCGCGACCGAGGTGCTGGGTCCGGGCGGGGCCTACGTCGCCAAGGTGCTCGCCGGCGGCGCGGACAATCAGCTGGTCGCCGAGATGAAGCGCCATTTCACGAGCGTGAAGCACGCCAAGCCGCCCGCCAGCCGCAAGGATTCGAGCGAGTGGTACGTCGTTGCGCAAGGGTTCAAGGGGCGCGCATGACCAAACAAGCAGAGGGCCGTGGGGGCTTCCTCGCACGGCTTGGTCCGGGCCTCGTCACCGGCGCCGCCGACGACGATCCAAGCGGCATCGGCACCTACAGCCAGGTCGGAGCGCAATTCGGCTTTGGGCTGTCGTGGAGCCTGCTGTTCAGCCTGCCGTTCATGGTCGTCATCCAGGACGTCGCGGCGCAGATCGGGTCGGTCACCGGACGCGGCATCTCCGCCAACCTGCGCCGGTACTATCCGCGTCCGCTGCTGTGGGGCGCGGTCGCGCTGCTGCTGTTCGCCAACGTCATCAACCTCGGCGCCGATTTGAGCGCCATGGGCGCGGCGATGGAGATGCTGATCGGCGGCCCGATCGTCGCTTACACGCTAGCGTTCGGGATCCTCTGCCTGCTGCTCGAGATATTCCTCAGCTACCGGCGCTATTCCGCGATCCTCAAGTTCACGACCCTCAGCCTGTTCGCTTATGTCGCTGTCGTCTTCGTCGTCCGGGTGCCGTGGGGCGAGGCGATCCGCGGCGTGCTGATCCCGCATGTCGAGTGGACCGCCGCCTTCGCCACCGGGTTCGTCGCGATCCTCGGCACGACGATCAGCCCGTACCTGTTCTTCTGGCAAGCCGCGCAGGAGGTCGAGGAGGAAAAGCGGCACCATAGCAAGCCGCTCTACGTGACCCCCGCCAGGGCGGGGCCGGAGATGGCGCGGATCCGGCAGGACACGCTGGTCGGGATGATTTTCAGCAATCTCGTCGCGATCTTCATCGTCTTTGCCGCGGCAGCGACGCTGCACGCCAACGGAGTGACCTCGATCGACACCGCGACCCAGGCGGCGCAGGCGCTCCAGCCGGTCGCCGGACGGTTCGCATTCGTGCTCTTCGCGGTCGGCATCATCGGCACCGGGCTGCTCGCTGTGCCGGTTCTCGCCGGCTCGGCCGCATATGCGGTGTCGGAGATGGTCGGGACGAGGGCCAGCCTCGATTCCAAGCCCACCGCGGCACGGCTGTTCTACGGGACGATTGCGATCACGACCCTCGCCGGAGCGCTGCTCCAGCAGATTGGGCTCAACCCGGTCAAGGCGCTCTACTGGAGCGCGGTGATCAATGGCCTGCTCGCAGCGCCGCTGATGGCGATCATGATGCTGATCGTGCGCAATCCCAAGGTCATGGGCAAATTGACCGCGGGCCGCAGGATGGCCGTGCTGGGGTGGCTTGCGACCTTGCTCATGGCGGTCGCGACAGCGATCTTCCTGATCTCGGTCGTTTAGGCTCAGCTCCGCTCGCGCGCTGCAGCGATCGCTTTCTTGAGGCCGTCGTAGCCGACCGCGGCGTTGATGACCTTGTTGCCGACCACGAACAATGGCGTCCCGGTCGCTCCGAGTTGCCCGGCGATCTGGAAGTTGCGCTTGAGCTCGGCCTCGATCGCCGGATCGTTCGGCGGCTGGGTCGGAATTGCGGCAGCCTGCGCCGCCGTCGAGTTGACCTCCGGCGACGGCCGCCCGGTCGCCCACAAGGTATCGTGGAACTTGGCGAAACGCCCCGCCTTCGATGCAGCGAGCGACAGCCGCGCCGCGGTCACGCTGTCAGGTCCGAGGATCGGAAGCTCGCGATAGACCACGCGCAGCCCCTTGTCCTCCTGCAGCAGGCGGTCGATCGCCGGGTTGCTCGCCTTGCAATAGGGGCAGGCGTAATCGAAGAATTCGACCAGCGTGACCTCGGGCTTCGCAGCGCCCTTCCACGAGCTCGCGAACGGCGTCTCGAGCGCGCTTCGGTTGGCCTGGAGTGCCGGCACGAACTGCGCGTCGCGCAGCGCGTCGGCGGTGTCGGGCAGGATCTGCGGGTCGGCGAGCATGCCCTGCCGTACGATGCGGCTGGCGAGATAGTGCGGCGCGGCGAAGACGATCGCCGCCGCGGTCAGCGCCGAGCCGATCACCCCGCCGATGATTCCAGCGCCCCATGATCCGCGCCGCGGCGCGTCGTTCACGCTCCCCGGCATACGAGGTCCGAAGCCGAGAATTTGTCCTTGCCGCCCCGCATGTATGAGCCCCCATCGTCCGACGATTTCCGGTTCTTCTTGTTCGCCAGCTCGCCGCGTGACGCCATAACGATGTCCTGAGCGCGAAGGCAATCGGGCGTCCCTGGCCTGATCCCCGCGATCGCGACGCGGGCGCTCTGCATCGCCTGGCGCGGATTGCCCTCGAGGCTATAGCGCTCCGCGCTTGCGAGCGAGGCGCGCGCCTGGTCGCCTTCGCGGTCGTAGATGATGCCGAGCTGGTACCAGGCGAACGGGTCCTGATTGTCGCGGCTGACCGCAGCCTTCAGGATCTGCTTGGCTTCGGGGAAATATTTGGGGTCCTCGGTCGCGACCAGCGCATGGCCGAACATCGCCGCGATCAGCGGCATGTCGCCCGAGCGCTGGGTCGCTTCGCGCAGCACCGGAATCGCGTCGACCGGGTGCCCGCCTTCGAGCAGGATCTGACCCTTGAGCTCGAGGAAGAACGGATCGTGCGGGCTTGCGGCGAGCAGCGCGTCGGCTTCGCTGATGGCTTTGTCCGGATACCCGCCGAGGTGATAGGCGTAAGCCCGGGCATAATGGGCCGGAACGCTCTGGTCGCTCTCGGGATATTTGATCACGGCGTGCTTGGGATCGATGAAGCCGAGCAGCTTCGCCTTGACCCTCTGGTAGCGCGCGTCGAGCGCCGCATCGACCGGCTTGTTCCACGCCGGGTCCGCCTTGAACTTCGCCTGCAGCGCCTCGATCCGCTCGGACGACAAGGGGTGGGTCCGCGCGTAGCTGTCGGTATCGTAGATCGCGAGGCGGTATTCCTGGTTCTGGAGCTTGCCGAAGAAATCCAGCATGCCCTTGCCGCTGATGCCCGACTTGGAAAGATAGAGCGCTCCTGCCTGGTCGGCGGTCGCTTCCTGGGCGCGGGAGAAGGCGAGGAACTTGCCCATCGCCGCCTGCTGGCCAGCGGCCATGATGCCCATTGCGGCTTCGCCCGCGCCGGCGGCGATCGCCAGGGCACCGAGGACCATCGTCGCGATCGAAATGCCGGTCGCTTCGTTGGCGCCCTCTTGCAGCCGGATCGAGTGGCCGCCGGCGACATGCCCAAGCTCGTGCGCGATCACGCCCTGCAGCTGGTTGACGTTGTCCGCCGCCTGGATCAGCCCCGACTGGATATAGACCGTCTGGCCGGTCGCGACGAAGGCGTTGATCTCGGGGTCGTTGAGCAGCACGACGCGAACGCTGTTCGGATCCAGCCCGGCCGCCTGGATCAGCGGGCGGGACACGTCCTTGAACAGAAGCTCGGTCTCGCTATCGCGGAGCACCGACGCATCGGCCTCCTGGGCCGCGGCCGGCTGCCATGCCGACATTGCGAGCAGCAGCGCCAGCATCAGCAGCCGCGTGAAGCGGGACAGCAGGGATGTCATCGGGTTCCGCTTAGCATGGCCGGCGCTGAACCCGAGATTAAATCTAGCCGAACGTCCGCTGCCACCAGCCGCGCCGCGGCTCGCCATTCTCGTCGGTCGCCTCGCTGTCGTTGTTCGCTGGCGGCGGAGGGGCAGGAGCGGCTTCGGCGGCTTCCTCGGCTGCCTTTTCCGCCTTGGTGCGCCGCTTGCGCGCCGGCTTGGCGGCCGGGGCCGCGTCCTCGGCGGTTTCGGCGGGCGGTGCCTCGGGCGGGGCCGGCTCAGCCGCGGCAGCGGCTTTCTTGCGGGTGCGCTTCTTCGGCTTGGCTTCCTCGGCCGGCTCGGTCTCGGCGATCGGCCGCTCTTCGTCGACCGGCCGCTCGACCATCGGCGAGCTGTCGGGCTCGACCTCGACCGCGGTTTCGGCCTCGGCTTCGGTGCCAGCCTCGGCTTCCGCGCCGGGCTTGCGGCCCCGGCGGCGACGGCGGCGCTTGCTGCCTTCCGCCGCAGGCTCTTCCGCTACGGGCGAAGGCAGTGCCTCCTCGACAATCTCGTCCTCGGCAGCGCCTTCGGGCGACGGCTCGCCCTCGCTTCCGCCCTCGCTGTCGCGACGGTTGCGGCCGCGTCCGCCGCGGCGGCGGCGGCGCCGGCGTCGGCCCGGACGGTCGCCCTCCTCGCCGCGCGCTTCCTCGTCCTGTTCCGCTTCCTCTTCTTCCTCTTCGGCGAAGTCCTCGGCGCCGACCATCGCGGCCTCGACCTCTTCGTCCTCATCCTCGATGATCGGGACATGGGCCGGCCGTTCGGGGGCAATCGGCCGCGGACCCGAGCTTTCGACGGTCATGCGCGCGCCTTCGAACGCCTCGTCGATCATGACCTCGATCGACACTCCGTAGCGTTGCTCGATATCAGCCAGCTCCGCGCGCTTCTTGTTGAGGACGTAGACCGCAGCGTCGCGCCCGGCGCGGAGCAGGATCTTCTCGCCGCGGCCGCGCGTCGCCTCGTCCTCGATGATGCGCAGCGCCGACAGCCCTGCCGAGGACGCGGTGCGCATCAGGCCGGTTCCCTCGCAATGGGGGCATGGCTTGGTCGAAGCTTCGAGAACGCCGGTGCGGAGCCGCTGGCGGCTCATCTCCATCAGCCCGAAGGCCGAGATTCGGCCGACCTGGATGCGCGCGCGGTCGTTCTTCAGCGCGTCCTTCATCGCCTTCTCGACTTTGCGGACGTGGCTCGACTGCTCCATGTCGATGAAGTCGATGACGATCAGGCCCGCCATGTCGCGCAGCCTGAGCTGACGCGCGATCTCCTGCGCGGCCTCTAGGTTGGTGTTGTAGGCGGTTTGCTCGATATTGTGCTCGCGCGTCGCGCGGCCCGAGTTGATGTCGATCGAGACGAGCGCCTCGGTCGGGTTGATCACCAAATAGCCGCCCGACTTCAACTGGACGACCGGCTGGTACATCGCCGACAGCTGGTCTTCGGCACCGTAGCGCTGGAACAAGGGCGTGGTCTCGACGTGCTGCTTCACCCGCCGGACGTGGCTCGGCATCAGCAGCTTCATGAAGCCGCGCGCCGCCTTGTAGCCTTCCTCGCCCTCGACGATCACTTCGTCGATGTCGCGATGGTAAAGGTCGCGGATCGCGCGCTTGATGAGATCGCTGTCGCGATAGATCAGCGCGGGCGCGGTGCTGCCGAGAGTCCGCTCGCGGATCTCGTCCCACAGGCGGGCGAGATAGTCGAAGTCGCGCTTGATCTCGACCTTGGTGCGCGACAGGCCGGCGGTGCGGACGATCAGGCCCATGGTCTTGGGCAGATTGAGGTCCGACATGATCGATTTCAGGCGCTTGCGATCGGCGCCGTTGGAGATCTTCCGGCTGATCCCGCCGCCATGCGACGTATTGGGCATCAGCACGCAGTAGCGGCCGGCCAGCGACAGATAGCTCGTCAGCGCAGCGCCCTTGTTGCCGCGCTCTTCCTTGACGACCTGGACGAGCAGCACCTGGCGGCGCTGGATCACGTCCTGTATCTTGTACCGGCGGCGCAGGTTCTGACGCTTGCGGCGCAGCTCGTCGGCGGCAGATTCGTCGACCGGCGAGCGGTTCGCGCCGGTGCCGACTTCGGCTGCTTCCTCGCCATTGCCGTTTTCGTCGCCGACAACGTCTTCGTCGTCATGCGCCGGTTCGTCGTCGTAATCGGTCGCGCCTTCGGCGTCGCGCAGCCGCTCTTCCTCGGCGGCGTGCTCGGCTTCCTCGCGCAGCAGGGCTTCGCGGTCGGCCTTGGGGATCTGGTAATAATCGGGATGGATTTCGCTGAAGGCGAGGAAACCGTGACGGTTTCCGCCATAGTCGACGAACGCCGCCTGGAGCGACGGTTCTACCCTGGTGACCTTGGCGAGATAGATATTGCCTTTGAGCTGCTTGTGCTCGGCGGATTCGAAGTCGAACTCCTCGATCCGGTTACCTTTGACTACCGCGACCCGGGTCTCCTCCGGGTGGCGCGCGTCGATCAGCATGCGCATGGACATTGAAAATTCTCCGGGCGCGCGGGGCCGCGATCAAGCGGCGGCGCGCCGTAATTGATGCCTCGCCGCCTGGCGTGAAGCCGCTGGCGATGGCTGGATTGGTGGAATGTGCCTCTGCTGCACGAGCCATCCCGCGTCCTTGCGCGGAAACAACGCCGTTCGCCTCGTCAAAGAGCGTGGCGGGGGCGTTCGATAACTTCATGCGAGCTTCAACCTCGTGAACCGCGGCCAAACGACGGCGCGGCGATACTCACCGGCAGGCGCCGGGATGCGCAAGCGGTTAGCACCCCCTCATGTGGGCCGCAACTGCGCCCCAAACAATGCTCCACACAAATAAGATGGTTATTTCGCATTAACCACTTTGGCGTGATAAGTTGGATCGTGAGATCAAGCACATGGCGGGACGATTGAGCTTCGACTGGACGAGAAAAGGCGCGATGGCGGGGGCGGCGGTGGCCGTCTGCGCGACGATCCTGTTCGTCCTCGGCGGAGCGCGGAGCGGCGCTGCGGCGAGCGAGCGGGCCGACAGCGTCCGCGTCGCCCTTCCGCCGGCTGCGAACGATCGCATCTACGCTGCGCCGGGTACCTCGGCCCGGCCGATCGTGGTGATCGACGCGGGCCACGGCGGCAGCGATCCCGGCGCGGTGAGCGTTTCCGGGCAGGTCGCCGAAAAGCAGCTGACGCTCGCACTCGCGACCGAGCTGCGCGACCTGCTGGTCGAGCGCGGCCGGGTCCGGGTGGCGATGACCCGGGCCGACGACCGCTACCTCACGCTGGAGGACCGTGCCGCGGTCGCGCGGCGCTTGGGAGCGGGGCTGTTCCTGTCCCTCCACATCGACAGCGCCGCGAACCCGCTGGCGCGCGGCGCAAGCGTCTATTCGCTGTCCGACGTCGCCTCCGACGAAGAGGCCGCGCACCTTGCCGCGACACAGAATGACGGGTCGGGGGACGATGCCAATCAGGATTCTGCCCGCGCCCTGCTGTCCGACCTCGCGATGCGCGACCAGATGGACGAATCGGCGGCTTTCGCCTCGCGCCTCGTCGGCAAATCCGCCGGCCGGTTCGAGCTTCGCCCCGACCCGCACCGCTTCGCCGCTTTCCACGTGCTCCGCCGAGCAGGAACCGCCGCAGTGCTGTTCGAGGCCGGGTACATCAGCAACGCCGACGACGAACTGCTGCTGCGCGACCCTCAGCACCGCAAGGCGATCGTCCTCGCGCTCGCCCAGGCGATCGAAGCCGACGTCGCGATGCGATCACGGCAGCAATCGTAACTTCCGAACGCGGCCCAAAGCCGCTAGACGCTTGGCCGAATGAAGTTCGAGCGTCTGAACGTGCCCTCGTGGGAGTTGCCGGATCTCGTCGCCTTCAACCGGCGAGTCCATGATCGTGTCGACCCGTGGTGGGACAAGGCCTGGGTCCGGCGGCTGACGTGGGTCGGTCTTGCCGGCTTCACCTTCTTCGCTGCGGTCTGGCTCTATTTCGCGACCGGCCTGCCGTCGTCGGAAAAGCTGCTGGCCTACGAGCCGCCGCTGCCGACCAACGTCCGCGGTTATGAGGGCGACCCGGTCCAAACCTTCGCCCGCGAGCGCCGCGTCGAGCTGGCCTACGACGAATTCCCGCCGATGGTCGTCCAGGCCTTCATCTCGGCCGAGGACAAGACCTTCTTCCAGCACCACGGCATCGACTACACCGGTCTGATCGGCGCAGTCGGAGATTATGCTGCCAAGACCGTGACCGGCGGCGGCCGTGCGCGCGGCGGCTCGACCATCACCCAGCAGGTCGCCAAGTACCTGCTCAAGGATTCGAGCTACAACATCGGCCGCAAGGTGCGCGAGGCGATCCTCGCCTTCCGGCTCGAATCGACGCTCAGCAAGCAGCAAATCCTCGAGCTCTACCTCAACTCGATCTTCCTCGGCCGCAACGCCTATGGCGTGCAGGCCGCGTCGCGCGCCTATTTCGACAAGGACGTGTCCGAGCTCACCCTGCCCGAGGCAGCCTATCTCGCGGTGCTGCCCAAGGCCCCGGCCAATTACGATCCTGAGCGGGCGACCCAGAAGGCGCTCAACCGGCGCAACTACGTGCTGCGCGAGATGGCTCGGAACGGCTACATCACCGAAGCCCAATGGCAGTCGGCTGCCGCGACGCCACTCGGCACGATCCGCTATGGCACCAATGAGAAATTCCATCAGCAGGGCGGCTACTTCATGGAGGAAGTGCGGCGCGAGCTGATCAAGCAGTTCGGCGAGAGTCCCGACAAGGGGCCGAACAGCGTATATGGGGGCGGCCTGTGGGTCCGCACCTCGATGGTGCCCAAGATGCAGGATGCCGCCGCGCAGGCGCTGCGCGACGGCATGACCCGCTACGACGGCGGACGCGGCTGGCGCGACCTGGGCAAGAGCATCGACCTCGACAAAGGCGACTGGGCGGGACAGCTCGACCGCGCGGCGGTCGGAACCGGCTATCCCGACTGGCGCAAGGCGGTCGTCTTGTCGAAATCCGGTGGGGTCGCGTCGATCGGCTTCTCCAACGGCTCGACCGGTTCATTGCCCGCCTCGGGCGCTTCGATGCCTGTGCGCGGCGCCGGCGGCGCCGCGTTCGATGCGCTGAAGCCCGGGATGGTGATCATCGTCAAGGAAATGGCGCCGGGCCAGTTTGCGCTCCGCTCGGTGCCCGAGGTGTCCGGCGGCATGGTCGCCGAGGAAGTCCACACCGGCCGCGTGCTTGCGATGCAGGGCGGCTTCGACGTCGTCGGATCGGCTTACAACCGCACCACTCAGGCCCTGCGCCAGCCTGGCTCGGCGTTCAAGCCAATCACCTATGTGACAGCGCTCGAGAACGGCTTCACGCCGGCGACGATCGTGGTCGATGCGCCGTTCTGCGTGTGGCAGGGCGCTGGGCTTGGCAACAAATGCTTCGTCAATTTCGACAAGCGCTATTCCGGGCCGCATACGATGCGCTGGGGCGTCGAGCAGTCGCGCAACCTGATGGCCATCCGCGTCGCGTCCGAGACCGGAATGCCCAAGATCGTCAAGACCGCGCATGATCTGGGTGTCGGCGACTTCCCCAATTATCTGTCGATCGCGATCGGCGCCGGCGAAACCACCGTGCTGCGGCTGGTCAATGCTTATGCGATCATCGCCAACCAGGGCCGCTCGGTTCATCCGACCACGATCGATTTCGTCCAGGACCGCAACGGCAAGGTCATTTACCGCTCGGACAACCGGTGCGCGGTGATGGGCAATTGCAGCGCGCCCGACTGGGACGGAAAGGCGATGCCGCGCCCGCCGAACCGGACCCGGCAGCTGCTCGATCCGATGGCCGCGTTCCAGATGGTCCATATCATGGAAGGCGTGATCCAGCGCGGCACCGCGACGGTGCTTCGCGACCTCAACCGGCCGCTGTTCGGCAAGACCGGCACCACGTCCGGCCCGACCAACGTGTGGTTCGTCGGCGGCTCGCCCGACATCGTCGGCGGGGTCTATATCGGCTACGACCAGCCGCGCTCGCTCGGCGGCTATGCCCAGGGCGGCCGGATCTCGGCCCCGATCTACAAGCAGTGGGCGCAGATTGCGTTCAAGGACCAGCCGAAGACGCCGTTCGTGGCGCCGGCCGGAATCCGCTGGGTGCGCGTCGACCGGGCGACCGGCAAGCCGGTGTTCGGGATCTTCCCGACCGACAGCGATCCGAAGCCGCAGGTGATCTGGGAGGCGTTCCAGCCGCAGACCGAGCTTCGCAAGGCGACTCGCAGCGCGCTGGGCGACCCTTACAGCCCGCAATACCAGCAACTCTGGCAACAGGCCCAGCAACAGAGCCAGCAGGGCCAGCAGAATCCGCCGCTGCTGCGGCAGCCGAACCGTCCGCCGCCCACGGCGCAACCGGCTCCGCCGGCGTCGCCACAACAGCCAACTGGCTTGCCAACGCAGAACGGCCTTTAATAGGGCCGGCACTCACCCTTGCGTAACGAAGGTTTTTGACGATGCGCGCCGAAGCGCAGGCCCATATCGAGCAGATCAATGCCGCGACCGCGCTGCTGCGCCGGTTCCTCGACTGGGACCGCGCGCTGAAGCGGCTCGACGAGCTCAATGCCAAGGTCGAGGATTCGGCGCTGTGGGACAATCCCAAGGCGGCGCAGGAGCTGATGCGCGAGAGACAGCGGCTCGAGCAAGCCGTCGGCGCCACGCGCGCGATCGAGCGCGAGCTGTCCGACACGGCCGAGCTGATCGAGCTCGCCGAAAGCGAAGGCGATGACGCCCTGGTCGACGATGCCGTTCGCAGCCTTGCCGAGCTCGCCGAGCGCGCGGAACGCGACAAGGTCGCGGCGCTGCTCGCGGGCGAAGCCGATGCCAACAATGCCTATGTCGAGATCAACGCCGGGGCCGGCGGCACGGAGAGCCAGGACTGGGCCGAGATGCTGCAGCGCATGTACACGCGCTGGGCCGAACGCCATGGCTTCAAGGTCGAGCTGGTCGACTACCACGCGGGCGAGCAGGCCGGGATCAAGTCGGCGACCTTGCTGATCAAGGGCGAG
>Ga0207657_10001940_pt1 | contig 22345 bp, 19 predicted proteins | sample KBSC33metaG_FD_184316 | JGI IMG/M metagenome (GOLD analysis project Ga0207657, IMG submission 184316) | Corn rhizosphere microbial communities from Kellogg Biological Station, Michigan, USA - KBS C3-3 metaG (SPAdes) (version 2) | ecosystem: Host-associated > Plants > Roots > Rhizosphere > Soil ... | reverse complement strand
CTGAAGCCCTTCACCACGGATCAGCTGCACGATTGCATCGTGCAGGCACAGGCGATCCAGGCGGGCACCCGCGCGGCGGAAGCCGCCGGCGAGACGCCGCATCATATGACCGCCGTGATCGGCGTGCGGGGCGGCGCGGGCTGCTCGACCGTGGCGGTCTCGCTCGCCTGGCTGATGAGCGAGCGTGCGAAGTCCACCGCCTTGCTCGACCTCGACGTCCATTTCGGCACGGGCGCGCTTGCGCTCGACCTCGAACCCGGCCGCGGGCTCACCGATGCGATCGAGAATCCCAGCCGCATCGACGGCCTGTTCATCGAGCGCGCTCTGGTCCGCCAGAACGACATGCTCGGCGTGCTCTCGGCCGAAGCGCCGATCAGCCAGCCGCTGACCGGCGACGGCACCGCTTTCCTGCAATTGCAGGATGAGCTGCGCAGGGCGGTCGCCTGCTCGGTGATCGATCTGCCGCGTCACATGCTTGTCCAGCATCCGGTTTTGCTGGCCGACGTCGCGACCGCGGTCGTGGTGACGGAGCTCACGCTCGCGGCGACGCGCGACACGATCCGCATCCTGTCTTGGCTCAAGGCCAATGCACCCGCGACCCGCGTCGTGCTGGTCGCCAACAAGGTGCCCGCGGCTGGCCATGAAGAGGTGGTCCGCAAGGAATTCGAGAGCTCGGTCGAGCATAAGATCGACATTGTCATTCCGTTCGACGCCAAGGCCACCTCGCACGCCGCCAAGATCGGCAAGCCCGTCGCGGAAGCCGCCAAGACCGCCCGGATCGGCCTCGCTCTGGTCGAGCTGGTCGAAGCGGTGCTGGGCGAGGCGGGCGTGCTCAAGAAGAACAAGTCGCTGCTCGGCCGCCTGGTCGATGCAGGCAAGAAGCTGCCGCGCAAGGCCTCCGCGCCCGCCGTCATCGCGGACTGACGTGCTGACGATCGCCCTCTTGATGCTCGGCGGCCTGCTGCTGCTGGCGGGGCTGGCCTTGGTCGGCCCGCCCGGCGCGCGGACGCGCAAGCGGCGGCTGGAGTCGGTCAAGGCGCGCCATGTCGGCGGCAACACGGTCGAAACCCAGCTCCGGCGCATTCATGCGCAGCGCTCGTCCAAGCTCGACGATGCCTTCCATCGCTTCATCCCCAATCCGGAACTGCTGCGCCTCCGGCTCGAAGCGACGGGCAAGAGCTGGACGCTCGGCCATTATGCGGCATTGTGCGCGATTCTGTCGGGCGTGTTCTTCCTGCTGCTGATGTTCAAAGGGGTGCCGTTCCTGCTGTCGCTGTTCGCGGGGCTCGTCGTCGGGATCGGCTTCCCGCACATGATGGTCGGCAAGCTGATCAAGCGCCGCATCAAGAATTTCGTCAACAAATTCCCCGACGCGATCGAACTGCTCGTGCGCGGTCTGCGCTCGGGTCTTCCCATCTCGGAAACGATCGGCGTGGTCGGCAGCGAAGTGCCCGATCCGGTCGGCTCCGAATTTCGCGGCGTCGCCGATCGCATGCGTATCGGCCGTACGATGGAGCAGGCGCTGCAGGAGACCGCCGACCGGCTCAACACGCCCGAATTCCAGTTCTTCGTCATCACGCTCGCGATTCAGCGCGAAACCGGCGGCAATCTTGCCGAGACGCTCGGCAACCTCGCCGACGTGCTGCGCAAGCGCATGCAGATGAAGCTCAAGATCAGCGCCATGTCGTCGGAATCGAAGGCTTCGGCCTATATCATCGGATCGCTGCCCTTCATCGTGTTCGCCATCATCTATTTCATGAATCCGACGTACATGGGCGGCTTCTTCACCGACACGCGCCTGATCATGGCCGCGATCGGCGGGGGCATATGGATGAGCATCGGCGTGTTCATCATGGCCAAGATGATCAATTTCGAGATCTGAGGTGAGCGCGCTCCTCAAAACCTATGTCGGGATCGACGCGACCACCATCGCCACCCTGATGATGGGGATGGCCCTGGTGGCGCTGATGGTCGCCATGTACGCCGCCACCACCGCGCGCGATCCGATGGCGAAGCGCGTCAAGGCGCTCAACGAACGGCGCGAGCAGCTCAAGGCCGGAATCACCGCCTCGACCCGCAAGCGCACGCGGCTCAATCAGACCAACCGCACGACCGAGCGGATGCGTTCGCTGCTGGGCGGGCTCAAGGTGCTGCAGGACAAGCAGCTCAAGGATGCCCAGATCAAGCTGATGCAGGCGGGCATCCGTTCGAAGGACGCCGCGGTCGCGGTCATCTTCGCGCGCATGGTCCTGCCGATCGTGATCGGCGGCACCTTCATCTTCGGCGTCTATGTGCTCGACTGGTTTCCGACCTGGGGCGGCTTGAAGCATTATATGCTCGTCGCGGGTTCGCTGCTGCTGAGCTACAAGGCGCCAGATCTGTTCGTGAACAACAAGATCTCGAAGCGCACCGCCGCAATCCGCAAGGGCCTGCCCGACGCGCTCGACCTGCTCGTCATCTGCGCCGAGGCGGGACTCACCGTCGACGCGGCCTTCGGGCGCGTCTCGCGGGAATTGGGCAAGGGCTATCCCGAACTCGGCGACGAAATGGCGCTGACCGCGATCGAGCTGGGCTTCCTCACCGATCGCCGGACCGCCTTCGAAAACCTGGCCCAGCGCGTGAACCTGGATTCGATCCGTGGCGTCGTCACCACGATGATCCAGACCGAGAAATATGGCACGCCGCTCGCCTCGGCGCTGCGCGTGCTCTCGGGCGAGTTCCGCCATGCGCGCATGATGAAGGCCGAGGAAAAGGCCGCGCGCCTGCCCGCGATCATGACGGTGCCGCTGATCCTGTTCATCCTGCCCGTCTTGTTCGTCGTGATCCTGGGGCCGGCCGCCTGCTCGATCAGCGACAACATGTTCAAGAGCTGATGTTCCTGGGAAGGCGCGCAAGAGCGCTTTCCTAACCGGTTCCGGCCCGCTCCCCCGCCCAATCTCCCGACAGCAAGACCCTGGATCGGGGGGGTGGGCGGGGGAGCGGGCCGGAACCGGCTTCCTCAAACAGTTGACCGCGAGCGCCTGTCGCGCAATCCTCCGCCAAACAGAGCAGGAGAAGTGCGACGTGCCCGAATTCACCACCAACCAATGGGCGATCCTGTTCCTGGTTCTCGTTCTGGGATGGCTGCTGGGCCTCGCCTCCCGCCCCGGTGGGCGCAAGTGGAAGCGCGCCTATCAGGCCGAACGCGACGCCCGCGCCGACGAACAGGCGGAGCTGGAAGCCGCCCGTGCCCGTGTCGCGGAGCTTGAGGCCGCCCGGTCCGCTGCTCCAGCCGCGGCGGTGGTCGAGCCGCCGGTGGCTGCGGCGCCGGTCACCACCACCGAAACGCTCGACCTTACCCGCGATGACCTCTCGCTGATCCGCGGCATTGGCGCCGCCGGCCAGCGCCGCCTCAACGAGGAAGGCATTTACCGCTATTCCGATATCACCGGCCTCACGCCTGCCGAAGAGGCGGAGCTGGAAAAAAGGCTCGGCGCCGACGACGGCTATATCGAACAGGAACAGTGGCGCGAGCAGGCAGCTTTGCTCGAATCCGGCCAGATCGACCAGCACCGCGCCACCTTCGGCTGAACAGGCAAACCCTGCGAAAGCCCTCTCCCTCAAGGGAGAGGGTTGGGTGAGGGTGTCCAACATCAGCAGGTTGGGTGCTCACCTACGGCTCGCTCCCCCTCACCAACAATGAGGTGCGGAATGCCCCCGGCATTCCGCAGCCCATGCCGGGGGCATGGGCGACCTCGTTGTTCCTCTCCCGCTGGGGAGAGGGGGCCGTGCTTCGGTCAACCAAAAGAGCACCCACGAAAAAGCCCCCTTCCGTAGGGGCGGAAGGGGGCATTTTCGGCGGGAGGCTTATGGACCGCCTGTTCTCGCTCGATGGATCTCGGGCGAGATTGATTGTCTGCTATTTCTTCAGCGCGGCTTGCGCGGCGGCGAGCCGCGCGATCGGCACACGATAAGGCGAGGCCGAGACGTAATCCAGCCCGGTGCTTTCGCAGAAAGCGATCGACGCCGGATCGCCGCCATGCTCGCCGCAAATGCCAAGCTTGATGCCGGCGCGGGTCGCGCGCCCGCGTTCCGCCGCGATCTGGATCAGCTCGCCCACGCCCTCGACATCGAGGCTGACGAACGGATCCTTGGCGTAGATGCCCTGCTCGACATAGGCGCCCAGGAAGCGCGCCGCATCGTCGCGGCTCACGCCAAGCGCGGTCTGCGTCAGATCGTTGGTGCCGAACGAGAAGAATTCGCCCACTTCGGCGATCTCGCCCGCCTTCAGCGCCGCGCGCGGCAGCTCGATCATCGTGCCGACCAGATAGTCGAGTATCTGATCCTTCTCGGCGAACACCGCCTTGGCGGTGCGGTCGATCAGCAGCTTGATGATCTCCAGCTCGCGCCGCGTCGCGACCAAAGGCACCATCACCTCGGGGATCGGCGCCTCGCCGGTCAGCCGCGCCACGTCGCATGCCGCTTCGAAGATCGCGCGCGCCTGCATCTCGTAGATTTCGGGATAGGTGATGCCCAGCCGGCAGCCGCGATGGCCCAGCATCGGATTGAACTCGTGCAATTCGGCCGCACGACGCTTCAGCCTCTCGACCGACACGCCCGATGCGGATGCGACCTCGGCATATTCCTCTTCCTCGTGCGGCAGGAATTCGTGCAGCGGCGGATCGAGCAGGCGGATCGTCACCGGCAGGCCCGCCATGATCTCGAAAATCTCGGCGAAGTCGCTGCGCTGCTCGGGCAGCAATTTCTCAAGCGCGCGGCGGCGGCCTTGCTCGTCCTCGGCCAGGATCATCTGGCGCACCGCCGAAATCCGCCCCGCGTCGAAGAACATATGTTCGGTGCGGCACAGCCCGATGCCCTCCGCACCGAAGCGGCGTGCGGTGCGGCAGTCGAGCGGCGTCTCGGCATTGGCGCGCACCTTGAGCCGGCGGCCCTCGTCCGCCCATTCCATCAGCACGCCGAAATCGCCCGCCAATTCGGGCTGCACCGTCGCGACCTCGCCCAGCATCACTTCACCGGTGGCGCCATCGATCGTCAGGATATCGCCCTCGCGCACCTCCTTGCCGCCAACGCGGAACAGCTTGGCCTTGGCATCGATCGCAAGGCTGCCGACGCCCGATACGCACGGCCGGCCCATGCCGCGCGCCACCACGGCTGCGTGGCTGGTCATGCCCCCGCGCGCGGTGAGGATGCCCTTGGCGGCATGCATGCCGTGAATGTCCTCGGGGCTGGTCTCGACCCGTACCAGGATCACCGCATCGCCCGCCGCCGCGCGCTTCTCGGCGGTGTCGGCGTCGAACACCGCCTGGCCCGATGCCGCGCCGGGCGAGGCGGGCAGGCCCTTGGCGATCACGTCGCGATGCGCCTGCGGGTCGAGCGTCGGGTGGAGCAACTGGTCGAGCGCGGCCGGATCGACGCGCAGCACCGCCTCGTCCTGCGTGATCAGCCCTTCATTCGCCATGTCGACCGCGATCTTCAGTGCAGCCTTGGCGGTCCGCTTGCCGGTGCGCGTCTGCAGCATCCAGAGCTTGCCCTGCTGCACCGTGAACTCGATGTCCTGCATGTCGCGATAATGCGTCTCGAGCAGGTCGAACACGCGAGCGAGTTCGGCATAGGTCTCCGGCAGCGCCTCTTCCATCGACGCCGCCTTGGCCCCGGCGCGCTCGCGCGCGGCCTTGGTCAGATATTGCGGCGTGCGGATGCCCGCGACGACATCCTCGCCCTGCGCGTTGATCAGGAATTCGCCATAATAAGCGTGCTCGCCGGTCGACGGATCGCGCGTGAACGCGACGCCGGTGGCGGACGTGTCGCCCATATTGCCGAACACCATCGCCTGGACGTTGACCGCGGTGCCCCAGTCGCCCGGAATGTCGTGGAGCCGGCGATAGACCTTGGCGCGGTCCGACTGCCACGATCCGAACACCGCACCGATCGCACCCCACAATTGGTCATGCACATCCTGGGGAAAGGCTTTGCCCCATTGCTCCTCGACCAGGCCTTTGTACGTCTTGACCAGGTTCCTGAGGTCGCCGGCGGTCAGTTCGGTATCCAGGCTGACGCCGCGATCCTCCTTGGCGATCTCCAGCGCTTCCTCGAACGCGCCATGGTCGAGCTCCAGCACGACGTCGGCATACATCTGAATGAAGCGGCGATAGCTGTCCCACGCGAAGCGGTCGTCGCCCGAAACCTTGGCCAGTCCCTCGACCGTTTGATCGTTGAGGCCGAGGTTGAGCACCGTATCCATCATGCCCGGCATCGAGATGCGCGCGCCCGAACGGACCGAAACGAGCAAGGGATCGGCGGTGTCGCCGAACCTCTTGCCCGTCACCTTTTCGATATGCGCGATGCCGTCCGCCACTTCGGCGCGCAGGCTGTCGGGGAAAGCGCCGCCTTCCTCATAATAACGCGTGCACATCGGCGTGGAGATGGTGAAGCCAGGGGGGACGGGCAGGCCGATCCCCGCCATGCCATCAAGGTTCGCGCCCTTGCCGCCGAGCAGATTCCTGTCACCATTCCCGCCGTCGGAAACGCCGCCGCCGAACCGATAGACGTAACGCTCCTGTTCGACGCTCATCGGCACACTCGCCATCTCCAACGCGCTCCCTGAACCGTTTCCACCGTCTCGGTTCCGAAGCGCTAGGCCTGCAAATATATCCAATCAACCCGGGCGCGACCGGGGCAAACAGCCCTAATGTGTTCGCCTGCGCAGCGTTAGCGCTATCCTTCGATCTTCGAGAAATCGGCCACACGATGCACCGCGCCGCGGATCCGCGCGAGCAACTCCAGCCGCGCCTCCCGCTTCACGGGATCGGCATCGTTGACGGTAACGCTATCGAAGAACGCATCGATCGGCCCGCGCAGGCTCGCCAACGCGGCCATCGCCGCCTCGAAATTTTCATCCTTAACGGCGGCGTCGGCAGCGGATTCCGCCGCGTCGAGCGCCGCGATCAACGCCGACTCGGCCGGTTCGGGAGCGTACTTCAAGCCCTCTCCCTTGAGGGAGAGGGTTGGGTGAGGGTGACCGCCATCCGAGGCCTGGCGCTCGGCTCCGCCTCGCTCCCCCTCACCCCAGCCCTCTCCCCGCGGGGGAGAGGGAGCTTGGTCCCACCCCTCCTTGCGCAGAATATTCGCCGCCCGCTTATACCCCGCGAGCAGGTTCGCCCCATCCTCGGTCGAAACAAACCCCTGCAACGCCTTCACCCGCGCGAGCAGGCGGACCAGATCGTCCTCGCCGCCCAGCGCGAATACCGCGTCGATCAGGTCGTGCCGCACGCCCGCTTCGCGCTGCTGCACCTTGAGGCGGTCAGCGAAGAAGTTCATGAGTTTATCAGAGGCTACGATCGCAGCCTTATATTCGGGTACCAAGGAGTTGGCGAAAGACAAGAAGCGGTCATCGTAAAGGCCTTCCGCTGCCGCGCTCTCGTCTCGAATATAAGACTTTACTTTCTCCAGCAGGCCCTTGATTTCTTCACGCTCACTTTTTGCAAACGCTTCTACACGCGCGAAGAAGACTGCCGTCATTTCCACGGCAATCACGTTTTGAAGCGGAATTCGGAGACCATTTTCCAAAATTATGCGAATTACTCCCAGCGCCATTCGGCGTAGGGCAAACGGATCGCTTGACCCTGTAGGGACTAAACCTTGGGAAAAGAATCCGCATAGGGTCTCTAGCTTGTCACTCAAAGCCAAGCCGATAGCGAGCGGCTGACGAGGTACGTCATCCGACGGTCCTACAGGCTTGTATTGGTCTCGAATGGCATCGCAGATAGCAGGTAAAAAGCCTTGGTGTTCTGCAATCCTAGACCCGATAATGGCTTGAAGTTCCGGGAACTCGCCCACCGTGCCCGTAACCAAATCCGCTTTTGCGAGAGGGGCAGCCAGTGTGATGTGCTCTTCATCAAATCCGGTAAGATAGCCTCTCCCTAAGAGCCATATCGCGAGCCCGGTGGCGAGATCTGCTCTATATTTTACCGTGCCCAATTTCTCATGAAACACGATCTGATCGAGCTTCTTGGCCTGCTCGGCGAGTGGAACCCTAAGATCCTGCTCCCAGAAGAATTTGGCGTCCGACAGCCGCGCCGCCAGCACCTTGCGGTTGCCCGCGACGATCGCCGCGCCGCCATCTTCCGCCACGATATTGGCGGTGCAGATGAAATTGGGCGCCAGCTTCCCGGCCTTGTCCACGCACGCGAAATATTTCTGGTTGGTGCGCATGGTGAGCTGGATCACCTCGCGCGGCACCTCCAGGAAGGCCGGGTCGAAATCGCCGAGCAGCGGCACCGGCCATTCGGTCAGCCCCGCATTCTCCGCCACCAGTCCCGCATCGGGAATGACGCTCAGGCCGCGCGCTTCGGCGAGCGCGCGCGCGCCGCCCTCGATGATCCCGCGCCGCTCGGCCGGATCGAGAATGACGTGGCAGGCGCGGAGCTTTTCGGCATAATCCTTGACCGAACCGATCGTGATCGGCCCCGGATGATGGAAACGGTGGCCATAAGTGGTCGCACCGTAAGGAACCTTCTGGTCGCCCCCGACCTCGATCGCACCGTTCAGGACCTCGTCACCAAAAATGGCGACGATTCCCCGAAGAGGTCGCACCCATCGCAGGCTCGAACTGGACGACGATGCCGCCCCCCATCGCATCGACTTCGGCCAGGGGAAATTGTGGACGATGGCTTGAATGGCGTTGTGAAGGACGTGCGTGGTCGGCCGGCCCGGCTTCTCGACAATTGCGAACAGCACGCCGTCGCGCTCGACCAGTTGCTCGCGGGTCAGCCCGGTCTTGCGCAGGAACCCTTCGAGCGCCTGCGGCGGCGCCGAACTCTTGGGTCCCTTGGTCTCTTCCGAAACGGCTTGCGTCGCAGCGGGCAGCCCGCGCGCGATCAGCGCCAGCCGGCGCGGCGTCGCATAAGTCTCGATCGCTTGCGCCGCGAGACCGGCCTTGGCGATCTCGGTCTCGAACAGGCGTTGCAGGTCGGCGGACGCCTTCTCCTGCATCCGTGCGGGGATCTCCTCGGAGAGGAGTTCGAGCAGGAAGTCGGTGCTCATAGCCCTCTCCCCTTGTGGGTGTGCAGCCGAGTGACCGTCCCCCGGACGGTCACCGAAACGGCTGCACAGGTTGGGAGAGGGGCGCGAGCGATAGCGAGCAAGACTTGCCCTCGGCGGCATCGAGCCGCCTCGGTCAATCCCCTCTCTCCATCTCTCTCCCACAAGGGGAGAGAGAGTTTCACACCCCCCATCACGCGTCCCACCCATTATGCGCCATCCACGCCTCGCATGCGCCCTTCGCCAGCTCGCGCACGCGGCCGATATAGGCCTGGCGCTCGGCGACCGAGATTACGCCGCGCGCCTGCAACGTATTGAAAATATGGCTCGCCTTGATCGCCTGATCGTAAGCGGGGAGGGGGAGCTTCTTCTCGATCAGCGCCTTGGCCTCGTCCGCCGCCATCGTGAATTGCTTGAACAAAGTATCCGTGTTCGCCGCCTCGAAATTATAGGCGCTGAACTGCTTCTCATTCTCCAGGAAGACGTCGCCATAGGTCACGCCCTCGTCGTTGAAGGCGAGGTCGTATACCCGGTCGACGCCCTGGATATACATGGCCAACCGCTCGAGCCCGTAGGTGAGTTCGCCCGCCACCGGCTTGCAATCGAACCCGCCGACCTGCTGGAAATAAGTGAACTGCGTCACCTCCATCCCGTCGCACCAGACCTCCCAGCCCAGCCCCCAGGCGCCGAGTGTGGGGCTCTCCCAATCGTCCTCGACGAAGCGGATGTCGTGGTTCCTGGTGTCGATCCCGATCCGCTCGAGCGACCCCAGGTACAATTCCTGCAAATTGGGCGGGCTCGGCTTCAGGATGACCTGATATTGATAATAATGGCCCAGCCGGTTCGGATTCTCGCCATAGCGGCCGTCGGTCGGCCGCCGCGACGGCTGGACATAGGCCGCCTTCCACGGCTTCGGCCCGAGCGCGCGCAAGGTCGTCGCGGGGTGAAAGGTGCCCGCGCCCATCTCCATATCGTAAGGCTGCAGGATGACGCAGCCCTGCGCGCTCCAATAATCATGGAGCGTCAGGATGAGCGCTTGAAAGCTGAGCGGCTTGGCGTCGGCCAAGGAAAACTCCGAAAATCGCGGTTAAATCGAGACTGCGGCGTTTGGCGGACCCTTGCGCGAGGGTCAAGGCGAGGGGATAGGGAATGCATGCGCCGTCTTCGCCTGCTCGCCCCGCTTTTCCTGCTCGCCGCCGCACCAGCCCAACCGCAAGCGCATCCCGCATTGTGGAAGCTGTCGGACGCGGACACGACCATCTATCTGTTCGGGACGATCCATATCCTGCCCGCCGGCACGGTCTGGATGGATCCGCCGATCAAGCGGGCGGTGGAGAGCGCGCAGTCGCTGACGCTGGAGGCGGTGCTCGATCAGGACCCTGGCCAGGTCGCGACCGTGCTGATGAAGATCGGCACCGCCAAGGGCCTGCCCCCGCTGGCCGAGCGCGTTCCGTCCGCCAAGCGTGCGCCGCTCGCGGCGATGGTCAAGGCGAGCGGCCTGCCGTCCACATTCCTCGACGGGATGAAGAGTTGGGCGGCGGCGATCATGCTGACCGGCCCCGCGCTCCAGCAGATCGGGGTCGATGCCGCCACCAGCCCGGGCGTCGAACCGCAACTCACCACCCTGTTCCGCTCGGCCAAAAAGCCGGTCGAGGGGTTTGAAACCGCCGAGGTCCAGCTCGGCTATTTCGACAGATTGCCCGAAAGCGCGCAGCGCGCCTTCCTGGTCGCGACGCTCGACGATCCCGCCAAGGCCAAGGCCGATTTCGTCAAGATGATCGCCGCCTGGGAGAAAGGCGATCCCGCCGCGATCGAAAAGAGCTTCGCCGACGATCCCGAATTCACCCCCGCGCTGCGCGACCTGCTGATCCGCCAGCGCGACCGCAAATGGGCCGACGCGATCGCGAAGCGGCTCGATCAGCCCGGCACGGTCTTCGTCGCGGTCGGCGCGGGCCATCTGGTCGGCCCGGATTCGGTGCAGAGGATGCTGTCGGACAAGGGTTTGAAGGTGGTGCGAGTCCAGTAATCTGCCGTCATGCCGGACTTGTTCCGGCATCCACCGGGAGGCAGGCACCAAGCCGCCGAGTGGACCCCGGAACAAGTCCGGGGTGACGACCTGGGACTCAGGTTGCCTATCCACACCCTTTCCGCTACAGGCGCGCCTCCCCGTCAGGTCATCCCTGGAGGCTGGCGGGTCACATTCACTTAAGCGAACTGGAGACATGATATGAGCGAAGCGCTCACTCTGTCGGCCGAGACGCGCGAACGGGCTGGCAAGGGAGCCTCCCGTGCAATGCGTCTTCAAGGCCGCGTCCCCGCCGTGGTTTACGGCAACAAGCAGGAAGCCCTCTCGATTCACGTCGAGGAGAAGGTCCTGGTCAAGATGCTCAACACCGGCCACTTCATGAACTCGGTCGTGATGATCGAGGGCGCCGGTGGCGAAGTCATCCGCACCCTGCCGAAGGACGTCCAGTTCCATCCGGTCAATGACCGTCCGCTCCATGTCGACTTCCTGCGTATCGGCGAGCACACCAGCGTGCACGTCAACGTGCCGGTCGTGTTCACCGACGAAGAGCAGAGCCCCGGCATCAAGCGTGGCGGCGTGCTCAACGTCGTGGCGCACGAGCTGGAGCTGATCGTCGACGCCGCCGACATCCCCGACGAGATCAGCATCTCGCTCGCAGGCCTCGAAGTCGGTTCGTCGATCCACATCTCGCAGGTCGCGCTTCCGGCGGGTGCCAAGGTCAACCACGCCGAGACCGACTTCACCGTCGCGACGATCGTGGCTCCGTCGGCGCTCAAGTCGAGCGAAGGCGATACCGAGACCGCCGAAGGCGCGGCCGAAGAGACTTCGGAGTAATCGTCACCCCAGCGAAAGCTGGGGTCTCGGGAGGCAAGCGGTCGCTTGTCGCCTGAGACCCTGGCTTTCGCCAGGGCGACGCGCCGCATCGTGCAGCTCTGGGTCGGCCTCGGCAATCCGGGCGCGGAATATGCGCTCAACCGGCACAATGTCGGCTTCATGGCCGTGGATTCTATCGCCGAGGTTCATGGTTTCGAGCCATGGAAGAAGGGCTTCCAGGGCTGGATTTCCGCCGGCCGGATCGGCCCCGAGCGCATCCTGCTGCTCAAGCCCGCCACCTACATGAATGACAGCGGCCGTTCGGTCGGCGAGGCGCTGCGCTTCTACAAGCTCGATCTCGACGCGCTCACCGCGTTCCATGACGAGCTCGACCTCGATCCTTTCCGCGTGAAGGTGAAGAAAGGCGGCGGGGCGGCGGGCCATAACGGCCTGCGCTCGATCGACGCGCATCTCGGCCAGGACTATCGCCGCGTCCGGCTCGGCATCGGTCATCCCGGTCATAAGGACCGCGTGACCGGCTATGTCCTCGGCAATTATGCCAAGGCGGAGATGGACGATCTGTCCGACATGCTCGGCGCGGTCGCGGCCGAAGCCTCTTTGCTCGCCATCGGCGACGATGCGCGCTTCATGAACGAAGTCGCGCTACGCCTCGCCTGAGCGGGTTCAGCGTCCCGGAACGCTATCTCCGCGCTTCGTCGTCATGCTGCGGCCGAGCAGCAGCATCAACCCCAACGCGATCAGGTTGGTGACGATCTTGAACGCCATGTCGGCGGGCGTCGCATTGCCGATGAAGCCGCCGAACGTCGCCAGCATCGCGCCGCCGAGCGTGCCGAAGACCAGGCCGAAGCTGTGCGATTCGGTCCACGCCGCATCCGCGCCCCAGCGCATCATGCAGGCCAGCACGACCAGGATCAGCACCAGGAAGGCCACGAACACCGCCGGCGCCGGAAGCTGCGGCATCAGCCCGAACGCCAGCACCACCAGCATGAACCACAAGGTCGACCAGATCGCCCCGCTTATTCCGAGCAGGACAGGGGAGGGCGGCGGCGCGCTCACGGCGCGGCGCGGCGGGAATTTGATCGCCCACAGGAACAGGGCCGCGATCACCGCCAGCGCGCCGAGCAATTCTCCCGGCGTCGGATCGTAGATCGGCAGATGAAAGGTCCGCACGCGCGCGATCCGTGTCCAGCCAAACCAGGCCATCGCCGATCCGATCGGAAACAGCAGGCCGACGATGATCAGGCCGACCGGCCTGAGCCAGGTTTCGCGCTTGCGGTCGGGGAAGACCATTTCCGCAACCAGCGTCGGCATCAGCACCACCCACACCGCCTCGTACACCAGCGCCCACAGCGCATAGACGTAATTGATGCCGCCGGCGCGGGCCCATTCGACGCCCTTCAGCTTGATCACCAGCGGCGCGAAGCTGGTCTGCTGGATCACGAATTCCTCGGCCATTGCGATGGCCAGGCCGAACAGGATCAGGCTGCCCCAGCCCAGCCCGAGCTTGCGCGCCAAAGCACGCAGCATCAGCGCGCCGCCGCCCCACACGACGATCTCCATGACGACGATCGGCGGGAAGCCGATGATCGCCGACAGCCGCGTCCCCCCCTGCAGCCATTCGGTGAAGAATGGCGGCAGCACCATCATCAGCAAGGCCGGCGCGATGCGTGAGACGAAGCCGCGATCGGCCGATGCGGCAGGGGCCATTGGACAATCTCCCGTCACATATATACAAATTACGCGATCGATAAGTATCTTAGCTGTGAGATAAATGCAAATGGCCCCACAAACGCCCGACGGCGCGGCCGAATCCAACCGCCTCCATCGTGAGCTGGCGACCGCGGTCGTCAGTTTTCAGGAAGCGGTGGCGCGCGCGGTCGGGATGACCGCGGCCGAGCGCAAATGCGCGGGCCTGCTCGCCGAACGCGGGCGAATGACTCCGGGCGAACTCGCGCACGCGACCGGTCTCACCACCGGCGCGATCACGGGGATCGTCGATCGGCTGGTCAAAGCCGGTTTCGCCGCGCGCGTCGCGCACCCGACCGATCGCCGCAGCGTGATCGTCGAGGCGCGCAATGCCGATCGGCTGATGGCGACGATCGGCCCCGTCTTCGCCGCGCTGACCGCGCGCATGAATCGGCTCGATGCGCGCTATTCGGACGAAGAACGCGCGCTCATCCTGCGCCACCTCGCCGACACGATCGCGATCTTGCGCGAGGAAACGGGTCGTTTGCTGACCGCGCCGCCACCGGGCAAGGAAGCCGCCTGACGGCGCCGCTCACGCGCCAATCGTCATTCGGGCGGCGCGCCTGCTTCGCCGTCGGCCTCGTCGCCGATTTCCTTCTTCTTCTGGATATTCTCGATCGCCGCGGACTTGGCGGGATCGAAGATCGCGCCGAACGCCAGCCCGATCGCGAAGGTCGCCCCCGCCAGCCGGCCCTTCCCGCGCGCGGATCTTTTCGACGCCGCAATCGCCCAGGGCAACGCGATCGACAGGCAGACAGCGATGGCCGTCGCTATGATCCATCTCACTGCACTGTCCCCTTGCCCGCTCTGTTAGCCGAAGTGGGCATCCATGTTGAGACCGAACAGATTCACCAACTCAACTCTCATTTTATAGGGAACTCACACACGGGACATACCTTGGCTACCATAAGCACCCTCCTGCCCTGCAATAGGTAAGGAGTTTTGCATTTGGGGCATCTTTCAAGATATGAGAGGATCCCGCCAAAAATTATTATGCTCAGTAGTAGCAGTCCAGGAATCATCTTTGCCCATAGTAAAATCACACTACCGATCATAATCGCACTATAGATTAGTATGCGAGTTCTCATAACTTGGTCTTTGCCTCAAAAATCGGATCGATCACAACCGCTTGGCTGCGAAGGTTGGCAAGTCGCGGGCGCCATCCTATCGCACCATCATGACCACGCGCAGCCTTTTCGCCACCCGATTCTACGAAGGCACGCTCGCCGACGATGCGCTGCTGGAAGATCTCGACCATAGCTGCCGCACGCTCGCGGAGGATGATCGCGCGGGCCGGAATTGGTCCAAGGCGCACGGCTATCGCGGCTACACCTCTTATGCCTCGCTCGACGACCTGCCCCAGCGCGATCCGGTCTTCGCCGATCTGGTCAAGGCATTGAACCGCCACGTCGCCGCTTTCGCCAGGGATTGCGCGTTCGATCTCGCCAGGCCGCTCAAGCTCGACAGCCTGTGGGTCAACGTCATGAAGCGCGGCGGCACCCATTCGGGCCATATCCACCCGCACAGTGTCGTCTCCGGCACGATCTACGTCGCCGTGCCCAAGGGCTCGGGCGCGCTCAAGCTGGAGGATCCGCGCCTCGGCCTGCTCATGGCCGCCCCCACCCGCCGCGCGGATGCGGCGGAGGACCTCCAGCCCTTCGTCTATGCCACTCCCGGCCCCGGCGCGGTCTTCCTCTGGGAAAGCTGGCTCCGGCACGAGGTGATGCCGAGCGACGCGAAGGACGAACGCATCTCGATCAGCTTCAATTATCGCTAGCCGCGCATCTTGCCGTAGCTGATATGCCGTATTAATACACCGCCTCACTTCAAGGAGGCGAAATGTTAGCTTTGGCTTTGATGGCGGCAGCCGGCGTTGCCGGGCCCGCCGAGCGCAGCTTTCCCGTGTCTGCGTTCCATGCTGTCGATCTTGCGGCGAAGGCGACCGTAGACGTGACCGCCGCGCCGACGCGCTCCGTCCTGGCGAGCGGCGATCCGGCGGTTCTGCGGTGCCTGGATGTCGCGGTCCAGAACGGTGTGCTGACGATCGATTGGCACGGCAAGACGCGTCCGGCCGCCTCAACCTCGTCCTCCAGCCAGGATATCATAATCGAGGCCCGGCTTGGCTGCCGCAAGCCGGACGGCGCGCATCCGCTCACCGTGCACGTCGCCGCGCCCACGATCGACGCGGTTCAGATTAGCGGTCATGGATCGATCTCGGTCGCGCCGTTGCGGTCGGCACAATTTTCAGCCGCGATCCCCGGCGGAGGCTCGATCGTGCTCAATGGGATCGACGTGGCGAAGACCGACCTTTCGATTGGCGGCGGCGGACATATCGTCGCCACGGGGCGGCTCGGCCAGCTCCATGCTGACCTGGCCGGATCGGGATCGATCGATACGACCGGCGCCGTCGCCACCGCATCGCAGGTCTATCTGGGCGGCCATGGCAGCATCGCCGAACGGGTGGACGGAATGGCTTCGGGAACATTGGCCGGATCGGGCTCGATCCTGGTCAAGGGCTCCCCCACCTGCGCCGTCCGGAAAGCCGGCAGCGGCAGGATCACATGCCCCGCCTGAGCGAGGCGCGATTTGGCATGCAAGCAGGGAAGACACGAATGAACCCATGGTTGAAGTCCGCCGCGGCGCTTGTGGTGGCGGCGATGACGCTGGCGGCGGCACCCGCGCCGAAACCGCAATTGATGGTGCTCGGACTGGCCCACTTCGACAATCCGGCGCGTGATATCGCCAACGTCAAGGTCGAGGATGTGCTGACGCCTGTACGCCAGCGCGAGATCGAAGCGGTGGTGGAGAGCCTCGCGCGCTTTCACCCGAACCATGTTGCCGTGGAGTGGGAATCGACGGATCAGGCGGCGCTCGACAAACGCTATGCCGATTATCGTGCGGGCCGGCTGAAGCTGACGCGCGACGAACGCGACCAGATCGGCCTCCGCCTCGCGGCCCGGCTGAGATTGCCGCGCGTCGATGCGGCGGACTGGAATCAGGAGCCGCCGGGCAAGGATGAGGATTATGATTTCCCCGCCTGGCTGAAAGCGCACGGACGGGAAGCGGACTGGGTCGCCCTCCAGGCCGATGGCCAGCGCTTCGCCGATGCCATGGCCGCCCGCAACCGTTGCACCACGATCGGCGATTGGCTGCGCGGCCTCGCGGATCCGGCCTATATGTTGAGGCTGGAACGGCCTTATTACCGGATCGCGACGTTCGGTGATGCGAAGCAAAATCCAGGCGCCGCCTGGGTCGGCGCCTGGCATGCGCGCAACCTGCATATCTACGACAATCTGCTCGCCTTCGCCAAACCCGGCGACCGTATAATCGCCGTATTCGGCTCCGGGCACGCTTGGCTGTTGCGGCGCTATGCGTCGGAATCCGGCAGCTTCGCGGTGGTCGATCCGCGCGCCTATCTTCCGCCCGTGACGCCGCCGACCTGTTGACGCTCTTGCCGTCCTGTTGTGGGCCAGGACGGCAAATCGCTCAGGCCACCTCCGCCACCCGCTCCTTCACGATCCCGCTCGCCAGCTTGGTATTCACCTCCGCCAGATGGTCGAAGCGTGCACGGTAATGCGCCATGCCCTGGCTTAGCGAGCGCAGCTCGGTCTCCAGCCCGTGCAGCTCCGCCTCGGGCAAAGTCAGCTCGATCCGGTCCCAGCGGGACCAGCCCTCGATCGGCTCGATCCCCAGCATCTGGCCGCGCCGGCTGGTCGCGGCCGATGTGATCCGCGACACCGCGCTTCCCGGCGCGTCCACCGTCACCTGCGCGATCGGCTCGAGCAGATAGGGGCCTGCCGCCGCCAGCGCCTCCGCCATTGCGATCCGGCCAGCGGTGCGGAAGGCGAGCTCGGAGCTGTCGACGCTGTGGAATGACCCGTCGATCAGAGAGACCGCAACGTCCACTACCGGAAAACCCATCGGGCCGCGCATCATCGCGTCGCGCAGACCCTGTTCGACCGCGGGAATCCACTGCCGCGGAATCGCGCCGCCGGTGATCTTGTCCTCGAACCGGAAACCTTCGCCGCGCGCGAGCGGGCGCACCTCGATGATCACATCGCCGAACTGGCCATGCCCGCCCGATTGCTTCTTATGGCGGCCGTGCTGCGTGACCGTCTTGCGGATCGATTCCTTGTAGGCGACCGCGGGCGGGCTGGTCGAGACCGCGACCCCGTAACGCCGCTTCAGCCGTGCGAGCACGACATTCAGATGCTCGTCATTGAGCCCGTGGAGCAACGTCTCGCCCGTCGCCTCGTCGCTGCCCCAGCGCAGAGCGGCGTCCTCCTCGACCAGCCGGTTGAGCGCGGTCGAGAGGCGTACGTCGTCCTTGTGATCCTTCGCCGCGATCGCCAGCGCGCAATTGGTCACCGGCCGTTCGGCCGTCGCCGGCGCGGGCGGGGCCTTGCCCGCTGTCCCCAGCCGCTCGCCCGCCTGCGCCGCGTCGATCTTGGCGATGCCGACCACATCCCCTGGTTCGGCGCGGGTGATCTTGTTGGTCTGGCCGCCCTGCAAGGCGAACAGGGATCCGGCGCGCGTGCGCGTGCCGTCGCCGCCGACCAGTTCGGCGCCTTCGCTGAGCGGTGCGCCGAACACGCGCGCGAGCGCCAGCCGCCCGACCGCGCAGCCATGCGATATCTTGAAGATGTCAGCCGCCGCGCCCTCGATCCCCAGCCGCGCGGCCGTCCTGGCCGCGATCGGCGTGTCGTGCCGCAGCATCTTGAGCAGCCGGCCGATGCCGAAGCCGTTCTGCGCCGATCCGAATAAAACCGGCGCGATCAGCCCGGCTGCGGTTTCGCGCGCCAGATCGCCGAAGATCGTGTCGAGCTGCGGCGCCTCGTCGATCAGCAATTGCTCGAGCAAGGCGTCGTCATGATCCGCCAATTGCTCCAGCATGTGGAAGCGCGCGGTCGTCTCGTCGTCACGGATATGCGCGGCGAGCGGCACGCGCTCGGATCGCTTGCCCGGCTGATAATGATAAGCGCGCTCCAGCGCGAGATCGACGAATCCCGCCACGCGCTCGCCCGCGCGGATCGGAATCTGCCGCGCGACCAGGGTCGCATTGCTGAGCGGCTGGAGTGCCGCGAGCAGGTCCTCGATGCTCCCGCGCGCCTGGTCGATCTTGTTGACGAAGATGGCGTGCGGCAGCCCGAGTTGCTCCAGCCTCCGGAAGGTGGGCTCAGCCAGCGCGGCGCGCGCCGGGTCGGGATCGATCACGACCAGGGCCAAATCGGCCAAAGCCAGCGCCCGCTCCGCATCCGCCGCGAAGCCCGACGAGCCGGGCGCGTCGATCAGCACATAGGTATCGCCCATCCAGGTCAGGCGCAAAAGGTTGAGCTCGGTCGATCCGCATCGGGCCCGCGCCTCGGGGCTCGCGTCGCCGATGCTGCTGCCCGCATCGACTGTACCCAATCGGGGAATCGCACCCGCCGCGAATAATAGGGCCTCGGCCAGGCTGGTCTTGCCCGTGCCGGCTGGTCCGACGATCGCAACGGCTCTTGTGCCGTGGACGGTCTCACCCATCTCGCTCTCCTTCCGCTGTCCCTCGCTCTTCGGCAAAGGCCCGCCCCGGAGTCGCGAGGATCGGCCTATCGGCCGGCGAAGGCAAGATGGTTGCGGCGGCCGGATTTCACTCCCAGGTCAGCACCAACCGGCCGTAGGCCGGCACGCGATAGTCGATCCGGTCGTCGGAGCTGGCGTGGGCGCGCAGCACGTCGCCATCGACGGTCGTCACCCGTGCCTTGGTAAGCTTGTGGCGCTTGAGCCGAACCAGGCTCAGGCCGGCGGTGCAGGTCTCGCCGCCATCCAGCGTGAGCGTGAGTGAGTGGTCGCCCGTCCGCTCCATCACCCGCACGAAATGGTCGCAATATAGCCGGAACGGTGCGCCTTCGACGGGATGGAAGGACCGTGTCGCAAAGATGAAGGCCGCACCCGCGCCATAGATTTCCTGGCCGACCTGGCCGGCGAGCTGGCCGTCGGCATAAAGGTCCTCCAACGGGAACGACAGCTTGCGGTCGACATAGCCATTCGTTTCGCGCTGCTTGGGTGAAATGATCTCGGGCGGAAGCGCGTCGGGATAATAATACCAGGCCCGGTCGAGCGCATATTTGCAATATTCGGCGATCAGCATCCGCGCCGCGGGTTCCAGGTCGGGGCCGCTATCATCCAGATAGTGCTCGAACGCCGCATAGGAATCGAAGCATTCGTAGATCGCCATATAGGGCGCATCCTGCAGGCAGGTCGCGCCCAGGAAATTGCGATAATGGATCGCGCGCTCGATCTCGCTCTCCCAGATTTCGCAATTGTGGAAGAAGCTGCCGAGATAGACGTAGCTTTGTTCCAGATAGATGTCCCGGTTGGTGATGCGCCACAGCCGCATGCAGGCCGCCGCGCCCCAGGCGGTCAGATTGGCCTGGTAATTGACGTTGAAGCGAAGCCCCATCGCCGCGTCGATCGCGGCGCGCGCCTCGTCGAGGAACCTCTTGTCGTCGGTCAGCGCATAGGCTTGGAGCATCACCCACGCATAGACGCCGCCGACGTCGGTCTGGCCCCTGCCGTCGGCCTCGGCGGCCTCGGTGATCACCGAAAAGTCCGTGATCTTGTACTGGACAGGCCATTTATACCTGAAATGGTGCGCGGCCTCGATCCCGAAGTCGATGCAGTTCAGGAACAGCCTCTTGGCATCCTCGTCGCCGTCCAACGCGAGGTTCGCCAGGTTGAGCATCGGTTGGTAAAGATACCAACTGTCGACCGCGTCGGCATCCTTGTCCGAGCCCACATTGGGCAGATAGCGCCGCAGCGCCTTAAGCTTGCTGTCGTAGAATTTGCCGATCCCCGCCTCGAATTCCGCCTTCAGCGGCTGTGGTTTCCCGCACCATTTTTCCCAATCGTGCAGCGCCGACACGATCGACATCTGCACCATGATGTCGGGATATTCGGCCGCCGTATAAGGATGGACATAGCGATGGCCATAATGGCGGATCGTTGCATCCGGCGCCGTGTCGAGGTCGTGCAGCGTGCGCTCGGCCCGATCGATCCAGTCGCGATATTCGGTCTGCGGCACGTTGATCAATTTATAGGCGACACCCAGCATCTGCAGGAATTGCCGGGCGGATTCGCGCTCATCGGGCGATGCCTCGCGCCGCATCACGATGATGGCGTCGGACAAGGTTACTTTTTTACCCGCGGGAAGCGGGCTGGTCGGCGGGGTGCCGCTTTGCGGCGGGGAGGGCAGAAGATAACCGAGTTCGGGCCACTCGCCGCCGACAGCGCCATCGGGTTTGGTCTTGGTGGCGCGATAATAATCGTTCAGCGCGGTCAAATTCTGGAAATAGAGGACGTTGCCGAAGGCTGGCTCGTCGACGTGGAAATAAACCAGCCCGCCATTCAGCCCGCGTTGCCCTGCTTCCACTCGGCCTTTCGCGCCGACCGGATCGTCGTTGCGGTCGAGCGGGTAGAGATCGCGCGGTACGAACGGAATCAGCATCGGAGCCGCGGGCGTGAAGTCGACCGTGATGCGCACATGATCCAGTGCCTCGCCGTCCGCTTTGAACACTACGACATGCTCGCCCAGCGCACTCGACAGTCGCACCCGCGCGGTTTCGCCGCTTTCCGGTCTTTCCTTGCTCCATTCGAACGGGCCCGCCAGGAAAGCCGCCCGCACCGCCAAGCCGCCCGCTCCATCGCGCCGGATGAGTGCCCACAGCGAATCTGTGCCGGCGCGAATTTCAAGCGAGAGATTGTCGAGGTCGATCGTGGCGACCCGGTGTCCGCCGCCCTCCTGAAGGGTCTTGCGCAATGCCAGCACGTAAAGGCTGACGTTCGGCAATTCGGCGGCACGGGCGGTAGCGGTCATCTCGGCTCCTCGATCAGACAGCCGGGTTCTTCCCGGCGTGCGGCGTTCCAAGCCCCACTGCGGGCCGAGGTTCCCGCGCGAGGCGCTAACTTCATTTATGTTAGAAGGATTTTCCCTGTGCCGACGGGCGGGCGGATGAGGCCAGCGGCTCCCGAGCCAGGCGGCGCGTTTAGCGTGTGTGGCCGTGGCTGCTTGCGCTGCGCTCCACGGCTGGGCGGACCGGGCCGGCGAGGACGTCCCATCCCGACTGCGGGCTGGAACTCAGATGAAGCGTGGCCGGCTCGAACGTCAATCCCGTCACACCCAGATCGGCCAGGCCGCTCAGGCGGAACGTGCCGAGCTTGGGTTCGCGCGGCGGCTTGCCGTCCCGGCTCACGGTGACCGCGAGCAAGAAGAGCGCGCCGTGCTCGCGATAGAGCAGCGCGGGCTGCAATATGACCTCCCCGCCATTATATTTCGCGCGCAGGCACAGGCGCCGCAGGATCGCGCCCGCCACCGCCTCGCTCGGCAATAATGGCGCGCCGGTCTCCGCCTGCGGGTCGTTGGCAGCCGGCGTCGGCGCGGCTTCGGACTTCGGGCGGAGGCTGAGGACTCGGCGGGTCATGCTCCTCTTTATGCTGCGCCGCAGCAAAAGCTTCAAGCGATAAGTTTGGTCATGCTCCCAATACAGGCCCCGCATGTCAGGCTTGACAAACCGGACCAAACCGTGTACGCACTTCGCGTTCGCTGACTTGGGAAACCGGGCCAGCGGACAGGACCGGCGCGAAGCTCCTCGGCATGCATGAGACGGTAACTTCGCCCAAGAGTACAGATCTCAGCGTGTGGTTCGCCACGCGGTGATGCCGGCG
>Ga0207657_10001938_pt1 | contig 22356 bp, 21 predicted proteins | sample KBSC33metaG_FD_184316 | JGI IMG/M metagenome (GOLD analysis project Ga0207657, IMG submission 184316) | Corn rhizosphere microbial communities from Kellogg Biological Station, Michigan, USA - KBS C3-3 metaG (SPAdes) (version 2) | ecosystem: Host-associated > Plants > Roots > Rhizosphere > Soil ... | reverse complement strand
CGATGGCGACGTCCTGCTGCACGCCATCACTGACGCGCTGCTCGGCGCACTTGCAGCGCCGGATATCGGTTCGCTCTTTCCACCTTCTGATCCGCAATGGAAGGGAGCCGATTCCACTGTGTTTCTGAAGGAAGCGCTGACACGAGTGCGCCAAGCTGGATACCGCATCGCGAATCTCGATTCGACGCTGATCCTGAGCGAGCCCAAGATCGGGCCGCACACGGCAGCGATCCGCGCTCATATATCAGAGTTAGTCGGAATTCCCGGCGATTCGATTGGGATTAAGGCCAAAACACCGGAAGGCATGGGCACCGACAACGCCGCCATTGCGCATGTCGCGGTAGTGCTGGAGGAAGCTGAGCGCCCAGCCAAACCGAAGATCAGCAACAACAAGACGAAATCGAAGAAAGCTTAGTGGCACCAGTGCAGAGTGACGAGCCAAACTTGCAGCCCAGGAGAGGGGCGTGTGACTAGCGAATCGCCTCGAAGTCTGCAGCGATTTTCCGATGAGCGTCTTCTGCTGCTTCCACAAACGAGCGGAAAATTGCGCGGGATGGCTCATCCTGGTCCACCGATCTTTCCGGATGCCATTGCACGGCGAGCACGAAGTGATCCGGCGAGTTTCCTTCCAAGGCTTCGATGATCCCATCATCGGGACAGCGTGCGACCACGCGCAAGCCATCTCCGACGGTATCGGCCGATTGGTGGTGGCTAGAATTCACGGGCATCGCGGCCCGATCTATTTTTCTGCCCACAATCTCGGCCAGCTTCGACGTCGGATCTACTTCTACATCGTGTGCCGCGGCGACCTTGCGTCCCGCGGCATGATTTATGTTCGACTCGATGTGCTGAATTAAACTTCCCGTGCGGTACACATTCAAAATCTGCAGGCCATAACAGATTCCCAGGATCGGCTTGCGCATGTTGTAGGCGTCCTGGAGCAGAAGCTCATCCACTGTGTCGCGCTTAGGATCGGCAGGAGCGGTCTGCTCGTGCCGTGGAGCATCATACTTGGCGGGGTCTACATCCGCTGATGCCCCGGGCAACAAGACGGCATCGCAACGCTCCACAATCTTCATGGTTTCTCCCGGTGCGAGATCGAGCGGAATGCGCACGGGTTGGCCACCGGCCATCTCCACGGCTCGCTCGTATTGGGGGATGGAACGCTCCACGTACTCTGGATTACCGGACATGGGCAGCGGAATAGCGATACGAGGACGGCGGCTCATCCTGCCCTTTCAATGGACGCCAAGGCCTTGGCTTGTCGATAGTGTCGGATTTCCATCGTAAGAGACAGCGCCAGTACGATTGGTCCGACCACGATCGCAACCGGGGCCGCAATGTGACGATAAGCGAATCTCATATCCACCGAGCCGCCCTTGCTGGCAGCGACGACCAGCAGGCCTGCAATAGCCAGCAGCAGGCTGATCGCAAATGCGAGAATCATGACCAGCAGGCTCACCAGCAAGGCGCGGGCCAGAAGCATGACCAGCCGCGGCTTGCGAACGGGTCTGGTTGAGCCTCCCATACGTTCTACCCTACAACATCTGCCGGGTTCGCGCAGCGTCGCAGAAGCTGTGCGCTACAATAGGCGTGATGTCACAAGCAGCGCCAGCGATTACGCGGTCTCCCGCCGATGTTGTGAAAGACACACCCGTCTCGCAGGCGGCCAATGGCATATGCTACGCAGTGTCGGGCCAGGTCTCGACCGGGGAGGCCGACCTGGAGCGGATGGTCGCGGCCGTACCCCGCTCTGCGGCCGCTGCTCTGAGCCGAAAAGCGTATTATTTCGTGCCTTTAACGGTGAGCCAGGGCGACGACACTCTCATCGCTGACCGTTACGACGTGACGTTGAGTGACGATGCCGTTTGTCATAGGAACCTCAACCTCGGCGACTCGCAGTGCGTATTTATTTCTACTCGCCTGATGGATGATAAGTTTTCCGTCGCGTTTGAGTTTTACATCAACGTGGGACATGCAGTTGTGGAGCGCGCCGGCGTCTCGCAGGAGTTTGCCGATCTGGCCTGGAAACAGGTGGAAGCCAGCGTCAGAGGAGAAACTTCGCTGGATGCGTGGGACGCGCGAAAGTTGGCCGGCTCCGGGGCGGCTGACGGAGAGAAATACAAGAACGAATTCCTTTCCGCCGCTTTCGCCGATTCGATATCTATCTACCTACTGTCGCTTTACCTTGATGTGGATTACTACGACCTGCGTGAACGCGACTATCCCCTGCTTGCGCCCGGGCCGCTCGCCGAGCGTCTGCGAAAAGTCGCGGAATTATTCCCGCCGAATCCTGGGTTCGAGTTTGCGGTCTACTATAAACGGCGCTCGTGAACCGACGCTCTACCAGCTGACCAGGCGTATCTGTATTACTTAACCGACTACTCAAAGTGATTCTGCAATAGACCTGCTCGACGTGATGATTTCGGATTTCCTCGAAAACGAAACCAGTGACAATGCCTGACATCCCTGCGGTCCACTACGGTCTTTAGAGTCGGTGCGTGTGTTGTGTGCATCGATCTTTGGCTGCGCTCACGATGACACACTGGACTTAGTCTCAGAAACTAGTCCAAAATCGGCAGAATGGAAGTTAATATCCGCGAAGCTAAGACCCACCTATGCCGGTTGCTGGCGAGGGTTGCCAGTGGTGAGGAAATCACGATCGCAAAAGCAGGAGTTGCCGTTGCTCGCTTGGTGCCTGTCGAGCCTTCCGGTGGACGACGTGTGCTGGGCGCCGACAAGGATAGCGTCTGGATAGCGAACGATTTCGATGCTGCCAATCCGGAGATTGAGGCAACGTTTGAAGGTGGGGCCGGCAAAAGGGGCCGCAAGAGATCTACGCGTTGACTGACTACCTGCTCGACACCTCGGCCTTCTTGTGGAGTTCCTTCTCTATACGTACCCAGCCGCATCACTTATCTCGGCCTTGTGCTGTCCTGTAGCAAGTAGTTTTCCGGATAACTGCACCCGGGCCTGCTGGATCTTCGATCCTGAGTACAATAGTTTGAATGTCTATCACTGTCCGCTCGTTCGCCAAGATCAATCTCGGCCTGTGTATCGGTGCGCCTCGCCGCGACGGGTTCCATGATCTTCGGACGGTTTATCAGACGATTGCGGCGCACGATGTGATTCGCGTCAGGATAGCGAAGGGCTCTGGAATTGAAATCAGATGTGAAGACGACCGGGTTCCGGCCGACGAGTCCAACACCTGCTATCGCGTCGCTGAACGGACCGTGGCGTTGTTACGCGCCAAGGGTAAAGTTCTGATCGAGATCGAGAAACGGCTTCCGGTACAGGGCGGACTGGGGGGAGCATCCTCGAATGCGGTGGCGACGTTGCTGGCTCTCGAGCGCGCTCTCCAGAAACACATTCCGGGAGCGGAAAAGCTCCGGATTGCCGCGGAAGTCGGCTCCGATTTGCCACTGTTTTTGATAGGCGGCACGATGCTAGGTGTGGGCCGCGGCGAGGAGGTTTATCCGTTGCCCGACTTGTCGCCGACCGCATGCGTGCTGGCCACGCCCGACGTGGGTGTCTCGACTCCAGAAGCGTTTTCCGATTGGGACCGGAGCATGGCGAGACGGGTGTCGTCACCGGCGCAACCCCGCCAGAATCGCTCTAAATTGACGACCTCCAGCCACTCCGCTAGAATGAACGAGTTCAGCCGAAGATTGTCTTCCTGGCTGAGCGGGCTACCTGGGAAAACTGGGGAGCCCGTGACCGGTGTCCCTGCTGGTGGCAGGGGCCGGGCCGAGAGCCCGCTTCTCGACCTCGTCCGTACCGGGATCGAAAACGACTTCGAACAGGTCGTCTTTCCTAAGCATCCCGAATTACGCGAGGTGAAACGTGCGCTCGTACGCTGCGGTGCGTTCTATGCATCGTTATCCGGTTCGGGCTCAGCGCTATATGGCCTCTTCCGGAGCCGAAAGGCAGCAGAGATGGCTGCCGCGCGATTGCGCAAACAGGGCATTGCGGCAGAGGTGACGGCGACCATCACGCGGCAGCAGTATCGGACAAGGATCTTCGATTGACGAATTACGATTGTCGATTTTTTATTGCGCGTGGGCAGTTTTCAATTGAAAATCAACAATCGTAACTCGTCAATTTTCCACTGGGCCGTCGACTAATGGTAGGTCAAGTGCCTTTGGAGCACTTTGTCTAGGTTCGAATCCTAGCGGCCCAGCCAAAATCACGTTTGTTATTGGTTGCGTGCGAGACGCAAGCAAGTGACGGACGACTATCGAACGAGAGCTAAACATGGCCATTGCGACAGCAACGGAGAAGAAGCCTCTGATGAGCCCGGACGAGAAGTCTGAGCGAAAGCCTCAGCGTGCCCGTGTTGACGACAAGTTCAAGATTTTTTGTGGTACGGCCAACGAGCCGCTCTGCGACGAGGTCTGCGCTTTCCTGGGGATGACGCGAGGACAGGCGCGGGTAACGCGGTTCTCGGATGGAGAAGTTTATCTGCAAATTCAGGAGAATGTGCGTGGCGCCGACGTGTTCCTCATGCAGCCCACCTGCAATCCGGTGGACATGCACCTGATGGAACTGTTGCTCATGATGGATGCCTTGAAGCGAGCTTCGGCGCGACGCATTACCGCCGTTATTCCGTACTTCGGCTATGCACGGCAGGATCGCAAGGACAAGCCGCGCGTTCCGATTTCTTCGAAGCTGGTCGCGGACCTGCTCACGACCGCAGGAGCGGATCGCGCACTGGTGGTCGATCTGCACGCGCCGCAGCTGCAAGGGTTTTTCAATATTCCAGTCGATCACTTATTCGCATCGCCAGTGTTGGTCGACCACTTCAAAAAATTAAACCTTCCGGACCTCACGGTTGTTTCTCCCGATGCCGGCGGCGTGGAGCGCGCTCGGTTCTTTGCCAAAAAGATGGATGCCGCGCTGGCTATCGTGGATAAACGGCGTGTGGACGTGAACGTTGCCGAAGTTATGCACGTGATCGGCGATGTGCACGGGCGTACCTGCCTGGTGATCGACGATCTGATCGATACGGCAGGAACGCTGGTTAAGACTGCGCGTGCCCTGCTGGAAAATGGGGCGACGGGCGTTTACGCCTGCGCGTCGCATGCTGTGCTCTCGGGTCCGGCGATTGAAAACATTTCGAAGTCCGATATCACCGAAGTGGTGGTCACGAACACGATCCCACTTTCGGAAGCTGCTCATCGCGAGCCCAAAATCAAGGTGCTCTCGATTGCGGGATTGATTGGCAGAGCCATTCAGTCCATTCACGAAGAGACTTCCGTCAGCAAATTATTCATGTAGATAGGGAATCACAATATGGCAACTGCAACGGAAAACAAAACTGAAACGAACGTCCTGGACGCGCAACCGCGCGCGGCCGGCAACAAGAACGAAGCGCGACGAGTGCGCAGGGGCGGGAAGATCCCGGCTGTGGTATATGGCGCCGGCAAGAACGCGGTTTCGGTCAGCGTCGATCCACGCCAGGTGTCGCGCATTCTGCATTCGGCCAGCGGTCACAACACAATTTTCGATCTTGCCGTTGATGGCGAGCGCACCAAGGCGATGATCGTGGATTGGCAGTACGAGCCGATCAAGGGCTCGCTGCTGCACATCGATTTGAAGCGTATCGCCATGGATCAGAAGCTCACCGTCATGGTGCCCATTGTTCTCAAGGGCGAAGCGGTGGGTGTAAAGCAGCAAGGCGGAATTCTCGAGCAGGTGACACGCGAGGTGGAGATCGAGTGCTTGCCCAGCGACATTCCCAGCCAGATCGATGCGGATGTCAGTGAACTCGTGTTTGGCAAAGTCATGCGTGTTTCCGATTTGCCGCACAGCGCGAAGCTGAGATTCCTCACCGACGAAAACCAGCCTGTGGCGCACGTCATCTCTATCAAGGAAGAAGTTGCGCCAACGGCAGAGGCAGTGGCTGGCGAAGCGGCGGCTGCTCCGGCTGAGCCCGAAGTTATCAAGAAGGGCAAGCAGGAGACCGATGAAGAGGGTGCCGAGGCGGCTCCTGAAAAGGGCGAGAAGAAGGAAAAGAAGTAGCCATTGGTTATGGGTAGTTAGTCGTTGGCCTTTTGCGGCGAGTTCGATTGGTGGACTCCTCTTGGGCCAGAGCAAGCGAGTAAGAGCTGCGTGCTGGAAGCCGCAGCCCGATAGCCAATGGCCTAGAGCCGAGGAGCTAAGAGCTAAGTACGGGTGAAACTGATCGTAGGCCTGGGCAATCCGGGAATCGAATACCAGTTCACGCCTCATAATCTGGGCTTCCTCACCATCGATTGCCTGGCCAATGATGTCGGGGCGGAAGTGAGGAACCGGAACTGTCGGGCACTAACCGCTCGCGCCGTGATCGAGGAACAGCAGGTTCTTCTGGCCAAGCCCGAGACGTACATGAATCTCAGCGGGATGGCAGTGCGCGAACTGGTTGGCAAGTACGAGGTGGATCCAGCGAAGGACCTGATCGTCATCTATGACGAGCTGGATCTGCCGCTGGGAAGAATTCGGATTCGTCAGCGAGGAAGTTCGGCCGGGCACAACGGGATGGAGTCGATCATTGGCGCACTGGGAACGCAGGAGTTTTTACGAGTCCGGCTAGGAGTTGGGCCAGACAAGAAAGTAAGTGACGGCGCGAAGTATCTGCTGTCCCCGTTCCGCAAGGCGCAGCTGAAAGTCGTCGATGAAATCATCGACACCGCCAGCGAAGCGGTAAAAGTGATCTTGAAAAAGGGTCCGGGAGCGGCGATGAATCGCTTCAACCGGGATCCCGAGCAATGATTTGGTTTCCTTTGTGCCCCTTCGTGTCCTTTGCGGTGAACAGAGTGCTAACCCAGAGGACACAAAGGTACACAAAGGAAATACACAGAAAGCGTTAGAAGCTGAAGCTAGTTGGAGAAAATGAATGAATCGTACTTATGAACTGATGTTCATCGTTCGGCCCGACATGGCGGACGAGGATCTGGACAAACTAATTTCGACACTGGAAAACCAGGTGAACACCACAGGCGGCACTGTCAAGAGCGTCGAACGTATGGGGAAGCGACGCCTGGCTTATGTGGTGCGCCGTTTTCAAGATGGTATGTACATTCTATTGACGGTGGAAGGAACTGGGGCGCTGATACACGAACTGGAGCGACGCCTGCGTGTCACCGAGCCGGTAATCAAGTTTCTCACCGTGCGTGTAGACGAGGAGCAGAAACGTCTCGACAAGATCAAGGCAATTCGCGATGCACGGCGTAAGGCACCCGCGGCTCCGGCAACTCCGGAAGCCAGCGGCGAGGCACCAGCACCAGCAACCGTTTAGTTGCCAGTCATCAGTCTTCGGTCGTTAGTCTTCAGTCCTCGCACGCGAACGAGATGAAGCGCTGACTATGTGGCTGATGACTGATGACGTAAGACTACTGACGATTTTCAAGGAGCATCATGGCTGACGAAACAAAGACAGCAACACCGGAAGCGCCAGCCGCTTCCGAAGCACAGACACCTCGTACTGATTCACCTCGTCCTGAAGGCGGCGGGGGCGGTCCTCGATTTGGATCACGCGGCCCGCGTCCGGGCGGTGGTCCCGGTGGTCCGCGCGAGGGCGGACGCAAGTATTTCCGGCGCAAGAAGGTCTGCAAATTCTGCGTGGAGAAGATCGAGGCAATCAACTACAAGGACGTACGCCTGCTCGGACAGTTCGTGGCGGAGAGCGGGAAGATTGTCCCACGGCGGTTGACCGGGGTTTGCACGCCTCACCAGCGGCGACTCTCGTCCGCGATCAAGCAGGCTCGCAACATCGCTTTGCTGCCTTACGCAGGACGGCCATAAAGAGCAGCGGTTGCTCGCTTGTCGTCAGGCGCCGGCATCGGTTGTTAACGACAACATGAGAGACGACGGGCAAGGCGATAAGGTGCGTGACCGCGATTTTGATGATTGGCTCTTCTTAAGGGCCAAGACCAACGATTAACGACTGGAGTCATACATGGAAGTTATCCTGAAAGAAGATGTTCCCAAGCTTGGAACACGTGGTGACGTAGTGAAGGTTGCGGAAGGGTACGGCCGCAATTTCCTTTTGCCAAAAAAGTTAGCCATCGAGGCCAGCAAAGGCAACAAGGCGGTAATCGATCAAATGAAGTCGGCGGCCGTGCGCCGCTCGGCCAAGGAGAAAGCTGGAGCCGAAGAGCTCTCGAAGCAGTTCGACGGGCTGTCTGTGAGCTTCCAACGCCGCTCGGGCGAGCATGACCAGCTTTTCGGATCGGTAACCTCGGGCGACATCGCCGACGCTCTCGAAAAGAAAGGCTTCAACGTGGATCGCCGCAAGATCCAGCTCCATGAGCCGCTGAAGACTTTAGGCGAGTTCATGATTCCCGTGAAGCTACACAAAGACGTGACCGCTCACCTGAAGGTTGTCATCGAGAAGGAAGCCGTCGAAGCTTAAAGGCGTTCTGCTATGGGCAGGTGCGCTGCACCTGCCCGTGCGCAGGTTGTGATTGCGGGCATGGTGGTGTTGCAGACCTTCACGCTCATCGTCAATACTGCCGAGTACCAGCACGAACGTCATTCCCCGAAGGTGCCGGTGAGATGAAGCTGTTCCCGCATAACATGGCAGCGACCCTGCTGAGTGGCGTTCTGCGCGTAATTCCGACACCTGATCTTTCCCGGGATTAGAATGTTTTCGCATTTCCTGATGCGACTACGCTATGCCGAAGACCTCTGACAGCAGATCTGGTGCAACCACGCTACCCGCCCGCTATTACACAGACCCCCATCTTTTCGATGAAGAGCTAGAACGGTTTTTCTGCCAGACGTGGGTCTGCGCGGGCCGCGTCAATCAAGTCCCACTGCCGGGCGACTATTTTGTCCGTGAAGTCGCAGGGGAGAGCGTCATCATTACCCGGGACGGGAGCGGGTCGTTGCGGGCTTTTTTCAACGTCTGCCGCCATCGCGGTACACGCATCTGCGCCGGGGCTGAAGGACATTTTGCTGGACGGATCCAGTGCGGCTATCACGGTTGGACCTATGGGCTAGACGGGAACCTTATAGGAGCTCCCCATATGGAGGATGGCTTCTGTCGCGCAGACTATCCTCTAAATCGGATTCACGCCGATGTATGGGACGGCCACATTTTCATCAATCTCAGCCCAGAGCCGACGCCGCTTGCGATCCAGTTGGAAGATCTGCCTGAGAAGTTTGCTGCCTGGCGGATGGCTGAGCTGTGTACGTATCGGCGCATCGAATATCAGGTCAAGGCAAACTGGAAGCTCATCATGCTCAACTACAACGAGTGCCTACACTGTCCCATTTTGCATCCGGCGCTCAGTGCGGTATCGGATTACCTTTCCGGTGAGAACGACCCACCGCATCGCGGATACATCGGCGGCTCAATGGATTTTCAAGGTGGCGCCCAGACGATGAGCAAAGATGGTCAGCTCCGCCGCGATTACTTACCTGGACTTAACGCTGAGCAGCGCAAAAAGGTGTATTACTTTTCCGTTTTTCCCAATCTGCTGTTGAGCCTGCATCCGGACTATGTGATGACCCATACTTTGTGGCCGCGTTCCGTAGATCGCACCGACATAGTCTGCGAATGGCACTTCCATCCTGACGAGATGGCAAAGGCAAATTTTGAAGGCGACGACGCGGTCGAGTTTTGGGACAGCACGAACCGTGAGGACTGGGGGATTTCCGAGCTGTCGCAGGCGGGAATCAAGTCTCGCGCTTACAAACCCGGCCCCTATTCCCGTTGCGAGTCGTTACCGCGCGCGTTTGATGAAATGGTGCTGGATCGTGAAAAGCGCGGACGTAACCGATAGTCTTCCTACATTCGCAGTTCCGAGCGACGACGCTCTTGCAAAGTAAGATGAGCTGCTGATCTCGCGCTATTTGATCGTAAACGTCATGATGTTGGAAGTCTCGGCCATCGTTCCACCGCCGTACTGGCCACCCGGAGTACCTGGATTCGTTACCGTAACCGACACAGTGCCGGCGGTGGCAATCATTGACGCTGGAATGGCAGTCATCAGCTGTTTTCCTGTAACAAATGTTGTGGACGGGGTTGCGCTGCCCCAATTCACCACAGAATTGCCTGCGAAGTTGCTGCCATTGACTGTGAGCATGAAACTCGGTGCTCCTGCAGTTACGGTATTCGGCGCGAGCTGCGCAATCGCGGGAACGGCACCGGGCTGGGGAGGAGTGACTTTCGTGGACGAACCGTATCCGCCACATCCCACAGCTAAGACCGTGAGCCAAAGCACAGAAATAATCTTCATAACTCCCTCCCCTTTTCACAATCCTGCCAGACGTAAATGGTCACCCCTTGCAGGCATGGCAGAAGATGCGCCAGGACCAAGGGCGGCGGAACAAGCTACTGTTTCGGTACACGCAATTCCGCCACGCAAAAATAACGTGCCCGCAATAGCAATTTGTCTTAGGCGCGTCTCGGGTTTGTAAAATCCTTGTCATCGCCAGCGCTCCTGGCTGACGACTGGCGCCCAGGTAAGCGGGGGCCCCGACGTTGTTCGATGGGCAGATTAGTTATTGCCTACAGGACTGCGTGGAGGGAAGCCGATTGGCGGCTTAGCCCGGGTAGATCTGAAAATCCGATTTTTTGGGCTTCTCGCGCTGCGAATTCCCGGAGTGAGACTTCTCGATCAGGGGCGAGGCGAGGCGGAGCATATCCCGCCAGCAGTTCGTTTACGCGGGATCGAGCGCGAGCCAGGATGTTGTCATTGCCGTTTCCGGTGCCCGCACCACGGTCAATAATGCTGGAGGGGAAGTGTTGTTCGCGCCGAAACAGCGCGCGAGTTTCTTTCAGTTTCAGAAAATCACCCTGCAAACCTACTTGGGCAAACATTCCGGTCGCCAGGGTTTCCGTGAGCGGCTCAATACCAGCAATCAAGCGTTGTGCTGAGGCAATCGCTTCGGCGTCCATAACCAACTTCTCTATGCTGTGACACGCCAGAAAGTCCAGCATGCCAGCGCCGGAGATCATGTTGATGCCAGCCAGTGCGCCAAGCACGGCGGAGATACCACTCTCTGACTCAGATTGCGCATCCACCACCTTCGAGTCTCCAGCAACGAGGTAGGCGTGAGTAGGTAGTCCTAGAGATTTCCCAACTTGAGAGCAGGCCAGATCGAGCATGACAGTTTCGATGGCGCCCATGGGAGTGTTGCCGGTACGCATGTCGAAGATGGCCGGCGCGCCTCCCCAGACCACGGGTGATCCGGACGCGGCCAGTTGATGGATCGTGATCCCGCTGATGCACTCGGCCGCATGCTGAACCACGGAACCTGCCAAGGTTACGGGCGCTGTCGCTCCCGCGAGGGGCATGGATACGATTTCGGCGGGCACGCCGGCGCGGGCGAGATCGACCATATTGTGGCAGGCAAAGTCCGACCAGTTCAGAGGTGGCGATGGACACACATCAAAGATGGCTCTTGGCCGTCGGCGCAAAGCATCGGGCCCACCAGTCTCGATCGAGAGCAGCTCTAACATTGTTTGCAGGCTTTCGGCTGAAAAGGCGCCGGTGACAACAGGCTTCTCGGAATGCCACAAAATCAGCAGCAGGCGGTACCAGTCTCCTATTTCAGTAGGCACGTCGTGGCATACCATCGCCGTGGACTGGGCGGCAAACTGCGGCAACTGTTCTGCCACTTGTACCAGACGAATGAGATCGGCCGATTGTGCGGGGCGGGGAGTCTGGGTCTCCGCGTCCAAAATGTTCAGGCAGGAGGAACCGGGATCATAGTGCACATGATCGCCGCCATAGCACACGGCGCGGTCGCCGGCCCGATTGTACAAATGGAACTCGCGAGGCGCGGTTGCGAGCGCTGTGCGGGCCAGCCACTCCGGAATATGCGCCACGCCGTTGTCGACCCGTGCCCCGGCCGACGCGAGCAGGTCGAAGACGCAGGGGGCGACGCGGACTCCGGGCGTCTCAAGGAGCTGGAAGGCTTCCGTGAGGATGCGCTGAATCAGGCGGTCATCGAGGAGGTGAAGCTTCGGTCTCATGGGGCGTTCTCGGTGGCAACACATGTCGTCTTGCGCTCCATCAGGCTGCGTGCGAGTTCAACGGAGCTGACTGCGTCCTTGGCGTATCCATCCGCACCAATTTCCGCCGCCCAGGCGCGGGTTACAGGGGCGCCACCTACTATGACCTTGACCTGGGACCGCAATCCCACTCTCTCCAGTGCCTCAATCACGGTTTTCTGGTTGCGCATGGTGGTGGTGAGCAAGGCGGAGACTCCGACGATGTCGGCATGGACTTCCCGTGCCTTGGCGGCGAAAGTCTCGCCTGCGACATCCACGCCCAGGTCAAATACGCGAAATCCATTTGCCGAGAGCAAAGTACCGACCAAGGCTTTCCCAATCTCGTGGATATCGCCCCTGGTGGTTCCGAGCACGACGGTTCCGGCGACCGGGCGCGTTGTCCCCATGCGCTTTAACTCCGGCTCGATCACTTCCAGGGCGGCCCGCATAGCCTCGGCCGAGGCCATCATGTCGGGCAAAAACATGTTGTGCTGCGCAAATTGCTCGCCGACGGAATGCATGCCCGGCACATAGCCATTGTTGATGGCGTCGAGGGGCAGTATGCCGATCTCCAGCGCCTCGCGGGCGAGTCGGGCAGCGGTCTCCGGAGCCCCGTCGACGATGCTTTGCCGCATATCCTGGAAAGCTTGCTGGGACATAAAGGTATCCATCCAATTGATTGGAAACGTCCCTACGCACAGCTGTCAGTGATTTGGATCACCAGCGGGGTGTTCGGCACCGTGTCGCACTGCGTGCTAAAATCGAGGTATTCCTACCATGTTGCCTGAGCTTCAGAACTTGCTCGAACTGCAGAAGGCCGACCAGGAAATCCTGCGCCTGAACGAGGAAATCGCCGCGCTTCCTAAGCGGGTGGCCGCCATCGAGGCAAAATTGGCTGGGACCAAGGCGGTGCTGGAGAACGCGAAGACGGCGGTTAAGGCGGACGACGCCGCCAAGCGCAAGTACGAGTCGACCATCAAGGATCTTCAGCAAAAGATCTCGAAATACCGCGACCAGATGCTGGACGTGAAGACCAATGAGCAATACAAGGCGCTGCAACAGGAAATAAATTTCGCGGAGAAGGAAATCCAGGGCGCAGAAGACAAGATTCTCGAACTGATGCTGAACGCCGACACTCGGGATAGGCAAGTAAAGATCGCCGAAGCCGAACTCAAGGCCGAGACTGCCGAAATCGAAAAAGAAAAGAACGACGCGAGAGAGCGTACCGCGGAAGATGAGAAACTGCTGGCCGAGTGGAATGGTAAGCGAAGCCAGTTTCGCGGCGGGATACCTGATGACCTGCTTCGCCATTACGATCGAGTAGTGAAGCTGCGGAAGACGGGGCTTTCGGAGGTTCGAGATCAGAAGTGTATGGCATGCCAGGTCATGCTTCGTCCGCAGACCTATAACGAGGTGCGCAGCGGAAAAAGTGTGATCATCTGCGACTCGTGCCAGCGCATCCTGTATTTCGATCCGGCGACCGAAATTGTGGCCGAGAAGCTGAGTCCGGAAGTGCGCCGGCGGCACCGTCCTAAGGACGATTCCGCCCAGGCCTGGTTTTATCGCCCGGAGTACGGCGAGCACGGCGAGGTTCTACTGGCATTTGTGAACAGCCGTGGGCGCTCGACGCGGAGAATTTACGATTTCAATACGGGCCGGCAGATCGGCGATATTTTGGAGCGCGAGGGGGAGTATCGACTCGCGTTTCCCGAGGATATGTCCGGGCACTATGTTCGGCTGAATGGCAGTTGGAACCATGACGAAGTGGAGAGTTGGGGCGAAGAAATGCCTATGAGGGCGCTGGACTCTCTCCACGCTGACTTACAGGCCGCGCAAGCGGAATCCGCAAAACATTCTGAACACCACGAACAAGCAGAAACACATCCGGCAGCCAGCTAGTGCAATTTACGATTGTCGATTTAGGTTGAAGCTCTTTCGAGCTGCACTCTTCATCGGCCCTAATCTTCTTCACATATTGCAGGTAAGTTAGCGGAAGCTGGCGCTGCGGAACTTCTGGCGGAAGTCCTGACCATCCAGCTTGATAATGCGGCACATCTCATGCAGCCGCGAGCGCATGCGTTCGCCGATGCGATCCCCCAGGGTTTCCCGCCGCATGACCTTCTGAGCGCGGCCGAACTCTGACGCCGGATTCGCATATGGGTCTTGTCCGGCATCGTCGGGATAATTTGTCGTGATAATGGTGGTGCGATTGTCGTTGTAGCGCGTGTTGAGGATCAGGCTGACCGTGTCCCAGACCCACTCGGTGGGTTTTACCGCTCCCAACTCATCGAGAACCAGCACCTCGGTATCGAAGACGGGGCGAAGCACTTCGAGTTCGGTGGCCTTCACCGACTCATTGTAGGAGTTCTGAATCTGTTTGAGCAGTTCGCGGTAGTCGTAGAAAAGGCAGGCAATGCCCTTCTTGAGAATCAGTTCCTTCATGATTCCTACCGCGAGGTGAGTTTTACCGACCCCGACCGGGCCAATCAGCAAAAGTCCCGTGCTCTCGACCGGGTATTGCTCGACGAACATGCGAACCTCAAGCAAGGCCTTCTCTTGCGTGGGGTGTGCGCCCTCATAGCGTGTATCGAACTCTGTAAGTTCGCAGTGCTCGTAGCGCTTAGGAATTCGAGCGCATGTGAGCAAGGCATGAGAGCGGGCCCGGAGGCGGCAATCGCAGCGGGCAACCCGTGGCTCGCGCTCCGAGGATACCGTCTTCCATCCTGTACCCTCGCAAATGGGACAAATATCCGCAGACACCTTCATGGGGTAGCCGAACTTCTCCTGTCCGTTGACTCTGCACCTTCAGCCGGAGACTGCGCAAGTGGAAAAGCCGGTGCTGCTGTGTACATCCTGTGAAGGAAAGGTGAGGCCTGTGGAGACTAGAGGAAATCAGGCGCGAAGGGCAGTTCGTGAAAGCTGAGGATGATAGTCGTCCACCGGCCACGTGAGGGTGACATTTGAAGCCGCGTGACAAAAAGGCGGGCTCCGTTATCGGAGCCCGCGTTCGCAATGAAGGAAATACGATTTGCTCAACGACTCCTGGTACTGAACGGCTGCGGTTCCCCGATCCGGCCGTCGGACCAAGCCACATATAGTCCGAGAGTTGTGAGGTAGTTGTCGGTGTAATCCCCGAAGTTGGGGATGATATCCGAACTGACGGCCAGCCAGTTCGAGGTGGCGTCGTTCACTTGGAAGTTGCTAGACGGCGTTGCGGTAGTCCTGGGATCCACGTTCAATGCCGAAAAGACGTCAGTCAAAGCGGTTCCCGGATTGTTTCTCCGGTCGTACCACGACACGTTGATCAGTCCCGTGCCGGAGGCTTGACGCACGGCTGGCAGAAAATGCCAGTTAAACGCACCGACGTCGCTATTGAGGGCCACCGGCTTCGATTGGATACGCGAAAGGCTACCCAATGCGAAGCTCTGCAGAAGGATGTTGCCCAGAGGATTCTTCCCCGCATCATTCCAGACGACACTCACCGTACCTTTGGGGTGGCTAACCGCAATGCGCGGAAAGTCGTTCATGGGGAAACGGTTGTAGCCCGGAATGAAAGCGGAATCCATGGAGACTATCTTCACGGAGTTGTGCGTGAACGGAGGCGAACAGGGCGAGCTACCTGAGGCAGGCAAGCAACTCTTCGGCAAACGGGTTACAACCTCCTTTGTGGGTACATTCCCGCAACTAAAGAGATTGAAGAGGTTGGTTGCCCAATTGAACTCGTAGGCTACGTACAAGTCGCCAGTGGTGCGATCGACGCCGGGGTACGAACCTTCTGACTCGCAGTTCGGATTTCCGTGGGCAACTACGATGTACGGAGGTGCCTGAGCGCCGGCCGAGCCATTGCTACAGACGGGCGCCATCGGCGTGGAGATATCGCAGACGGCTACCTCAACCTGTCCGGCAAACGAGACGGTGTTTACCCCGAATTCGGTGTAGGAGATGTAGAGGCGCTTGCGGCCGGGATCGATGGTGATGAAGTCCTTATCCAGGAAGCTGCAAAAGAACCCTTGAAAGCAGTCACTACTGATGGCTGCCAAGATAGTGTTGTTGCAACTCAAGGTAGCGGTTGAGCCGCTGCCCACGACCTGGCAGGCGTTGAGTCCGATACCATTCTCCGCAATGTTAAAGGGGATGGTTATCTGACTGATGTAGAAGTATGTTTTACCTCCCACCGTATAGGCTTCAACGGCCGGATCGCCTTCATTGATTGTGGTGTTGCAATCGGCCACAGGGGTGCCGCCCAAATCTTTAAAGGAATTCCCCCCATTGTTCGAGAAGCCAAATCCGGTCAGTTGCTCCTTGTGCTTAGGAGATGGGCAAGGCGAAAAGAAGCCGGTGGAGTCGTTCCACGCTTCGACGACATACGAACCAGCTGAGGCGATGGAAGTTTCCGACTGCCCGAAGGCGCGGACTCCGCCCGGACTAACATCTTCTGCCAAGCTGGCGGCATCCACATTGGTTCGAAACATAGCGGTGCCACTGCTGGTAACAGGTGCATTGAGTTGCCGGACCGGTGCATTGACCTGAGCGCCGAAACAGAACGACTGGGCTCCGGTCGAAGCCTGGATTTTGCCTTGAGCGATGCTCTTGCATAAGGGGTGGTTAGCCGCTTTCGGGTTGGCAGCATTCGCCGCCGGGCAAGCTATTGCCAGGGCAATCGTGACTAACGAAATCGATAAATTTCTAGAAATGGTAAACACAATGTGATCCCTCCTCTTGGGATTCTGGGCGATGGACTACTCCTCTCTCGCTAAGTTCGGGGCCGATGGCCGATACTGCACTCTATGATCAAGAGCGGTGTAGCGGTCCTAAGTCGTGCGGTTCAGTTTTCCTAGGTTGGTGGGAAACGTGGGCCAGCGGCGAGGACAGAAGCAATTCAAGCGCCTATCGGAGAAGTGTTTCTGGAGTACCGGGAAAGTTGCTGGATCGCCCGACCAGCGGCCATAGTTACTAAGTGGCACGCTCGGAAGTTAGAAGCTGGCGGGTCTAAGCGAGCGGAAAATCATTGCAGTTTACTGGTAAGTTCTTTGATTGCCCAGGAGGGAATAACGAATGTGTTAAAAGCAATGTGCTGCGTTCTGCGGGCGCTAGCTTGCACACTGCAGCAGGTGGTTCGCGAACAAGAAGTGTCCCTTAGTGAACTTAGCAAGGCGTCACTGACACCGGATTCGGTGCCGAGAGTGGGCGAGGGTCTAGTCTTCGGTGACAGTTGCGGGCTGGATTTCTTCCACGTCCACCCAATCGGTAGGGTACTTGCCCGTATAGCAAGCGGTGCAGTAAGTCGTTTTTTCGCCATCCCCACAGGCTCGCTTCAAGCCTTCCAAAGACAGATACGCAAGAGAATCCGCCCCAATGTATTCCCGAATCTCTTCAATACTCTTGTTAGCTGCGATCAGTTGCTTCTTCGACGGTGTGTCCACCCCATAGAAGCATGGAGAGATGGTGGGCGGGCAAGAGATCCGCATGTGGACTTCCTTCGCGCCAGCCTGACGAATCATGCGGACGATCTTGCGGCTGGTGGTGCCGCGAACGATGGAATCGTCGATCAGGATGACTCGCTTGTTCTGAAGCACGGAGCGCACGGGGTTTAACTTCAGTTTTACCCCAAAGTCGCGTACGGACTGCGAAGGTTCGATGAAAGTGCGTCCGATGTAATGGTTGCGGATCAGACCGAAGCGGAATGGGATGCCGCTTTCCGACGCATAACCCATAGCAGCGGTAACCCCGGAATCGGGGACGGGAACTACAATGTCCGCCTCTGCCGGCGCTTCGCGAGCCAATTCCCTGCCCAAGTTCTCGCGGCTTAAGTCGACTGCGCGTCCGAAGACCATGCTGTCGGGGCGCGAGAAGTAGACATGCTCAAAGATGCAGCTGGACTGCGGACCTGTGGGCGAATAAAACCGGGAGCTCACGCCCTCTGGACCGACGACGACCAGTTCGCCAGGTTTCACGTCGCGCTCGTACTCGGCTCCGATGAGATCGAAGGCGCATGTTTCGGACGCAAAGACGATGGTGTCGCGCTTCTCGAGTCCGGAGGCGGGAATTCGGCCCATGGCGAGAGGCCGAAAGCCACGGGGATCGCGTGCGGCAAAAATCCTATCAACGCTGATCATCACCAGGGAAAAGGCGCCTTCTACACGGCGAAGAGCATCGGCCATCGCCTCGGGGAGAGTCTGCTCGCGAGACAGTGCGATCAGGTGAACAATGACTTCGGTGTCGCTATTGGTCTGGAAAATAGAACCTTGATTTTCCAGGCGGGCGCGGATTTCCTGCGCATTCACCAGATTTCCATTGTGCGCGAGCGCGATCTGCCCCTTGTTGGATTGCACCATGATGGGCTGCGCGTTCAGGAGAGCGGAATCACCCGCGGTAGAGTACCGCGTGTGGCCGATGGCCGCCGTACCTCTCAGTTTATCCAGCACAGCGGGCGTGAAGATGTCAGGAACAAGGCCCATCGCCTTGTGCGAATGGAGGCTCATTCCATCGGAGGTAGCGATTCCGGCGGATTCCTGGCCGCGATGCTGCAAGGCATGCAGTCCGAGGTAGGCGAGCTTCTCCGCTTCCGCGTTCGAATGAATGGCTACGACGCCGCACTCTTCACGAAATTTGTCTGGAGTCACCATTAGCTACTCGCTCTCAGTTCGCAAGTTGCGATGCGGTCGATGCTGCCGCGCTACCTCAATCCGCTACGACGGGACTTGGCTCAGTCCGCAAAGCCTCTTCCAACGCTCCCTCATAGGTTGCGTTGAGGTCTTTCATTGCCGCCGACACTACTACCTGCCCGCCAACTTCGATTTCAAGCTGTTCTGGAACGGTTTCCCCGATCTGTTCGGCTGAGAGGGCGTATTTTACCGCTACTTGTTGGATTCGTGACACGTTACTTGCGTCGCAGGAAAGCACGACCCGGCTGGGATCCTCGCCGAACAAGACGAATTCTGCGGGGAGCTCGCTGCCAGGCAGTTTTACCTTTGCTCCTATGCACTTAGCAAAGCCAGACTCTGCCAAAGTGACGGCTAAGCCGCCATCGGAACAGTCGTGCGCCGACTCAACCAATCCCGCCTGGATGATCTCGATTAGTGCCTTCTGAAGTGCCGCTTCGCGTTCGAGCTCCAACTCAGGCGGATAACCCCAGACAGAGCCCAAAAGCTCTTTTGCGTATTCCGAGGAACCGAACTCCGACTCAGCGTCGGTGATGTCTCCTGGTTCGCTTGCTCGTATCAGCAAGATGGCCCGGCCGCTGGATCGGAAATCGATTCCGATGGCGTTGTGTACGTCGTCCAGCACACCGACAACCCCGAGCACCGGTGTGGGATAAATGCCTTCGCCCAAAGTCTCGTTGTAGAAGCTGACATTTCCACCTGTGATAGGGACTTCGAGCTCTTCGCAGGCCTTAGTCAGGCCGTCGATAACCTGCGAGAATTGCCACATAATGTGAGCTTTTTCGGGATTGCCGAAGTTGAGGCAGTTGGTGGCCGCGACCGGCGTCGCACCCGAACAAGCCACATTGCGTGCCGCCTCAGCCACTGCATGCATGGCACCGAGGCGCGGGTCGAGATAGCACCAACGGCTGTTGCCATCCAGCGACATGGCTAGCCCTCTTTGGGAGCCTTTGATGCGAATGACTCCCGCATCCCCGGCACCCGGGCCCTCCATAGTGTTGGTTTGTACCATGGAATCGTATTGCTGCCACACCCAGCGTTTCCCGCAGATATTCCCGCTGGCCAGCACCTTCTTGAAGTTGGCGGTCAGGTCGGCTACCTCGCCGAGGCGGATGTGCTCCGGCTTCTCGCGCGGAACTGGTGGCTCCCAGCGCTCGAGCGGACGCTTGTAGACGGGGGCATCGTCAGTCAAAGCTTCGTTAGGAATCTCGGCCATGACTTCGCCGTGCTGCAGGACGCGCATCTTCCCGTCGGTGGTCACGCGACCGACTTCGACAGCATCCAAGCCCCACTTTTCGAAGACGCGAAAGACCTCCTGTTCGCGGCCTTTCTGGGCGACCAGCAACATTCGTTCCTGCGATTCGCTGAGCATGATTTCGTAAGCGGACATGCCGGTCTCGCGTTGGGGCACACGGTCCAATTCGATCTCGATGCCAACCTGGCCGCGCGCTCCCATTTCACAGGTAGAGCAGGTGAGTCCGGCTGCACCCATATCCTGTATACCGACGATCGCGCCAGTCTGCATGGCTTCGAGACATGCTTCCAGCAGTAGCTTTTCAAGAAACGGATCGCCGACCTGGACATTCGGCCGCTTGGCTTCCGATTCTTCGCTGAATTCCTCGCTGGCCATGGTTGCGCCGTGGATGCCATCGCGTCCAGTCTTGGAGCCGACGTAGATGACTGGATTACCTTCGCCGGCAGCCTTGGCATAGAAAATCTGGTCTCGCCGGACTAATCCGAGCGCGAACGCATTCACCAACGGATTGTTCGAATAGCAGGGTTCGAATTTGGTCTCGCCGCCCAGGTTCGGCACGCCAAAACAGTTGCCATATGCGGCGATGCCGCTGATAACGCCTTCCATGACGGAATGATTCTTGTGAATTTCGGCCTGGGTCAAAGTGGAGTGGGTAGGCTCGCCGGATGAGTCCGGCTTCGTGAGAGGGCCAAATCGCAAGGAATCCATGACAGCGACGGGGCGCGCTCCCATGGTGAAAATGTCACGGAGAATCCCACCTACGCCTGTGGCCGCCCCCTGAAATGGCTCAATAAACGAGGGATGATTGTGAGACTCGATTTTGAAAGCGCACGCCCAGCCATCGCCGATGTCGATGATGCCCGCGTTTTCGCCCGGGCCCTGAACCACCCGCCGACTGCGCGTGGGCAGCCGTTTCAAGTGCACGCGAGAGGATTTGTAAGAGCAGTGCTCGCTCCACATCACGCTGAAGATGCCGAGCTCGGTGACGCTTGGTTCCCGTCCGCCCAGCAGTTGCTTGATTTTCTCGTATTCTTCAGGCGTAAGACCGTGTTGGCGAATGATCTCCGGAGTGATGGCAGAAGTGGCAGAGGCTGTCATATGGGGAAACTCTATTTTCGCACGTAGCGGTCGACGGTACGAGTTGAATTTCAGAATACAGGTCAGTCGCTACGCTCAGGCTTGCCGCTAAGAAATAGTCGCTCGTTATACTTATCTCAATGAAATCAGTGATCGTGGGCACGGCCGGACATATTGATCATGGGAAGACCGCACTGGTGAAGGCACTCACCGGAATCGATGCCGACCGGCTGGAAGAAGAGAAGCGCCGCGGAATCACCATCGACATTGGCTTCGCTCACCTCGAGATACCAACGGCGGAGGGCAACAAGATCCGCCTTGGTTTCGTAGACGTGCCCGGGCATGAAAAGTTCGTCCGCAACATGCTGGCCGGGATTGGCGGAATCGATCTTGTGCTGCTGGTAATCGCCGCGGACGAAGGCGTCAAGCCACAGACCCGCGAACACTTTGATATCTGCCGCTTGCTCTCCATTCAGCGTGGGATTACGGTGCTGACGAAGTCGGACAGCGTGGATCGTGAGACGCTCGACGTTGTGCGCATGGAAGTGGAGGAATTCCTACGCGGTTCATTTCTCGATGTAGCGAAGGCACCCATCCTCGCTGTCAGCGCGCTGACCCGCTCTGGTATCGAGGAGCTGAAGCGGGCGCTGCTGGATGTAGCCTCGCAAATACCTGCCCGGGACTCCGGTGCTATAGCCCGTTTGCCAATCGACCGCGTGTTCACCATGAAAGGTTTCGGCACGGTGGTTACGGGAACCCTCATTTCCGGCAGCATCAGCAGAGATGACGAACTGGAGTTGTTTCCAAGCGGACGGAAAGTCAGGGTTCGCGGAATTCAAGTTCATGGAACAGCAGCGGATCAGGCCGTTGCGGGACAACGCACTGCACTGAATCTTGCAGGCGCCTCGACTGCAGACCTCGCTCGAGGCATGAGTTTGGCTCTGCCCGACACCTTTCATGGCGGCAAACGCGTGGATGTCTCGTTGACCCTTCTGCCCTCGGCTAAGCCGCTCAAGGATCGCGCGCGGGTCCATCTACACGTTTACACCGCGGAGGTAATTGCGGAAGTCAGACTATATGGAGGCAAGGAGGTCAAGCCAGGAGAACGGGTCTTCGCTCAGCTTCGCATGGCAGAGCCCGGATTGTTGCTTCCAGGCGATCGTTTCATCATTCGCCAGTTTTCACCAGTGATCACGATCGGTGGGGGATGGGTGCTCGAGGCGAATCCGCCGAGCAAGGTGAAGAAAGATGAGACGGAGAAGTTTCTGCGGGAAATCGCAATCGCGACTCCGGAAGCGGCGCTCGAGGCGCGAGTGGCGCGGCGTGGTCAACCGGCGCTCTCAGTCCCTGAGGCTGTTGCCGAAACGGGCTTGCCTGCC
>Ga0207657_10001937_pt1 | contig 22358 bp, 25 predicted proteins | sample KBSC33metaG_FD_184316 | JGI IMG/M metagenome (GOLD analysis project Ga0207657, IMG submission 184316) | Corn rhizosphere microbial communities from Kellogg Biological Station, Michigan, USA - KBS C3-3 metaG (SPAdes) (version 2) | ecosystem: Host-associated > Plants > Roots > Rhizosphere > Soil ... | reverse complement strand
GCTCGGGCTGATCATGTTCGCCATCGCCACCGCCGTCGTCTCCGAGACGAAGACCGCGGCGACCAGGTTCAACGACTACTTCACGCATCCTCACGCCGGGTCCGGACGGACGTCTGCGTATCTCGACGTCGACCGCCTCCAGCGCTGGCTCGACCGCCACCACCTGAAATCCGTGAAGGTCGAGGAGCGCGGGCACAAGCTCGTCCGTCAGATCCAGCGCCGTGACGTCGGCAAGTACACGCACCGGATCGTCACGTTCGTGGAAGGCGCTGCGATCTCGATCGGCAAGACGCTCTTCAGCGTGGTCCTGCTGCTCGTCGTGTCGATCTACATGCTCCTCGACATGCAGCGGTTCGGGCGCTGGATCGACCGGCGCTTCCCGCCTCGACCGGGAGAGCCGTCGCTCTTGCGCGCGCTGGAGCACGCGCTCGCGTCGTACGTGCGCGGCCAGATCGCGTTGAGCCTGATCATCGGGACAAGCGCGGGGCTTGGCCTCTGGCTGCTCGCGGTGATCGGGCTGTTGCCGCACGCGCAGCAGTACGCGTTGCTGTTCGGTGCGTGGGTCGCCGTCACCGAGATCATCCCGTACCTCGGGCCGTGGCTCGGCGCGATTCCCCCGTTCATCTACGCACTCGTCGTGCACCCGCTCTCCGCCCTCTGGGTTGCACTGCTCTTCCTCGGCATCCACCAGATCGAAGGCCACGTGGTCGTGCCGAAGGTGATGGGCAACGCGCTGCGCCTGCATCCGCTACTCGTGATCTTCGGGCTCGGTGCAGGCACGGAGCTGTACGGGCTGCCCGGGGCGCTGAGTGCGCTGCCGCTGCTCGCGGTCGGTCGCGCGATGTGGGAGTTCTTCTCCGGCCGCATCCGGCTCGAGCCGTGGGGACGGGACGAGCCCGCCGAGGACGTGCCGGTGGAGCTCGTCGAGCGACGGTGAGCCTCCTGGACGCGCGCGGCGTGGCGCGCAGCTTCGGGTCGCGTGTGGCGCTCGAGCCGACGGACGTCTCGCTCGCCGCCGGTGAGGTAGTCGCGCTCGTCGGCCCGAACGGTGCGGGCAAGTCGACGCTGCTCGCAATCCTCGCCGGGTCGCTCGAGCCCACCGAGGGCACCGTCGAGCGGCCGAAGCGCGTCGGCTGGGTGCCGCAGCGCGCCGCGCACTACGGCCGCCTGACCGCACTCGAGAACCTGCGCCTGTTCGCCGCGCTGGAGGGGGTCCCGGCTGCGCGCGCCGCAGAGCTCGCCGCCGAGTTCGACCTGCCGCCCGACACCCGCGCGTCCTCGCTCTCGGTGGGCAACCGGCAGCGGCTCGACGTGGCGCTCTCGCTGCTCGCCTCGCCGCAAGTTCTCCTGCTCGACGAGCCGACGTCGTCGCTCGATCCGGCGCAGCGTGAGCGTGTCTGGCGCATCGCACGCGACGTCGCCGCAGGCGGGGGTGCGGTGCTCGTCGCGACGCACCACTGGGAAGAGCTCGCCGGGCTCGCCGACCGGACCCTCGAGCTCGTCGAAGGGCGCCTCGCATGAGGTCGTCCTGGCTCGTCCTCCAGAAGGACCTGCGGACATTGGGGCGCACGCCGGCGCTGCTCGTGGTGCTCGTCGCGTATCCGGTGCTGATCGCAGCGCTGCTCGGGCTCGTCGCCGGCTACGCGAACGCAAAGCCGCGCGTTGCGCTCGTCGACGAGGACGGTCTGCCCGCGCACATCGTCGTCGGCCACCACACCTTCAACGTGACCGCGACGATCAAAGAGGTCTCGCGCAACGTCACACTCGTCCGTCTCGGGAAGGACGAGGCGCAGCGACAGCTCGCCGACGGCAAGATCGTCGCGGTCCTCACGGTGCCGCCGGGCTTTGTCGCCACGCTGCAGCAGATGACGAAGAGCCCGACGCTCGACGTCGCGGTGACGCGCGGGGGCACGTCGGGCCGGGTTCGCCAGCAGGTGCAGGCGCTCGTCTACACGCTCAACCAGAAGCTGCAGCGCGCGTACATCGACGCGAACCTGCAGTACGTCCAGCTGCTGCTGCACGGCGGTGACGGCAAGTTCCTCGGCGAGAGCTTCAACGTGATCGGTCTCGACGGGACGAAGAAGGTGCTCGACACGCTTCCGCAGTCGGAACGGGTGAAGCGCATCCAGCGGTTCGTCCACGATGCACGCCTTGCCCTTGCGCAGACGGGTGACGCGCTGCATGCGACCGCCTCGCCGATCCAGCTCGTCGAGCTCCCGCAGCGCGGACGGACCGCGTCACTCTCCGCGCAGGTGCAGAGCTACGCGCTCGGGCTCACGATCACGTTCCTCTCGCTCGTTCTCGCCGCGGGCGCGCTGGCGGGGGAGCGCGACGAGAACGTGCTCGGCCGACTCGCGCGCGGCCTCGTTCCGTCCGGACGACTCGTTGCCGCGAAGATCGCGCTCGCCGGCATCGTTGCCACGGTGCTCGGGCTCGGCGTCGCCTTCGCGTTCGCTGCGGTGATCGTGATCGGGAACGCGCCGGGCGGTGAGCCGTGGTCGCGGCTGCCGCTGCTCGCAGCCGGGCTCGCGCTCACGGGCGCTGCACTCGGCGCCGTCGGCTCGCTCGTCGGCGCCCTCGCGCGAGAGGCGCGCACCGCGTCGCTCGTCGCAGTGCTGCTCGTGCTGCCGATCGTGTTCCTCGGGCTGATCCCGCCCGAGGTCTTCGCGGCGGCCGGCTGGGTGAGCGACGGATTGCCGTTCGCGCACGGCGTCAGGCTCTTCTCCGCCACGCTCTACGACCTGCACCCGTGGGGCGCGGTCGCACGGGAAGCCGCGTGGCTCGTCGGGCTCGGCGCCCTCTTCTCGCTGCTCGCCCGCAGCGCTGTGCGACCATTCCGGCCGTGAGCTTCCCCGCAACAAGATTGCGGCGCCTGCGCCGGACGGCCGCGCTGCGCGACCTCGTCCGCGAGACGACGCTGTCGGTCGACGACCTCGTGATGCCGCTCTTCGTCGCGCCCGAGGCGCTGCCGAACGAACGCCTGCCCGGGCTGGGGCGCCACACGGTCGACGGCGTGGTGCGCGAGGTCGAGGACCTCGTTCGGCTCGGGGTGCCTGCGGTGATTCTGTTCGGGCTGCCCGAGGAGAAGGACGACGAAGGGTCGGGCGCGTGGATCGAGGACGGCATCGTCCAGCGCGCGCTGCGCGCGCTGCGCCCGCGGTTCCCCGAGCTCGTGCTGATGACGGACGTGTGCCTCTGCGAGTACACAGCGCACGGGCACTGCGGCGTCGTCGACGCCGACGGGCACGTGGTGAACGACGCGTCGGTCGAGGTGCTCGTGCGGACCGCCGTCTCGCACGTCGAGGCGGGCGCCGACGTCGTCTGCCCGAGCGACATGATGGACGGCAGGATCGCCGCCGTGCGTGAGGCGCTGTCCGAGACGCCGATCGTGGCGTACTCCGCGAAGTACGCCTCCTCGTTCTACGGGCCATTCCGCGACGTCGCCGACTCGGCCCCCTCGTTCGGCGACCGGCGCGGGTATCAGCTCGACCCGGGCAACATGCGCGAGGCGCTCCGCGAGTGCGAGCTCGACGTCGCAGAAGGCGCGGACGTGTTGATGGTGAAGCCGGCATTGCCGTACCTCGACGTGCTCCGCGCCGTGCGGGACCGGTTCGATCTGCCGCTCGCTGCGTACAACGTGAGCGGCGAGTACGCGATGGTGAAAGCGGCGGCGGCAGCCGGCGACCTCGACGAGCGAGCGGCTGCAACGGAGTCGCTGGCATCGATCCGCCGCGCCGGCGCCGACCTGATCTTCACGTACTGGGCGAAGGAATTCGCCAGTTGGCTCTAGTCCGCTCCGAGCTCTGGCATCGGGCGCTCGGCCTGATCCCGGGCGGCGTCAACTCACCGGTGCGCGCCATGCGGGGTGTCGGTCTCGACGAGCCGTTCTTCGCGGTGAGCGGCGACGGGGCCTACGTGGAGACGGCCGATGGGCGCCGCCTGATCGACTGGGTGCAGTCGTGGGGCCCGCTCGTGTTCGGTCACGCCGACCCGGAGACGGTCGAGGCAGTGCGCGAGGCGGCGCTCGCGGGGACGACGTTCGGCACACCGACCGAGCGCGAGCTGGAGCTCGCGGAGGAGATCGTCGACGCCGTTCCGTCGGTCGAGCGCGTGCGGCTCGTCTCCTCGGGGACGGAAGCGGGGATGTCGGCGCTGCGACTCGCTCGCGGCTTCACGCGGCGCGACCGGGTGATCACGTTCGCGGGCTGCTATCACGGCCACGCCGATCCGTTCCTCGCGCGCGCCGGCTCCGGGCTGGCGACGCTCGGGATCGCGAGCTCGCCCGGCGTGCCGTCGGGTGTGGTGGCCGACACGATCGTCTGCGAGTACAACGATGTCGACGGCGTCGCGGCGGCGGTCGAGCGCTACGGCGAAGGACTGGCGGCGATCTTCGTCGAGCCGGTTGCCGGCAACATGGGCTGCGTCCCACCGGCGCCGGGCTTTCTCGAGGCGCTGCGAACGCTGTGTGATGCAGCCGGTGCGCTGCTCGTCTTCGACGAGGTGATCACCGGCTTCCGCGTCGCGCGCGGCGGCGCGCAAGAGCGGTTCGGAGTGTCCCCCGACCTGACGGTACTCGGGAAGATCGTCGGGGGCGGCCTCCCGCTCGCCGCCTTCGGCGGCGGCGCCGAGGTGATGGAGCAGCTTGCGCCGTCCGGCGCCGTCTATCAGGCGGGCACGTTGAGCGGGAACCCGCTCGCGACCGCAGCCGGCGTTTCGGTTCTGCGCCGGCTGCGCGAGCCGGGCGTCTACGACGAGCTCGAGCAGCACTCGGCGCGGCTCGCCGAGGGCCTCGCTCCCTTTGGGCGCGTGCAGCGCGTGGGTGCGATGCTCACGTTGTTCGCCGGCCGCGACGAGCCGGTCGAGCGGTTCAGTGAGCTCGACACCGACGGCTATGCCGAGCTCTTCCGCGGCCTCTACGAGCGCGGCGTGTACATCGCACCGAGCCAATACGAGTGCTTGTTCCCCTCATTTGCCCACACCGACCAGATCGTCGACCAGACCATTGACGCTGTTCGAGACCATTACGCGCACCGCTGAGGCGGAGAGCCCGGTCTGGGGCGCCGCCGTGAGCAGCGCGCCGGAGCTGGAGCCGGTGTTCTCGCCGCTCGTCCCGGCGGAGCTCGCGCTCGGGCTCGAGACGGTGTACGAGGCGTATCTCGTGCACTACGGCCGGCCGCGGCTCTTCGAGCAGCCCGAGTCGGCCGAAGGCGTGCTGCTCGGCGACTACCTCTACGCGCACGGGCTCGTGCGGGTCGCCGAGGCGGGTGGCGTTCCGGCCGTCGCGGCGCTCGCGGAGCTGATCGCGCGCTGCGCCGCCGAGCGCGCCGACGGGCAACCGGATGACGGCCTCGCGTGGGTCGACGCGGCGCGTGCGCTCGGCGGCTCGCCCGACGACGAGGCCGTAGCGCACGCGCTGGCCCGGCACTCCGCTAGAGTCGGCTCATGATCTTCGACGCTGCGAGCGAGGGCACCCACGTCATCCTCGGGATGCTCATCGTCGGCCTCATCTTTCTGTCGGTGATCATCCTCGGCGAGCTCTCGAAGTGGGCGAGCCACCGCCGCGCCGATCGTCGCCGCGCGCGCCGCCAGGCCTACTAGTGCGCACCGCCGCGACCGCGGCGGCCGGGATTGTTGTCGCGGCGACCGTCGCCTGCGGTTCGTCGCGTGAGCCCTTGCACGTCGTCGTTGCCCGCGTCGGGGACAAGGCGCAGCCTTGCACCGTCAAGGTCTATCTCGGCGGCTCCGCAGGTCGAGCCACCAGGAAGGCAGTCGAGCGCACGGCGCTCCGACAGCGTGGTGTGACGTCGATCGTCTTCATCTCCAAGGAGGTCAGTCTCAAGAGGCTGAGCAAGGAGTACCCGGGCATGACGAGCAGCCTCGCGTACAACCCGCTGCCGGACGAGTACGACGTCGCGTTCGACGACGTGGTGGATGCGGCCATCGGCGCGGAGCACCTCCGGCTTCCGCGGGTCATGAGAGTCGTGCGGCCGTCGTACTGTCCGTAGATCCGGCCGTAGACTGAGCTTCGTGGCCGTCGCGCACGACCTCCGCGAATGGATCGCGCTCCTCGAGCGCGAGGGAGAGCTCGTCCGCGTTGCCGCCGAGGTCGATCCGCGCCTCGAGGTGACCGAGGTCGTCGACCGTGTCGTCAAGTCCGGCGGCCCGGCGCTGCTCTTCGAGCACCCGAAAGGCAGCAAGGTGCCGTTGCTCATCAACCAGTTCGGCACCGAGCGGCGCATGTGCCTCGCGTTCGGGGTCGAGGCCCTCGACGAGCTGGGCGAGCGCGTGGGCGACATCCTCGAGATGCAGCCGCCTGAGGGGCTCCGCGCGAAGGTGCAAGGGCTGAAGACGCTCAAGTCGATCGCCGACTCGCGTCCGAAGAGCGTTCGTCACGGCGCCTGCCAGGAGGTCGTGCTGAAGGGCGACGACGTCGACCTGTCGCTGCTGCCGGTGCAGACCGCATGGCCGGGCGACGGCGGCCCGTTCATCACCTTGCCGGCCGTGATCACGCACGACCCGCGCGACGGCAAGCGCAACGTCGGCATGTACCGCCTGCAGGTGCTCGGCCCGCGTGCGACTGCGATGCACTGGCAGCTCCACAAGGACGGCCGCGCCGATCATCTCTTCAGCGAGGGGCGGATGGAGGTCGCGGTCGCGCTCGGCCTCGACCCGATCACGGCGTACTCCGCGAGCGCGCCGCTCCCGAAGCACATCGACGAGCTCATGGTCGCGGGCTTCCTGCGCGGCGAGCCGGTCGAGCTGGTGAAGGGCGTGACCATCGACGTCGAGGTGCCCGCGCACGCGGAGATCGTCCTCGAGGGGTACGTCGAGAAGGACGAGGTCGCCGACGAAGGCCCGTTCGGCGACCACACCGGCTACTACACCCCTGTCGAGCAGTTCCCCGTCTTCCACGTGACGGCGATGACGATGCGACGCGACGCGGTGTATCCGTCGATCGTCGTCGGCAAGCCTCCCCAGGAGGACGCGTGGCTCGGCAAGGCGACCGAGCGGATCTTCCTGCCGGCCGTGCGCATGACGGTGCCCGAGATCGTCGACTACGACCTTCCGGTCGCCGGCGCGTTCCACAACCTCTGCATCGTCTCGATCAAGAAGGCCTTCCCCGGGCACGCGCGCAAGGTGATGAACGCGATCTGGGGGCTCGGGATGCTGAGCCTGACCAAGGGGATCGTGGTCGTCGACGAGCACGTGAACGTGCACGACTACGCCGAGGTGATGTTCTACGTCGGCGCAAACGTGGATCCCAAGCGGGACGTGATGATCGGCGAAGGACCGCTCGACCATCTGGATCACGCACCGACGCTCCAGTTCTTCGGCGGCAAGATCGGGATCGACGCGACCGCCAAGGGCCCGCTCGAGGGGACGCGGGAGTGGCCCCCGGAGATCGAGATGGACGCCGCGATCCGGGAGCTCGTCGACCGACGGTGGGACGAATATGGAATAGAGTCGGTTGAACGAGCAGGCAATGGCCGGATGCGTCAGAGTTCGCGCCGCCTGTTACGACGTTGACCCTCTGCGCTGCGCCCGTTTGAATCCCAATCGCCGTTGACCGAGCCACACGACGATCACCCGCACGTCCCCGGCCCGAGCCTATGGCCGGTCGGCTTCGCCGTTGGCATCGTCGTCCTGCTCGTAGGGCTGGTCATCTCCTGGTGGGTGGCGGGCCTCGGCGGGCTGATCGCGCTTGCGTTCGCGTTCCTCTGGGTGCGCGACCTGACCGCGGGGACGGCCCTCGCGCACGCGCCTGACGTTGCGCCCGAGACGGGCGGCGGCGGCGGCGCGGCGGACGAGCCGGCTGCGGCCGCGGTGCACGACGAGCCGGAGGAGCGCTTCCCGCGCTCGAAGTTCCTCGAGTTCTCGACCCTCGGCCTCGGCGGCGTGATCGGCGGCATCGTCACCGCGCCGGCGATCGGCTTCATGGTCGCGCCTGCGTTCCTGAAGCAAGGGCAGAAAGACCACGACATCGGCCCGATCTCCGACTACCCCGAGGGCAAGTACCTGATCGTCACGTACATGGCCGACGCGTCGCAGGGCGAGGTGTCGCGGCGGACGGCGTTCGTTCGGTACAACGGCCAGCTGAACGGCCAGCCGAGCTTCACGATCATCTCGAATCACTGCGCGCACCTCGGCTGCCCGGTGCAGGCGAACGGGCCGCTCGACGAGAAGAACACGAAGACGTTCGGCGACGTCACGCTGATCCCGACCGTGTCGATCGCGGGTTTCGGATGCCCGTGCCACGGCGGCCAGTACAACACCGAGGGCAACCGCACCGCTGGCCCGCCCGTCCGTGCACTCGACCGCTACGCGTTCTCGATCCGGAATGGCCACCTGTTCATCGGCAAGCCGTTCTCGGTGTCGCACGTTGACGGCGCCGGAGCGTCGGCCGTGATCCACAAGTGGACGTTCTCGTTCCCAGGCGAGCACGTGAACGGTCTCGAGTCCTGGCTCTACCCGATCCAGCCTCCCCACTGATGGCGACGCGTCGACTCACCCGCAAAGAGCAGATCCAGCAGACGATCCTGTATCCGGTCGACTGGATCGAGGAGCGGTCCGGCCTGGTCGGCGGGATCAAGTACTTCCTGTTCCGCAAGGTCCCGGGCGACACGAACTGGTTCCAGACGCTCGGCTCGGCGACGCTGACCGCGTTCATCGTGCAGGCGCTGACCGGCACGATCCTCGCGATGTACTACAAGCCGGACCCGACGATCGATCCGAGGACGAATCTGCCGGTCGCGTACGAGTCGATGCAGCACATCACGAACGACCTGTGGGCCGGGTGGCTCGTCCGCGGCATGCACCGGTGGGGCGCGTCGGTGTTCATCATCCTCATGTTCATGCACATGGGCCGCGTGTTCCTCTTCGGCGCGTACAAGTACCCGCGCGAGCTCAACTGGATCATCGGCGTGCTTCTCCTCGCGATGGGGCTCGGCGAGGGCTTCACCGGCTACCTGCTCCCGTGGGACCAGACCTCGTATTGGGCAACCGTCGTTGGCGTGAACCTGAACGGCACAGCGCCGTTCCTCGGGCCGTTCCTCGCGCAATTCTTGAACGGCGGCACATACATCAACAGCGACACGCTCTCACGGTTCTACGCGATCCACATGCTGATGATCCCGGGCGCGATCGCCGCGTTGATCGGTCTGCATCTGTACCTGGTGATCCGGCTCGGTGTCACGTCGCCGCCGTGGTCGAAGGAAGCTGCCGGCACCGGCCCGCTCGACGGCCACACGCCGAACGGGCAGGCCGGCCGTTCCGGGCTTTCGCGCTTCCGGAGAGGGAAGTAGATGGCGACCGACCGCATCGCCGAGCGCCGTCGCATCTTCAAGCAGTACAAGGAAGACGTCGAGTCGCGCGGCAAGCCGTTCTACCCATTCGCAATGTTCCACGACACGGTGATGTCGCTGGTCGTCGTGAGCGTCATCACCGGGCTTGCGATCGTGTGGAAGTACTCGACGCCGGGCGACCACATCGGCACCGACCCGGGTTGGCTCGGGAAGCTCTACGACGCTCCGGCCGACCCGGGCACGTTCAGCTTCGTGCCTCGGCCGGATTGGTACTTCTACTTCCTCTTCTACCTCCTGCGGATCTTCAAGTGGCCGGACACGGTGGTCATCGGCACGGTCGGACTGCCGACGGTGCTCCTCGTGATCTTGATCGCGGTGCCGTTCATCGACGTACGTCCTGAGCGCCGGCTGCTGCGCCGCCCCGTGGCGATCGTCGCGTCGATCCTCGTCATCGTCTCGATGGGCGTCCTGACGTACAAGGGCGCAACGGCCAAGGAGTCACTCGGCACGGAGCTCGTCGCCAAGGTGCCGTCCTGGGCGAAGAAGCAGGGATTCAGCAACAACCCCGCGGCGATCGCGGGTGCGAAGCTCTTCGCGGTGTCCGGCTGTCTCAACTGCCACACCTACCTCGGGCTCGGCGGCGGCTTCGCCGGCGCGCCGAACCTCACCGCGGAAGGTGCGAAGAACAAGGGCATCGACTTCCAGATCAGGCACCTCGAGAACCCGGCGGGAGTGAACCCGGGCTCGCCGATGCCGTCGTTCCAGGGCCTCGGGACCGCGAACCTCACGAAGCTCGCGACGTTCCTCGAGGCCTCCAAGGGCGGCAAGTAGCCCGCTCGTCGTACCCTTCGCGCTGATGCGCGTCTTCCTCGGGATCACCGGCGCCTCGGGCGCACCGTATGCGCACCGTCTGCTCCACTCGCTGGCCGCCGCGGAGTGCGAGGTGGGCGTGTCGGTGTCGGGCGCGGCGATCGAGGTGCTCGCGACGGAGCTGTACGGCGATGCGCGGCTCTCCCGCGACGAGACGCTCTCGCGGTTCACCGAGGGAGTCGGTGACACCGTCACGATCTTCGAGCCGAACGACTGGAAAGCGCCGTACGCGTCAGGCTCGGCGAAGGTCGACGCCTACGTGATCTGTCCGTGCTCGATGGGCACGCTCGGCACGATCGCCTCGGGCGCGATGCAGAACCTGATCCACCGCGCCGCTTCCGTCGCGCTGAAGGAGGAGCGGAAGCTCGTGCTCTGCCCGCGCGAAACGCCACTCTCGGCGATCCACCTCGAGAACATGCTGACGCTGAAGCGCGCGGGTGCGACCATCCTGTTCCTCGCGCCGGGCTTCTACCACGGCGCCGAGCGCGTCGACGATCTCGTCGATTTCGTCGTCGCCCGGTGCCTCGACCAGCTCGGGCTCGACAACGCCCTGATCCCACGTTGGGGACAATGAGCACGCGTTTCAGTTCCGCGACGGTGCCTGGCACCAGCCATGTCCATCGGAACGCCCCGGCCTGCGCAGGGCTTTTGACACACCCGTGGCATTCGAGTCACGGTTCTGTTTCGGTGCCTGGCACCACGGCGAGGCGCGGCGAATGACCCTCGCACCCGACGCCGTTCGCACGATGTTCGACCGGATCGCGCCGGTCTACGACCTGATGAACCGCGTGATGACGGTCGGGCTCGACGTCCGCTGGCGGCGACTCGCTGCGGAGGCGGCCGTGCGGCCGGGCGACGCGGTGCTCGACGGCGCGTGCGGTACGGGCGACCTCGCGCTTGCCGCTATGAAGGCAGGCGCCGGGCGCGTGACCGGTCTCGACTTCTCCGAGCGCATGCTCGAGCGCGCGCGCCGCAAGAGCGCGCAGGTCGAATGGGTACGCGGCGATCTGCTGGCGCTGCCGTTCAGTGACGGCTCGTTCGATGCAGCGACGGTCGGCTTCGGCGTTCGCAACGTCGCCGACCTCGAGCGCGCGCTCGCGGAGCTTCGCCGCGTGCTCCGTCCGGGCGGCCGCGTCGCCATCCTCGAGATCACCCAGGCGCGCGGGCTCCTCCGGCCGTTCTTCTCGCTGTGGTTCGACCGCATCGTCCCACTGCTCGGCAAGGTGCTCCCCGGCGGGTCGGCGTACACCTACCTTCCCGCATCGGTGAAGCGGTTCCCCGACGCGGAGGCACTGGCGGAGCTCATGCGAGGTCATGGCTTTGGCGCTGTGGAGTTCCGCTTGCTCGGCGGCTCGATCGTCGCGTTGCACACCGGAGTCGCGCAATGACGCTCGCGCAGGTTCACGCGACGCCCGGTGTGGCGGCCTACATGGCCGAGGTCGAGGCGGGGCTTGCGCAGGCGGTTGCCGCTCGCCCGGGGCTCGCCGAGGAGGTTGCGGGTGAGGCGCTCGCGGCCGGCGGGAAGCGCCTTCGGCCGCTCCTCGTCTTCTTGACGGCGCGCGGCGAGCCGTCGGTCGCGGCGGGGGTCGCGGTCGAGATGGTGCACATGGCGACGCTCGTCCACGACGACCTCGTCGACGGTGCGCGCTTGCGGCGCGGTCTTCCCGCCGCGTGGTCGGTGTACGGCGCCGACGCGGCGAAGGCGGCCGGCGACTACCTCTACGCCCGAGCCTTCGGTGTGCTGGCCGAGACCGGCGACGAGCAAGCAGTGCGCACGCTCGCCGACGCGGCGCTTTGTCTCGCGCGCGGTGAGGCGATGCAGAAGCTGCAGACGCACGATCCGGACACCGCGATCGACGACTACCTCGAGCGCTGCATCCTCAAGACGGGCAAGCTGATCGAGGCTGCGTGTCTGCTCGGCTCCGGCGGCGACGAGTCGCTCGGCGAGTACGGCATTGCCCTCGGCCTCGCGTTCCAGATCGCCGACGACATCCTCGACTGCGCCGGACAGACCCAGGAGACGGGGAAGATCCCCGGCACCGACCTGCGCGAGGGCACGCCTACGATGCCGCTGTTGTTCGCGGCGCGCGAGGACGAGGTCGTTCGCAGCGCACTCGCCGGCGGGGCGCTCGACGGTGTGCTTCTGCGCGTCGCCGCGACCGGCGCGATCGAGCAGTCGCGCGCCTGGGCGCTCGACTACGCGGCCCGGGCGCGGTCGTACCTCGGCGAGCACCCTTATCGCGAGGAGCTCGAGGCGCTCACATACGCAGTCGTGGACCGGGCGGGATGACGTTGATCCGTCTCGGCCGCATCGGCTACGTGAACATGGCGCCCGTCTTCTTCCGGCTCGACGCCGAGGTGGACGAGGTCGTCGGCGTCCCGACGGAGCTCAACCGCCAGCTCGTCGCCGGTGAGCTCGACGTCGCGCCGATCTCGTCGATCGAGTACGCGCGCCATGCGGACACGCTTCGTCTGCTGCCGCGGCTCTGCGTCTCGAGCGAGGGCGCAGTCGAGTCGATCCAGCTGATCTCGAAGACGCCGCTGGACAAGATCCGCTCGGTCGCGGTGACGCCGGAATCGGCGACGTCGGTCGTGCTGACGAAAGTGCTGTTCCCCGATGCGGAGCAGGTGCCGCTCGGCGAGGAGGCGGAGGCGAAGCTGTTGATCGGCGATGCGGCGCTGAAGTCGGCGTTCGAGGACCCGACGCCGCACCACGACCTCGGTCGGCTGTGGCTCGAGCGCACCGGCCTGCCGATGGTGTTCGCGGTGTGGGCGGCGCCGGAGCCGACGCATCCGGATCTGCCCGAGCTCGAGGACGCGCTCGTCGAGTCGGTGCGGGCCGCGCGAGCCGAGCCGGAGCAGCTGGCATTCGAGTCGTCGGAGCGCTACGGCTATCCGCCGGGCTTCCTGGCGCGCTACTTCGAGAAGCTGCGGTATCGCTTCGGCCCGCGCGAGCGTGCTGGGCTGTACACGTTCCTCGAGATGGCGCACGAAGTCGGCGAGCTCGCCGAGGTTCCGGAGTTGCGGTTCATCACCGCAACCGGCGCACCGGTCTGAGGTTCACGCCTCCCGGACGCAGCGCTCGGGCGTAAGGACGCTGGCGCAAGCGACCGCCGTCCGTCTTGACGGCCGGAATCGCGAGTGAGACGGTCGTCCGTGCCCGCTGCGGTCACCGTGCAGCGGCCCGAATCCCCGACGAGAGGAGCAGCCGTGGCGATCATGGTCATGAACTTCGAGGTAGATGATTACGACACTTGGAAGGCAATGTTCGACGAGGATCCTGCGGGTCGCAGGCAGAGTGGCGCGACCGGCCACGTCGTCTCCCGGGCCGTTGACAACCCCAACGAAGGGTTTGTTCGCGTTGAGTTCCCATCCGTCGAACAGGCACAGGCGTTCCGCGAGCGTCTGCTCGCGTCCGGCGCCATCGAGCGCGGCGGAATGCGGCTGAAGATGGGACCGACGGTCGCTGAGGTAGACGACGCCACGACGTACTAGATCGCCTGGCTCAGGCGTCATTCCGGAACACTGGCGCAGCCGAGGGAGGGCTAGCGGTCGTTCGGGTACAGCCGTCGCGCCATGGCATACCCCACGAGTCCGGAGAGCGGAGCAGCAATCAGCGCCATCAGCATCGCACCAACCGCGGCCCCTGAGTAACCGCCGACCGTCCAGCCAAAAAACGCGCCGACGATGGCAGCGAAGGGAGTCATTCGCAGCGTCAAGACGAAGATCCGCCGTTGCATGTCGGGCCGAGGGTCCGTCCCCATGTCGTCTCAGCCTAGGGCGCGCTGGTGCCATGTCCAGGCTCTGGCGTCATTCCGGAACGCCGGCGCAGGCTGCGATCATGTAGCCCGTGATCCAAACGAAATCGGAGGAGTGTGTTCGTGACGGCGCGACCTACCGCGTCGAGACGAGCTGGGACGATGAGACCGGGTGTGCCGACATTCGCGAGTACAGCCTCACCGGTGAGTTGGTGCGCCGATGCGACTGGCGCATCTGGCCCAAGAACGAGCGCCGTGAAGGCCAAGATGGAGAGGCGATCTGGTTCGACGCTTCCGGGGCCGAACTAGAGCGCCAACCGATTCGCGATCAGCCCTGACGCTCTGGCGTCATGCCGGAACATTGGCGCAACACCCAACTGGTGTCTGACACCAAGAGTGTCAGACACCCTTTCGAGCTGCGCTCACGCGCCATCCCGGAACTGGCGCAGCGGAGAGTCCAGGTCGGCGTTAGCCGGTCGCGGCCCAGTGGTGAACGACGTGCCAGGTGCGTCCGGCGTCCGTTGTCTCGATCAGTCGCCGCTTCTGGATGCCTCCGTCGTCGAGGATGACGAAGCCCAGCCCGTGTGGCAGGACGGAGGCCCACCAGCCGAAGGCGTCGGGTGGCGCGACCTTGGGCAGCGCGATCCAGTGGCGGCCACCATTGCGGGTCACATAGAGGGTGCCGCGCGTCTCCCAGATGATCGCGAAATCGCCTCTGCTCGCGGCCGCGATCCCCTGCGGGTAGCCGTAGGAGCTGATGCCGCCGTAGTGGCAGCCGCCCCCGTCTATCGTCGTACAGGCGACGCGTGCCCAGCCGCGACTGCGTAGGCGAAAGACCTGTTTGCCCTGGTTCCCTGCGCCCGCCTGGGAGGTGCAGAGCGCCCAGTCCTGGGCTCCGGGCTGGGTGTTGATCCCCGTCGTCATGCCTTGCGGGCAGACCGAGTTGCCGGAACGATCGAAGGCGATCGCGACGTGCCAGGTGTGACCGCCGTCGGCGCTCCGCAACGTCTCCCCGTCGTCGTACTGCGCGTAGACGACCCGGCCGTCGCCGGTTTGCATGACAGAGACGACCGCCCGAGGTGTTCGTCGAACGATCTGCCACGTCTTGCCCCGATCAGAACTGAGCGAGATCGTTCCGCCGGGTCGGCAGCGAGATCCGCCCAGGGCGCAACCCTCATCGCCGGTGCCGAGGACGCCGTGGGTGCGGCTCAGGAACGCGACCGCGTTCGGGACAAGCGCCGAGGCGGGAAGCGACGGCACCGAGGAACTCTCCGCAAGCGCCACCGCTGCGACCGACCCGAGCAACACCAAGCTCGCTGCTCCGATTACCGATCTGAACCGTCGCACGGCGTGCAACTTCAGCAGCGTCACCTCAAAGCCATGCTGAACCACAGCTTCCAGCCGTGTCGTGTTCCAGACAGATAGACAACTTGTGTCGGCTCGCCCGCGATCGTACGAACCATCATCTCGAGTCTCGGTTCCGTCTACTGCAAGCGCTTCGTCAGCTTGACCGACCGCCGGCGATAGCCCATCCGCTCTTCCCAGAACGGGATCGACACCGGGCTATCGAGGTACGTCTCGGCGCTGATCGCGCGCGCGTCGTGGTCGCGCGCCCACGCTTCGACCGCCTCGACCAGCAGCGTCGCAAGTCCTTGACGCTGGTACGCGTTTGCCGTCCCGAGCGCCTCCACGTGCACACGGGGGTGCGGATAGTCCGCCAGCATCTGTCGGGAGGCGTGGTGATCAGGCAGCGTCAGCCGTGCGTACACGAACGCGGCGACCGCGCCGTCGACAGTTGCGACCAGGTGCAGCTCGGTCGCGCTCAGCCGCTCGGCGAGCCCTTCCTCGAACCACGCTTCGAGCCCGTCCTCGTCGGGCACCCGGAAGTCGTCCGGGAACCGCTCGACGTAGTACTGGGCGTTGTCGAGCCAGGCGACCGCCAGCGCCGCTCCATCACCCGGGCGTGCGGCACGGAGCTCGACGACGCCGCTCACACCTCGTACTCCCAGCCCGGCCGCCAGTCGAACTCCTCGGCGGCGAGCTCCTCGAGCGGCCGGCCGTTGACCCGGTGGTCGAGCGCCCAACGCGTGGCGATGTGGCCGATCACGAGAACACGTTCGCCCTGCACGTCGTCGAGGAAGGACGACACGCGTGCCACGGCCTGTCGCCAGGACTCGCCACCGGGCCACGGCTCGTCGATCCGTTGCACGCGTTGCTCGTCGAGCAGCGCACGCGGCATGCCGTTCATCTCCCCATAGTCGCACTCGCGCAGCCGCCAGTCGACCCGCAGCGGGATGTCGCTGCCGTCGAACGCGATCGCCGCCGTCTCGACGGCGCGCCAGAGATCTGACGCGATGACGAGCTCGATCCCGTCGTCGCGCCGCCGCTCGCCGAGCTCGACCGCCTGGGCGCGGCCGGTCGCGGACAGCGCACCGCCGAGCCACCCGGTGGCGATCCCGGCTTCGTTGTGCTCGCTGGTCGAATGCGTCTCGAAGACGACCGTCGTCACGCGGCCGCGCCGAAGCGTGCAGCCGAGCGCGCCTTGCGCTTGGCCGCTTCGACCTCACGGTCGCGCGGCGGCGCGGTGGTCACGAGCTCCGACAGCAGACGCCGCGTCACTGCGGTCACTTCGTCGATCGCCTTACCGAACGCTGCTTCGTTCGCCTTCGAGGGCTTCGTCATCCCGCTCACCTTGCGGACGAACTGCTCCGCGGCTGCGCGCACCTCGTCGTCACTGGTGGGCGGGGAGAAGTTGTAGAGGATGCGGATGTTCCGGCACATGCCCCGAGTCTAGACCCGGGGCACGTGCCGGACACCAAACGCGCTAGTGACCGCGCTTCTCGATGCGAGTCAGCGTGTTCTGACCGTTCGCGAAGTCGCAGCGGATCGCGACGTTGTCGCCCGTCTTGAACTTCGCGTTGATGTCCGCCGCCTTGGCAGCCGGCAGCATGCACGTGAGACCGGCGACGGTGATCGACGCCGTCGACAGCGCCGAGATCGACCCGCGCGCCGCGCTGTGCTCCGGGTGCGTGTTCGACGGCTTGCAGGAGCCGCGGCCGAGCTCGACGGCCGAGCCGCCGGCAGTCCCTCCGCCGATCTTCCCGCCGGTGAAGCCCGCGGCCGGATCGAACGTGGCCGACAGATTGCCGACGATCCTCGCGCCTGGCTCGTGCGCACCCGCCCTCGTGAGGCCGGCGATCGCACCGTTGTCGTACACGCTCGAGAACGCCCCTACCGTGTCGCGCCCGCTCGTGTCGATACGGAACGCACCGTTCACGACGCCGACCTTGTCGGTCGTGTTGATGACGCTGTGCACGCGGAGCGTGATCGGGCCTGCCAGATCCACATCGCCGACAGCGGTGCCCGTGTACTTCCCGTTGGTCACCGTGATCGACTTGCCGTCCGTCGTCGTGCACGTCCGCGACGAGGTCGTGCCCGCCGACGCGGAGAACGTCGCGGCGACGGCCTTCGCAGTCTTCGCTCCCTCGATTCCGTTCGCGACGGCGACGCTCGTCACAACGAGTGCGGCGAGACCGGCCATCGTGAGAACCACCTTGCGCATTTCTCTCCCTCCGATCGCGTAGTCAGCGCAAAGAGTCTCGACCGGTGGTGTGGCGGGGACGAAGACGGTGTAAGACCGACGTAATACGGCTACCCTCGATCGGGGAATGCTGCGCCGCGCTGCGATCATCGTCGTGCTCACGGCCGCGTTCGCGCCGCTCGCCGCAGCGCACGGCACGCAGCTGCTACCCGGAGTCACGTACGACCGGACAGTGGCGTTCACGCCGCACGGCGTCGTCGTCATGCACGTCATTACGGCTCCGCGGCCCGTCGGCTTGTACGCGCTCACACCGGTGCTCGCCGGAGGCACGCTCACGGGCGGCCTCGAGCCGGTCACACAGATCGAGCGCGACGCCTCTGCGACGGCGACGACCGCGGGCATCAACGGCGACCTCTTTCGTGCCGACGGACGACCGAGCGGCATCTGGATCGGGAACAGCCTGCTCGCGCAACCTCCGCTCGCGAGCCGAAGCTCGATCGGCGTCGACACGACCGGGACGCTGTATGTCGACCGCGTCAAGCTGTTCGGCACGTGGCAGGGGACGGGGCAGCGGCGCACGCTGACCGGGCTCAACACGCCGCCGGGACCCGGGCAGACGGTGCTCTTCACGTCGGCGTACGGCCCGCGCACTCCGGTCGTTGCGAGCGCGGCCGAGGCGGTGCTGGGGGCGTTTCCACCGACGTCTCCCAACGCCGACCTCAGCGGTGCGGTCACGGCGACGGCGTCGGGCGGCGGCGAGCCGATCCCGCCGGGCGGCGCCGTGCTGATGGCGGTCGGCGGCGCGGCCGCGAAGCTGCAGGCAGAAGCACGCATCGGCACGACGATTCACGTGCGGCTCGGCCTGCAGCCGACCTGGGACGGTGTGACAGCCGCGCTCGGCGGGGGGCCCTTGCTCGTCCGGAACGGCAAGGCGGTGTTCCGCGCGCTCGAGGACTTCACGAACGACCAGGTCGGCGCGCGCACCGCGCGCGGCGCCGTCGGGCAGCTCGCGGACGGGCGCGTGGTCCTCGTCGCGGTCGACGGTGGGCGCCCCGGCTACAGCGTGGGCCTGACGAGCTTCGAGCTTGCCCAAGCGCTCGTGCGGCTCGGCGCGGTGACCGCGGCAGGCGTCGATCAGGGCGACTCCGTCACGGCGGCGTTCGACGGCCGGCTGCTGAGCCGGCCGAGCGGGCGTGTCGAGCGCGCCGTCAAGGAGGCGCTCCTCGTCCAGTACTTCGGGGTGTACGCGCCGGAGCCGTCCCTGCCGCTCCTCACGGGCGAGCCCGGTCTGACGGCGGAGCCGCTCCTCTACAAGATCGTTCGTCCGTCGACGGTGACGGCCACGCTCGTCGGGCCGGACGGCGCGCAGCATCCGCTCGAGAGCGGCGTGGCGCATGCGCCTGGCACCTACTCGTTCACGGCGACCACGTTCGACCACGAGGGAACGTGGCGGTGGGATGTCTCTGCCGTGGACGACCTCGGCCGGACATCGACGATCGAGCGCACCTTCAGGTTCGACACCACCCTGCAGGCGCTCGCCGTGCCGCGCTCAGCGCGCGGAACCGTGCGGGTCGGCTTCACGCTCACACGGCCCGCCCAGGTGACGCTGCGGATCGAGACTTCGAGCGGAGCACTCCTGCGCGCGCTTCCCGCGACGGTGCTTCAGCCGGGGGCCGGCTCGATCCGGTGGGACGGACGCTTGCCCGGTGGATCGCACGCGTTCGGAGGCACGTACGTCGCTCATCTGGTGGTCGCGAGCGACGTCGGCACCTCGGAGCGGTCCGTGTCCTTCAGGTTCACTCGCTAGAGTCGTCGCGTGACGTCGTTCGTCGGCGACCACGGCCTGCTCGCGGTCTTCATCCTCATGTTCATCGCGGCCGTGCTGCCCGCGGCGAGTGAGCTGACGATGCTCTACGGCGGCGCGCTTGCGTCCGGTGCGCTTGCCGGCCACATCGCGCACTTCCACTCGGGGCTCCACGCGTACGTCGCGGTCGTCGTCGTCGGGACGATCGGGAACGTGCTCGGGGCGGTGCTCGGCTGGGCGATCGGCTACTACGGGGGGCATCCGCTGCTCGAGCGCCATGGACGTTTCTTCCACGCGACGCCTGAGCGGATCGCCCGCGCCGAACGCTGGTTCGAGCGCTTCGGCACCGTGGCGGTGCCGCTCGGCTTCGCGACGCCGCTCGTCCGCTCCTTCGTGGCGCTGCCCGCCGGCATCCTCGAATGGCCGCTACGGCGGCTCGTCCCGCTGGCTGCGGTCGGGTGCCTCGCATTCTCGGCCGCGGTCGCCGGTATCGGCTGGGCCGTTGGTTCGAGCTGGCACAGCGCGAGCCACGACCTGCGGTATGTGGATTACGTCGTGGTCGTCGCAGCGGTCGCGCTCGTGGTCTACCTCGTCTGGCGTCGACGCCGCCCCGGTACGCTTTCCACCTATGACGATTCCTCACGTTGACGTCCAGGCGCAGTACGCGCCGCTCATTCCCGAGCTCAAAGAAGCCTTCGCGCGCACACTCGAGACCGGCCGGTTCATCTTCGGCCCGGAGGTCGAGGCGTTCGAGCGCGAAGCCGCAGCGAAGCTCGGCACCGCCGACACGGTCAGCTGCGCGAACGGCACCGACGCGATCGTGCTCGTGCTCGACGCCATGGGAATCGGTCCCGGCGACGAGGTGATCTGCCCGTCGTTCACGTTCTACGCAACCGCGGAGGCGATCGCGCGCCGCGGGGCGACGCCCGTGTTCGCGGAGATCGATCCGGTGACTCTCAATCTCGATCCGAGCGATGTCGAGCGGCGCATCACCGAGCGGACGAAGGCGATCATGCCTGTGCATCTCTTCGGTCGGCCCGCCTCCGACTTCAGCGGCTTCGGGCTGCCCGTGATCGAGGATGCAGCGCAGGCATTCGGCGCCGGCGGGATTGCGACGAGCATTGCGTCGACGTTCAGCTTCTTCCCGACCAAGAACCTGTTCGCACTGGGCGACGGCGGACTCATCTCCGTCAACGACCCAGAGCTCGCGCAGCGCATCCGCATGCTTCGGTTCCACGGGTCGGCCGCGAAGAAGGAGTTCCTGTACGTCGGTTACAACTCGCGCCTCGACGCCATGCAGGCGGCGTTCCTGCGCATCTTCCTGCGGCACATCGATGAGTGGAACGCGAGCCGTCGTGAGGCCGCCGCGCGCTACACCGAGTTGCTCGCAGGGATCGTCGAGACCCCGGAGGACGAGGACGGCCACGTCTACCACATGTACTGCGTCCGCTCGCCCGAGCGCGACCGCCTCTCGGCGGCTCTGAAGGACGCCGACATCGGGCACGCGGTCTACTACCAGCCGCCGCTGCACCTCCAGCCCGCACTTCGCTACCTCGGCCATTCGGAGGGCGATTTCCCCGAGACCGAGAAGGCGTCTCGTGAGAACCTCTGCCTGCCGCTCTGGGCCGGCATCTCCGAAGAGCAGCAGGCGGAAGTGGCGTCGGTGTTGAAGCGCGCCTCGCAGATAGTGCATTCGTAGGCATGCGCTTCCCGGTCAATCGCCACCGGGTCTGGCAGCTCGTCTTCGACGCGGTCCTGATCGTCATCGCGTGGCGGCTGACGTTTTTCCTCCGCTTCGACAAGACGACGCCGGTCTTCTACCGGCACCTCCTCGACTGGCAGGTCGTCACGCTCGTGGTCGGGATCAAGCTCGCGATCTTCGTGCTCTCCGGCTTCTACAACCGGTGGTGGCGTTACGTCTCGACGCGCGACATGTGGGGTGCGGCGCGCGGCGTGATCATCGCGTCGGCGCTGACCTACCTCGTTCTCTACGCGTTCCCGCCGAACCACACGTCGCGGCTGCCGCACAGCATCGCCGCATTCGACTTCCTACTCTTGCTCGCGTTCGTCGCCGGCACGCGACTGCTCGCGCGCACGCTGATCGAGCGCCCGCGCGCCGGGCTCGTCGCGCGCGGCAAGGAAGTGCTGATCGTCGGCGCGGGTGACGCAGGTCAGCTGATGGTGCGTGAGATGCAGCGCAACCGGCAGCTCGCGTACACACCGATCGGGTTCGTCGACGACGACCCGCGGAAGCGAGGCACGCGCATCGTCGATGTGAAGGTGCTCGGCACGACCCACGACCTGCCGCACCTGCTGCGCGACAACAAGCCGGACGAGGTGCTGATCGCCATTCCGTCGGCGCCGGGCGCGGTCCGGCAGCGCATCGTCGAGAACTGCCGCTCCCAGCGTGTCCCCGTGAAGACGCTGCCGGGCCTGAACGAGCTGATCTCCGGCGACCTCAACCTTGCCGGCCAGATCCGCGCGGTGCAGGTCGAGGACGTGCTCGGCCGCCAGCAGGTCGTCGTCGACCTGGAGGCCATCTCCGTCTACGTGAAGGACCGTGTCGTGATGGTCACCGGCGCCGGCGGCTCGATCGGCTCGGAACTGTGCCGCCAGCTCGCCCGGCTCGGTGCGGGCAGGCTCGTGCTCGTCGACAAAGGTGAGCCGCCGCTCTTCGAGATCGAGCGCGAGCTTCTCGAAGAGCGCGACTACCCGGCAGTCAGCGCGGTGCTCGCCGACTGCAGCGACCGCGTGCGGATGCGCGCCGTCTTCGAGCGCCACCACCCGGAGGTCGTGTTCCACGCTGCCGCGTACAAGCACGTCGCGATGCTCGAGTCGAATCCGATGCAGGCGGTTACGAACAACATCCTCGGCACGCGCAATCTCGTGGAGGCGGCGGTCGAGGCGGGTGTCGATCGGTTCGTCCAGATCTCGACGGACAAGGCGGCGAACCCGCGCAACATGATGGGCCAGTCCAAGGCGATCTGCGAGTGGCTGATCGAGTCGTACGCGCTCCGCGACGACGTCTCGACCCGCTTCGTCGCCGTGCGGTTCGGCAACGTCCTCGGCTCGTCCGGCTCGGT
>Ga0207657_10001935_pt1 | contig 22360 bp, 20 predicted proteins | sample KBSC33metaG_FD_184316 | JGI IMG/M metagenome (GOLD analysis project Ga0207657, IMG submission 184316) | Corn rhizosphere microbial communities from Kellogg Biological Station, Michigan, USA - KBS C3-3 metaG (SPAdes) (version 2) | ecosystem: Host-associated > Plants > Roots > Rhizosphere > Soil ... | reverse complement strand
AAATGCGCGCCCTTGAGCGCGCTCTCGCTGAACAGCACGCCGTTGTTGGCCAGGATCGCGACCGGCATGCCCCAGATGTGCGCGAAGCCGCACACCAGCGTGCTGCCGTATTGCGGCTTGAATTCGTGCAGCTCGGAGCCGTCGACGATCCGCGCGATGATCTCGTGCACGTCATAGGGCGCGCGTACATCCTCCGGGATGATCCCGTACAGCTCCTCGCTATCGAACAAGGAGGCACGCGGCTCGCGAAGGTCCAGACCAGCGCCCGGCTCCGGCTGAAGCGTCGAGATGATGTCGCGAACAATGGTCAGCGCGTGCTCGTCATTCTCGGCGAGATGGTCGACGACGCCGCTCTTCTTGGCGTGAAGGTCGCCGCCGCCGAGGTCCTCGGCGCTGATCTCCTCGCCAGTCGCCGCCTTCACCAGCGGCGGTCCGCCCAGGAAGATCGTGCCCTGGTTGCGGACGATCACGCTCTCGTCGCTCATCGCCGGGACATAGGCGCCGCCGGCGGTGCAGCTGCCCATCACGCAGGCAATCTGGGCGATGCCCTTGGCGCTCATCTGCGCCTGGTTGAAGAAGATGCGCCCGAAATGGTCGCGGTCGGGGAAGACTTCGGCCTGGTGCGGCAGGTTGGCGCCGCCGCTGTCGACCAGATAGACGCACGGCAGACCGTTCTCCTGCGCGATTTCCTGCGCGCGGAGATGCTTCTTGACCGTCAGCGGATAATAAGTGCCGCCTTTGACCGTTGCGTCGTTGCAGACGATCATCACCTGCCGGCCCGACACGCGGCCGATGCCGCAGATGATGCCCGCGCCCGGCACGTCGCCGCCGTACATGCCGCCGGCGGCGAGCTGGCCGATCTCAAGGAATGGCGAGCCGGGATCGAGCAGCCGCTCGACGCGATCGCGGGGCAGGAGCTTGCCGCGCGCGATGTGGCGCTCGCGATGCTTTTCCGAGCCGCCCCGCGCGGCCGCGGCGACGTCGGCCCGCAGTTTGTCGGCGAGCGCGCGGTTGTGCGCGGCGCGCGCGCGGAACTCCTCGCTGTCGGTCGCGATTTTACTGTCGATCCGCGGCGCGCTCATGCCGTCCCGTCTGTCCGTTGGTCGAAAAGAACTGCTGCTCGCCTAGCCGTTGCTTGCGCCGATGCAAAGCGGCGGCTTGGGCGGAATGACCGAGAGAGGAGTCATGATGAACAAGCCGCTGCTTCTGGTTTTCGCGTCCGCGCTCGCCTTGAGCGCCTGTCATACGAGCACCGGCAACAACGCCGCAACGGAACAGAAGCAGGGTACCGGCATCGGCATCGAGACCGGCTGGATGGACAAGAGTGTCACGCCGGGCGACGATTTCTTCAGCTACGCCGACGGCGGCTGGGTCAAGAACACCGCCATCCCCGCCGACCGCTCGCGCATCGGCGCATTCTGGATCGCCGACCAGCAGCGCGAGAAGAAGACGCGCGCGCTGTTTGATAATATCCTGAAGGCGAATCCGACGGGCGGCAATGACGCGCTGATCGCCAATTATTACAGGGCCTATGACAACACGGACGGGATCGACCGCGCCGGGCTCGCACCGATCAAGGCCGACCTCGATGCCGTCGCACGCATCGCCGACAAGAAGCAGTTGAGCGCGGCGATCGGGAGCACGCTGCGCGCCGACACCGACCCGTTGAACGCGACCAACTTCCACACCGAGAACCTGTTCGGCATCTTTGTGACACAGGGCCTCGCGACACCGGGCGAGCAGCTCCCCTACATCATGCAGGGCGGTATCGGCCTGCCGGACGCGCAATATTATCTGTCGGCGGATCCAAAGATGGCGGACACCCGCACCAAGTACCGGGCCTATGTCGCGACCATCCTCGGCGCAGCGAACTATCCCGACGCGCAGGGCGCCGCGAACCGGATCATGGCGCTCGAGACCAAGATCGCGCAGGCCCACGAGACGCGCGAGCAGAGCGAGGACTTCGCCAACGGTGCGCAGGTCTGGACGCGGCAGCAGCTCGAGCAGAAAGCGCCGGGGATCGACTGGAACGCGCTGCTCAACGCCGCCCAGCTCGGCGCCGTGCAGAAGTTCGACGCTTATCATTATGCCGCGATCCCCAAGCTCGCGGCGCTGGTCGGATCGGAGCCGCTGCAGAGCTGGAAGGATTGGCTCGCCTTTCACACCATCAACCAGCAGGCGAACGTGCTGCCCAAGCCGTTCCGCGACGCGAGCTTCGCCTTCAACGGCACCGTGCTCCAGGGCACGCCGCAGCAGCGGCCGCGCGACGCGCTTGCATTGAACGCCACCAGCAACGCACTGCAGGACGCGGTCGGCAAGGCCTATGTCGACAAATATTTCCCGGCCTCGTCGAAGGCTGAAATCCAGAAGATGGTCGACAATCTGAAAGCCGCTTTCTCGCGCCGCGTGAAGGCGATCGGCTGGATGAGCCCGTCGACCAAGGAAGAGGCGCTCAAGAAGGTCCAAGGCATCGTCGTCGGAGTCGGCTATCCCGACACGTGGCGCGACTATGCCGGGCTGACCATCACCGCGGACAATGCCTACGCCAACCAGAAGAATGCGCGGCTGTGGGAATATCGGCACCAGATCGCGAAGATCGGCAAGCCGATGGACCGCAAGGAATGGTGGATGCCGCCGCAGCTGGTCAATGCGGTCAACCTGCCGGTCCAGAACGCGCTCAACTTCCCCGCGGCGATTCTCGTCAGGCCGTTCTTTGACCCGAACGCCGACGCGGCGTTCAACTATGGCGCGATCGGCGCCACCATCGGGCACGAGATCAGCCATAGCTTCGATACGGGCGGCGCACTGTTCGACGCCAGCGGCGCGATGCGCAACTGGTGGACTCCGGCGGACTTCAAGGCGTTCCAGGCGCAGGCCGACGCGCTCGCCAGGCAGTTCGACCAGTATGAGGCGCTCCCCGGGCTGCACGTCAACGGCAAGCTGACGCTCAACGAGAATATCGCCGACGTCGCCGGCCTCGGCGCGGCCTACGAGGCCTACAAGGCGTCGCTCGGCGGCAAGGAAGCACCAGTGGTCGACGGGCTGACCGGCGACCAGCGATTCTTCATCGCTTACGCGCAGTCGTGGGCGACCAAGTCGCGGCCGCAGGCGCTACGGCAGATCGTGCTCACCAACGGCCACGCGCCCGAGCAATTCCGGGCGCAGACGGTGCGCAACATCGATGCCTGGTATCCGGCGTTCGCGGTCAAGCCGGGGCAGAAGCTGTACCTGCCACCGGACAAGCGCGTGAAGATCTGGGGCTAGTCGTCCGGCCCTTGAGCCGCGTCAATCCGGCGCCCGGTCAGCTTCATCGCGCTCGGGCGCCGTGCTATGATCAGCCATCCCAAGCGGAGGGCAGATCATGACCTATTGGGAATTCAAGGGCCGCGAGCTCGTCAATTGCAATTGCGAATATGGCTGCAACTGCCAGTTCAACGCGCTTCCGGACAAAGGGCATTGCCAGGCCGTCGCCGGAATCCAGATCGACGAGGGCCATTATGGCGACACGCGGCTCGACGGCTTGCGCATCGCCGCCATCTTCAAATGGCCTGGGGCAGTCCATGAAGGGAATGGCGAGGCCATCGCATTCGTCGACGAGAGCGCGGACGAGAGTCAGCGCGAGGCGCTGCTCAAGATCATGACCGGGCAGGACACCGACGCGATGGCGACGATGTTCGCGGTTTACGCGTCCACCGTCACCAAGCTGCATGAGCCGGTCTTCACCAAGATCGACTTCGAGGTGGATGTCGATGGCCGCCGCGGACGCCTGTCGATCCCCGGCTATGTCGAAATGAGCGGCGAGCCGATCCGCAACAAGGTCACCGGCATGGAAGCGCGGGCGCAGATCGTGCTGCCCAAGGGCTTCGAATATGCGATCGCCGACATCGGCTCGGCATCGAGCCGCACGACCGGCGGCCCGATGCAGGTGGATTTCGGCAACAGCTACGGCCAGTTCGCCAACCTGCACCTGTCGAGCCACGGTGTCGTCCGCGCCTGACCAGACCAGCCGATTGCTGCGCCACGAACGGCTGGTGGTTGCCACCGGCATCGCGCTGCTCGTCGCCCTGAGCTGGTGGTATCTCGCGGACGGCGCGGGCATGCACCCGATGGCCGGCATGACGGGAATGCCGCCACCGTTCGCCGCGGTGGTGCTGATGTGGTGGCTGATGATGGCGGCGATGATGCTGCCCTCGGCCACGCCGGCGGTGCTGCTCTATGCGCGGGTCCGCGCGTCGCGCAGCAGCGACCCGGCGATCGCCGCGACCTGGGTCTTCGTCGCGGGCTATCTTGCCGCCTGGCTAGTCTTTTCCCTGCTCGCCGCGACGGCGCAATTGTTGCTGACCGGACCCGCCATGGCGTTCGACAATGCGACGGCCGAGGGAGCGGTGCTGATCGCCGCGGGTGCCTACCAGCTGACGCCGCTCAAGTCGGCGTGCCTCGCAGAATGCCGCGCGCCAGCGCAATTCATCAGCCGGCACTGGCGCCCGGGCACCACCGGCGCGCTCCAGCTCGGCATGCGGCATGGTGTCTATTGCGTCGGCTGCTGCTGGATGCTGATGACGCTGCTGTTCGTCGGCGGGATCATGAACCTGTGGTGGATCGCCGTGCTGACAATTCTGGTCGGTATCGAGAAACTCGCGCCGCGCGGCGAATCGATCGGTCGCGTGGCGAGTGTGGCGCTGATCGGCTGGGGCGCGGTGCGCTTGCTCGGCTAGACGCCGATCACCTCGCGCCCGATCAGCATCCGGCGGATCTCGTTGGTGCCGGCGCCAATGTCGAGCAGCTTGGCGTCGCGATAGTAGCGCTCGACCGGCCAATCCTTGGTGTAGCCCGCGCCGCCGAGCGCCTGCACCGCCTGGTCGGCGACCTTCACCGCGTTCTCCGAAGCGAGCAGGATCGCGCCGGCGGCATCGAAGCGCGTGGTCTTGCCCGCGTCGCAGGCCTTGGCGACATTATAGACATAAGCCCGCGCGCTGTTGAGCGCGACATACATGTCGGCGACCTTGGCCTGCATCAGCTGGAAGCTGCCGATCGGCTTCCCGAACTGCTTGCGCTCGCGGACGTAGGGCAGGACCGTGTCGAGGCACGCCTGCATGATCCCGAGCTGGATTCCGGCGAGCACCGTGCGCTCGTAATCGAGGCCGCTCATCAGCACCGCGACACCCTGATTGAGCTCGCCAAGGATGTTTTCGGGCGGGACGAAGCAGTCGTCGAAGACCAGCTCGTTCGTGGGCGAGCCGCGCATCCCGAGCTTGTCCATCTTCTGGCCGATCGAGAAGCCTTCCATGTCCTTCTCGATCAGGAAGGCGGTGATTCCGCGGCTGCCCGCGTCGGGCTCGGTCTTGGCATAGACGACGAGCGTGTCGGCATAGCCGCCGTTGGTGATCCAGAACTTGGTGCCGTTGAGCCGGTAGCCGTTGCCGCTCTTGTCGGCCTTCAGCTTCATGCCGACCACGTCGCTACCCGCGCCGGCCTCGCTCATCGCCAGCGCACCGACATGCTCGCCGCTGATCAGCCGGGGCAGATATTTTCGCTTCTGTTCGTCATTGCCCCAGCGGCGGATCTGGTTGACGCAGAGGTTCGAGTGAGCGCCGTAGCTCAAGCCCACCGAGGCGGAGGCGCGCGCGACTTCCTCCTGCGCGACGACATGCTCGAGATAGCCGAGGCCGAGGCCGCCGAACTCCTCCTCGACGGTGATCCCGTGCAGGCCGAGCTCGCCCATCTGCGGCCACAGCGCTCGCGGAAACTCGTCCTTCTCGTCGATCTCGGTGGCAATCGGCGCGATTTTGTCGGTGGCGAAGCGCTGCGTCGTGTCGCGGATCGCGTCAGCCATCTCGCCGAGGTCGAAATCGAGGCCGGTGTCGGACATGCGGGTCTCCTGGTCGAAGCGCGCGCTAGCACCCGGCGAGAGACTTGGACAAGCGAGCCGCGATGATTATGTGCAGTGCAACAATCTTGCCCGTCATCGCGAGGAGCGAAGCGACGCGGCGATCCAGCTGGATTGCTTCGCTGCGCTCGCAATGACGCTCAAAGGAGCATCCGCCAGATGGCCACCACCGCCGAAGACCCGACCGTCATCCTCTCTATCGCGCGCACCCCGATGGGCTCGATGCAAGGCGCGCTCGCCGATGCCTCGGCGACCGACCTCGGCGCGACCGCGGTCAAGGCGGCGGTCGAGCGCGCGGGTGTCAGCGGCGAGGACATCGATCGCATCTACATGGGCTGCGTGCTCCCCGCCGGCCTCGGCCAGGCGCCGGCGCGCCAGGCGGCCATCAAGGCCGGGCTGCCCAAGTCGGTCCAGGCGACCACCGTCAACAAGGTCTGCGGATCGGGCATGCAGACAGTGATCATGGGAGACGAGGCGCTGCGCACCGGCAACGCCGACGTGATTGTCGCCGGCGGCATGGAGTCCATGACCAACGCCCCGTACCTGTTGAAGAAGCACCGCTCGGGCGCGCGGATCGGCCACGACACGGCTTATGACCACATGTTCCTCGACGGACTCGAGGACGCCTATGAGGAAGGCCGTGCGATGGGCAGCTTCGCCCAGTGCACCGCCGACGAATATCAGCTGACCCGCCAGCAGATGGACGATTATGCGATCGAGAGCCTCCGCCGAGCCAAGGACGCGATCGACAATGGCGGGTTCAAGGACGAAGTCGTCCCGGTCACGATCAAGTCACGCGCCGGCGAGACCGTCGTCGACAAGGACGAAGCCCCGGGCCGCGGTCGTCCCGACAAGATCCCGCAGCTGAAGCCCGCCTTCGCCAAGGAGGGCACGATCACGGCGGCGACTTCCTCGTCAATTTCGGATGGCGCGGCCGCGGTAGTGCTGACGCGCGAATCCGTCGCCAAGGAAATGGACCTCAAGCCCGTCGCTCGGATTGTCGCGACCGCCGCGCATGCACAGGAGCCGGCCGAGTTTACCGTCGCCCCCATCGGCGCCATTCACAAGGTGCTCGACAAGGCTGGCTGGAAAGTGAGCGACGTCGATTTGTGGGAGGTCAACGAGGCGTTCGCCTGTGTCGCGATGTTCGCGATGAAGGACCTCGGCATCGGCCATGACAAGATCAACATCCACGGCGGCGCGACGGCGCTCGGCCACCCGATCGGCGCCAGCGGCACGCGCATCATCGTCACGCTCATTAATGCGCTGAAGCAGACCGGCGGCAAACGCGGCGTCGCCAGCCTGTGCATCGGCGGCGGCGAAGCGACCGCCGTGGCGGTGGAGCTGGTCTAACCGGCGGACTCGCTGCCGCGGCGGGTTGGTGGTAAATGGCGCTCCCCTCAAAAGGGGAGAAAGCCGATGCGTTTCGCCATCTGCCTTACCGCCGCCGTCGTGCTCTGCGCCTCATCGCAAGCGCTAGCGAAAGGACCCGCGGCGAAGCCCGCCGCGTTCCAGCTCAACGAGACTACCTGGACCTACATGGATCATGGGAAAAAGGTCCGCGAGTCGATCGATGCCGACGGCAATTATGTCGAGAATGCGCTCAGCGGCAAGCATATCGACCACGGCACCGCGGTGATGAAGGACGGCAAGGCCTGCTTCACCAGCGCGATGACCAAGGACGGCGAAGTCTGCTGGACGACGCACCCGGTGAGGATCGGCCACGCCATGCTCACGACGAGCGACAAGGGGCAGAAGCTGAAGGTGACGCGGGTCGCCTACAAGCCGATGTCGATACCGAAGTAAGCTGCGGCTATTTCTTGCCGGCGTAAGCCTGGCATTCGAGCTCGAGCAGCGCGCCGAGCGCGAGCCCGTTCACCCCGAACGCGCTGCGCGCCGGCAGCTTGCCGTTCGGGAAATAGCTCACATAGACTTTGTTGAAGGCCGGCCAGTTCTTCATGTCGCTGAGGAACGCCGTGCAGTGAAACAGGTCGTCGAAGCCGAGGCCCGCCCGCTTCAAGGTCGCGCCAATGTCCTCCATGGTCGCTTTGGTTTGCGCCTCGATCCCTTCCGGCAGCTTGCCGTCCGGCCGGCCGATTGCGCCGGAGAGGTAAAGCACGTCGCCGACCCGCACGGCGCTCGAGAATGGCGCCGGAGCACCATTGATGGGGGGCGCGGGGAAATGTTCGACGGCGGACGGGGGAGCGGCTTCAGCGGTGCTGGTCATGGCGAGGACTCCAGTTGCGATTGCGGCGATCAGCTTCATGATGCTCCCCTTCTCGGATCAATCCACCGTCTCGTTTGCAGCCACGCCCCAGATGTCGGCAGTGCTGATATAGCCCTTGCGATTGCCGATCTCGATCTTGCACCAGCCGTCGCTGCATTTCGAAAGCCGCCCAACGACGCCCGGCTCGGCCTCGTACTGGACTTTCGCGCTGTCATACGGACCGACGCGGATTGGGCGCGGGTTCTGGCCCCTGACGATCGCAGTCCTGCGGTCGCTGAGCATCGTCACCAGCATCCAGCCCTGCGCGCCGTTGGGATCCTGGATCAGCCGCCAGTTCTCGTACTTCTTGACCACCCGCACGGGCAGGTCGCGGCGCTGGTAGAGCCACACGTTGGGATAATTGCGGCCGGGCCCGGTGTGGGTCATCGCCTGCCCCGACGCGATTGATGCCCAGTAAGGCGGCTGCTTCTCCTGCGCGAGCGCAGGGACAGCGCACAACAGCATCGTCATTCCCGCGAACGCGGGAATCCCGCTGCACTTGAACCACCTGGAATGAAGCGGGGCCCCCGCCTTCGCGGGGGTGACGGAACTGTTGAACACTAAGCCCCCGTCAAAATCCGATCGACCAGCTGCTTCACCGTCGGGATGAAGCCGTTCGAATAGAAGGGATCGCTCTTGAACCGGAACGCCGCGTGGCCCGCGAACATGAGGTTCTGCTCGACGGGACCGCCGTGGGCGATGTCCTGCAGAGTCTTCTGGATGCAGAAGCTGCGCGGGTCGGCGAGGCGGCCGGTCGAATTCTTCTCATTGTCTGCCCAGGACGAGAATGCGCATTGCGACAGGCAGCCCATGCATTCGGCCTGATCGACGCGGATCTGCTTTTCTTCCTCGGGCGTCACGAAGATGAGCGTGTCGTCGGGCGTCTTCATCGCGTTGGTGTAGCCCTTGGCAAACCACTCGCGGGCGTGGATCAGGTCGCCCTTGGTGACCCAGTAATTCTTCTTGGTGCCGACACCGACGTCGAGCTGGAAATGGTGATCGCCGATCGACTCCTTGGTGTAGGCAATCTGACGCTCGCTGCGCGCCTCGAGGTTGCGCAGGAATGGGTTGCGCACGGCCGAGGAATAGAAGCCCGTCGGCGAGAAACGGTGCAGCAGCACGTCGCCTTCCTCGAGCGTCATCAGCCGCGCCTTCCATTCGGGCGGGATCGGGCTTTCCTGGGTCAATAGTGGCCGGGTGCCGAACTGGAAGACGATCTGGCCGAGCTCGGGATTGTCGATCCAGTGCGCCCATTCGTCGAGCCGCCACACGCCGCCCGCCATGACGATCGGCACGCTGTCGGCAATACCCTCGGCGCGCATCGTCTCGCGCAATTCCTTGACCCTTGGATAAGGATCCTGCGGCTTGCGCGGATCCTCGGCGTTCGACAGGCCGTTGTGCCCGCCGGCGAGCCACGGGTCCTCGTAAACCACGGCGGCGAGCCATTCGGCGGCCTTGTGATAGGCGCGCTTCCACAGCGCGCGGAACGCGCGGGCCGAGCTGATGATCGGCAGATAATTGACGCCGTACGATGCCGCGATCTCGGACAGCTTGTACGGCATGCCCGCGCCGCAGGTCACGCCGGTGACGAGCCCCTTCGTGCGCTCGAGCACGCCGTGGAGGACACGCTGCGCGCCGCCCATTTCCCACAGCACGTTGATGTTGATCGCGCCCTTGCCGCTCGCGATCTCATAAGCGCGGTGAACCTGCGCGACGGCGCCGTCGATCGCGTATTTGATCAGCTCTTCGTGCCGCTCCCGGCGGGTCAGCCCCGCGTAGATCTGGGGGATGATCCGGCCCTCGGGATCGTAGCTGTCGGCATTGACGGCAGAGACCGTGCCGATGCCGCCCGCGGCCGCCCAGGCGCCGCTGCTCGCATGGTTGGTCGCGCTGACGCCCTTGCCGCCTTCGACCAGCGGCCAGACCTCGCGTCCACCATAGAGGATGGGCTTCAGCCCGTTGAACAAATCCCGTCTCCCGGGCGCATAGATCGCGCCGTTCCGGCGCCCATATAGGACGGATCGTTACTCTTGCGCGAAAAAAGTTGACGGCCCCCCGATGAAGGGGAGCCGTCACCCCGGCCTCGAGCCGGGGTCTGCTTCAAAAGGAGCAGGCGGATCCCGGATCAAGTCCGGGACGACGATTGCTTGCTTAGCAGCTGCCGCTGGCGATCGCGCCGCCGACGACCGCGCCGAGCGCGCCGCCGATCAGCGCGCCGGCGGTGCGGTCGCCGCCGCGATGATAGCGATAGCCGTAGCGGTAATAGTGACGGCCGCCATCCGCGACCGAGCTGCCGATCACCGCCCCGGCAAGACCGCCGACAACCGCGCCCGCGGCCGTGTTCCCGCGGCAATAGCCGTTGTAGCCGTAATAGCCGCGGTTGTAGCCGTAGCCGTACGCCGGATAACCGCTGTAGCCGTAGGCGGGATAGCCGTAGTTGTAGCCATAGGCCGGGCGGCTATAGCCGTAGCTATAGCCGTAAGACGGGTAATAGCCCTGGGAGTAGCCATAGCCGCCGTAATAGCGGCCATGCGCTTCGGCACCGGCCGGAATGGCGACCATTGCGGCTGCTGACAGCGCCAATGCGATTTTCTTGATCATCTCGTTCCTCCAATCACTGCATGGCCGTGGAGGCAGAACTTCGCGGCCGTGTGACGAGAGAAATACGCCCCCCAAGCTGTCGACGGTCTGAATGTTGCGGTCAGGAATCGATAAGCTTGCCTACAATCGGCGTGAAGCCCGCCTAGGCGGCGGCGAACGAGTAATCGAGCCCGATATCGACGGCGGGCGCCGACTGGGTGATCCGGCCGACTGAAATGAAGTTTACACCGGTCTCGGCAAGGAAACGAATGGTCTCCAGAGTCACGCCGCCGGACGCCTCGAGCGGCACGCGGCCGGCGACGAGGCGGACCGCCTCGCGAAGCTGCGCCGGGTCCATGTTGTCGAGCAGCAGGCGCTCGGCGCCAGCCGCGAGCGCAGGCTCGATCTGGTCGATCCGGTCGACCTCGACCTGCACCTGCAGCCCCGTGTTCGCCTGTTTCGCCCGGCGTACCGCCTCGGCCACCCCGCCGCATGCAGCGACATGATTGTCCTTGATCAAAATGCCGTCGTCGAGCCGCATGCGATGATTGTGCGCACCGCCCATCCGCGCCGCATATTTGTCGAGCACGCGCAGGCCGGGGAGCGTCTTGCGCGTGTCGAGCAGCACGGTACCCGTTCCGGCGAGGGCGTCCGCGTACTGGTGCGTCAGTGTCGCGATTCCTGACAGGTGCTGGAGCGTGTTGAGCGCCGAGCGCTCGGCGGCGAGCATTGCCCGCGCCTTGCCGCCGAGGCGCATCAGAGTCGCGCCATGCTGGACCTGATCGCCATCCGCAGCGAGCCGCTCGATCTCGACGCGGTCGTCGAGGGCACGAAAGATCGCGGCCGCGATGTCGATCCCCGCGACCACCATCGACTGCCTGGCGTTCAGCTCGGCGTCGAAGCGGGCATCGTCCGGAATCGTCGCGCGCGATGTGACGTCGCCGCCCTTGCCGAGATCCTCGGCGAGCACGTGCTGAACGAAAGCGTCGAGGTCGAAATCTTCGGGAAGAGCCATGCCAGCCGTCTAGGCGAGCAGGCGACGGCCGTACAAGCTCAGTGCGTTTCTTCGCTGATCTTCTCCCGAATCCAACGGCCCTCGCGCCATTGGTAGCGGCTCGGATCGGTCGGCTTGAAGTCGATGCCGTTCCACGAATGGACCGTGACGGTGACGGTCATGTTTCCGATGTCGACGAGGTTGAAGCTCTGCTCCTGCTCGCGCACGCGGGTCGAGGTCGCGGTGCCGGCCTGGATCACCAGCACGCCGCCGATCCGGGCGACGAGATCGCTCGCTTCCTGGCTCGACGCATGATGGTTGTGGCCGGCGAGGACCATGTCGACTCCCGCGTCCTCGATCGCATCGAGCGCCAGCTCCTGCCGCCCGATCGCCCGGTCGACCTTGCTCCCGACGGGTAGCGCGAACAGCGGGTGATGGGTGACGATGATCCGCATCGCCTCGCTCGGCGTGCGCGCGAACGTCTCGCGGATGAACTTGACCTGGTCCTGGTTGATGCGACCATCCTTGAACGTCAGCGATCGCGCGGTGTTGATGCCGAGGACGGCGATGCCGGGAAGCTCGACGAACGGGCAAAGCGTCTCGTCGATGAAGCGCCGGTAACGCGCCAGCGGCGACAGAAAGCGGCGCAGCACGTCATAGAGCGGCACGTCGTGGTTGCCCGGCACGCCGAGCACTTCGTGGCCGCGCTCGCGCAGAAGCGCCAGGAATTCGCAGGCCTCGCGGAATTGCTCGGTTCGCGCGCGTTGGGTGAAGTCGCCGCTGATGACGACCAGGTCGGGCTTCAACTCGTCGACCTGCCATTCGACCGCTTCGACCAGCCGCGGATCGTGCGCGCCGAAATGCAGGTCGGACAAATGGACAATTCGAGCCACGGGCGAAGAACGCGCCTCCGCCCGTGGCGGTTCACCTCACTCCGTCGGGAATCCGCGCCGCTTCAGCAGCGCCGACACGTCCGGGTCGCGGCCGCGGAATTCGCGATAGGCATCGGCGCGGTCGGTCTCGTTGCCAGTCGCGAGGAGGATCGTCTTGAAGCGATCGGCCGTCGCCTTGTCCCAGACGTTGCCCTTCTCCTCGAACGCCGCCCAGGTGTCGGCGTCCATCGTTTCCGACCACAGGTAGGAATAATAGCCCGCCGAGTAAGCGTCGGATGAGAACAGGTGATTGAACTGCGGCAGCCGGTGCCGCATCACCAGCTCCTTCGGCATGCCGATCTTCGCGAGCGTCTCGCGCTCGAACTTGTCGGGATCGACGACTCCGTCCGGCTGCGTGTGGAGCATCATGTCGACGATCGCCGAGGAGAGATACTCGACCGTCGCGAAGCCCTGGTTGAACGTGCTGGCCTTCTCGATCTTGGCGAGCAGCGCCTGCGGCATCGGCTGCCCGGTCTTGTAGTGGCGCGCGAAGCGGCTGAGGACCTCGGGGGTCAACAACCAATTCTCGTTCACCTGGCTTGGATATTCGACGAAGTCGCGCTGCGACCCCGCGAAGGTCGGATAGCGAACGTCCACCGTCAGATAGTGGATTGCATGCCCGAACTCGTGGAACATAGTCTCGGCATCGTCGAGGCTGATCAGCACCGGCTCGCCCGGACTCGGCTTGGCGAAATTGTTGTTGTTCGAGTTGAGCACGATCTTACTGTCGAGCAACCCGACGCGCGTCCGGTAGGCGTTGTGCCACGCGCCCGAGCGCTTGCCGGTGCGGGCATAGGTGTCGAGATAGAAGAGCCCGACGGTATGGCCGTCCTTGCGGTCGATCACCTCGAACGTGCGCACGTCCGGGTGGAAGACGGGAACCGCGCCGGTATTCTCCTTGAAGTCATAGCCGTAGAGCTCGCCCGCGGCCCAGAACATGCCCTTGAGGATGTTGTTGAGCTCGAAATAGGGCTTCACTTCCTCCTGGCTGAAGTCGAACTTCGCCTTGCGGACCTTCTCCTGGTAATAGCGATAGTCCCACGGCTCAATCGTGATCTTCGCGCCCGACTTGTTGGCGAGCGCCTGCTGGTCGGCGACCTCCTCCTTCACGCGGGCAACGGCGGCCGGCCAGACCTTCATCATCAGGTTCATGGCGTTGTCCGGCGTCTTGGCCATCGTGTCCTGCATCCGCCAGGCGGCGTGAGTCGGATAGCCGAGCAGCCGCGCGCGATCGGCGCGCAGCTTGACGATCTCCGCGATCGTCGAATTGGTATCGTTGGCATCGCCGTTGTCGCCGCGGTTGACGAACGCGCGCCAGACCTTCTCGCGCAGCGCGCGATTGTCGGCGAAGGTCAGGATCGGGTCGACCGCCGAGCGCGTGTTGACGATCGCGTACTGGCCGGCGGGTAGATTGCGCTCCTTGGCCGCGGCGAGGGCCGCGTTCCGGACGTCCTGCGGCACGCCCTTAAGCTCGGCCGCGGTCGCGACGGCGTACTTGGACTCGTCGGCGAGCACCTTCTCGCTGAAGGTCGAGAATGCGCGGGCGAGCATCTGGTTGAGCTCACTCAGCTGCTCTTTCTGCCGCGGGTCGAGGTTGGCGCCGTTGCGGACGAACGATTCATAGTAGCGCGTCACCAGCCGCTGCTCCTTTTCGGGCAGGCCGGCGCGGGCTTCGTAGACCGCCTTCACGCGCTGGAAGAGCGCGGGATTGAGCGTGATCTCGTCGTTGGCGGCGCTGAGCCTGGGCGACCATTCCTTGCCGAGCGCCTGATATTGCGGCGTGGTCACGTTGCCGGCCATGACGCCGAACAGGGTCTGCACGCGCTCGAGCCGCTGGCCCGCTTTCTCCATGGCGACGATCGTATTGTCGAAGGTCGGCGCGGCAGGATTATTGGCGATCGCGAGGATTTCGCGGCGCTGCTCGTCGATCCCGAACTGGAAGGCCTCCGGAAACAGCTCCGGCTTCACTTTGTCCCAGGCAGGCACCCCGCCGAACGGGCCGGTCCATTCCGCCAGCAGCGGATTGGCCGGCACCGGGATGGTCGCGGCCGCCGGTGCGGCTTCAGCAACGCTATCCGAAACTTCAGGTACAACCGAGGCCATCGCCTCCCGATCAGTAGTTGCACAAGCACCCAGGGCTGCGGCGGCGCAGCCCAGCAAAATCATCCGGTTCATCTCGTTCCCTTAAAGATGGAACCGGCTAGGTGGCCGCGCCGACCAACTTAAGCAACCGTGAGTTCGACGAACGGCCGTCAGAAGTTCAGCAAAAGGAGCAGCTTGGCGTCGACGCCGAAGCCCTCCGCGCGCTTCTGCTCGATGAAATTGGGAATGTCGGCACGCGTGACGAGGTGGACCTTGATGTCCTCATTCTCGTCGCCGCCGCCCGGCCCGATCCGCCGCAGTCCGTGCGCGCGAACCAGAGTGAAGCCCTCCGAGAGCATGCCGGGGGACGAGTAGAATTCGCCGAGGCGCTCGATACGCTCCGCTGTGAATCCGGTCTCTTCCTCGAGCTCCTTGACCGCGGTCCCCTCGATCGTCGCATCGGGATCCTGGTCTCCCACCAGCCCCGCCGGCAACTCGACGCAGCGGCAATCGGGCGCGACCCGCGGCTGATCGACCAGCACCACCTTCCCTTCGAACTCGGCGAGGATGACGACCGCGCGGATATCGCGCGCGCGGCTCGCATATTCCCATTTGCCGCGCCTCAGCGCGCGCACGAACTTGCCCTCCCACATCACTTCGGCGGGAGGGAGATCATCGAGGTTCATAGCTCGATCAGCTTGTCCGGGATTTCATTGATATCATCGGCCGAACGCGGGAAATGCTCGGCGAGCACCGTTCCGACCTGCTCGATGGCGGCGACGATGCCGTCGGCGACCCGGCCCTCGCGGACATCGACCAACAGCGCCGCCATCGCTTCGCCCCAGGTCTCCGGATTGGTCGCGCTGGTGATCGCGGAATCGCCGATGATCTCGGCGCGGCGCTCGGCCATCGACAAATAGATGAGGATGCCGGTGCGCCCCGCCGTCCGCCGCTCGGCCGCCGCCTTGAAGATGGCGATCGCCCGCCGGCGCACGCGCCGGTGCTTGGTCGCGGCGGGAGTCAGCAGCAGCCGCAGCGGCATCCATTTGAGGATCAGCAGCGCGACGATGAACTTCAGCGCAGCGAACACCATCAGCAGCGTGAACAGCTGGCTAAGCGTCGGGTCGGGGCTCCAGCCGCCAAACAGGAAATCATACCACCAGGTCAGCGCCGTCGGCCGCCATGCCGCCCAGGCGAGCACGGCGAACAACGGGATCAAGGCCCAGTGCAGCGCCACATCGTGATAGGCGTCGCTGATCGGCGTTGCGACCGCGACGATCTCGCCATTGCTCTTTGATTCGGCGGCCGCGATCGCCGCCGCCACCTTCCCGCGTTCTGCGTCGGTCAATCGAAGCACTACCAGCTGCCCCCCGCGCCGCCGCCGCCGAACGATCCGCCGCCGCCCGAGAAGCCGCCGAAGCCGCCTCCTCCGCCGCCGAAGCCACCGCCGCCCCAGCCTGAGCCGCCGCCCCAGCCGCCGCGCGAACCGCGGCTGAGCTCGTTCAGGCCCCACAAGACGACCCACGGGCTGATCCCGCCCCGCCGGGAGCGGTAGCGGCGGCCGACCGCGCGCCGGAAATGCGACAGGATGACGAACGCGATGACCATGACCCAAAAGATCACCGGGAGCGGATTGCCGCCGCTGTGCTGCCGCTGCTGCTGCGCCTGCTGGGCCGCGGCGACGTTCTTCGCCGCCTCATCCGCCGGCAGACTCATCTGCTTGATGATCGCGTCGGCGCCCGCTTCGATGCCGCCGCCATAGTCGGGCGGCTGCTGCTTGAAGTGCGGCAGGATCGCCTCGCGGGTGATCACGCCTGCCATGGCGTCGGTCATGAACCCGCCGGCGCCATAGCCGGTCGCGATCCACACCTTGCGCTCGTTCGGCGCCACCAGCAGCAGCACGCCGTCGTTGTTCTTGGCGCTGCCGATCTTCCACGCGCGGCCGAGCCGGTAGGCATAATCCTCGATCGGATAGCCTTCGAGGCTGTTGACCGTGGCGACCACGAACTGCCGTCCGGACTGCGCCTCCAGAGCTTCGGACTTGCTGGTGAGGTCGGCGACCTGGGCAGGATTGAGCAAATGCGCCTGGTCGACCACGCGGCCGGTGAGCGGCGGGAAGGTCTGCGCGAGGGCGGCCGTCGCGAAGAACAGAAAGGAGATCAACACCGCGATCGTCACCCCCGCGAAAGCGCGGGTCCCGCTGCCTGGGCGGCGGACAAGCGGGATTCCCGCTTTCGCGGGAATGACGGTGGCGGTCACCTCGGCCTCAGCTCGCGTTGAAGTTGACGCTCGGCGCTTGCTGCGCCGCGGTCGAGGCCTCGAACGGCACCTTGGGCTTGGCGCCGTAGAAGACCTTGGCGCCGATCGCGTCGGGGAAGGTGCGGATGCGGGTGTTATAGGCGCGCACCGCCTCGTTATAGTCGCGCCGCGAGGCGTTGATCCGGTTCTCGGTGCCCTCGAGCTGGTCCTGGAGCGCGAGGAAATTCTGGTTGGACTTCAGGTCCGGATAGGCCTCGAACGTCGCCAACAGCCGCCCGAGCGAGCCGCCGAGCTGGCTCTGCGCATTCTGGAACGCCTGAACCTTGGCCGGATCGCTGAGATCGCTGGCGTTGAGCTGGATGCTGGTCGCCTTGGCGCGCGCGTTGGTGACGTCGGTCAGTACCGTGCGCTCCTGCTGCGCATAGCCCTTCACCGTGTTGACCAGGTTGGGGATGAGGTCGGCGCGGCGCTGGTAATCGGCCTGGAGGTTGCCCCAGGCGGCGTTGACCTGCTCCTCGGCCGTGGGAACGCTGTTGAGGCCGCAGCCGGCGAGGCTGAACGCGGCCAACGGCGCAAGCAAACCGAAACGGCGGAGCACGGTCATTGATTGTCCCCTCAAGTACGTCGCGTGGGCGCATAGGTAGAAGGATGACGCGCGCGCTTCAAGATGCTGTTTGAGGGGGGCAATACACCGCGGCTGTTTCACTTTTCATGCCGCGAAATCGCGCTAGTGTCGCCTGGCCGACGCGCAGCGAAAGGAGCCACCCATGCTGAAGGACTTCAAGGCATTCATCGCCAAGGGCAACGTGATGGACCTGGCGGTCGCGGTAATCATCGGCGCGGCCTTCGCGAAAATCGTCAGCAGCCTGACCGACGACATCATCATGCCGATCGTCGGCAAAATTTTCGGCGGGCTCGATTTTTCGAGTCATTTCCTGCTGATGGGCCCGGTGCCGGCGGGCTACCACGGCTCGATGACCGATTATGCCGCGCTCAAGAAGGCCGGCGCGCCGGTGCTCGGCTGGGGCGAGTTCATCACCCAGGTCGTCAGCTTCCTGATCCTCGCCTTCATCATTTTCCTGATGGTGCGCTGGGCGAGCAAGATCATGCGCCGGCGCGAGGAAGCGCCCACCGGCCCGACCGAAGTCGAGCTGCTGGCCGAGATCAGAGACGAGCTTCGGCGGCGTCCCTGAGCCTCGTCACTTGGGCATCCCGTTGAGGCCGCTCGCCTCGCGCAGCGCCTGCCCGTCGAGCCGATAGCCGTCGAGGAAGACGGTGCGCACGTGCCGCAGATTGCCGAGCTTCTGTGAGACATCGCCGTCGACCAGAATCAGGTCGGCCTCCTTGCCGCGGGTGATCGAGCCCGTGCGGTCGTCCATGCCGGTCATCCGCGCCGGAATGATCGTCGCCGTCTGCAGCGCTTCGGCGTTGCTAAGTCCGGCCTCCTGATACAGCTCGAGCTCGCGCACCAGCTCGAGCCCGTAGCCGTCGGTGCCGGCAACGATCCGCACGCCCGCTTGGTGGAGCTTGCCGACGAGCCCGACCATCTTGTCGAAGCTCTTGCGGAAATCCTCGCGGGTCAGATTGTCGAACAGCGGATAGCCGCCGATCTTCCAGCCGCGCGCGACCGCAGGCGGGGCGATGTCGGCGAACGGTGCATATTCGGGCGGAATCGCCGAGCCGTCCGAGGTCATCAGCGGCTCCCAGACGGTGAGCGTCGGATCGACAATCGTGCCGCGCCTGGCGAGCTCGGCGTAGAAAGCCTTCATCGCCGGGGAGTCGAGGTCGACATCCTTGCCGTACTTCGCCGGACCCTCGAGCCGCGCTGCGGTATTGGCGTGGTCGACAACCTCCTGCGGCATCGCCTGCATCATGATGAAGTTGATGTGCGTGACCTCGTCATAACCGGCGCGCACGGCGTCGAGCGGACGCATGCCGGCGGGCACGTGGCCATGGACGTGCAAGCCCAGGCGATGCGCTTCGGCCGCCGCCGGCGCGATCCACGCCGGGTTCATCGAGGTGTAGAATTTTGCGCCCCACAGGCCCGCCGCCTTGATCTTGTCGACCGCGGCGATCGCTTCCGCGGCAGAGCTGACAGTCAGCGATCCCTGAGCGGCAAGCGGATCCTTCTTGTCGATGATCACCGAGATCTTGCCGTCCGGCGCGAGGAGGTCGCCGGCGGCGCGACGCTTGTAGATGCTCAGCGCGTCGTCGATCATGCTGCCGGGGCTGCGGTAATTCGTCATGCCGGTCGCGACGTTCTGGAGCAGGTTCCAGTCGTCGCCGACGTGCTGGTGCGAATCCCACAGCCCGGGCAGCAGGGTCTTGCCGCGGCCGTCAATCACCGTCGCTCCCGCCGGCGGCTTGATCGATCCCGCCGGCCCGACCGCGGCGACCTTGCCGTCGGCAATCAGCACAGCACGGTTCGGCAGGTACTTCCCGGCGACGGAATCGAACATCAGCACGTTATCGACCAGGGTCGGCGTTCGGTTCGCCGGAGCGAGAAAGCGGTGGGCGATGTCGCGCACCATGTCGGCGGTCGCCTTGTCCTGGATGAGCTTGAGCTTCGGCGCGGCGCTTTCGTAGCCCGCGGGCAGCAGCGAGATCGTCCCGGCATTACCGAAGAAGCGGTTGTCGCTGTCGAGCCATACCGGCGACGGGGCGAAGCCGAGGCCCTTGATGAAGGCGAGCTTCAGCGTCTTCGGCCCCTGCGCTCCGTCGATCTGAACGCTCTGGCCGACGCTGATGCTGGCATGCCCGCTCGGCAGCAGATCGATACCCTTGTCGCCCGCGGCGACCAGCGCCTCGACGTCCTTTTCACCCGCCAGCCACGGACCGCCATAAGTGCTGTAGCGCTTGTTCGCGAACGGTGCCGAGCCCGAATCGACCGCCGTCTTCCAGTGCGCGACGCCATTCGCGTCGACATTGAAGTCCTCGGTCGCGTCGCCGGAATCGGTGAAGCCGCGGATCGCGATCTTGACCGGCCGTCCATCGGCGCCCGGCGTCACCAGCTGGTCGTCCTCGGTCACCCAACCGCGCAGCGACATCGACATGCGGTAGGCGAGCTGGCCGTCGGGCAAGGCCCAGGACCAGACGTCGCCATGCTTCCCGGCGCTCGAGCTGATCGTGTAGTGCCGCGCGCCGGCGGGCGGCGTCAGCAGCTGCTCCTTGGGCGTCGGCGCGGCGGACGCCAGGGTTGCGGTGGCAGCAAGCAGCACGGCGAGAATCGGTCGGCGCATCGGAAAACCCCCCGGGAAGAATAGGGCCGAGCGTGGCGATGCCCGCGGGCAAAGGCAACCGGGGTTTCGACGAACCGCCGGTATTCAAAGCAATGCGCCGATGGCTTGCTAAGCCGATCTACGCTGCCTCGGCATTCGCGTTGCCAACCCGTGCTTCGGCGGCGGTCACCAGCGCTTCAAAGCGGGGATCGTCGCGCAGCGGATCGAGGTCCGTGTCGAGTCGAAGATATTTGACCAACGCCAAGGGAACACGATCAATGAACGTGGCGAGCAATTCGATGGCCGCGTCCTTGTCCCGCAAATGACGGGAAAGCGCGCAAACGAGGTTCCACCGCATGCTGAGATTGTCGGGGTCCATCAGCAGCGCCCGCTTGACCCATTCCTTCGCCCGCTCGCCGTCACCCAGTGCGGCGAGCGCCACAGCACCGAAGCCAAGCGCAGAGCCGATGGAGGGATCCTGCGCCAGGACCTTTTCGGTACGGTCCATTGTCATATGCGCCGAGCGCCGAACGCCATCCACATCGCGTACGGCCGCATAGCAAGTCTGCAGCATGCCCGTGGAATGGTAATCGGCTTCGACCAGCGATGCGGCCTTCTCGAAGTACGGAATCGCCTCTCGCATCTTGCCGCGACGATTGAATAGCCGAGCGGCTTCCTTGTTCACCTCCCACGATTCCGGGTCCAGCCGGAGGGCCAACTGGATTTGCCGGTCCGCATCCTCGAATTGTCCCTCCTCCTCTGAGAGGTAGCGTGCCTTGACGCAAAGGGCCTCCGGCAGATTCGGGTCGAGGATGAGCGCCCGTTCGGCAGATGCAAGAGCATCCTCGGGCTTCGAATGGCGAAAGCGCATTTCCGCTTGAGCAAGCGCGATCAACGCCCACGCCTTGGCATAGTTCGGGTCGATCTCGGTCGCCTGCCGAGCGATTCGAACGACGACCTCATCACGGCGCACGTCGCCGTCATTGCCACTGATCCAATGCTGCCGCGCCATCAGGTAAAGATTGTAGGCCTCGACACTCGACGTCCCGCGATGCTCGATCGCCTTCTTTTCCTTGGGCAGTAGCTTCAGACGCAATGCGCCGACGATCGCCTTCGAAATCTCGTCCTGAATAGCGAAAATATCGGTGAGATCGCGATCGTAGCGATCCGCCCAGACGTGGTCGCCGGCCTCCGCGTCGATCAGCTGCGCATTAATCCGCACGCGGTCCCCCGACTTGCGGATGCTCCCTTCAAGGACGTGGGTGACATTGAGCTGACGCGCAATCTGGCTCGCCTCGAGCGTCTGGCCCTTCAAGGTGAACGCCGTGTTTCGGGCGGTCACGGACAATGCCGACACCTTCGACAGGTCGGTGATGATGTCGTCGGTGATTCCGTCGCTGAAATATTCCTGCTCGGCATCGCCGCTGAGGTTGATGAACGGCAAAACGCAAATGGCGACGCGCCGCGCCGGCGCGGCTTTCGGGTCCGGTGCGGACGGACTCGGCGCAGGGCCGCCAACCAGCAGTGCTACGCTCGCTTCGACTTTGCGCCACCCGGCGTTGTTCGCTTCGCCATTCCACCCGGTGAGGTCGGCACATTGAATTTGATTGAACGGAAGCGGCGGAATGGTTCCATCGATCGTGACCTGGACCAGCGTGCCCGCTTCGCGGGCGATGTCGGCTTCTGCACGCACCCATTGCGATCGCGCTGCCTCGGCGGACCAAAGCACGACTACCGCCTTGGCGGAGCGGAGCCGCTCCTCGATGACGTCGCCATAAGCGCGGTGCGCGGGCAATTCGTCGTCGCGCCAGACCTGATAGCCTGCCGCCCGCAACGCCTCGGCGACCTGCTGCGCCTGCGCTTCCGTCGTTCGGCCGTAGGATACGAAGATGTCGGCCACAGGGGCCCTCCGCGTGGGTCGCGATTCGAGTTAAAGCAAATGTTACCAAAGAGAAAGCCGCAGCCTCGGGTTGCCGCATGATGACATGCACGCCGCGTCCGGGAATTCGGTGATCCGCGCTTTCGGAAGAGTCCGAGGGATTCTGTTGCCCGGCTCCCTCGGAGGCCGCTGGAATCCCCTTCTGTTGCCCGGTGGGGTCCGACCGCGCTTTAGCTTTGTAACGTCAGGCCGTTAGGCCGTCA
>Ga0207657_10001934_pt1 | contig 22366 bp, 13 predicted proteins | sample KBSC33metaG_FD_184316 | JGI IMG/M metagenome (GOLD analysis project Ga0207657, IMG submission 184316) | Corn rhizosphere microbial communities from Kellogg Biological Station, Michigan, USA - KBS C3-3 metaG (SPAdes) (version 2) | ecosystem: Host-associated > Plants > Roots > Rhizosphere > Soil ... | reverse complement strand
ATTCTGATGATCGCTACATTTCCGCGGTCACTTGACAAACTGTAAACAGTTGGTTTCGGTGTATCATAAGGAGACTCCATCACCATATCATTTATTACACCGATCACGGTAAATGGTTTATCAAACCACATTACTGTTTCACCAACAGGATCTTTTAAATTCATGAAATGCGCAGCCGCTTCATTTAAAATAATTGCGGAAGAATCCGTTGCAAAATCTTTTGAAAAGTCTCGTCCTTTTTTTATTTGCCATCCAATGGTTTTGCCGTAATCATAAGACGCATTTACCGTAGAAAAATCTACAGAAAGGTTCGGATCTTTTCCTTTCCAGCTAAAACCGCTGCTGCTTCCCCAAATGGCTGTAGTAGGGGCTCCCGATTCCGCAATTGATGCAATTGCACCTGTACGCACCAATTCATCTTTTACTGCACTAAAATGACTATGTATTTCATCGTTCATACTATATATGGTTACAAGACCATTACGCGTGTAACCAACAGGACGGTCCTTTGCAAATTGAATTTGTTTGTAAACAATTATAGTTCCTATGATCAGCGCAACCGACACTGTGAATTGCACTACCACCAACACTTTGCGGGGAAGTGCAGCAAATCGCCCGGCTTTAAATGTTCCTTTTAAAACTTTTACAGGTTTGAATGAGGAAAGATAAAATGCTGGATAACTTCCGGCAATTAATGCGGTGAAAATGATAAATGCGGCGCAGAGAAGCCAGAAAAAAGGATTGCTCCACAAGAGCGACATTTGTTTATCTGCCACCCTATTAAAAAAAGGAAGCGCAAGCTGCACTAACAACAACGATAATGCAAACGAAAAAAGCACCGTCAAAAATGACTCACTGAAAAACTGAAAGATCAATTGCCCGCGCAGGGAACCAATCGTTTTGCGAATGCCCACTTCTTTTGCGCGCTTTTCACTTCTTGCTGTACTCAGGTTCATAAAATTGATGCATGCAAGCAATAAAACAAACACACCAATAATTCCAAACATCCAAACATATTGAATGGCTCCGCCAACATTTACGCCATCTTTAAATTCTGAACGCAAATGCCAATCACTCATCGGAAATAAAAAAAGCGCAGGCTTCTTTTTCTGCAGTTGCGCATTTACTTTTTTCAGTTTTGCATCTTTGATCTTTGCAGACACATTATTAATGTCTGCATTATCATTTAGTTGAACAAAAAGATCAGCAAAATTCGGTCTCCAGGGATCCTTGATTGATTTAACATCCTCGTTGTTGTAGAAGAAATCCCAGGTTGAAATAAAATTCAGATCAGCAAATGTGCAATTATGTGGAAGGTCTTTATAAACTCCTGTAACTTTTGCAGGAGGGTAGTTCTCAATCTTTATTAATTTATTAATAGGATCCTGGTTGCCGAAGCAAGCCTTGGCGGCGGAAGAAGAGAGTAAAACCGACGAAGGGTCATCGAGGTTACTTGATCCCTTTACCATTTCAAGTCGGAGCATTTCAGCAGCTTCCTTTTCAAAAAAAATACCATTCTCATTTAATTTTTTTTCATTGAAGGTTAGCAAATGTTCACCCCAATTAACTCCCATGACAACATGTTTAAAATCGCTGCCATAATTTTTGCGAAGTTCCTCTGCTAAAGGATATGGTACAGATTGCCATGTTTGCACTTCGCCATTGTTGGTTACATTTTGTATAACCTTCGCAATGTGGTCATAGTTCTGGAAGTTCTTATCAAAAGAAAGTTCATCATACATCCACAAGCCGATCAAAATTGCAACGGCCATTCCAAGAGATAAACCTATAATATTAATAAATGAATGTGCCTTGCTTTTACCAATCGCACGCCATGCTGTTTTAAAATAATTTTTGAACATTGGACATGAATTTTGAAATTGGGAGATTGAGAAATTACTTCATTCCCTTCTTAAACTCTTCACCGGGTTTGCAATCGCCGCTTTTATTGACTGAAAACTGATTGTTACTACTGCGATCAACATTGCAGCCATTCCGGCAATCACGAATACCCATGGATCAATGTTAATGCGATACGAATAACTTTGCAACCAATTGTGCATAGCCCACCATGCAACAGGAAATGCGACGATGCAAGAGATCAATACCAGTTGTAAAAAATCTTTTGACAATAATGCTGCAATTGTTGAAACGCTTGCACCAAGCACTTTGCGAACACCAATTTCTTTTGTACGCCGTTCCGCGGTATATGCGGCAAGACCAAATAAACCCAAACATGAAATGATAATTGCAAGCGCAGCAAACACTCTTGATAATTTGCTTATCAGCATTTCGCTTAAGAACATATTGTTGAACTCATCATCCACAAACCGGTAATCAAAAGGATAGGCGGGATTATTTTTCTTCATCACTGCTTCGATCTTTGCCAGAGCCTGTTCAATATTCGCTTGCGGTTTTGTACGTACATACATCAGTGTTGTATTTTGCGGCGCTGTACACACAAATAAAACCGGATCAGGAGTGCCATACATATCACCATACACATAATCGTTCACAACACCAACAACTGTAGCAACCGTGCCGCTGGTATCACCCTCATATCTTATGATTTTGCCAACAGCACTTTCTTTACCCATTAACTTCTCAAACGATTTTGTAATTAAAACATTGATTGATTTGGTAAATACAGAATCTGCAGGTTGAAAATCTCTCCCTTCCAAAACTTTTATACCTGATGTTTTCATGAATTCCGGTGTTACATATCTTGTTGAAATAAGAATCTGTGCTCCTGCAGGTTTACCTTGCCATATTAAACCGGAAGTATTGTTCCCGCCATAAATTGTTGTGTGGTCAGAGAGCGCAACATTTTCAATAACTCCGGTGCTTAAGAACTCTTCTCTTATTACAGAATAATTCTTTGCAATATCACCTTGCACATCCATTTCTATCAGGTTGTTTTTATCAAAACCCAATTGCCTGCTCTTTACGTGTTGTATTTGTTGGTAAATTATTATAGTGCAAATAATGAGTACAATTGAAACAGCGAACTGCAATACAACCAAACCCTTTCTCACCAATGTAGCGCTTCCGCTTTTTAGTTTCAATCCCTTTAACACAAATACAGGATTGAAAGAAGATAAATAAAGCGAAGGATAACTTCCCGCAATTAATCCGCACACAAACGTAACGAGTAATAATGCAGAAATATGAACCGGGTTATTAAGAGAGAGTGAAAGATTTTTTTGCACCAACGTATTGAATGCGGGTAATGCAAATAAAATAATAATTACTGCTGCAATTGCAGCAAGCATTGCCATGAACAACGCTTCTCCCATAAATTGAACAATTAATTTTTTCTTGCCGGCGCCAAGCACTTTTCTTACACCAACTTCTCTTGCACGTTTTTCACTGCGCGCTGTTGCAAGATTCATGAAGTTGATACACGCAATGAATAGAATTATCCATGCAATTATAGAAAACATGCGTACATATTCTATGCGGCCACCACCGGTTTGCTTTCCATTTTCAAACTGGTCGTACAAATGCCAATCATTCATGCTGAATAAAAACGGACGGGCAATAGAAGTTGGTTCTCTTTTTTGTATGAAGTTGTACAAGAGTTTATTTACAGATGCGGAATTAACACCGGGCTTAAGTTCAACATAAGTGCTCAGAGAATTATTTCCCCATACATGCAGCCAATCGCTTTGCTGAAACCAAATTTCAAAAGGCGCGACCCACTCAAACTGCATACTTGAATTTTCCGGTATATCTTTTAAAACTCCTGTTACAACATAATCTTTTTTGTTATCAACACGCACTGTTTTCCCGATCACATTTTTTTCATTACCAAAAAATTTCTTTGCAGTTTTTTCTGTAATTACAAGTGAATATAATTGTGCAAATGCAGTCTTAGCATTGCCCTGCATAAACGGAAGTGTGAACATGCTAAACAAAGAAGGCTCTGCATATTTACCTGATGCGTAAACAGATTTATCGCCAATAGTAAAGAGAAATGACATTTGCCCTTCACTCGTGCGGCAGGTATTTGCAATACCGGGTATTTCTGTTTGCATGGCCGGCGCCAACAAACCGGGTGTTGAACCAAACGTTGCCGTATAAGTTTCGTATTTCTGGTTCTCACGCACATGGTAAAGTCTGTCTTTTTTCACATTAAAGCTATCCCAGTTCACTTCATTCTCCACCCACAAAAAAATTAAAGCGGCGCAGGCAATACCAATTGCCAATCCAAAGATGTTGAGGAAGCTATAACCTTTATTCTTCCACAGGTTGCGAAGAGTTGTTCTAAAAAAGTTTCTAAGCATAGAAAAAGTTTGTGTTTATGTTATCAGCTTTTGTAATTCTGCTCAACGCCTGTTGTGTCACTCACTTCAACGTTCGGAAGTTTATTCGTAGTCAAAAGGAAAAATTAAAAAGTCAAAAAAATGTGGTCTGCTTTTAATTTTTAATTGTTATTCCGTTCTCAAACTCTCTTGAGAGCCGTAGCTACTCAGCGCGAAGGCTCTTCACAGGATTTGCAACCGCAGCTTTTATTGCCTGAAAACTCACCGTTATTAATGCGATCAATACAACCAATATTCCGGCTGATGCAAACAACCACCAATCGAGTGCGATGCGATAAGGATAATTTTCCAACCATTTGTTTGCAGCAAGCCATGCGGCGGGTATTGCAATGATCAATGAAATAAATACAAGCTTTAAAAAATCTTTCGAGAGAATTGTTACCACTCTTTTTACCGATGCCCCTAACACTTTTCGTATGCCGATTTCTTTTGTACGTTTTTCTGCCGATAAAACGGATAAGCCAAACAAACCAATGCATGAAATAAAAATTGTTAGAATAGCGCCGAACAACATGATCTGTTTCCACTTTGCTTCGGCTTCATAGTCCCTTAAATTTGCTTCGTTCATGAATGTGTAACTATAAGGGCTTAATGGAAATAATTGTTTGAATTTTTTTTGAATTGTTTGAAGACTTGCGGCAGCGGTGTTCGGTTTTATTTTTATATATACCATTCCATAATTATTGTCCGGTTTCATTGTAAATAATTGCGGACCTATCTTTTGATTTAATGGCTGATAATGATAATCTTTAACCACACCAATCACAGTGTACTTTTTGTTATTATACCAAAAGTTTACAGTTTGACCCATCGGATTTTTCCATCCTGCCTGTTTCACAAACGATTCATTCACCAAAACAGAATTTGCCGAATCAGAAGGAAAATCGGGAGAAAAATTTCTTCCCTGCACCAAAGGAATTTTAAGTGTTGATAAATAAGTTTCATCAACCGTTTCGTAATCGAATTGTATAGTAGAATCGTTATTGATCTTTGCCACTGTTCCCCAGCTGCCCCCATTTCGCGGCGCAACACTTATTATATTCGGATCTTTCAACAATTCGTTTTTGAAAAGCCATGCTTCGTCATGTGTTTTAAAATCTTTATGAACGGCAACAAGATCATTGTCATCATAACCTAATTTTTCGTTAGTCAGAAAATCGAATTGTTTGTAAATAGTAAATGTTGCGATGATCAAAAATGAAGCGAGTGCAAACTGCAAAACAACAAGTGATTTCTGTAAGTAATTTTTTCCTGCAAGATTAAAGCGACTATATAAAGTTTGCACAGGATTATATCCTGAAAGCACAAGCGCCGGATAAAATCCTGCGAGTAAACCTGTAAGAATAAAAAGAACGATATAACCTGTCACGAGCTTTGTATCAAACAAATAAGAAAGAGCGAGTGCCTTGTTTGAAAGATCATTAAAAACCGGTAATATAAGTTGCACCAGTGCTATCGCTAACACAAATGCAATAATGCAAAGCAAAAATGATTCGCCTAAAAATTGTATGATGAGTTGCTTTCTATCACCACCAACAACCTTTCTTATACCGATCTCTTTGGCGCGTTTTACAGAACGTGCAACTGTAAGATTTATAAAGTTGATACACGCTATCAGCAATACAAACAAAGCAATGCCTGAAAGTATATAAGAGTACATTGGGTTACTCGCATCAGAAAGACCGTTTTGCGCAGGTAATTCCGTGCTCATATGCATGTCAAGAAAAGGTTGTAATAAATAATTACTTTTCCAGTTATCTACTTCATTACCAAACTTTGCTTTTAACGATGTTATGGCATCTTTTGAATCCTGGTTATAAAACTTATTCATCTTCGATTCAACAACCTGCACATTTGTCTGCGGCGGCAGCACAACAAATGTGTTGAGAAAAAAGTTGAACCAGTTCTCACTGTTCAATGCATCTTCTTTCGATTCTCTTATCGGCAAAAGCATTTCAAATTTTATGGAAGAGTTTTGAGGAGATTTTTTTGCAACGGCAGTTACTTTATGCGGAACAAAAACACTGTCATCTTTCAGCATCACTATTTTGCCGATTACATCTGTTGTACCAAATTGTTTTTTTGCAGCATCTTCGGAGAGCACAACCGACAACGGATCTTTCAGACAGGTGTGACGGTTGCCACTTATCAACGGGAAAGAAAATACATCAAAGAAGGTTGAGTCAACCAACAAGAGATCCTGATCTTTTACTTCTGTTCCAAGTTTAATATTTTCATTTCCGCTTTGCACGCGAACAAAAGATTTTATTTCCGGAATATTTTGTGCAAAACGTGGTCCCTGCAAATAACCTGTGTTGGGGTCTTTGCGTCCCTTGCCGCCATTCTTATCAATGCCCTGCGTTGTTATGCGATAAATGTTGCCGACGTTTGCATGAAAGCGATCATAGCTTACTTCATCTTTTACGTATAAAATTATCAGCATTGCACAAGCAAGACCGATGCTTAAACCGGCAATATTGATAAAAGCATAGATCTTGTTTCGCAATAAATTGCGCAGTGCGACGATGAAATAATTTTTGAACATAAAAGCCCCCTTCTTATTCCCCCGGTGGGGGGAAGGATTTTTTAGAGTGATTATTATTTAAAGTTGTTCATATTTTATAAACCTTTTACAAAAGCCCTCCACTGGACGGGTTTGGAGAGGCTTTTATTCCGTTCTCAAACTCTCTTGAGAGCCGTAGCTACTCAGTGCGAAGACTCTTCACCGGATTTGCAATCGCTGCTTTTATTGTTTGAAATCCAACGGCAATGCAGGTTACCACAAGCGCAGCTAAAACAGCCACTGCAAAAACCCACCAGCTTATTGTTGTGCGATAAGCAAAATCCTCCAGCCATTTATTCATGAGTAACCATGCAATTGGTGCAGCAATAAAAAATGCAATAATTATTAATCGTAAAAAATCTTTCGATAATATGAATGATATGTCTTTTACAGAAGCGCCCAATACTTTTCTTATACCGATCTCTTTTGTTTTTTGTTCTATCATAAACGAAAGCAAACCCACAAGACCAAGCACGTTTATCACGATTGATAAAAATGTAAACAGGTTAAATAGTTGTTGTGTGCGTTTTTCATTTTTGTACAGTGATGCAATATGTTCGTCTAAAAAATTGCTTTCAAATAATTGATGCGGATAAACAGATGTCCATGCTTTTTCTATTGCAGATAATGTTGATGCGGAATATCCCCTGGTTAATTTTATACCTGCGTTGTAATAAAAAAAAGGAAACTCTACCATCAACACCGGCTTCACAGCATCGTGTAAAGAAGCCGTATTATAATCTTTCACCACGCCGATCACCGGCGCAGCAATATCATTAAAACCAAATGCTACATACTTGCCCAGCGCATCTTGTGGGGAAGAAAAGCCAAGTGCTTTCACCGCTGTTTCATTCAGCACAAATGCATAACGTTTTAAAGAATCAGGGAAAGCATCATCAATACCGTGCTCATCATTTGCATCAAACCATCTTCCTGCTGTTAATTGTAATCCGTATGTATTTAAATAATTTTTATCGGCTGCTTTTACTTCCACATCAATTTTTTCTGAAGCATATTTTTCCTTGCGATTAAAACCGGTAAAAGCGTTGTTATCTGTTACAGGTGCACCCAATGAAAAACTGACACTGCTTACACCGGGTATTGCAGATAATTTATCATTCAGCAATTTTAATTGCGCTGTTTTGTTTTCGGGAAGCGTTATATCAACCACATTATTTTTTGTAAATCCTAATGGCTGCGATTGTATAAAATTCATTTGCTTCGCCACTACAATGGCGCCGATGATTAAAATTTGCGCTGTTAAAAACTGAAACACAACCAAACCTCTTCTTAATGTAACAACAGATGTTTTTGGTGTTACAATTTTATTTTTTAATGCGGCAATGGGATTAAAACCCGATAAAATAAACGCCGGATATAAACCAGACAATAGCGACACAACAATCCACAAACCAACTAATAACAATACACTGTTTACATGTACCCAGTAAAGCGGAATATTTTTATCGAGAAAATTATTTAGCGGTGGAAGAAATATTCGCACGGATAAAGCTGCTGCAACAAAAACAAAAGCTGTCAGCAAAAAAGTTTCTGATAAAAATTGCTTGATGAGATGTTCGCGTGTAGCACCCATTGTTTTTCGAACGCCAACCTCTTTTGATTTTTTTATGGCAAGCGCTGTCGAAAGATTGGTATAATTAATACATGCAGCTAAAATCAAGAACAAACCAATAGCGCCAATCAAATACAGGTAGCTGTAGTTAGTTGTATAAGACGGATTGCTTGCAGCGTACAATTGATTGTAATGAATATCCGGCAAAGGCTGCAGGTTAAATGTCGTAGAGGTTCCGTCATTTTTATTATTCAAATGTTCCCTGGCAATAGAAGCAAGCGCAGTTTGAATTTGTTTTGTTTCGTTTTGATTTGATACACCAATGTATGTAAATCCCGATGCGTTCAATCCCCACTGATCAAGCGGAAAACCGCCAATGAATTCAGGTTTTAGTGAAGCGTAGGAAATGAGCATGTTGTAAGGCAGATGCGAATTAGCAGGCGCATTGGCAATCACCGCAGCCACTTGCAGGTCAACAAGATTTGCAATTTTTATTCGCTTACCAATCGGGTTTTTATTGCCGAAATATTTGTGTGCGGTTTCTTCTGTAAGAATTGTAAAGCCCGGTTCAGACAATGCTCTTTGTATGCTGCCTTGTTTTACAGTTAACGGAAATAATCTTGGAAAAACAGAATCAGCAAAAACAATATCATGTTCTTTGAACTTCTTATTATCAAAAGAAATCTCATCGTCTTTCTGAAAATGAATTTGGGAAATCAGCTTTTGGTTGGGCAAAGCCGCACGCAATGCGGTTGCAAGCGGGTAGGGTGTTACAGGTCCATAAGTTTTGCCTGTTGATATAGTATTTGTTTTTACAATCCTGTAAATACAGATGTTATTATTGGTCGCTTTATCAAAGCTTGTTTCATGAAGAATAATTAAACCAATTAATAAACATGCAACAACACTTATATACAAGCCTATAAAATTCAGCGCAAAAAAAACTTTGTTCTTTTTTATGTTGCGCCATGCGGACTTGAAATAGGTTTTAAACATATACCCTCCAACTCCCTAAAGGGAGAGTTTAATAAGTTTTTGATAAATACTCATAGTGAAATATTAGTGTTGAGTTAAAGAACTATAGTTGAACAGAATTACGCTTCTAATAAGTCTCCCTTTAGGGAGATTTAGAGGGTTTTATTCCGTTCTCAAACTCTTCACAGGATTTGCAACGGCTGCGCGTACTGCCTGAAAACTTATTGTTATCAATGCAATCAGCAGAGCCGTTATTGTTGTAATCACAAATACTGTCCAGCTAATATTGGTGCGATATGCAAAATCCTGCAACCATTTATTCATTGCCCACCATGCAATCGGCGATGCAATGAGAATAGAAATGCCAACCAGTTTTAAAAAATCTTTTGACAGCAGCGCAACAATACCTGTTACACTTGCTCCCAATACTTTGCGTACACCAATTTCTTTGGTGCGTTGCTCCGCACTGAATGTTGCAAGACCAAACAAGCCGAGACAAGAAATAAGAATAGCAACAATGGTAAAATATCCGACAATTGCTGACAAACGATTTTCCGCTTCATAGTTCTTTTGAAATTCTTCGTCAAGAAAACTGTATTCGAAAGGCTCATTCGGATTTAATTTATGCCAGCTTGCATTTATGTATTTTAATAATGAAGAAACATCTTTTGCTTTTGAATGAACAATAAGATAATTGTACTGCGGTACATTGTTTAACTGGAATCCGTACGGTTCAATCTTCACATGCAAATCCTGGAAATGAAAATCCTTTACAACACCAATAATAGTCCAGCTATAACTTTGTCCACGCCAATCCATATGCACTTTTCCACCTATCGCTTTTTGCGGTGACTCAAAACCAAGTCCTTTTATTGCAGTTTCATTAAGGATCATGCGAAAGCTTGTATCTGAAGGAAAATCCTTTGAGAACAATCTTCCGGCAACCGGTTTAATGGCGAGCGTTTGCAGACAAGATTCATCAACCACATTCATGTGCACATCCTTTCCTTCATTCATTGTTTTTCCTTCTTTGTAAAGCATCATGTCACTCGGATTCATTATGCCGGGATAGTAAAAGCTTGCTCCAACATTCTGCACATTTTGATTGCTTCTTATATCATTCTTCAAAGAAGCATAAATATTTTTTGCAGTAGTGCTTCGTAGTGGAATTACTATTTGCTGATCTTTTGCAAAACCAAGATCCGCAGAGCGCAGATAATTCATTTGATTCATGATAACTACCGAAGCGATTATCAGTACAACGGAAATGATGAATTGAAAAATCACCAAACCTTTTCTTAACGCAACCGCCGATAAGGAATTTGTAAATCTTCCTTTCAAAACTTTCACCGGTTGAAATGAAGAAAGATAAAAGGCGGGATAACTTCCCGCAAGCAAACCGGTAATGATTGATAACACGAGAAAGCCTGCAATAATGAGCCAATCTTTCCCGAAATCAAGTGATAAATTTCTTCCTGATACATGCGAAAAGTCAGGAAGCAACACGGCGGTGATCGCAAGTGCAATGCAGAAAGCAATCAAACTCATCAGCAACGATTCGCCAAGAAACTGTTTGATAAGAGAACTTTTTTCTGCACCCAATACTTTACGAATACCTACTTCTCCGGAACGTTTCGAAGACCTTGCAGTAGAAAGATTCATGAAGTTGATACAAGCTATCAGCAAAGTAAACAGAGCGATTGAAGCAAGGATATATAAATAAGTAACACTGCCTACGGGAGAAATATCATTCGTCATACCTGCATAAAGATGAATGTCTTTTACCGGGAGCAAAAATTGTTTTTTATAAAAGCCGGCAGCTTTCAAACCTGTGCCCAGATATTTATCAACAAACGCAGGAAATTTTGCTTCCAGTTTTTTTGCATCAGTTCCGGGCTTTAATAAAAAAAAGGTGGAGAACATATTGTTGCTCACCATATCTGTTTGCTGCTTCATAAATTGCTCTATATCTCCGCCACCGAGTGAAAGAAAAAATCTTGCATCAATTTGCGAAGGTTTATCAACCGGTCCGTAAACACCGGTTACTTTAAAATCATGTTCACCATTGCTGTTGCTGTTGATGTGTATTATTTTATTTAAAGCAGATTGATTCCCGAAAAATTTCTTTGCAATCTCTTCATTCAATACAATTGTGTTAGGATCTTTCAATGCAGTTGCGGGATTGCCCTCGATAAAATTGTAAGTAAATAGTTTGAAGAAAGATGCATCTGCCATGTATCCTTTTGTTTCATAAAAAGATTTTACGGCTTCACTTCCTTTATATTGTAATAAAGTTTTGTCTTCGGCAAACAAAGGCATTAATCGTGCTGTTTCTTCAATCTCCGGGTATTCTTGTTTCATTGCTGCCGCCATTGGTGCTGGTGTATTCGGTGTTCTTTCTTCTTTTTCTCCTCCAATGAAAATGGTTCCCAGTTGATACAAGCGGTCAATATTTTTGTGATACTTGTCATAGCTCACTTCATTCACGAGATAAATTGTAATCAGCATGCAGCAGGTAAGTCCTACGGATAAACCAATAACGTTGATGAAAGAAAAAATTTTGCTCTTCATCAGGTTGCGCCATGCTACTTTAAGATAATTACGAAACATGTTTTAGACGTTTTAAGTTCTGCGGTTTTAATTTTTTGTTACCAGCTTTTGTCTTTCAGGGCATCGTCTCTTGCGTCGCACTCTTGTACTTTTGAAACTTTGTGGAACTCATCCTTGCGCCTTATCGCTTACTGATGTTAAGACACACTTATAGCTGGTAAGGGAATTTTTCCCAACGCCTGTGCCAATGTTAAAATGCTTTGTGGATAAGGATTTTAGAGAAAAAACACTACAGCAGGTGTACGAAAACGAACACCTGCTGTACGATATCGTTCGAAAGAAAAATCAGCTTACGGAGAACATTGTTCAAGACAGTTTATGCAGTTGAAGTGATTGCGACGCAACAGACGATGCTATGAAATGCAAAAGCCGGTATCATAAAAATCATTCTAATCTTTAAGTTCATTAGTACCACAGCTTAATAAAAAATTGAAAGCCGGTTACATAAAAAAAGTTTATTCTTTCGTTTTTGACATAAAGAATTTCCAAACTTCTTCAATTGAAGCAGCACTTACTTTTTTGTTTGTTGAATCTGTTAAACTGTTTGTATTCATTATCGCAACAGAATTATCACTATTGCATTTGTTTGTGATGTCCTTCATATCGGAAATAAAAGGAGCAACCGCAGTTATTTTTGCAGAAATGTCACACGTTAAACGATAAGCAAGATTACCTCCGTTAAAGAATCCCGCAACATACACCCGTCGTGCATCGCAGCTATATACCTGTTTGAAGTAATCTATAAGGATAGAAATAAAACCAACATCATTTACCTTATCTGTTGCAGGAAAACGTGCACCTGATTTATCATTCCAATGCGCAGCGACTGCATCGGGGTAAATAACGATTGCATCAGAACTATCTGCCAATGCCTGTATCTTATTTCCATAACTTTTAATAAGCGCCTTACCGTTTTCGTTTTGATCATGTAAAAAAATTACCAGTGGGTATTCATCCTTTTTTCCATAATTCACAGGCATGTAATAAATAAAATTTCTTTGAATGCTATCAATGAGAAAATTGCTTGAATAAAGTTCTCCGCCTTTCACCGAATCCTCCTGGCAAAATGCAACGAATGGAAAAATGAATAGGAATGCAACAAGCTGAAAAAATTTTTTCATATTAAGATATCAGCAACTAATATGTCGCTGTTTTTTTTCTTTTAAATATCAATGATGCCATAACTGCAACTGCCAATCCAAATAAAAACATGAACAAGAATAAGAACAGATAAGAAGTGACAGATCCGCCACTTTGCATTTCAACATCTTTTAATTTGTCTGCGATTTGTTCAGGTGTTGCATGCGCAGCTTCCAGCCTATGTCTTTCAAACGCCAGTAACGTAGGTTGAAACTGTTTGTTGATCACTTCTGCATATAAAGCATACCAGCCTGTAACAAGAAAGCTGTATGTTAAAGCAGTGATCGTTCCTGCTTTTAAACCTTCTGCAAATGTTAAGCTACCTCTCTTCTGTTTTCTTACACGCACGATCACAAGCGCAACAAAAGCATAATATACAAATGCTATTATCAAACGTGTATATTGACCAATCTCATGCTTAGTGGTATTGTATCCGAGCACATGTTCAATCAATGTCCAGATAATTGTAATAATGAGAAGAATAAATGCATACTTTATTGCAATACGATTCATGGTCGTTTGTTTTGGTAACTAAAGGTAAACAGAAGCGGGAAGATTCAGGCTCGCAGCGAGAACCTGAATTGTATAGAATTAGCAGAGCAACGAGTAATAAAAATGACAATGATTTCGATTTAGGAAATAAAATTAATTCCCTACAACTTTAGTAGAGTAGTAACTTTTTGCTTTTTATATTTGCGCCATGACATTTGAAGCAATCGAAGAAAAAATAAATGCCTATAAAGAACAAGGGTTAAAATTATTTACCACTTCTTCTTTTCAGACACACAGCATTGTGTTGTTGCACATACTTAGTCGCATTGACAAATCTATTCCCGTGTATTTCATTCATACCGGGTATCACTTTCCTGAAACGCTGCAGTATCGCGACGAGATAACTGAGTTGCTTGGATTAAATTTGAAAAATGTTTTTTCTACAACTGCGAAAATTAACCAGCGTGATACGAACGGAAAATTGCTTTTTGCAAGTGATCCTGATTACTGCTGTTACTTAAATAAAGTTGCACCTCTTGAACCAATACTCGCTGAACACGATATTTGGATAAATGGTGTGCGTGCCGACCAGGGGGAATTGCGCAAAAATTTTAAAGTGGAAGAGAAGGCAAAATTTGGTGTGACACGTTTTCACCCGATGCTTGATTGGACAGGCAAAACGATCTACGCATATCTGAATGAATACAAAATTCCGCGTCATCCTTTGGAAGATAAAGGTTATTTCAGCATTGGCTGTGAGCCTTGTACCCGTAAATTTGATATAAACATGGACAGTCGCGACGGTCGCTGGTATGGTTTGAAGAAAACTGAATGCGGACTGAATACAGAACTGGTTACAAAATAATTTTCCTTTCAACATTCACTTTACTAATGCATGAAATTAAAAGCATTATTTATTTTCATGCATAGCCAACCTAAAGAATAAATCAAACTAACATGAGGATATTAATTACAGGCGGAGCAGGATACATTGGAACTGAACTGGTGTATGGATTAGCAGTGATGCCGGAAATAGAAAGCGTAACTGTTTATGATAATCTTAGTCGCGGCAATTATAATTTGTTTTTAGGTAAACCGATAAGAGGAACAAAAATAAATTTCGTGCATGGCGAAATACTTGACTCTCGTAAGCTGCGCCAGGTACTGAAAAATATTGATGTTATTTATCATCTCTCCGCTAAAGTAACCACACCGTTTTCGAATATCGATGGTCATGCGTTTGAGCAGATCAATCACTGGGGCACCGCAGAACTTATTTATGCAGTGGAAGAGAATCCTGTGAAGCAATTCATATTTGTAAGTAGCGCTTCGATCTACGGAAACAGAAGTGATGAAGCGACTGAAGAATCAGAACCGAATCCCGATAGTTTTTATTCCATTTCAAAATATCGTGCAGAGCAGCATGTACAAAGGCTTTTCAACAGGGCAAATACATTAATTATTCGCTTGGGTAATGTATATGGTTATAGCAAGTCGATGAGGTTTGATGCTGCCATAAACCGCTTGATGTTTGATGCGCATTATACCGGTCGGATTACAATAAATGGAACAGGAATGCAGCATCGCTCTTTTATTCATATTGATAAAGTGACTTTTATCTTGTCGCAATTGTTGCAACTTGAAATACCAAGCGGCATTTATAATTTGAGTGATAAGAACCTGAACATACTTGACATAAGTGAAGTGCTGAACAGAATTTATCCCGGGCTTGAATCATTCTTTATTAATCAAAATTATTTGGGACATGATCTTCGGATAAAGAGAGAATCAAAGTTGCTGCAATATGTTCCGCTTGTGCAAAGCAATTTAGAACATGAGCTGCGTGCATTTAAAGAACAGTTCTCGTTTTATCTTTCTTCTTAAAGCAACAGCTTAAACGATTCACTTTTTAGTCGCTATCACAACTCTCAATTTGTTCGCATTTTTGCTACTATCTCTTTACCAAGTATGCATGGTTTGTAAACGTTGTTCAATAAAGTTAATGTTGTAAAAGAGTGCAACGCAAGGGACGATGATTAGCGGTATCTTGCCTGGTACAAAAAATTATTCATGCAATTAAACAAATACATTGATCATACTGTTCTCAAACCAACAACGCTTATTTCAGAAATTGAAAAATTATGCAGCGAAGCAATGCAATACAATTTCGCTGCTGTTTGTGTGCCGCCGCCATTTGTAAAAAAATCAAAAGAATTGTTGAAAGAGTCGGAAATTAAAGCAGCAACGGTCATAGGTTTTCCGTTTGGCTATTCAGCAACGGAAGCAAAACTTGCGGAAATATTTTTGGCAATAGTCGACGGAGCAGATGAACTGGACGTTGTAATAAATTTGATCGCCTTAAAAAATACCGACTGGGTTTATGTTGCCAATGAGATAAATCATATAATGCCTGTGATAAAGCAAAACAATAAAGTGATAAAGGTTATTATTGAATCGGGTGTTTTAAGTGAACAGGAAATTATCAGGTGCTGCGAGTTGTATGGGGCAGCAAACATAGATTATTTAAAAACTTCTACCGGCTATGCAGAAAAAGGTGCAACCATTGAAGCTGTAAAACTTATGCGTAAATATTTGCCGCAACATGTGAAGATAAAAGCATCGGGCGGCATTCGCACTTATGAGTTTGCAAAAGATTTAATTGAAGCAGGAGCAGATCGGTTAGGTTGCAGTGCAAGTGTGGCGATCATAAACGAACACGCTAATAAAAGTGATTATTAATTCATGAGACGAGAAACGTGAGACGTGAGAGCTTGAAGATTCTTACGTTTGTCGTTTCACGAAAAAGTATTTGGCATTCTTTTTTGTAATTATTTTGCAAATCAATGAAACAACTGATAACGATACTTTTTATCTTTTTCGCAGCTAACACGTGCTTTGCGAAAGATACTGTTATTGTTCATAAGGATTTGCGTCTTGATATTTTTACAGAGAAACAAAGTGAAGTAAATAAAAGAACTTCAGGAATGATCGGCACCGGATTGTACAAAGGCTATCGCATCCAGGTGCTCAGTACACGTCATAGAGAAGACGCTTTTGAATTAAAAACACAATTGCTGAAGATGTTTCCATCACAACAAACTTATGTTGTTTACCAATCACCGTATTTCAAGGTAAGGGTAGGAAACTTTTTACATAAGTCTGACGCCGAAAGTTTTAAGAACATTCTGTCAAGATCATATAAGCAAAATGCTTACGTTGTAGAAGACGTCATTGAATATACACCAAAAGAAAATGAAAATTCTACTTCTGTGAATTAAGAAAGAAATTAAAATGTTGAAAGAAAAAATAAAAGCTCTTGCAAACAAGTATCATAAAGAGTTTGTCGATATAAGGCATCATTTGCATGCACATCCTGAACTTAGTTATAAGGAATTTGAGACATCAAAATTTGTTCAGCAAAAACTAACAGAATTTGGAATTCCGTTTCATGTTATTGCAACCACGGGTGTTGTTGGTTTGATAAAAGGAAATAATCCTGAAAGCCGGGTTATTGCTCTGCGTGCTGATATGGATGCATTGCCAATAAAAGAAGAAAACAATGTATCATACAAATCACTCAACGAAGGAGTGATGCATGCCTGTGGTCATGATGTGCATACCACATGTTTATTGGGTGCGGCAAAAATTTTGAACGAATTGAAACATGAATGGGAAGGAACGGTAAAATTGATTTTTCAACCCGGGGAAGAAAGAAATCCCGGTGGTGCAAGCATTATGATAAAAGAAGGCGTGCTTGAAAATCCTGTTCCGCAAGGCATTGCAGCGTTACATGTAAATCCGTCAATGGAAACGGGAAAGCTTAGTTTTCGCAGCGGAAGAGTGATGGCAAGCGCAGATGAAATTTATGTAACAATCAAAAGCAAGGGCGGGCATGCTGCAGCGCCTCATCTTACAGCAGATACAATTCTTATCGCTTCACATCTTATTGTTGGTTTGCAACAGATAATCAGCCGCAATAATAATCCAACATCTCCATCCGTTTTATCTATCTGCTCTTTCCAGGGTGGCAACACAACGAACGTTATACCAAGTGAAGTAAAATTAATGGGAACATTCAGAGCGATGGATGAAAACTGGAGAATCAAAGCGCATCAACTGATCAGGAGATTAACACTGGAGCTTACAGCCGCAATGGGAGCGGAAGCAGAGATCCATATTGATGTAGGATATCCAACCGTCGATAATGACGAAAAACTTACCCTTGCGGCAAAAGAAATTTCCAGTAATTTTATCGGCTGCGAAAATGTTTCAGAAACGGAATTAAGAATGGGTGCTGAAGATTTTGGTTATTACACACAAAAAATTCCGGGATGTTTTTTCAGACTGGGAGTGAGAAATGAAACGGAAGGAATTGTTCATAATGTTCACACACCAAAATTCAATATAGACGAACATGCCATTGAAACAGGAATAGGTATAATGGCATATTTAGGAGCAATTTTAAGAGTCTGATTTCCTAATATCCTCTTCATGAAAAAAAAATATTTTTTTAAACGTTATTCCAATATTTTCCTGGTATTGGTTTCTCTTATTTTTTGTATTGTCTCCCAAGCTCAAAAAAAAGCGATCGACAGTACCCTTAATGTTTTGAAAAAACATCTTAAGGAAGATTCCCTCCGCGCAAATGCTTTAATTTATCTCTCTTATTTGTATCAAACGAGCAGCCTTACCAACTCCGAATATTATGCAAAAGAAGCGCTTGGCATTGCGAACAAGCTTAATAAAGACGCGCTTGAATGTGCCGCATTAAATCAACTCGCCAGCGTTTATACCTGGGAGCGCAAAACAACTGAAGCGTTGGCCACTTATTTTCAGCAACAGGAAATTGCGCAAAAAACAAACCAGGAATATTGGCTTATAAAAGCGTATCTCGGTGTAAGTAATGTTTACGAATTGGAAAACGAATGGGGCAAAGCGGTGAAGTACACGCTGGACGCTTTAAAGATCGCAGAAAAATCTCCTGATCCTTTTGATGAAGAAGACGTATATAACAATCTCGGTGCAGAATACCTTGGTCTTAAAAATGACAAGCTTGCAGAAGAGTATTTAAGAAAAGCCGCGACTCTTTTTAAAAAGGATAATAACCTTGACCAGCTCGGTGATTGCGAGATAACTCTTGCTAAAGTTTTTGCAACACGTGGTAATTACGATTCTGCAAAATATTATTTTGATGATGCTGTTGCGCTGTTTACAAGTCTTGATGAACCATACCAGATCGCCGATGTTTACCAGCATGTCGGTGATATGTACTCAGCAAGAGGAATGTATAATCAAGCAGAAACTTATTACAAAAAAACAATCCTCATTTACGACAAAACGGATGCTGCGGAAGGTGATTACGCACTTGCGGTGATTGGTCTCGGGACGGTTGCGTTTGGTAAAAAAAATTATGATACTGCTTCTTTAATTTTTCATAATGAGTTTGCAAAAGTAAAACAGGCAAACATTATTGAGCCTCAGCTTCAATGTCTTCTTTATATGGCAAAATCCGATTCTGCACTGGGCAATTATAAAGAGGCGCTTGAACACATGCAAAATTATGCCGTGCTGTACGACGGCTTTTACAGCCAGGAAAAAACAAGGTCAACGCAGCGGTTGTTGATCGAGCTTGATGTGCAGCAAAAAGAAAAAGAAAATGAGCAACTGAAAATGGAAAATAGCTTACAACAACAGCACATGGCTATTTTTGCAGTTGCAGGTATAGCATTGCTTATTGCAGGCGCTTTTCTCGCATTGCTTTATAAACAAAAAACAGAAGCGCTGAACTCCGTAAAGCAAATGCAACAAAAAACAGAAGCACAAAAAAATGAATTAGCGATAATAAATACCGTAAAGGATAAATTGATATCGATGATTGCGCATGATGTTCGTTCACCACTTACATCTTTGCAAAACACGCTTCACCTTACAAGACAAAAAATTCTGAATGAAGAAGAATTTGACAAACTAAGTCTTATTCTAGACAATGATATTCGTCATCTTGTGAGCATGCTCGATAATACTTTGCTTTGGGCTCGTGAACAAATACATGTTTTGAAAGTAAATAAGATACCCTTCGATTTGCATTCGCTCGCAGAAGACGTTCTTGAACTATATCATCAGCCTATCCAGGATAAATATCTTTCTGTGAAAAATAATATTCCGCCTTCAACGGAGGTAATTTCTGACAAAGAAATTATTCATACCGCGTTACGCAACTTTATATCCAACGCTATAAAATTTACACCGCTTGGTACATCCATTGAAATAAATGCGGAACAAAAAAATGGTGCTATGTATATCACTGTGAAAGATGAAGGTGTCGGCATTTCAAAGGAAATTTTAAATAAGATTAATAGAAAAGAATTTGTTTCTACACGCGGCACCAACAATGAAAAAGGAACCGGTCTTGGACTTATGTTCACAGAAGACCTTATTTCAAAACTGGGCGAAGAACTATATATCGAAACACAGGCAGGCAAAGGAACAGCCATCACTTTTACGATTCATAAACAGGACACAACTGCTTCCTGAAAATTGGTTTAATAATTTTTTTGTAGCTATCTTCATTACTACTATTTGGCTTTCGTTGTGTCACTCTCTTGTGCGCTTTGTAATTCTATTCAACAATAAATTTTACGATCTTCAAACATCAACTTTCATCATTATTGAATAGCATTTAAGTATCTTACAAAACTTTTCAAACTTGCTTATGAAATCAACATGCAATCTACTATTTGCAATTCTTCTTATTTCAATAGTACAACACACACCGGCGCAATCACAAACAGAAGACAAATACAATCGCAGGGAAGTAATGATCACCATGCGTGACGGAGTGAAGTTGCACACGGTTATCTTCACGCCAAAAAATCAAACCGAAGCATTACCATTTTTAATTGAACGCACACCTTATGGAGTGAACGATTATCCGAGTCCTGAAAAAAATGGTTATGTAAAAGATATGGCTGATGATGGTTACATTTTTGTGTACCAGGATATCCGTGGTCGTTATCTCTCTGAAGGAAAATTTGAAATGCAAAGATTTACACGCAATAAAAAAGATGCTACTGCAATTGATGAGAGCACTGATACTTATGACACTATAGATTGGTTGTTGAAAAATGTTGCGAATAACAATGGCAAAGCCGGCATGTACGGAATTTCGTATGATGGATGGACAACGGTGATGGGCGCAATTGATCCGCATCCTGCATTGGTTGCTGTTTCCGAACAAGCAACACCTGCCGATATGTTTTTAGGAGATGACTTTCATCACAACGGCGCATTTCGTTTGAGCTACGGGTTTGAATATGCCTTTATGGAAGAAGCAACAAAAACAGATTCTTTATTTCCTTTTGATAAATATGATACGTATGAGTGGTATTTAAAATTAGGCCCGTTATCAAACGTGAATAAAAAATATTTCTTCAACAAACTTCCTTCCTGGAATGATTTTATAAATCATCCCAACTACGATACATTCTGGCAAAAACAATCCTTACCTTATCGTCTCGATTCACCGCGTGTTTACATTATGAATGTTGCAGGCTGGTGGGACCAGGAAGATTTTTACGGTCCGCAAAAAGCGTATGAAGTTTGGGAAAAGAAAGATGGGCGTCATAAAAATTATATTGTCATCGGTCCCTGGAATCACGGAGGCTGGGCAGGTGGTCCGGGAAAAAAATTAGGCAACATAAATTTTGATTCTTCAACAGGAGAAACATTCAGAAAAAATATCCAGGCTCGCTGGTTTTCTTATTATCTAAAAGGAAAAGGCGAGGGGAATTTTGCGGAAGCGATCACTTTTCAAACAGGAAGCAACACCTGGAAAACTTATGATAACTGGCCGCCGAAAGAGGCTGTGAAAAAAAATATTTATTTCCGCGAAGACGGAAAATTATCTTTTGAAAAACCCGCTTCAAACAATACTGATGCTTTTGATAGTTATATCTCTGATCCCGCACATCCTGTTCCTTACAGAACAAGACCTGTTGAGGAAACTTATAGTCCCGGTTCGCGTTGGTACACGTGGCTTACAGAAGATCAGCGATTTGTTCACAATCGTCCTGATGTGTTGAGTTGGGAAACAGAAACACTGGAGGAAGATGTAACGGTTACCGGCACAATTACTGCAAAACTTTTTGCTGCAACAACAGGAAGTGATGCAGACTGGATCGTGAAATTAATTGATGTGTATCCAGAAAAATATCCTGATGATCCAAAGATGGGCGGTTATCAATTCATGGTGGCGAATGATGTATTTCGCGGTCGCTTCAGAAACAGTTTTGAAAAACCTGAACCAATCACTCCAAATAAAGTTGAAGAATACACGATCGATCTTCACAGTTTAAATCATGTGTTTAAAAAAGGTCACAAAATAATGGTGCAGCTGCAAAGCACATGGTTTCCTATCATTGATCGTAATCCTCAGAAATATGTGCCGAACATTTTTGAAGCAAAAGAATCAGACTTTCAAAAAGCAACACAAAAAATATATCGCTCCGCAATGTATCCGTCGCACATTGAATTATCAGTGATGCCATAAATAATGGTATAAGGCTTTTATTAAAAAAATGGTTAAGGCTTTTGTATTTTGCATTAGTAAGACAACATGATGTGAAAATGTGCAAATGTGTAAATGCGAAGATTTGAAAGTTTTTACGCATTATTCACTATTCATGATTG
>Ga0207657_10001931_pt1 | contig 22381 bp, 17 predicted proteins | sample KBSC33metaG_FD_184316 | JGI IMG/M metagenome (GOLD analysis project Ga0207657, IMG submission 184316) | Corn rhizosphere microbial communities from Kellogg Biological Station, Michigan, USA - KBS C3-3 metaG (SPAdes) (version 2) | ecosystem: Host-associated > Plants > Roots > Rhizosphere > Soil ... | reverse complement strand
ACCGGAGTACAACTCGTCCATCCCGGGCGCGCTCAAGAACGCGCTCGATTGGGCCTCCCGCCCACTCGCCACGAACGCCTTCCGCAACAAGCCGGTCGCAGTGATCGGCTCGAGCGCGGGGGCGTTCGGCGGCGTGTGGGCCGCTGCCGAGCTGCGCAAGGTGCTCGGCGCGATGGGAGCGCGCGTCACCGAGGTCGAGATGGCCGTCGGTCATGCGCACGACAAGCTCGACGACGCCGGCCGGCTCGTCGATGACGACGTGCGTCTGGAGCTCGGCGAGGCACTGGAAACACTCCTCGCCGAGGCCTCCCCGGCCCTCGTCGCGGCCTAGGCCGACTCGTCTGTCGGCGGCTCGTCCTCGGCGAGACGCCGTTGCACCGCCGAGCGCGAGAGCACGCCGACGAGCCTTCCGTCCTCGACCACCGGCACGCGCTCGTAGTCGTTCTCCTCGAGGAACGCGAACGCGTCGCCGAGCGGCGTCGCCGAGTCGATCGTCGCGTTCGGCGGCTCGGCGAACGTCCCGGCCGCGGCGGTCTTCGGGTCGAGGCCGCGCGCGACCACTTCACGGACGAGCGTCTTGCGCGTGATCACGCCCGTCAGCCGGCCGTCGTCGCACACGAAGACCGCGCGGACCTCGGGCCGCGAGAGTGCCTCCGCAGCCTCCTGCGCACTCGCCGACGTGGCCAGCGCCAGCGGGTCCGGAACCATCGCATCGCGAGCGAGCTGCTCGGTCATCTCGTTGTTATCTCACGGATAGACGCCACGCGCCTCGAGCGCACCCGACACCTCGCGGATCGCCGCGACCAGCGCCGCATCGCGCAGCGAGATCCCGCGCTCGTGCGAGACGTCCCAGACCCGGTCGAATGCGTCTGCCATCTTCTCCGCGAGTCGGCGGCGGATCTCGTCCCGGTCCCAGAACAGGCGCCCGAGGTCCTGCACCCACTCGAAATACGACACCGTAACGCCGCCGGCGTTCGTGAGGATGTCCGGGAGGACCAGGATCCCCCGCTCCGCCAGGATGCGGTCGCCGTCGATCGTCGTCGGACCGTTCGCGCCCTCGGCTACGAGCCGGCAGCGCAGGTTGCCCGCATTCGCGCCCGTGATCTGATCCTCGCGGGCGGCGACGGCGAGGATGTCGCACTCGAGCTCGAGCAGCTCGTCGTTCGTGATGCGCGTTACACCTGCCTCGAGCCCTTCAAGCGATCCGTGCTCCTCGACGTATACGTGAAGCGCCGGAATGTCGAGCCCGTCCGGTGCGTGGACGCCGCCCGAGAGATCAGCGACGCCCACGACCGAGGCGCCTCTATCGAAGAGCTCCGTCGCTGCGATCCCGCCGACATTGCCGAAGCCCTGGACGACGCACCGCTGCGCAGCGAGATCCCAGCCCAGCCGTTCGCACGCGCGCTCGATCACCATCACGACACCGGCGCCCGTCGCCTCGTGCCGGAACAGCGATCCGCCCAGCGATACGGGCTTGCCGGTGACGATCTCCGGCACCGCGTAGCCCTTCTGCATCGAGTACGTGTCCATCATCCACGCCATCGTCTGCTCGTTCGTCGCCATGTCCGGCGCGGGGATGTCGAGCTGCGGGCCGATGAACGGTGCGAGCTCCGCCGTGAAGCGGCGCGTGATCCGTGCGAGCTCGCCCTGCGACAGTTCACGTGCGTTACAGCGCACGCCGCCCTTCGCGCCGCCGTACGGAAGGCGGAGCAGCGCGCACTTCCACGTCATCCACATCGCGAGCGCCGCGCACTCGCCGAGGTCGACCGCGGTGTCGTAGCGGATGCCGCCCTTCGTCGGACCGAGAACCGACGAATGCCTCACGCGATACGCGGGGAAGGTCGCGTACGCGCCGTCGTCGAGCTTGACGGGAAGCGTGAGGATGACCGCCTGCTCCGGATGACGGAGGCGGGTCGAGACGAAGTCGGGGACGTCGGCGAGGGCGAGCGCATGCTCCAGCTGCGTGCGCGCCTGCTGGTAGAGCGGCGTGTCCCACTCGAGCGCGGGTGCATGGACGGCCTTCGCCACGGCGCCGAAGGGTAGATGAAGCCCCGGGACCCCGGACCGTCAGGGATGGGCCGAACGACCCATTGCGACGGGCCGGAGGACACGCGATGCTGTGCCGATGAGGCACCCGGAGCTGCTGCCCGCCATCGCCGCAGGCATCGCCGTCGCGTTGGCGCACCTGCGCTGGATCATGCTCACCCAGTGGACGTGCAAGACGTGCGGCACGACCCATCTCCACTGCGAATGCAAGCCGGCGTGGGTCCGGAAGCTCCTGTAGGAGACTGTGGCCTAGTCCTTAGGGATGACCTGACGGTCGTAAGCAGGGAGGACGCGCTGAGGGATCCTGCGGGTTACCTTGAGGCCGTGCGCACACTCCTCGGCCGTTTGCGGCGACCCCGAATCATCGGTTGGTGCGCGATCGTCATTGCCGCCGCGGTCGTCGAGTACCTCTCCTCGAACCACGCCACGAACTTCATCTGGACGACGGTGGTCCTCACGATCGCGTGGTTCTTCGGCGTCGCGTTCGCCTCGCGCACCGCGCAGACGCGCAAGCTGCGCGAACAGGTGGCCGCTGCCGAGGAGCGGGCTGCCGCACAAGAGCGCGCGCGGATCGCACACGAGCTCCACGACGTCGTCGCGCACTCGGTCTCGGAGATGGTCGTTCAGGCATCCGGTGTTCGCTACTCACTGACCGACGATCAGGCACGCGAGCGTGACGCGCTTCGCTCGGTCGAGCAGATCGGTCGTGAGGCGCTCACCGAGATGCGCCGCATGCTCGGCGTGATGCCCGTCGCCGGTGACGACCAGTCCGCGGAGCTCGCTCCGCAGCCTGGGCTCGCGCACCTCGAGCGGCTGATCGCGGATGTGCAGGACGCGGGTCTGCCGGTGACCCTTCACGTCGAGGGCGAACGGTCCGCCCTGCCGGTCGGCATCGACCTGTCGGCCTACCGGATCGTGCAAGAGGGTCTGGCGAACGCGCTCAGGCATGCGAACTGCGCGCACGCAGATGTGACCGTCCGCTACGCCGGCGACGGCGTCGAGGTCGAGATCGCCGACGACGGCTCGGCGGTGAACGGCTCGGGCCGTTCGGAAGGCGAAAGCCTCGCCGGGATGCGCGAGCGCGTCGCGCTCTACGGCGGAACGCTCGAGACGGGGCCGCGCGCAGGCGGCGGCTACATCGTGCGCGCGCAGCTCCCGGTGGAGGCGACCGCGTGATCAGGGTCGTGCTCGTCGACGACCAGGCGCTCGTCCGCGCCGGGTTCCGCATGATCCTCGACGCCGAGACCGAGATCGAAGTCGTCGGCGAGGCTGCCGACGGCCGCGAAGCGGTCGACCAGGTCCGTTCGCTTCGCCCCGACGTCGTTCTGATGGACATCCGCATGCCCGAGCTCGACGGCCTCGAAGCGGCACGGCGGATCCTCGCGGACGGTGTCGCAAGCGGCGAGCCGCCGCGCATCCTGATGCTCACCACGTTCGACCGTGACGAGTACGTCTACGAGGCGCTGCGCGCCGGCGCGAGCGGGTTCCTGTTGAAGGACACGCCGCCCGAGCAGCTCGTCTCGGCGATCCAGGTGGTCGCGGCGGGCGAAGCGCTGCTCGCCCCGTCGATCACGCGGCGCGTGATCGCGGAGTTCGTCAAGGGCGGCGGGCCGAAGGCCCAGGCGGAGTTCCCGCGGCTGCAGGATCTGACGACGCGCGAGCGCGAGGTGCTCGGGTTGATCGCGCGCGGCCTGTCGAACGCGGAGATCGCGAAGGAGCTCTTCGTGTCGGAGACGACGGTGAAGACGCACGTCGCCCGGGTGTTGATGAAGCTCGGTCTCCGCGACCGCGTGCAGGCGGTCGTACTCGCGTACGAAGCGGGCGTGGTGTCGCCGGGCGGCGACGCGAGCTAGCTCTGGCGGCGTAACACGACGACCGATCGGCTCTGCACCGCCACGTCGCCGCCCGGGACGAGCCGATCGCCGTGCCACTCGCCCGTTGCGAGCACGACCTCCCACCGGGTGCCGAAGCGGCGCGCCGGCAGCCGAAACGGGATGTCCTCGAAGTGCGCGTTGAACAGCAAGAGAAACGAGTCGTCGCGCACCTCCTCCCCGTGCGGCGTCTCCGCGTCGAGCTCCTCACCGTTCATGAAGACGCCGATCGCGCGCGACTCGGTGTTGTCCCAGTCGCGCCGCGTCATCCGGCGTCCGTCCGGGCGCATCCACCAGACATCGGGCAACAGCTCACCCGTGCCCTCGAAGAAGCGCGTTCGCCGGAACACGGGATGCGCGAGTCGCAACTCGATCAGCCGACGCGTGAAGTCGTGTAACGACGCGTCCCCGCTGCCCCAGTCGAACCACGAGATCTCGTTGTCCTGGCACCACGCGTTGTTGTTGCCGCCCTGCGTCCTCCCCCACTCGTCGCCGCCGAGCAGCATGGGCACGCCCTGTGAGAGGAGCAGCGTCGTGAGGAGATTCCGCTGTTGCCGCGCGCGCAGCGCGAGGACTGCGGCGTCCTCCGTCGGGCCTTCGACGCCGCAGTTCCACGAGCGGTTGTCGTTGGTCCCGTCGTTGCCGTTCTCACCGTTCGCGTCGTTGTGCTTGTCGTTGTACGAGACGAGGTCGCGCAGCGTGAACCCGTCGTGCGCGGTCAGGAAGTTGATCGACGCGAACGGCAGCCGGCCGTCGTTCTGGTAGAGGTCGGCGGAGCCGCCGAACCGCGACGCGAAGTCGCGCAACGGCGCGGCGCTGCGCCAGAAGTCCCGCATCGTGTCCCGGTAGATGCCGTTCCACTCCGACCAGAGGATCGGGAAGTTCCCGACCTGATAGCCGCCCGGGCCGACGTCCCACGGCTCCGCGATCAGCCGCACCTGGGACAGGACCGGATCCTGATGGATGATGTCGAAGAACGCCGACAGCCGGTCGACCTCGTAGAACTCGCGCGCGAGCGCAGAGGCCAGGTCGAACCGGAACCCGTCGACGTGGCAGTCGAGGACGAAGTACCGCAGCGAGTCCATGATCAGCCGCAGCACGGTCGGGTGAACCGGGTTGAGCGTGTTCCCGGTGCCGGTGTAGTCCATGTAGAACCGCGGGTTGTCGGGGATGAGCCGGTAGTAGCTCTGGTTGTCCACGCCGCGGAAGCTGAGCATCGGCCCCAGATGGTTGCCCTCCGCGGTGTGGTTGTAGACGACGTCGAGGATCACCTCGATGCCGGCTCGGTGAAGCGCTTTCACCATGCCCTTGAACTCGCGCACCGGGTCGTCCGTCGCTGCGTACTCCGAGTGCGGCGCCAGGTAGCCGATTGTGGAGTAGCCCCAGTAGTTCGTCAGGCCGCGGCCATGGAGGAACCCCTCGTCTGCGATGTGGTGCACGGGGAGCAACTCGACTGCGGTGACGCCGAGCGCTTTGAGATAGGCGATCGAGTCCGGGCTCGCGAGGCCGCCGTACGTTCCGCGCAGGTCCTCCCGCACGCCTTCCCGCAGCTTCGTGAAGCCCTTCACATGGAGCTCGTAGATGACCATGTCGTGCCACGGGGCGCGCGGCCGGACGACCGCATCGTCCTCCCAGTCGAACGAGGGGTCGATCACGACGGACTTCGGCACCGCGGGCGCCGAGTCGGACTCGTCGATCGTGAAGTCCGCGTCCTGGCCCGACGACGGCGCGTATGGCAGGACGTTGGCCGCGTCCCAGCGGACGACGCCGTCGATCTGCTTCGCGTACGGATCGATCAGCAGCTTCGCGGGGTTGAAGCGCCGGCCCGACGCGGGATCGTACGGCCCGTGCACCCGGTAGCCGTAGTGCTGCCCCGGCCCGACGCCGGGGAGGTAGCAGTGCCAGCAGAACGCCGTGCGCTCCTCCACCTCGATCCGCTCCTCGGAGCCGTCCGCGTGGAACAGGCACAGCTCGACGCGATCGGCATTCTCGGAGAACAGCGAGAAGTTCGTGCCGTCCCCGTCCCACTCCGGGCCGAGCGGGAACGGCCGTCCGGGCCACACTGGGCGAGCCATCAGGCCGGGCGCAGCCAGACGACCGCGAGCGGCGGGAGCGTCAACGCGGCGCTGAACGGCTGGTCGTGCCACCCGGGTGTCACGGCCGTCACCTTGCCCATGTTGCCGACGCCGCCGCCGGAGTAATACGTCGAATCGGTGTTCAGCGCCTCGACCCACTCACCACCGCGCGGCAGCCCGACGCGGTATCCCTCGCGGGGCACCGGCGACAGGTTCGCGACACAGACGAGCACGCTGCTCTCGTCGGCGGAGATGCGCATGAATGCGAATACGTTGGCCAGCGCGTCGTTCGGCTCGAGCCACCGGAAGCCGTCGCTCGCGAAGTCGACCTCCCAGAGCGCCGGCTCGTCGCGATAGATCGCGTTCAGGTCTCGCACCAGGTCGCGCATGCCGGCGTGCTCGCCCTGCTCGAGCAGCGACCACGGCAACTCGCCCTGGTCGGACCATTCCCACGGCGTCGCGAGCTCACCGCCCATGAAGAGGAGCTTCTTGCCGGGGTGCGCCCACATGTACGCGTAGAGCGCGCGCAGGTTCGCGAGCTGCTGCCAGCGATCGCCCGGCATCTTCTCGAGCAGCGAGCCCTTGCCGTGCACGACCTCGTCGTGCGACAGCGGCAGGACGAAGTTCTCGTTCCACGCGTACACGAGCGAGAACGTCAGCTCGTGATGGTGGTACCGCCGGTGGATCGGCTCGTGCTGGAAGTAGCCGAGCGTGTCGTGCATCCACCCCATGTTCCACTTGAACCCGAAGCCGAGCCCGCCGACGTACGTCGGGCGGGACACGCCCGGCCACGCCGTCGACTCCTCCGCAGCGGAGATGACGCCCGGCTCGCGCGCGTGCAGCAGCTCGTTGAACTCCTTCAGGAACGCGACCGCCTCGAGATCCTCGCGGCCGCCGAACCGGTTCGGCACCCACTCGCCCTGCTTGCGCGAGTAGTCGAGGTACAGCATCGACGCGACGGCGTCGACCCTCAGCCCGTCGACGTGATACTCGCGCAGCCAGAAGAGCGCGTTCGCGAGCAGGAAGTTCTGCACCTCGGTGCGGCCGAAGTTGAAGACGTACGTCCCCCAGTCCGGGTGGTGGCCACGGCGCGGGTCGTCGTGCTCGTAGAGCGCCGTCCCGTCGAAGCGCTCGAGCGCCCACGGATCGGTCGCGAAATGCGCGGGGACCCAGTCGAGGATCACGCCGATGCCGTTTGCGTGCAGGTGGTCGACGAAGTAGCGGAAGTCGTCAGGCGACCCCATCGTCGAGACGGTCGCGTAGAAGTTCGTCACCTGGTACCCCCACGAGCCGGAGTACGGGTGATGCATCACGGGCAGCAGCTCGACGTGCGTGAACCCGAGGTCGCTCACGTACGCGGCGAGCTCGACCGCAAGCTCGCGCCACCCGAGACCGTGCCGCCAGGACGGTGCATGCACCTCGTAGATCGACACCGGCCGCGACAGGGCCTCCTGCGACCGCCGTGCCTCGAGCCAGTCGGCGTCGAGCCACTCGTACTCCGAGCGGAACACGACCGACGCCGACTTCGGCGGCAGCTCCTGTTCGAACGCCAGCGGATCGGCCTTCTCACGTCCGTCGAGATGGAACTTGTATCGCTGCCCGGTCGTCGCGCCCTCGACATCACCCGCCCAGATGCCCGTCGCGTCAACCGGCGCCAACGGGTCGGCCGTCGAGCTCCAATCGTTGAAGTCGCCGATCACGCTCACGAAGCGCGCGTTCGGAGCCCACACCGCGAAGCGGACACCCGTCTCGGTCGGGTGAGCGCCGAGCTTGGCCCACAGCTCCTCGTGCCGGCCCGCTCGCGCCAGCCAGATGTCGAGCTCGCCGAAGGCTGAAGTCAGACCGGCACCTCTTCCTCGAGCATGCGCGCGAGCCCGAGCACCGGGATGCGCACCCAGTCGGGGCGGTTGTTCAGCTCGTAGCGCAGCTCGTACACCGCCTTCTCGAGCTCGAACACCTTGAGGAGCTTGTCCATCGCCGCACCGGACGGCACGAGCGAGCGGTCGACCGTCGCGCGATAGCCCTCGAGGAACTCCTCGCGGGCGCGCTCCTCCCAGTCGTCGGGAGCCGGTGTGTCGCGCAGCACCTCGGCCGCCGACGCCGCGTACCCGAACGACCCGAGCATGCCCGCGACGTCGCGGAGCGGGCTGCGCTTCCGCCGGCGCTCCGGCAATGAACGCGCCGGCTCGCCTTCGAAGTCGAGGATCACCCAGTCCTCGCCGTCCCACAGCGTCTGGCCGAGGTGGAAGTCGCCGTGGACGCGGATGACGCGGCCTGTCCCGCCGATGTTCGTGAGCAGGCGAAGCCGCTCGCGCACCTCCTCGCCACGCCCGCGGATCAGATCGAGGTCGGGCACGTCGTCGGGCAGCGACACGAAGACGCGCTCGATCTCCTCGTCGACCGTCGCTGTGAGGAGACCGAGCGACTCGGTTGAGGTCTGCTCCGGGCAGAAGCTCGGGTCGGCCGGGTCGGAGCCGAGCGCACTGTGCATCCGGCCCGTCACCTCACCGAGGCGCCGGAGCGTGTCGAGGAACGCCTCGTCCCCGGCGACGATCGCATCGAGCGCGCGCTCCCAGCCGTCCTCGGCGCCGACGACGAACCGCTGCATGATCCCGAGCGTCGCCTCCATCTGGGCGCCGACGTACGCGTACCAACCGGAGAGCTCCGCGATGTTCGGGAAGCCGGCCTCGGTGAGGAAGCGCAGCAGCTCGAGCTCGGGGTTGATGCCGGCCTCGACGCGACGGAACACCTTCAGGATCAGCGCGTCGTCGAACACGACCGACGAGTTCGACTGCTCGCCCTCGATCAGGCGCGCAGCCTCCGGGGTGCTCACGTTCCCGAGCGCGGCGAACTCGACTGCGCCCTCGTTCCCCTGCACGGTCTCGCCCGCGCGCATCAGTTCGAGCAGCGTGCGCGCATGTGCGTCTTCGGGGAGCGCATCAAAGCCGCGGGCGTCGGTGAGCAGCTGATACGTCTCGTGCGTCCCGGTCTCGAAGCGCACCTCGACGAGCTGGAGCTCGAGACCGTCGCGTAGCTTCGCGCGGTCGACGACGGTCGCGCTGCCGACCTCGCGCGTCTTCGAGCCGTACCAGCGTTGGCTCGTGATGAACTCGATGAGCGCGGTGTCGTCGGTCATTCCCCCGTCTCCTTCCGCAACTGGAACCAGAAGAATCCTCGCGGTGCAAGCGTAAGCAGATACGGGAGCTCGCCGATCCGCGGGAAGCGCGTGCGGCCGAACATTTCTTCAGGAATGAAGCCCTCCCAGCGGGAGAGGTCGAGCTCGACCGCCTGGGCCGAGCGGGCGACGTTGTGGACGCAGAGGATGATGTCGTCCTCGTACGTACGTACGTGCGCGAAGATCCGGGGGTTCTCGGGCCGCAACGCCTCGTACGTGCCGAGCCCGAATACCGGGTGGTCCTTGCGGAGCGCGATCAGCCGGTGCAGCCAGCGCAGCAGCGAGTTCGGCTGGCGGAGCTGCGCCTCGACGTTGACCGCCTGGAACCCGTACACCGGATCCATCAGCGGCGGCAGGAAGAGCTGCTGGAAGTCCGCGCGGGAGAAGCCGCCGTTGCGGTCGCCCGTCCACTGCATCGGCGTGCGCACTCCGTCGCGGTCGCCGAGGAAGATGTTGTCGCCCATCCCCACCTCGTCGCCGTAGTAGAGGACGGGCGAGCCGGGCAGCGAGAAGAGAATCGCGTGCATCAGCTGGATCTCGTCGCGCCCGTTGTCGAGGAGCGGCGCGAGCCGGCGGCGGATGCCGAGGTTCAGCTTCATGCGTGGATCTTTCGCGTACTCCGCGTACATGTAGTCGCGTTCCTCGTCGGTGACCATCTCGAGCGTCAGCTCGTCGTGGTTGCGCAGGAAGAGTCCCCACTGCGCGTTGTCGGGGATCGGCGGCGTCTGTTCGAGGATCTCGATCATCGGCAGGGCGTCCTCGCGCCGCATCGCCATGAACATGCGCGGCATCACAGGGAAGTGGAACGCCATGTGGCATTCGTCGCCGTCACCGAAGTACGCGACGACGTCGGCCGGCCACTGGTTCGCCTCGGCCAGCATGACGCGGTCCTGGTAGTTCGCGTCGATCTCGGCCCGCACCCGCTTCAGGAACTCGTGCGTCTCGGGGAGGTTCTCGCCGTTCGTCCCGTCGCGCTCGTAGAGATACGGCACGGCGTCGAGACGGAACCCGTCGAGGCCCAGGTCGAGCCAGAACCTCAGCACGTCGAGCATGTTCCGCTGCACGTCCGGGTTGTCGTAGTTCAGGTCCGGCTGGTGCGAGAAAAAGCGATGCCAGTAGTACTGGCCGCGCACGGGGTCCCACGTCCAGTTCGACGGCTCGGTGTCCAGGAAGATGATGCGCGCCTCGCTCCAGCGGGTGTCGTCGTCGCCCCACACGTAGAAGTCGCCGTACTCGCCGGCCGGATCGGTTCGACTCGCCTGGAACCACGCGTGGTCGGAGCTCGTATGGTTCATGACCAGATCGGCGATCACACGGATGCCGCGCTGGTGCGCCTGGTCGACGAACTGGCGGAAGTCGTCAACGGTCCCGTAGTCGGGATTGATCTCGTAGAAGTCGGCGATGTCGTAGCCGCCGTCGCGAAGCGGCGACGGGTAGAACGGCAGCAGCCACACGCAGTCGACGCCCAACCACTGCAGGTAGTCGAGCTTGTCCGTGAGGCCGCGGAAATCGCCGGACCCGTCGTCGTTCCCGTCGAAGAACGCACGCAGGTGAACCTCGTAGAACACCGAGGTCTTGAACCACAGCGGCTGGCGCTCGAACCAGCTCCCTGCTTCGCTCAAGTACTCACCACTTTGACGATGTGCGCTCCACCCGGCGGCAGCCTGACGTAGTTGCGCCCGGCGCGCCACGTGAACGCGGTATCGGTCAGCAGCTCCCGGCCGGCGAAGACCGGCGGGTAGCCGAGCGTCACGGGCACGGTGCAGACGCCTTCGCGCTCGGCGAACGGGTCGAGGTTGACGACGACGATGACGTCTCCCTTCGCGTACGCGATCAGCTGATCGGTCTCCGTCTCGAGCCAGCGTAAGTTCTCCATCCTCTGCAACGCGGGCTCGGCCCGGCGAATCGCGTTCAGCCGCCGGACGAGCGGGAGCAGCGGCCCATCCAGCGTCCGCTTCTTCGCCTCGTACTTCTCCGAGTCGAGGTACTCCTCGGAGCCCGCGCGTACGGCGACGTTCTCGAACGACTCGTACCCGGAGTAGATGCCGTACGACGGCGACAGCGTGGACGCCAGCACGAGTCGCGCCTCGAACGCCGGGCGCCCGCCGACCTGGAGGTACTCGTGGAGGATGTCGGGCGTGTTGGCGAACATGTTCGGTCGGTAGAAGAGCTGCCAATTGAGCACCTGATCGATGAAGTCGCGCAGCTCCTGCCTCGTGTTCTTCCAGGTGAAGTACGTGTAGCTCTGCGCGAAGCCGAGCTTGGCGAGCGTGGTCATCATCGCGGGGCGCGTGAACGCCTCGGCGAGGAAGATCACATCGGGATGTTCGGCCCGCACTTCGCGGATCAGCCACTCCCAGAACGCAGCCGGCTTCGTGTGCGGGTTGTCGACGCGGAACACCGTGACGCCGCGCTCGACCCAGCCGAGGACGACATCGAGGAGGGCCTGCCAGAGCCCGCGCCAGTCCTCGGACTCGAAGTTGACGTTGTAGATGTCCTGGTAGCGCTTGGGAGGGTTCTCCGCGTACTTGAGCGTCCCGTCGGGGCGGCGATTGAACCACTCGGGGTGCTCCTTCAACCATGGGTGATCGGGCGAGCACTGGATCGCGAAGTCGAGCGCGATCTCGACGCGTGACGTGCGCGCCGCGGCGATGAGCGCGTCGAAGTCCTTCCAGGTACCGAGGTCCGGGTGCAGTGCGTCGTGTCCGCCCTCCTCCGCGCCGATTGCCCACGGCGAGCCGACGTCCCCCGTACCGTGCTCGAGCGCGTTGTTCTTGCCCTTCCGGTTCGTGCGGCCGATCGGGTGGATCGGCGGCAGGTACACGACGTCGAAGCCGAGCTCCGCGAGCTGGGGCAGCACCGAAGCGACGCCGCGCAGTCCGCCGAACGAGCGCGGGAAGAGCTCGTACCACGCGCCGAAGCGAGCGAGCTCGCGGTCGACATCGACCTCGTACGTCTGAGACGTCGTCACGCCGTGCCGGTCGCCCGCGTCCGCCGCGACTGCGTCCTCTGCAGTCAGCGACTCGCGACCGAGGAGAACGGCGCCCTCGGCGAGCTCGCCTGCGAGATCCTTCTGGCCGGCGTCGACCTTCCGTCGAAGCTCGTCCTGCCACGTCGCGACGCGGTCGGTCCAGGCCGAGACGGCGAACTGCCAGCGCCCAGGCCGGTCGACGGTGAACCGGCCGCCGTAGCGATCGTTCCCGAGTGGGATGAGGGGCACCTCGCCGAAGCGCCGCTCGCCTGGGCCGCGCACGCGCACCGACCCGGCGAGCGTGTCGTGCCCGTCTTTGAAGACGGTGGCGTAGACGTCGACCTGGTCGCCGACCGTCGCCTTGACGGGATACCGGCCGCAGTCGACGATCGGCTCGACCGCCTGGATCTGGATACGGGGTGTTTCGTTCCGGGGAAGGGGCATCGGGTGAGATTCTCGTGGGAAGGTCTGTCCTAAACGCATGCTGCTCGAACGCGCATCCGGAATCCTGCTTCATGCGAGCTCCTTCCCGAACGGGGTACTGGACGAGCACGCGTATCGCTTCGTCGACTGGCTGGCTGCGGCAGGCCAGCGGTGGTGGCAGGTGCTGCCGCTCGGCCCGCCCGAGGGCATCACCTCGTCTCCGTACATGTCACCGTCGGCGTTCGCCGGCTCACCGGCGTTGCTGGCCCGCCCGAGAGCACGCGTCACGCGGGCCGAGGTGGATGCGTACCGGCGGCGGCACGCCTACTGGATCGACGACTGGGTCGCCTTCGGCGGCGGCGTCGATGACCAGGTGCGGTTCGACCGTGAGTGGAGCGCCCTTCGGCGGTATGCCGCGAAGCGCCGTATCCGGATCTTCGGCGACATGCCGATCTACGTCGCGGACGGCGGCGCCGACCACGTCGCGCGACCGGAGCTCTTCCAGCCGCGCGCCGTCGCCGGCGTACCGCCCGACCTGTTCGCCCGGGACGGCCAGCTGTGGGGGAACCCGCTCTACGACTGGGCGGCGATGCGCGCCGAGGGCTACCGCTGGTGGACCGAGCGCTTCCGCCGCTCGTTCGAGCTCGTCGACCTCATGCGCGTCGATCACTTCCGCGGCTTCGTCGCCTACTGGTCGGTGCGCCGAGGCAACAAGACGGCGCGCCACGGGCGCTGGCTGCGCGGCCCGGGCGCGTCGGTGTTTCGCGCGGTGCAGTCGGAGCTCGGAACGCTCGAGCTGGTCGCGGAGGACCTCGGGGTGATCACCACACCGGTCGTCCGCCTTCGGCAAGAGCTCGGCCTGCCCGGAATGGTCGTGCTCCAGTTCCAGCTCGGCGGCGGCGCGCGCAGCCCGCACCGGCCGGAGAACCATCCGCAGCAAGCGGTCGTCTACACCGGTACGCACGACAACGACACCGCGCTCGGCTGGTGGGAGTCGCTGACGGAGCAGGAGCGCGCCGCCTTGGAGCTCGACGCCGCGGACCCGGCGTGGTCTCTGATCGCCCAGGCGTGGCAGTCGCGCGCTGCACTCGCGATCACGCCGCTGCAGGACGTGCTCCGCCTCGGGAACGACGCGCGGATGAACCTCCCTGGGTCGGAAGGTGGCACGAACTGGCAGTGGCGCTACGACGCGAAGGCGCTCACGGGCGAGCTCGCCTCGGAGTTACGCGCCCTGACGAGGTCGGCAAAACGTGGCTGACCGCGAGCGCCTGCTCGAGGAGCTCGTTCGGTACGCCGAGGCGAACGACGACGTGATCGGGGTCTACGTCTTCGGTTCGCGCGGACGTCCGGACGGGCTTGCCGACGCTGCGTCGGACTACGACGTCGGCGTGGTGCTCCGCGACGACGCGGACGTCGGGGCGTTCGACCACCGGTGGCCGTACGTCCACGGGTCGCCGCTCGAGGTAGCACGTGCCACGGTGACAACGCTGCGCATGCTCGGCGAGTACGGCACGCCGAGCGCGTGGACACGGCCGCTTTACCAGGTCGTCGACCTGCTGATCGACAAGACCGGTGAGGTGGCGGCGATCCTCGAATCGAAGCGGGGCGTGCCCGCGAGCGCGCGCGACCGGGTCCTTCGGGATTCGCTCGACGCGTACATCAACTCGACGTATCGGTCCCTCCGCTATCGCCTCGTCGGGGCAGGCGCAGGTGTACGCCTCGATGCGGCCGACGCTGTGTCGCCGCTGCTGGACTTCCTGTTCGCACTGGACGGCCGCGTCCGTCCGTGGAACAAGTACTTGGAGACCGAGGTGCGCGAGCGGTTCCTGCCCGGTGGAATCACCATCGAACGGGTGCTCGCGATCCTTTCCGGCGAACAGGGGGAGCAGCATGCCGTGTTCCGCGACGTCGAGCTCCTCGCGCGGCGACACGGGCTCGACGACGTCGTGGACGCTTGGGAGCCAGACGTTGCCTGGCTTCGCGGCGACGAGCCCTACCGCGGTACCGAATGAAGGTCAGTGCCGGGGGAGGGAGTCGAACCCCCACGCCCGAAGGCCGCCGGTTTTAAGCCGACTGCGTCTACCGGTTCCGCCACCCCGGCGGGCTCAGCGTAAGCGCGTCACTTGCCCGGCTCGAGGGCGCTCTTCGGGAACACTCCCGATTCCGGCGCGTGGTAGCGGAACGCCTTCCGGAAGGCGTTCGCGGCCGTCGCGTTGAAGCCGGTGCATTCCGTCCACTGCGTCCACGCCGTCAGCGCGGTTTTGGCGCCGAGCTTGGGCAGCGGCGAGACGACGATCGCGTTCGCATCCTGCTGGTACCACGCCCTGATCTGCTGGACCTGTGCGGCCGGCACCTTGTCGCCGTATTGCAGGATCACCGCGCCGTGCTCGAGGTTGTGCACGAGCCGGATCTCCGGCACGACCTCGGTGTACAGATCGAACGGCATCCACTGGTAAAAGTGGCGCCCGCTCGTCGGCGGGAACGAGTTCCAGCTCGGCGGCGGATTCGGGGTAAGCGTGGAGTAGTGCGGCGCGCGTGGCTGCGCCGGGTACTTGCGGTACTGGCACCCTTGCGCACGGATCGTCTTGATCGCCGCCTTCGCGTTGCCGCCGCCGCCGGCGAGCGCGACGATCAGCACGACGACGATCAGCCCGACAAAGCCGGCTCCCGAGATCCCGTAGAGGATCATCCGGGTGCGTGCGGCGGGATCAGGTGCGTCGACCCGGCGCTGCGGCGCCTGGACGCGCCGCGGTGGCGTTGGAGTCCTCGGCTTCTTCTTCGCCATTCGGTCGCGCCATTCAAGCGGAAACGGCTACGCCGCCGCCGAAGAATGCGGCCACCGCGCTGAGGTCCTCGACGACCGGGCAGCGCGGCAATGCGGCGAGGAACGCGCGCCCGTACGGACGCGTGCGCAGCCTCGGGTCCAGGATCGCGACGACGCCGCGGTCGGCGTGCCCGCGGATCAGCCGGCCGAAGCCCTGCCGAAGCTGCAGCAGCGCTGTCGGCAGCGCGTAGTCGCGGAACCAGTCGCCCCCGGCTTCTTCGACAGCCTCGCAGCGCGCCTCGTGCAGCGGATCGCCGGGCGCCGAGAACGGCAGCTTGTCGATCACGAGGAGCGACAGCGCCTCTCCCGGCACGTCGACGCCCTGCCAGAACGTCGACGTCGCGAGCAGCACCGAACCGACTTCGTTACGGAAGCGCTCGAGCAGCCGTTCACGTGGCGCTTCGCCTTGCACCAGCACGTCGTAGGGCACGCGACCCCGCACGTGGTCGCGGTAGACCGCGAGCGCGCGGTAGCTCGACGTGAGCACCAGCGCGCGACCTTCCGACAACGCGAGCAGCGACACGATCTCCTCGGCGGCGCGTTCGGTGAATCCCTCGCCGCGCGGGTCGGGCATCGTCCGCGGCACGTAGAGCAGTGCCTGGTCGGGGAAGTCGTACGGCGAGCCGACGACGGCCTCGCGCGCGCGGTCGAGGCCGAGTCGGCGCCGGACGAACGTTGCGTCCTCGCCGGTCGTGAGCGTTGCGGAGACGAGGATCGCCGTCGGGCCGTCCTCCCAGAGGCGGCCGCGGAGCTCGTCGGCGACATCGACCGGCGCCCAGGCCAGCGCGTCCGCCTCGGACCACACGACCCGCTCGAGCCCCGGCTCGAGGCACGACTCGACCTCGCCGGCCGCGCCGAGCGCACGGCGCGACAGCGCGTCGAGGTCCTCGGTCTGGCCGTGCAGCGCCGTTGCGAGGTCGCCGAGCGCGTCGACGAGAACGAGCGCCGGCTCCGCCGGCACCTCGCGGATGCGTCGCCGGCCGGCGGGTGGAACGACCGCACGCAGGAGCCGCTCACCTGTCCGCTCGACGCGATCGAGCTCGCGCGCGGGCAGCGGGCGCTGCGCTTCGCGGCACGCGCGCTCGACGTCGTGCGCGAGACGCCTCAATCCCTGCCGCGAGACGCGCCCCCCGAGCCAGGATGCAGCCGACTCCTCGAGCCGATGCGCCTCGTCGAAGACAACCGCGTCGTGCTCGGGCAGGACGCTCCCGCCCGACGCGATGTGCGCGAAGTACAGCGCGTGATTCACGATCACCAGATCGGCCTCCGCGGCGCGCGCCCGCGCCGCCTCCGCGAAGCACGCCGAGACGAACGGACAGCGGCGCCCGGAGCAGCGGTCGGGGCCGACGGAGAGCTCGCCCCAGAGGGCCGCCGACGGCTCGATCTCGAGCTCGGCGCGGTCGCCCGTCTCGGTCGTGTCGAGCCACGACTGCATCGCCTCCCACGCCGCACCGTCGTTCCCGCCCGGCAGCAGGAACGGCTGGAAGCCCTGCAGCTGTCGCCGGCAGAGGTAGTTCGCGCGGCCCTTCAGGACGCGCGCGTCGACGGGGCGGCCGATGGCGGCCGCGGCGATCGGCACATCTTTGCCGAGCAACTGCTCCTGCAACGCCTTCGTCGCTGTCGCGACTACGACGCGCTGTCCGGACTCGAGCGCAGGGATCAGGTAGGCGAGGCTCTTGCCGACGCCGGTGCCCGCCTCGGCGACCAGGTGCTCGCCTACGGTGAGAGCGCGGTCGATCGCGGCGGCAAGCGCCGCCTGCTCGGGGCGTGGCTCGTACTCGGGCAGCGCACGCTCGAGCGCGCCGCCGGGGCCGAAGACGTCCATCTCCAACCCCAGCGTACGCGACCGAACGGATGTTCCCCCCTCGCTACAGCCCGAAAAGACGTTTTCTCGCAAATTGCGACAGTTCGCCGTGGGCGCCCTTGACGGTGCCGCCACGTCCCGGATACCTTCCGCCCGTCGGATCCGGTAGCTCTTCGGAGTCGCTGGATCCGGCACTCAGCCCCGGAGGCTCCTCGGAGTCGTCGGGGCTGATTTTTTGTGCTGTCCGATGGGCTGCTTAACGTTCGTCGGTCCATGGCACTCGCACTCGTCTTCCTCGTGATCGTCGCGGTCGCCGGCGGGCTGGTCTGGCTGGCGCGCGAGCTGCGTGCGAGCCAGGACGCGCTCGGGGCGAGCCTCGGCGAGCTCCAGGGTGCGACCACCCACCAACTCGAGGAACGGGACGCCGCCGTCGACCGCAGGCTCGAAGCGCTCGGCCAGACCCTCGACCGCCGCCTCGGCCAGCTCGACGTCAAGGTCGACCGGCGCCTCGAGAGCGCCCAGAAGACCTCACTGGAGATCCACGAGCGGCTCGGGAAGGTCGACAGCGCCGCCGCGCAGATGCTGGAGCGCGCCAAGGACCTCTCGCGGCTCGAGCAGGCGCTCCGCCCGCCGAAGGCGCGTGGAGGCTTCGGTGAGCTGCTGCTCGAGAACCTCCTGCGCGACCGGCTGCCCGCGGCCGCGTTCCAGATGCAATACGGCTTCTCGACCGGCGAGCGCGTCGACGCCGCGGTGAAGGCCGGAGGGCTGCTGATTCCGGTCGACTCGAAGTTCCCGCTCGACAACTACCAGCGCCTCGTCGAGGCGCAGTCCGATGAGGAGCGCCGGCTCGCCGAGAAGGCGTTCGCGCGCGACGTGCGGATCCACGTCGACGCGATCGCTGCGAAGTACGTGCGCCCGGAGGAGGGGACGTCCGACTTCGCGTTCATGTACATCCCGGTGGAGGCGGTCTACTACGAGCTCGCCTGCAGTCCGACAGCGTCGATCCTCGAGTACGCGCACGAGCGCCGCGTCTTCCCGATGTCGCCGTCGACGTTCACGGCGTATCTCCAGGTGATCGCGTTCGGGCTGCGCGGCATGCAGATCGAGCAGCACGCACACGAGGTGATGGAGTACGTCGCCGATCTGACCCGCGATTTCGACCGCTTCGTCGAGGACTTCGACGTCGTCGGCAAGCATCTCGGCAACGCGCAGTCGAAGTTCGCCTCGGCCGAGAAGCGGCTCGACCGGTTCGCAGGGAAGCTCGAGCGCGCGAGCGAGGAAGCGGACGTCGACGAGATCGAAGGCGACGTCGACGAGCCGCCGTACGCGATCGAAGCTGCGTAAGCTCGGCGCGTGATCTCACCGCAGGAGCACGCGGACCGCCGCGCGCGGTTGCTCGAGCGCGTTCACGCGATCGGAGCGAGCGGGTATGCGCTCTTCGACCCGACGTACATCACGTACTTCACGGGCTTCTGGTTCCTGTCGAACGAGCGGCCGATCGTGTACCTGCAGTCGGCCGGAGGCGACGACGCGATCTTCGTGCCGGAGTTCGAGGTCGAGCGCACGCGTTCCGAGTCGTCGTTCGCGCGGGTCGAGTCGTATCCCGAGTACCCGGGGCCCGAGCACCCGATGCTGGTGCTGGCACGCGTCGCCGCCGATCTCGGGCTGCGCGGCACGATCGCTGCCGACAACGACGGGTATCCAGGCATCCTCGGCTATCGCGGCCCCGCGCTCAGCGACGTGACCGGTGCGTCCGTCACGCTCGTCGGCGAAGAGATCGAGCAGATGCTCGTGCGCAAGAGCCCCGGCGAGGTGGAGTTGCTCCGCGAAAGCGGTCGCTGGTGCGCGCACGCGCACCGGCTGCTCGAGCAGTACACGCGCGTCGGGTCGACCGAGGCCGAGGCGAGCCTGCGGGCGCAGCAGGAGACGACGCTCGCGATGCTGGCGGCGCACGGCTCGCGGGGGCTACTCGGCTCCGGCGACGGCGCGAAGGCGGGCTTCCGCGGCCAGATCGGCCTGCGGAGCTCGTGGGCGCACGCAGTCGCACACAACATCGAGTTCCAGCCGGGCGACGTTCTCGTCACGGAGACCGGCGCACCGGTCTGGGGCTACCAGGCGGAGCTCGAGCGGGCGCTCATCATCGGCCCGCCGACGGACCGGATGCGGTGGCTGTTCGACCACATGCTCGGCTCGCGGGAAGCGGCGTTCGCGGCGATCCGGCCCGGCGCGACGTGCGCCGACGTCGACGGCGCGGTCATGGACTACTTCGCCCGGCACGACCTCCAGCGCTACTGGCGGCAGCACACGGGACACGGCGCAGGCCTGCGAAACCACGAGGCGCCGTTCCTGGACATCGGCGACCCCACACCGCTCCAGCCCGGCATGGTCTTCACGATCGAGCCGGGTCTCTACGAGCCGGAGGTCGGCGGGTTCCGGCACTCCGACACGGTGGTCGTGACGGACCTCGGATACGAGCTCCTGACGGACCATCCGGCCGACCTCGAGAGCCTGACGCTCCCGGTCTGAGCGGAACATTCGACCCGTCTGCGACGTTTACTACCCTGAGGCCCGAGAACATGAAGACGCGCGAATTGATCATCATCGGCGGCGGCCCCGCCGGGTACACCGCGGCGCTGTACGCCGCGCGCGCCGACCTCGAGCCGCTCGTGATCGAGGGCTTCCAATGGGGTGGCCAGCTGATGATCACGAGCGACGTCGAGAACTACCCCGGCTACGCCGACGGCGTCATGGGGCCTGAGATGATGGCCGACTTCCGGCGGCAGGCCGAGCGGTTCGGCGCCGAGTTCATCACCGACGACGTCACGAGGGTCGACTTCTCCGAGCAGCCGCACCGCGTGTACGTCGGCGACGACGAGTACACCGCCCGCGCAGTCATCATCGCCACGGGGGCGACCGCGCGCTTCCTCGGCATCCCGTCCGAGGAAAAGCACAAGGGCCGCGGGGTCTCCGCGTGCGCGACGTGCGACGCGGCGTTCTTCCGCGACAAGGACGTCTACGTGGTCGGCGGCGGCGACTCCGCGTTCGAGGAGGCGCTCTTCCTGAGCAAGTTCGCGTCCCGCGTGCACCTGGTGCACCGACGCGACGAGTTCCGCGCCTCGAAGATCATGGTCGACCGCGCCGACCGCAACGAGAAGCTCGACTACGTCCTGAACGCGGTCGTCGACGAGATCATCGGCGATGTGAAGGTCGAAGCACTGCGGCTGCGCAGCACGGTCACGGACGAGACGTGGGAGGTACCGGCTGACGGGCTCTTCGTCGCGATCGGGCACGACCCGTCGACGGCGCTCTTCCTCGACCAACTCGACCACGACGGCCAGGGCTACCTCGTCACGGTGCCCGGCTCGACCGCGACCAACATCCCAGGCGTCTTCGCCGCCGGCGACGTCCAGGACCACACCTATCGGCAGGCGATCACCGCCGCGGGCTCGGGTTGTATGGCCGCACTCGACGCCGAGCGCTTCCTCGCCTCGCTCGAGGGTCATCCGGGCACGGCGCTCACCGCCGGCCGGTAGCCGGCGAAGCTCGACTCGATCACTCCCTCGCCGCGTGTGAGGCCCGGCAGCTGCCGTTGCAGGCTCGACAGCCGTACCGCGGGAATCTCACCCGCGAGCGTCGCAGTGTCGTCCTGCGTGGTCGGCTGCTCGAGTGTCGCGTCGAGACGTCGCGCCGCCGCCATGACGGCGCCCAGCGACGCCGCAGGCACGTCGATGCGGATGGTCAGGATGGGCTCGCACACGACTGTCCCCGCGTTCGCGAGCGCATGCCCGAGCACGTGCGAGGTAAGTCCGCGGAAGTCGGACGGCATGCTGAGCGGCCCGCGGCGCGACGGCGGCCCGTCGGCGAGGCTGTACCAGCAGTCGATCAGCGTGACGACGCAGTCGATCACCCCCCACCCGTGCAGCCCGACCCGAAGCGAGTCGCGCACGTAGCCGGCCATCGCGGCTTCGAACTCGTCACGCCGCTTGTACGCGTACAGCGGGATGCGGTCGTGTGTGATGTCGCCGAGGCCGAAGACCACGCCCGAGTCGTCAGGCGCCGGCTCGATGCGCAGGCCGAGCTGCGCGTTGAACGGATTCGTGGGCGCGTTCAGCAGCTCGCCCGCCTCGCCCGCCCTCCGCGGGCGCTCGACACAGATCGGCCGTGTCTCGAGGAACGCGACCTCGAGGCCGTAGTCGCGCGCGAGCGTCGCCTCGAGCACCTCTTTCTGCACGTCGCCATAGATCGAGACGGAGAGCTCACGCCCGCTCTGGCGTAGCCCGATCAGCGGGTCTTGCTCGGCGAGCTGCTCGAGCGCGAGCCGCAGGCTGTTGCCCGCGTCCGGATCGACCGGCTCGACGACCGCCTCGAGCGTCGGCGGAGCGAATTGCTGGCGGACGATCGCATCCGTTCCGCCGAGCCGGTCGCCGATCCGGACGTCGTGCAGGCCCCAGACCTTCGCGATCTCGCCTGCTGTCGCGGCCTGCCGGCGAACCGGCCCGCCGTGGTCGAACACTTCGAGCTGGGTCACCTTGGCGTCGCCGATGCGATCGCGGATCCGCATGGTTCCCGCGAAGAGCCGCAGCCAGGCAACCCTCTCGCCTTTCGCGCCTCGATCGATCTTGAACACCGTCGCGTCGAGCGTCGCCTCGGACTCGCCCGAGCTCGTCGGGAGATAGCGCACGATCGCGGCCCGCAGATCGTCGACGCCGCTCCCGGAGAGCGCAGAGCCGTGGAGAACCGGCTGCACGACTGCGCGCCGGGTGAGCGTCGCGAGCGCTCCTTCTGCATCGATCTCGCGCCCGTCGACGAAGGCGGCGAGCAGTGCGTCGTCGTGCTCGGCGAACTGCTCGACGTCGAGCGCCCACAGCGGCACCGGATTCACGCCGAGCCGGGTGCGGATCTCAGCCACCACACCCTCGACGTCGGCACCGGCTCGGTCGGTCTTGTTGACGAAGAAGAGTGTCGGGATCCGCAGGCGCTGCAGCGCGCGCATGAGCACGAGCGTCTGCGCCTGAACCCCTTCGACGGCGGAGACGACGAGCACAACGCCGTCGAGCACGCCGAGCACGCGCTCGACCTCGGCGATGAAGTCCGGGTGGCCGGGCGTGTCGATCAGGTTGACGGAAATGGCGTCGATCGGAAACGAGACGACCGCCGACTTGATCGTGATCCCACGTTCGCGCTCGAGCGCG